>ERZ1673739.252-NODE-252-length-81791-cov-5.665447_pt1 | contig 81791 bp, 77 predicted proteins | sample MGYA00580210_ERZ1673739 | MGnify/ENA primary metagenome ERZ1673739 (study PRJEB41218, sample SAMN15661749) | gut metagenome | host: Homo sapiens | place: Canada: London | collected 2015-08-20/2019-03-30 | study: EMG produced TPA metagenomics assembly of... | reverse complement strand
TTTGGAATAACGGTAGAAATCCGCCTTTTCCTCCGGTTGGTTGCCCGGGTTCAGCAGCCCGAAAAGGGTGTCCTCCCCTTCGTCGCCGGGATTGCCGATTTTTTCGCTGACCCCTGCCATGTCCTGCTCTGACTGATACAGCTGGGTGTCGATGGCATCCATGTTCTCGTTGAAGTCCGCCACGTCGTAATAGTCGTCGGTGCCGGGCTTGATGAGGTCATAATGCTCTGTGAATGTTGCCATTTGTGTTCTCTCCTTTCTCTTTGATTTTTGGTTACGCCCTAAGGGTAAAGGGTTCTAAGTCCCAAAAAGTCCCAACTTGCGAAAAATGCGGAAAAAAGAAAAGAAAAAAGACATGTTCTCAAAATCATGAGAGCATGTCTTTTTTATGTGAAAAAATCAGTCAAATTCCAGCAATTTTAAAAATTCAGAAGTTCTCCCGGTGCCATTTCCAGCGCATCCGCAATGCGGAATAACGTTGTCAGTGTGATTGGCTTATAAATGTTAGGGGCTTCGATCTGCCCGATGAAACTGGTGTCCACGTCCAGTATTTCTGCCAGCTGTTCCTGTGTGAGCCCTTTGAGTTTTCGGAAATAAGCAATTTTCAGTCCCAGTTTTTTGTAGTTTTCCGCATAATCTTTTTGCATTGTCCATCCTAACCTTTCTTTTTTGTTAGTATAATGGACGTAGGCATGGCTTTTTATTGTATTAAAAATAACTTATATTATGATATAATAATAAATATGGTAAAAAATATAATAAAAAGGGTGAAAGGGGCAAGCACATGAAAACCATATTTGCACAGAATTTACGGAAATACCGCAAGATCTGCGGCATGACCCAGAAGGCGCTGGCTAAGGAACTGCATTACAGCCATACAGCCATTGCCAATTATGAATCCGGCAGAAATGAGCCTTCTTTGTCGGATTTGTGCCGTCTGGCGGATATTTTGGGGGTGTCCACAGACGCACTTTTGGGCAGGGAAGGCGTGAAATACAAGACCATGACCAATCCTTTTTTGGAGCGATTCCTGCAATTGGAGCCGAAAATCCAGAAAATCGTCACCGAATTGATTTTTCTGCTGTAATGGGGAACGGCGGAAATTACAATAAAAAGAAAACAGCTGGAACCCTTTGTATGTAAGGATTTCAGCTGTTTTTGCTTTTTGTTATGCAGCCTGTTCAAAGAACTGCTGGTGCCATACTAAGAACATATAGATTGTCCAGATTTTACGGCTGTTGTCTGCCTTGCCTGCACGATGTTCATCCAGATATTTGATGATTTCCGCTGTGTTGAAGAATTCTTTTGCCGCAGGGCTTTCAAAAGCAGCTTTGACACGGTTGTAATAAGCGTCTTCTTTCAGCCAGATACGGATGGGTACGGGGAAGCCCAGTTTTTTCTTCTCCGCAACCATGTCGGGCAGATAACGGTGCGCCGCCTGACGCATAGCGAATTTGGTATTTTCTTTGTTGACTTTGTATTCGGTGGGTACCGTTCTGGCAATGTCGAATACTTTTCTGTCCAGGAAAGGTACACGCACTTCCAGAGAGTGTGCCATACTCATTTTGTCCGCTTTCAGCAGAATGTCGCCAATGAGCCAGAAATGGATGTCGATATACTGCATCTTTGTCACGTCGTCCTGATTTGCCACTTTGTCGTAGTAAGGACGTGTCAGTTCGGTGTGGTGATATTTCCCAGTGGGAGCTTTCAGGATTTTTTCACGTTCTTCTTCCTGGAACATGAAAGCGTTGCCGATGAAACGTTCCTGCAAGTCCTTGCTGCCACGAATCAAGTAGTTTCTGCCTTTTACCTTGGGCAGTTTTTTCGCTACAGCGCCCATGGCTTTCCGCACGGGACGGGGCAGTCTGGTCAGAGGCAGCAGGTCGTGAGGTTCCCGGTAAATGTTGTAGCCGCCGAAGAATTCGTCAGCGCCTTCGCCGGAAAGGGAAACTTTCACGTGTTTTGCCGCTGTCTGGCTCACAAAGTACAGGGCAATAGCAGAAGGGTCTGCCAGAGGCTCGTCCATGTGGTATTGTACCTTGCCGATCACGTCCCAGTATTCGTCTTTGGAAATCAGCTTGTTGTAGTTGTCGATGTGGATTTTTTCAGACAATGCTTTCGCATAGTCGATTTCGTTGTATTTTTCGTAGTCGAAACCAACGGTGAATGTTTTGTCACCGTGGAAAGACGCAGCTACATAGGAGCTGTCAACGCCGCTGGAAAGGAAAGAACCTACTTCCACGTCGCTGATTTTATGCTTTTTGATGGAATCCTGCATAGCGTTGTCGATGTCGTCCACGAACTGTTCCAGAGATTTGCTGTGGTCGGGTTCGAAAACGGGTTCCCAATAGCGTTTGATGTCCATTTTGCCGTCCTTGAAAGTGAAGCAATGAGCAGGAGGCAGTTTGAATACGCCTTTGAAGAATGTTTCAGGCAGGACGCTGTACTGGAATGTGAGATAGTTTTCCAGTGCTTCTTTGTTTACTTCCCGTTTGAAACCGGGGTATTCCAGAATGCTCTTGATTTCGGAGCCGTAAACCAGATTTCCGTTCTGGATGGAATAGTAAAAAGGCTTGATGCCGAAAAAGTCTCTTGCGCCAAAAAGTGTCTTTGTCTTGCTGTCCCAGATCACGAAAGCGAACATGCCCCGCAGTTTGGGCAGCAGGTCTTCGCCGTATTCTTCGTAGCCGTGGAGCAGGACTTCTGTGTCCGCATGGCTGCCCATGACATGACCCTTTGCGATGAGGTCTTCCCGGAGTTCCTGATGGTTGTAGATTTCTCCGTTGAATGTGATGACCATATCCCTGTTTTCGTTGTAGATAGGCTGGGTGCCGCCCTCCAGGTCGATGATGCTCAAACGGCGGAAGCCCATGGAAACGCCGTCGTCAATATGTTTGCCGCCGCTGTCAGGACCGCGGTGGATGATTTTGTTCATCATGTTTTCCAGTATTTCTTCGGAAGTCATAAGACGTCCTGTAAAGCCGCAAATGCCGCACATAGATGTTGTTCCTCCTTTTATATATGTCAAAAAACATATCTATCCGCATTTTACTTTAGCACAAAATGGGGAAAAAGCAAAGGCATTTCCCCAAAGAAATGCCTTTTCAGGGTATCGAAAAGTCGATACCCTGTCGTCAAAGGCTCATTTCATTCAAGCCTTTGACGAGTAGACAGAAGTATAAAGCCGGAGTTCCATCAGCCCAAAAGCTTTGAAACTCCGGCTTTTTCCTCGTCGGAAGTGAATTCCGACTGCGGATTCCAGTTGGGGAACTCTTGGTTCCCCAAGCCCTTCCGCGGATTTGAAAAAAGATATGTGTCGTTAAAAGTCGCTGTTTTCTCTTTCCGCACATCTGCCGAACAGTTCTGCCAGATACCGCAAACCGTGGGTATAGCCTTCCTCCCACTGGCTCCAGTCAAAGCGGAAGCCCCAGTTGCCGCCGGCGATACCGGGACGGTTCATGCGGTGGCTGCCGTCCAGATTCAGCACATCCTGCACAGGCACAATGGCAAATACGGCGGGAGAAGCAAAAGCCATGCGGATGAAGTCCCAAGCCACATCTCTGCCGTCTACGTTCAGATAACGGCGGTAATGGTCTTTTTCCGCTTCTGTGGCAGTTTCGTACCAGCCCCGTGTGGTGTCGTTGTCGTGGGTGCCGGAGTACATGACGCTGTTTTTGTCACAGCTGTGAGGCAGATAAGCATTGTTTTTATCATTGCCGAAAGCAAACTGCAATACACGCATGCCGGGGAAGCCTGCTTCTTCCCGGAGCGCACGGACTTCATCGGTGATGATGCCCAAATCTTCCGCAATAAGAGGCAGTTTGCCCAGTGTTTTTTCGATGGTGTTAAAGAAGTCCATGCCGGGACCTTTTTTCCATTCCCCAACAATGGCGTTTTCCGCACCGAATTTCACTTCCCAATGGCTTTCAAAGGCGCGGAAGTGGTCGATGCGCAGATAGTCCACATCTTCCAGTGCCTTGTGGATGCGTTCTGTCCACCAGAGGTAGCCTGTTTTCTTGTGGGCTTTCCAGTCGTAAAGAGGGTTGCCCCAGAGCTGACCTTCGGCGCAGAAATAATCGGGCGGTACTCCTGCCACAACGGTGGGGAATCCCATGGAGTCCAGCTGGAACAGTTTCTGGTTTGCCCATACGTCTGCGCTGTCATACGCCATGAAAATGGGTGTGTCACCCATGATGGAGATGCCTTTTTCGTTGGCATAAGCCTTCAATGCCTGCCACTGGGTAAAGAACAAATACTGATAGAATTTTTCTTCTTTGATGGCATCTGCCAGCAGACGTGTCCATTTTTTCAGGCTGGCTGCGTTGCGTTTGCGCAGGGTGCGGGGCCATGTGTTCCAGCAGGCGGATTCAAAGTACTCTTTCTGCTGTTCTTCTGTGAGAAAATCAATGGTGTCTACAGCAAAGGCAAGATATTCTTCTTCGTCGATGCCTTTGGCACGTTCCGCACGGAAATGCGCCTGCAAAGCGGTGAACAGAGCGAAATCAGAAAGCCATGCGTCCTGTTTTTCACAGAAAGCGGCAAAGTCCGCCTGCATATCTTCGTCTGCTTTTGCGCAGAATGTTTCATAAGCCTTGTGGAGCAGGGGCAGTTTGTATGCCTTCACGGCGTCATAATCCACCCGTTCCTTGTCAAAATCGGGGATTTCTCCCAAATCTTCTGCTGTCAAAAGCCCCATTTCCACCAGTTCATCGGGGCTGATAAGCAGAATATTTCCTGCAAAAGCCGATGTGCTCTGGTAAGGGGAATTGCCGTAGCCAATGGGTACCAAAGGCAAAATCTGCCACAAGCTTTGTCCCGCTTCCTCTAAAGTATCTACAAAACGGCGCGCCTCTGCCCCGAAATCCCCGATGCCGTAAACAGACGGCAAAGAAGTGGGGTGCAGCAGTACGCCGCTTTTTCTTTCTTCAAATAACATCAGAAATGACCTCCTTCTTTATACAGGGAAAAACTCCCAACTGTTTTTCCCAAAACATAAACCCTATTGTATCAGCTTTTATTCGCCGTTGCTATCCGCAGAACTGCCAAATTTTGCCCTTTGTTCCAGCAAAAAGCAAGGATTTTTCCGCTTTTTCGGCAGACAATAACCATGCAGTCAGTCTGCAAAGGCAAAAAGGAGGCATAATGATATGAAACGAATGGCAATTTGTGCTGCTACAGCGGCAGTGATGCTGGGCGTCACCGGCTGCGGCGGCAATACGGCAAACAATCTGGGTGCCACAGACGATTATCGGGATGATGTCTATGGCAGCAATGTCTATTGGGATGAAAGCTATGGCGTCAATAATGGCGCAAACTGGGACCGCACCACTTATGGCACCACAAAGAGCACCGATACCGGCTCTTTTGCCAAAGATGTGAAAAATGGCGTGGAAAACATGGCAAATGACGTGAAAAACGGCGTGGAAAATGTGGGCAATGACATGAAAAACGCCGTGGATGACGCCACAAATACCAACAGCAGAAACATGATGAACTGACCGAAGGGGGCGTAAGCCATGGGCGAAAAGGGGAAAATACGCCTGACGGGGCTGGTGACAGGCTTTGTCAACGGGCTTTTCGGCAGTGGCGGCGGCACCTTGGTGGTGCCTGCCATGGAGCGGTTCCTCCATGTGGAAACACATAAAGCCCACGCCACTGCCATAGCGGTGATACTGCCGCTTTCCGTCCTTTCTCTCCTGATTTATTTTTGGCGGGGAGAAATGGCGTGGCAGGTTGCCCTTTGGGCTTCCGGCGGCGGTATCATTGGCGGAAGAATCGGCGCCAAACTGCTGGGGAAACTCAGCGGCATGTGGCTCCATCGTATCTTCGGCTTGTTTCTCCTTGCGGCAGCTGTCCGCATGGTGCTGTGTTAGGCGTATTGCTGGCGGGGCTTCTGGCAGGCATCGTCAGCGGTATGGGCATTGGCGGCGGCGCCATCCTCATTCCCGTGATCCTCTGGGTGACGGACGTGACCCAGCAGCAGGCACAGGGCGTGAATCTGCTGTATTTTCTGCCAACGGCAGCCGTTGCCCTTGTGACCCATGTGAAAAACGGGAGCGTGGAAACGCCTGTGGCTAAATCCCTCATTTGGACAGGACTTCTGGGCGCTGCCGCCGGGGCTTTGCTGGCATTGTGGCTGGAGGGAGAACTGCTGCGGAAATTGTTCGGCGGTTTTCTCTTTGCCGTTGGTCTGGCAGAGCTGTATAAAGGCAGAAAAAGGCAGACAACAGACGGAAAGGAGAAGGATCATGGACTATAAGGACTTTGAAAAGCTGAAAGAACGGTTTTCCCGTGCCAACACCGATGAGAAAGTATCGCTCTATGTGAACACACCGGGACTGACCAAAGACCAGTATCGGGAGCTGCTGGAAATGTACCCGAAAAAAGACTGGAATCTGCTGGATCAGGCGTTGTGGTAAAAGATATGAGCACAAAACCTCATGGTTTTGTGCTCATACTGTTAAAAAACTATATTTTACACTTTTGCAAGAACGCGGAAGGGCTTGGGAAACAAAGCGTGTCCCAAATTCAATCCGCAGTCAGAATTCATTTCTGACGAGGAAAAGCGGGAGTTTCAAGGCTTTAAGCCGATGGGACTCCTGCTTTATACTTCTGTCTACTCGTCAAAGTCTTGAATGAAATGAGACTTTGACGACAGGGTGGCGATTTTTTCGACACCCTGCAAGCACAAAACCCCATGGTTTTGTGCTTTTTCTTTTGGTATGGATTCTGTTTTTTATGGATATGCTTTTTTGTGACACCATACCCTATGGATTTGGCTGGGATACATATTTCCATTTGACGGCATATCTGCTATAATAAAGCAAAACAAAGGAAGAAAGGCGGTGGCACGGCATGCAGCTCATTGAAAACCTGTTTGTGGGAGAAAGTGTGGGAAATCTGGGTACAGTGGTTTATAGTCTGAAACGGGACATTCCTGTTTTCCGTCTGTACTGTCTGGTGTATTTTGCGGACAGAAACCGCATAGAAATCCTCTCTTCCAAAGAGCTGTTCACTAAGAAATACCGCAGCCGCAAAGGCATCATTGCCGGTGTTGCCATGGGGCGGCATGAAGCCGTTGACCTGCTGTGCTACATGCTGGAAGAGGCGGCAAAAGCCGGACGGGATTTGACAGACCCTTCGGCGTGGCTGCAATAAAAAGAGGATGATGAAGTGAAGAAATTCGGTTGGCGATTTTTGGGGTTTGTGGCATCCCTTGCGTTGATGCCTGCCATTCTTTTGACCTGTGTCCAGTGGCGTGTCAGTTCCATGGATTATTTCCGGGAGGAATATGCCAAATATGACGTTTTGGAACGGGTGGATATGCAGATGGATGACCTTTTGTATCTGACAGAGGAAATGATGGCATATCTTTACGATAAGCGGGAAGAATTACAGGTGACTGTTCCCATTGGCGGAGAGGAACTGCCTTTTTTCAGTGAAAAGGAAATCCGTCACATGGTGGACGTGAAAAATTTGTTTTCCGCAGGTATGGACATCCGCAATGGCTGTTTGGTGTTTACCCTTGCGGCGGTCATTTTCATGTTCGCAAAGAAAAAAGGAAGGACATTCCTGCGTACCTTGCAGGCAGGCATTGGTGTGTTTTTTGCCGCCTGTGGTTTGCTGGTGGCATTGATGCTGACGAACTTCAATAAATATTTTACCCAGTTTCACCTGATATTTTTTGATAATGATGACTGGATACTGGATGAGCGGGTGGACCGCCTCATCAATATTGTGCCCGAGGGCTTTTTCAGTGACACTGCCTTTTGGATTGGCGGTGTGTTTCTGGGGGTGTGCCTCCTGCTGTTTGTGGGGGCGGAAATCATCCTGCGCCTTTGGGGCAGAAAATACTTGACGGAAGAGAAGAATGGGAGCGTTGAAATCCATTGATTGGCGTATTGTTATTTATATTAAAGTGCATAGGGATTCTCCTGCTGGCGCTGGTATGCCTGTTGCTGCTTATCATGCTGGTGGTGCTTCTTGCGCCCATTCGCTATGAGGCAGGGGGCGAGAAAACCGATGCCATCCGAGCAGACGGTCAGGTGAAATGGCTGTTTGTGCAGGTGGTGGCAAGGTGGCAGATGGGGGATAAAGAGCCTTTTGTGGATTTGCTCATTTTCGGGAAATCCTTGCTGGAGAAAAAGAAGGCAAAAGCCAAAGCCGCAAGGAAAAAACGGAAGAAACCCCGTCCCCAGAAAGAGGGGGATTTGATTTATACCCGGGAAAAGGCAGCGCCGCCAAAGGATACGCCGCCCAGAACGGTTATGGAGCAGGAAGTGCCCAAAGAAGTTGTAAAAGAGGAAGTTATAAAAGAAGAAGTTCCGAAAAAAGAACCTCCGAAAGAGGAAATTTTGCAGGAAGAAATCCGTAAAGAGGAAATCCCGAAGGAAGAACCTCCGAAAGCAGAACCTCCCAAAGAGGAAATTCCTAAGGAAGCACCGGAAGAAAGTAAAAAAGAACCCAACACCGTTCGTCCCATGCAGAAAAAACAGGGCATGCGGCGGGTACGTTTGGAAGATATTGAAGAGGAAAAGCCCACCGAACCAAAAGCGGAGGATATCCCCGATGATTTGGACGAAGCCTTTTTCACCGGAGAAGGGGAGGACACAGAGGAAACGAAAGAAAATCCCCTGTGGAAACAGCTTCTGGCGGTGGAGGACAAAAAAGGCATTGCCAAAGCCTTGTGGAAATTCATCAAGCGCATGGCAAAGGGCATCCTGCCGGGGCACCTCATCATCAAAGGTACTTTTGGCACTGGCGATCCTGTCTGGACAGGGTATCTCCTGGCAATGGCAGGCATATTGAAAGGAAAATTCGGCGAAGATCTGGAAATCAAAGGGGATTTTGCCAAAGCCACAGCGGAAAATATCGTTGTGCGGGTGAAAGGGAAAATCGTTCCCGGCTATCTCCTTTACAGCACACTGGCTTTTGCATTGGCGAAGCCCGTACGCCGTTTGATTATGACACTGTGGAAAGGAAGAAAACAGCATGAGTAAAGAATTTGACACTTCATTGGATGTATTATTCGGAAAAGTAGACGAACTGGTTTCCACCAAAACCGTTGTGGGAGAAGCTATTGTCATTGGCGATGTGACACTGCTGCCTTTGATTGAAGTTGGCGTTGGCGTTGGTCTGGGAGGCAAAGATTCCGGCGGTTCCGCTGGCGGTATGGGTGCAAGAATCACACCTTCCGCGGTGCTGGCAATCCAGAATGGCAGCGTACAGCTTATCAACATCAAGAATCAGGATGCTGTCAGCAAGCTTATCGACATGGCACCCGGCGTTGTGAACAAACTGAACTTCGGCGCTGTTTTCGGTCATAATAAGAAAGAAGAAAAGCCAGAACCGGATGTAAAGTTTGAAGAAGAATTAGTGGTTGAGGAATAAAGAAAATGGGGGGATACCCGTGACAAGAACACTCATTGAATATTATGACAAAGACGTTTTGAAAAATATCATGGGACCGCTGACACTGCATCCCGATAAGGTGATTTTTCTTTATGACAGCGGCATGCAGGATATGACGGCTTTTCGCGCCCTTCATACCTGCTTCAAGCGGCATATTCCCCATATTACATTGGAAAGATACCCTGTGGACATTCTGTCCATGGATAAGATTTACCGCAAAACTGCCCAGGTCATCGAAAACAATGAGAATTGTTTTCTGGAACTGACAGGCGGTAGTGAATTGATGGTCATTGCCGGTTTCCGTGCCGGTATGGAAAAAGGTGCAAAACTTATCCATACGGATTTGGTGCATAACCGCATCACAGACCTTTTGACAGATGAAACCGTTGCGCCTACTGCCACATTATCTCTGGAGGACTTTGTGGACGCCAGAGGAGCATGTTTCATCGGTGAGTCCCATCGTCCGCCGGAACCGGAACGCTTTGACGCTATCTGGGAAATGGCGCGGTATCTCTTCCGCCATCTGGAGGAATGGAAGCATACATGCAGTTATCTCCAGACTGTAGCGGCAAGATATCTGCCCCACGAAGTCTATATGGACTCCAAAGAACTGATTTATATGAAAAATGGCAAGAAAACCTATCCCGACAAAGCCATTCTGAAAGAATTTCAGCGCTTAGGCTTTCTCAAAAATCTGGTTATGGATGGGGAACGGGTGCGGTTTTCCTTCTGTTCCGTGGATGACCGTCAGTATTGTACAGGCTATGGGGTCTGGCTGGAACTCTATGTCTATATCGCCGCGAAAAAATCCGGCGTGTTTGATGATGTAAAACTAGGCACCATGATTGATTGGAACGCCTATGACGGCGTGGTGGTAGCCGGAAACGAAATCGACGTAATTTTGATGGAGCAATCCCTGCCGGTGTTCATTTCCTGCAAGCTCCGCAGTGCCGATACGGCAGCCCTTAACGAACTGCTCATTGCCAAGAAACGTGTGGGCGGCTGGTTTTCCAAAGGGGTCATGGTTACATTCAGCCGGGAAAAAGCTGAGAACAGCGGTACATATAAACGCGCTCAGGAATTGGGCATTGAACTGCTGGATGCCGGAGATATTCTGGCAGAGGATTTCCCAGCCCGTCTGGTGCGTGCCATCAAGGAGCATGACCTGGTGAGCCTGAAATGGAAGAAAGTATAAAGGAGAAGTACCTCTATGGCAAAAAAGAACAACCGCAACACCAAAAGCCGCATCATTGCCGCCGCTTGGAAACTTTTTTACGAGCAGGGCTATGATGACACCACCGTGGAGGAGATCGTGGAGGAGTCCGGCACATCCAAAGGCTCTTTTTACCATTATTTCAACGGCAAGGACGCCCTCCTTGGCTCCCTGTCGGAACTGTTCGACGATAAGTATACAGAACTCATTCCTACATTAAAGGATGATATGCATTCCTTTGATAAACTCATGTACCTGAATCGGGAAATGTTCCGCATGATCGACAACAGCATTTCTCTGGATTTGCTGGCAAGGCTTTATTCTTCCCAGCTCATCACCACCGGCGAACGTCACTTTATGGATCACAACCGGGTTTATTATAAACTCCTGCGGCAGATCACCGCCGAGGGACAGCAGAAAGGGGAGCTGCGGGACGATATTTCCGTCAATGAGTTCGTCAAGACCTATGCCCTTTGTGAACGTGCCCTTATTTACGACTGGTGTCTGTGCAGCGGGGAGTATTCCCTGAGCAGATATGCCGCGGAAATGATGCCTCGTTTCTTGGGCGGATTTCGAAAAGATTGAATTTTTCAAAAACAAGCTGAAATCTTTTTCATACGAAGGATTTCAGCCTTTTTTATTTTCTGCGGAAGATTTCTCTGCCGGAAATTCTCTTTTTTTCTGCCATTTTGTTGTTTTTTCTTCAGAAAAAATATAATTTTATTTTTTGCCGACTGTTTTATCTGTATTTTCGTCTAGTTATTTTTACTGTATTTATCATAAAAATTTGATTTATAGTCAAAAATCGTATAGACTATATTCTATACATCATTCTGTATTTCAGTCTAATTTGTTTTGTGGTATACTGCATGTGAATGAAAGACGAAAAGCCTTTTTTCGGATCGGCAACGGGAGGACTGACCCGAAAAAATGCTTTTCTCTATAAGATATGTAAGAAAGGATTTGAGAAAATGCTATCAGCAAAAGTATGTATTATGATTGCCATCGCCATTTACCTCATTGCCATGCTGGGCGTCGGCATCTATTGCTCCAAGAAAAACAACAACGTAGACGACTTCTATCTGGGCGGCAGAAAACTGGGTCCCTTTGTCACAGCCATGAGTGCGGAAGCATCCGACATGAGCAGCTGGCTGCTGATGGGTCTGCCCGGCGTTGCTTACCTGACAGGTGTGGCAGACGCGGCGTGGACAGCCATCGGTCTTGCCATCGGTACTTATTTCAACTGGCTCATCATTGCCAAGAGAATCCGTATCTACTCCCATGTGGCAGACAACTCCATTACGGTTCCTGACTTTTTCTCCCGCAGATACCGTGATAACAAAAATATCCTGATGTGCATTTCCGCCATCGTCATTATCGTATTCTTCATCCCTTACACAGCATCCGGCTTTGCTGCCTGCGGCAAACTGTTCAGCAGCATCTTCGGCATGGACTATGTTCTGGCAATGGTCATCAGCGCCGTTGTCATCGTGGGCTATACCGTAACCGGCGGCTTCCTGGCAGCCAGTGCCACCGACTTGGTGCAGAGTATTTTTATGACTGTCGCTATCATCATCATCCTGCTGTTCGGTGTGAAAGTAGCCGGCGGCTGGGATACCATCATCACCAATGCCCAGGCATTGCCCGGTTATCTGAATATGACCGAAACCTATGACGTTGTGACCGGCACCGCCGCTCCTTACAGCCTCCTGACCATCATTTCCGTTATGGCTTGGGGTCTGGGTTACTGCGGTATGCCCCATATCCTCCTGCGCTTCATGGCAATCGAGGATAGAGAAAAACTGAAACTCTCCCGCCGTGTGGCGACCACATGGGTAGTCGTTTCCATGGCCATCGCTGTCAGCATCGGTATCGTTGGCTATGCCATGACAAAAGCAGGCGCCATTCCGTTCCTAGAAGGCTCCACATCCGAAACCATCATCGTGCGCATCGCGGACCTGCTCAGTCAGGAAGGCATGCTTGCCGCTTTCATTGCCGGCATCATTCTGGCTGGTATTCTGGCAGCCACCATGTCCACAGCGGACTCTCAGCTTCTGGCTGCATCCTCCAGTGTGTCCCAGAACCTGCTGCGTGGCTTCTTTAAAGTAAATATTTCTGAAAAAACAGCCATGACCATTGCTCGGATCACCGTTATCGTCATTTCCGTCATTGCCATTTTCCTGGCCCGTGACCCTGACAGCTCCGTATTCGGCATCGTATCCTTTGCATGGGCAGGCTTCGGCGCATCCTTCGGTCCTGTGGTGGTATTCGCCCTGTTCTGGAAACGCTCCAATAAATACGGCGCACTGGCAGGCATGATTGCCGGCGGTGTTATGGTATTCGTTTGGAAATACCTCGTTGCGCCTCTGGGCGGTGCCTTCGGCATCTATGAACTGCTGCCCGCATTTGTCTTTGGTGCACTGGTGAACATCATCGTCAGCCTGGCAACACCTGCGCCTGAAAAAGAAATCGTGGAAGAATTCGAACTGGTGCAGAAACTGTACAAACAGAAAGCATAATGTCAAATCCTTTAAGAAAGGGAAATGTGACAGCTGAAAAACGAAATATAGATAAAAATGAAAATAGCCGGAATCTTTTTTACAGATTCCGGCTTTTTTTGTTTTCTGAGAGAGTATCTCAAAAAATAAAAGCCTTTTGGATTTCCAAAAGGTCTTTTTGCTGTGTGAAGAAATAGAAAGAAAATTCGCGAATCGAAAAGAAAACAAAAATAAATTCACAAATTGCAACATATTTCTGAAAAAACAAATTTTTTTCTGCGAAATGTGACTGGGACGCTGCCCGTCTTGCCCACAGGACTTATCCCCAGAATTGTGGATAACCCTGTGGAAAAGTGGATAACTTTTTATGAGAAAACACTTATATTACATGAAAAAACCCTTAATTTACACCAAAATTACAGTTATATTACAATTAGAAAAAAAGTCTTGCCAAAAAGTTTACTGCCTGATAATATAAGTCATGCAAAGTAAATCTGTACGTTCTGTCCGTTCCTGACAAACGGGCGAAGGAGAGCCGGCGGCGAAGAAGGAATCCTCATGGAATGGGGAGAGGGGACTGACGGACCCAAAGGAGCTGCTTCAATCGGGCGGCAGTAACGACAGAGGCACAGAGCGAAATGCGCTTCGTTGTATAATTATAAAACGAACACAAAACGAAAAACAAAATTTTAAAAGGAGGAATGAACCCATGAAAAAATTTCTTTCCATGGTAATGGCTGCGGCTATGGTCGTATCTCTGGTTCCTGCAACAGCATTTGCAGCAACTGGCGACTTCAAAGCAACAGCTAAAGTCATCGACGCTCAGAATTTCCCTGTAGATGACGTTGACAGTCCTATTGGTGGTTCTGAACTGCAGTTGACACTGACAACAGGTGACACTCTGAGAACACAGGACAAAATGAAATTCACTGTAACACTGGACAATGTAAAAGATCTGACAGATACTGTAAAATATGGTACTCAGATTGATAAGGACGACATCTTTATTCTGGATGACAGCGGTAGAGATGTAACAGCAAACTTCACAATTAACCCTGCTGAATTCGTAATTACAGATGAAGATGAATTCGAATTCACAGTAGAAGAAGGCGGTCCCGCTACTACTCACGATCAGTTCGTTAGAGGTCTGGTAATTGGTATCGACCTGTCCGGTCTGAAAATGGACAAAGTTACAAAAGGCAAAACAGCTACAATCTCCGTTGATTCCGATGATGCTACAATCACAAACGGCGACGACCTGGTATTCGCTTCCGTAGAAGCTGAAGGTATCAAAGTTTCCGTTAAAGACACAGTTGACGTAGCAACAGAAGAAGTTGCTGAACTGAAAGAAATCAAAATCGAACCCGCTGTTGGCGATACATTCGCTACAATGAAAGGTTCCGACGAAATCAAACTGAAACTGAACAGCGGTTTTGAATTCGTTGTAACAGATGACACTAAAGTAAACGGCGATGTAGGCGGCGAATACAAACTGTCCGCACTGCAGGGCTATGAATACGACGATGATGAAATCGTATTCGAAATGGGCGCTTACACAGGTGCATCCGTACTGAAAATCACAGGCCTGCAGGTAGAAGCTACTTCCGCTAAAGCTGGTTCTACAGCTACAGTAAAAGTATACGCTACAGGTAACGACACAGTTTCCGTAGAAGTTGCTAAAGTAGTTGACTACACAGTATCCATGACAGTTGATGAAGACGATGACGTACCTGTAATCTACAGCGGCGTTAACGTTGACAACAAAGGTATCACAGACGACAGCGATCACGAATCTCTGGAAGTAACAATCGAAGAATCTTTCGCTGGCGCTTGGAACAACAGCAAAGACTTCACACTGTCCGTTCCTGAAGGCGTTTACATCACAGATGTAGTAAGCGCTAGTCTGGAAGAATCCGAACTGAACGGCTATGCTGATGAAAAAGCTTGGTTCGAAGCAGCTTACGAAGAAGGCGACTATGTTGACCTGACATTCAAGAGAAGAGGCTGGACAGAAACAGATCCTAACGGTAACGGTACTGCTTCTAAAGACCCCGCTAAACTGACATTCACACTGGTTCTGGTTGCTGACCCTAACTTCGAAGGCGACGTTGTTCTGACACTGACAGGCGACGCTGTTGACGAACAGGAAGTAACAGTAGCTAAATTCGTTAAACCTTATGTAGTAGAAGCTCAGCAGAACGACATGCAGATCGACTACAGAAACACAGAAATCCCTACATCCGTAGTGGTTAAAGAAGCTGAAGCTGGTCTGTGGGACAAAGGTACAAAATTCGTACTGTCTCTGGACAAAATCGACTTCGATGACGAAGGCACAATCGCTGTAGATGACAAATCCGGTCTGGAAGTTAAAGACGATGAAGTAAAAACAACAACAGTTGATGGCGACGACGCTGTTTACTTCGTAGTAGATTCCAGAAGTGATGACGAACCCGCTACAGTAACAATCTCCGGTCTGCAGCTGTACATGGACAGAAGCCTGCCCGCAGGTGCTTATGACCTGGAAATGGTTTCTCCCGAAATGAACGATCCTTACGAAAGCACAGTAGTACTGAACGGTACTAAAGACAAAGTTGATGGCGAAAACAGAACAATCGCTGACATCAACGACGATTTCGTAAGTTACACAGCAAAAGCTGGTTTCGTTAACATCGTAACAGCTGGTCGTGAAGATACAGATTCCTTCACAACTAAAGTAGTAGTTCCCGTTGGCGAAAAATACATCGTTTCCGGCGAAAACAAAGTTGAAATCGATGTACCCGCTTACATCAATGCAAACGGCTACACAATGCTGCCTCTGAGAGCAGTAGCAGTAGCTCTGGGCATCAACACAAACAACGTTCTGTGGGATCAGTCCACAAGAACAGCTACAGTAATGTACGGTTCTAAGATCATCAACATGACTTATGGTCAGAAAGTTGTTTACGTAAACGGCGCTATGATTCCTGCTACAGCAGCAGTTGAAATCACAAACGACAGAATGTTCCTGGGCCTGAGAGATCTGGGTAACGCTCTGGGCGTAACAGACATCACATGGGATGCAGCTACAAAGACAGCTACACTGAACGGCAACAAATAATTTGTTTCCACTAAGTGTTTAACCTTTGTGAGAATAAGAGACCTCCTCTTTTGAGGAGGTCTTTTTTTGTTGTTTTTTCTGTGGTATCATATAGTCCTTCATGTGTTTGGTTTCCTTTTTTTCTTTTTGATATGTATTTTCGCTCTTTTTTTCCGTTTTTCCCTTTCCATATATTTCCTACTACATTCGTATACATATGTATTATATAAGTAAATTATTGTATATTATTAGTGTATCTTTTCGTATACCGTGAAGTCGGAATGTAGGAAATTCGTAAGATTTTTATAAGACAACTTTTCCTGCAAATGCAAAGAAATGTTGATATATCAATGAAAAATGGCATTTTTTTCTTGCTTAAAAAAGAATGAAAAGGTTACAGTTCTGTTACATCCGAAATTTCCTCTTGCCAAAAATGCTGTGCATAAGTATAATGAACTTGCATACGAAATCTGTGCTTTCTCTGTATCTCTTCGGCACAGACGAAGATTGTACCAAGGAATCCGAGGCTCTTTGCGGGATGGGGGAATGAACCGCAGTGCACGAGGTGCCGTTTTTGCCTGTGGCGGACGGTAGAGAGGCGGTACAGACCAGTGGCAGGTTCGTTGTATAATTATGAAACGAAAAAGAGATGAAAAGACGAGACAAAAGGAGGAATGAACCATGAAGAAATTTCTTTCCATGGTGATGGCTGCGGCTATGGTCGTATCCCTGGTTCCAGGGGCTGCATTTGCGGCTTCCGGCGACGTAAAAGCTACAGCTAAGGTTGTGGGTTCCAAGAACTACACACAGGACGAGATCGAGAATGCAAAAGGTGCAAACAAAAAAGTATCCGGTCCTGAAGTACAGCTGACATTTACAACAGCTGACTATGCAAACAACAAAGACTTTACAGCAAAGTACACACTGTCCCTGGACAACGCGGATTTCTACAAATCCGGCAGCGCAATTGCGGACAAAGGTGAACTGATTATTGGTATCAGAGGCGACAAAACAAAATATCAGAGCATTTCTGAAGGCGTAAAAGATACTGCATTCGATGTATATGACAACAAGGAAGAAGTAAAAGTTACATCCCTGAAATACACAGATACAGACGAAGTGGAAGTTACCATCAGCGGTAAACTGCAGAGAGGTACTGTTCTGGCTTTCGATCTGACTTCCGTAATGGACAAAACTTCCAAAGGCAAACAGGCAAAAGTAACTGTTGAATCCGACGATATCACAATCTCCAATGGTTCTGATCTGACATACGCTTCCGTTGAAAGCAAAGGCATCAAAGCATCCGTAAAAGATACTGTTGATGTTGCTCCCGACGAAGTGGTTGAACTGAAAGAACTGAAAATCGAACCCGCTGTAGGCGATACTCTGGGCGCAGTTCTGAAAGACGGCTCCAGCATCAGATTGAAACTGAGCAGCGGTTTTGAATTCGCAAAATCTGATGTGAAACTGACTACAAACAAAGGTGAAGCTGGTCCTGACCAGAAATGGGATGACGATGAACTGACATTCGCAAATATCAAAGATGGTATCACAGGCGCAGAATATGTGAAAATCTCCGGTCTGAAAGTGGAAGCTACTTCCGCTAAAGCAGGCGCAGTTGCTACTCTGAAAGTTTACGCTGACGGCAACGACACAGTTTCCGTAGAAGTAGCAAAAGTAGTTGATTCCGCAGTTGTACTGTCCGTTGATAAAGACGCAGACGTACCCGTAATCTACAGCGGCGTTAACGTGAAAAACGTTGGTATCACAAACAGCAGCGACCACGAAGCTCTGGAAGTAACTGTAAAAGAAACATTCCCCGGCGCATGGAACAATGCAAAAGATTTCACATTCAAACTGCCTCAGGGCGTTTACATCGCTGATGTTCAGAGCATCACAGCTGACAACATGGATGTAAAAGACAAAACAGAATGGTTCGAAACCGCTTACGATAAAGGCGATTACGAAACACTGACATTCAAAAAGAGAACTTGGGCTGAAACAGATCCTTCCAAGAAAGATAAAGCTGAACTGAAATTCACTCTGGTTCTGGTTGCAGACCCTAACTTCGAAGGCGATGTTACTCTGACTCTGACAGGCGACGCTCTGAAAGAACAGAAAGTAACAGTTGCTAAATTCGTAAAACCTTTCACAGTAGTAGCAAAACAGAACGACATGCAGATCGACTACAGAAACACAAAAGTTCCTACAGATGTAGTCATCAAAGAAGCAGAAGCTGGTCTGTGGGATAAGAACGTAACATTCGCTCTGTCCCTGGATAAAATCAACTTCGACGACGATGCAAAAGTAACAGTAGACGATAAGAGCGGTCTGAAAGTAAAAGACGTGAAAACAACAAAAGGCGTTGTTACTTTCAAAGTAGACTCTAAGAGCGATGACAAACCCGCAGAAGTAACAGTATCCGGTCTGACACTGTTCATGGACAGAAACCTGCCCGCAGGCGCATATGACCTGGATGTATTCTCTCCCGTAATGCTGGGCGCAGCTGACGGCAACAGAGAAACAGTTACAGATCAGAAAGCACCTATCGCAGACAACGGTTTCCTGTCTCAGGATATCCTGGGCAAATCCACAAGCAAACGTGTGGTTGCTGACATCAACGATGATTTCTACAGCACAACAGCAAAAGCTGGCTTCGTAAACATCATCACAGCTGGTCGTGAAGATACAGATTCCTTCACAACTAAAGTAGTAGTTCCCGTTGGCGAAAAATACATCGTTTCCGGCGAAAACAAAGTTGAAATCGATGTACCCGCTTACATCAATGCAAACGGCTACACAATGCTGCCTCTGAGAGCAGTAGCAGTAGCTCTGGGCATCAACACAAACAACGTTCTGTGGGATCAGTCCACAAGAACAGCTACAGTAATGTACGGTTCTAAGATCATCAACATGACTTATGGTCAGAAAGTTGTTTACGTAAACGGCGCTATGATCCCTGCTACAGCAGCAGTTGAAATCACAAACGACAGAATGTTCCTGGGTCTGAGAGATCTGGGCAACGCACTGGGCGTAACAGATATCACATGGGATCAGGCTACAAAAACAGCGACTCTGAACGGCGGCAAATAAGCATCCGTTGTATTCCAAACCCTTATGTATAGAAAAGAGGCTCCTGCGGGAGCCTTTTTTCCTTTTGGAAAGAGCGCCTATAAGTTAGGTAGAAATACAGTATTAAGATTACCCCATTAAAAAAAATAACAGCCAGAATTCTGATGCACAAAGGATTCTGGCTGTTTGTTTTTGCCCTGCTTGCAAAGGTGATTTTTTGTTTTTCCCGAAGAAATATTTAAGAAATATGAAAGTACCTATTTTTTTTCTTGAGAATATGGTATAATTGGTTTTACTATAAACATATCTTGGGATATTACCCATAGGAGGTTTGAGAGATGAAGAAATATTTTGCCAAAGGAAAAACCGTTGCGGCAACGGCTATGGCTGCCTTGCTGGTATCTACCACAGCATTTGCGGCAGAAAAGCCTCAGGAATCCATCCCCGCTACGGAAATTTTGACAATAGAAGAAGCACAGGCATTGGAAGCCCAGAAGGAAAAAGAACTGACTTTTGAAGAAGCAGTGGAACTGGCTACCAAAAACAGCTCTGATTTGCGTTCTGTGGCTGAAACAGCCGATTATTTGCAGGATCTGAAGGAAGATATCTGGGATATCACAGGTTCTTTCTCCGTGCCCACCGTATCTTATCAGCAGTGGGTGGATGATGACATTTATGCCATCTATTCTTCCATTCAGAACATCAGCAGCAGCATGACCAAAAACCGCTACTCTGAAGAACTGACAAAAATTTCTTTGGAAGCAACCGTAAAGAATTACTATACTTCCATTTTCAGTGACCAGAGCTCTCTGGAACTGGCCAAAAAAGATATGGAAGTGAAAAAGACGCTGTGGGAACAGGGACAACGCAAAAACCAGCTGGGACTGCTCAGCGATTATGACCTGAACACCTTGCGTTCCGATTATGAACAGGCACAGTATAACGTGACAAAGCTGGAAATGGCCCTGGAACAGGAATATCTGTCCTTCTATAACTTCATTGGCGAGGACAGGGAAAAGGACTACACACTGGTTTATGACGTGGAATATGCCCCTTATGAGCTGCCTCAGCCCATGACACAGTATATCAACAGCAAAATGAACACAGACTATACCATCAAATTGCAGGAACAGGCAGTGGAAGACACAGAATTCAACAAGAATTACATGTCCATGTCCTCCACAAACGCAACTTCTGCCAACAACAAACATTCCTATGAGGAAGCAAAACGCAGCCTGAAAACCGCTAAGGACAGCAAAGAACTTGCCATCCAGAACGCTTATAATTCCATCCTGTCTTTGGAAAGCCAGTATGATTCCGCAGTGACCACACTGGAACAGGCAAAAGCAGCACAGCGTGCAGCGGAAGTAAATTATAAAGCAGGCAATACAACAGCCATTACATTAGACCAGGCGGCTCTGGCAGTGGAACAGGCACAGAACGCTGTGACACAGCTGGAATATGCCCACGACATGCAGATTTATCAGTTCGAAAATACAGAACTGCTCTCCAGCGGCACAACAGGAAAAACTTCCGCATGAGCCAAAAATGAGAAAATGTTAAGAGAATTATGAGAAAAAAGGACGTTTTTATGAGAAACGTCCTTTTTTTGTAATTTTTAGAAATCCCGGAAAATCAAGGTTTTCTCCACTTATGTTTCAGTAATTTTACATTGAAATTAGAGTTTGGCAAAGTCTATTGTCAATCTTTTTTTTTACGGATATAATAGCGTTGCAAAGTTCAAACGCACAAAACATGCAGGAAATATGCAGATTTTGCTTTGAAGAATATGGGAATAAAGATCATGGATTTTGTTTGGAATCATGGGGGACAGAAGAAATGGTCTGGGGGATTTTTCAAGGTATGTATGTCTTTTGTGCGAAAAAATGCATCTTCGTTTTATAACTATGCAACGACATTTTTACAGAAGCAAAAGGAGGAAATGACATGAAGAGATTTATCTCATTAGCCATGGCGTCTGTAATGGCAGCGTCCCTGCTGCCGGCAACAGCATTTGCAGCCACTGGCGATGCGAAGGCTACTGCTAAGGTAGTCGGCAGCGAAAACTACACAGAACAGGAAATGGAAAGCACGGACGGTAAAATTGATCAATCCGATGCAGCGGAATTACAGATGACATTTACCACAGCAGACTACGCAAGCACCAGTGTACCTGACGCAGAAATTGAATTGACACTGGATAATGCGGAATTCCTGGATGAAAGCGGTAACGTTATTGATGAAGACAGCACCACATTGGAAAACCTGGATGAACTGATTTACTTGAAAGATGATGATAACATTCAGTATTCATTGGTATGGGATGACACAGACAGTGTCGCTTATTTTCAGACAAAAAGTGGCGACAAACTGACTGACGCTGCTGGAACAGATGTCTATATCACAGATCTGGATATCAGCGACACAGACAACCTGACATTCACATTGGTTGGTCAGATGGAACGTGGATATGTACTGTCCTACAACCTGACTTCCCAGCTGACAAAAACATCCAAAAACACACAGGCAACTGTAACAGTAGATTCCAGTGATATCGTTATCACAAACGGCGATGATCTGGTATACGCATCCATCGAATCCAAGGGCATCGATGCTTCCGTAAAGAAACTGAAAGACGTTGCAGTGGAAGAAGTTGTAACCATTGAAGATCTGAAAATCGAACCTTCCGTAGGTGCGAACATGGCAGCAGTGGTTGATGATGGTGACACAATCAAACTGAAACTGAACAGCGGTTTTGAATTCGCCAACAGCACAAGCAACGAAATCACCATTGAAGCAGACGGCACAGAAATCAACCCTGTTGTAAGCTATGACGATGATGAAATCATCATCACTGTAGACACTAACATTTCTGCTGACGTGGATGAACTGACAATTATCGGCATCCAGGTAGAAGCAACTTCCGCAAAAGAAGGCTCTACAGCAACCATCAAGGTGTCTGCCTCTGGCAATGACAGCGTAAGCGTAGAAGTAGCAACAGTTGTTGACTACGCAGTATCCATGAGTGTTGACGAAGACGAAGACGTTCCCGTAATCTACAGCGGCGTTGACGTAGACAACACAGGTATCACAGACGACAGTGACCACGAATCTCTGGAAGTAACCATCGAAGAAACATTCGCTGGCGCTTGGGACAACGCAAAGAAATTCACACTGACACTGCCTGAAGGCGTATATGCAACAGACGTAGAAGTAACAACAGACAATGGTCTGGAACTGGATGAAGAAGACTTCATCAATGCCTATGACGAAGGCGAATACGAATACTTCGAATTCGACAAACGTATCTTCGATGAAAACGAATCCGATAACGATCCTTACGAACTGAACTTCACATTCACACTGGTAGCAGACCCCGGCTTTGAAGGCGACGTAGTACTGTCCCTCAGTGGCGATGCGCTGGATGAAGATCAGGAAGTTGTTATCGCAAAATTTGTAAAACCTTACACAGTATCTGCACAGCAGAATGACCTGAACATCGACTACAGAAACACAGAAATTCCTACAGATGTTGTAATCACAGAAGCAGAAGCTGGTCTGTGGGAAAAAGGTTCTGAATTCGCTCTGACACTGGACAAAATCGAATTTGACGATGACGCATCCGTTACACCTGATGACGAAAGCGGTCTGTCCGTGAAGAACGTAAAAACAACAGACGGTGAAATCCGTTTCACAATCGACGAAGAAAGTGATGACGAACCCGCAACAGTAACTGTATCCGACCTGACACTGTACATGGACAGAAGCCTGCCTGCAGGTGCTTATGACCTGAACGCATACGCTCTGACAATGCTGGGCGTAGACAGTGCAGAAGAAGCAGAAAGCTTTGACGGTTCCGATTATGATGCAGACGACAAAGGCTACCTGCCTGAAACACTGCTGGCAGAAGCTGGTACAGATGTATTCGTAGGCGATGAATCTGATGATATCGACTACACAGTAAAAACTGGTTTCGTTAACATCGTAACAGCTGGCAGCGACACAACAGGCTTCACAACAAAACTGACAGTTCCTATCGGTGAAAACTACCTGATCGCTGGTGAAACACAGGTAACACTGGATGCACCTGCATACATCAACGCAGAAGGCTACACCATGCTGCCTGTAAGAGCAATCTCCACATCCCTGGGTATCGACAACAACAACGTACTGTGGGATCAGGCAACAAGAACAGTTACAATCCTGTACGGTGATCGTATCATCTCCATGACAGCTGGTTCTTCCGTAATGTATGTAAACGGCAGCTCCATCCCCACAAGCTCTTCCGTGGAAATCGTAAATGACAGAACATTCCTGCCTATGCGTGACCTGGCAACAGCTCTGGGCGTAACAGACCTGACATGGGATACAGATCCTACAACAGGCAAAACAACAACTGTTTACATGAATGCAAACAGATAAGACGAAACACACCTGATTTCTTTTCAAAATTTATCCAAACCGATGTTTTCTGGAGGACGTCCGAAAGGACGCCCTCCTTTTGTGAGCATCTTCATAAGAAAACATAGAAAGCCAAAATCCTTTGTGATCATAAGGATTTTGGCTTTCTTGCTTTCTGAAGATTTTATTTGTTATGTTTTCTGAATGGGATATTGCTTTTTTGCGCCTTTTTGGAAAAAAGGTATAATCCGCCTGCCTTTCAGCAAGACTATAGGAAAAAGGCAGGTGAGCGGATTTTGGAAATCGGGAAAAATCTGGCAGCAAACCGGGCTGCTATGAAAGAATTGTTTGCCGACTGCGGAGATATTGTGTTCCGTGATTTTGCGGCAGCAGAAGGTCAGGGACAGCTGTTTCTGGTCTATGTGGATAATATGGTCAACACCACCGCTGTGGAAGATGCCATCATGACCAACATCATGAACCGCTGTCATGACACAGAAACAGAAGAACGGCTTTTGGGGCTTATGGAAAGCGTCATTGCCAATCGTGATGTGCAGCAGGTGGATACCATTGAAAAAGCCGCTGCCGGGGTGCTGGCAGGGGATACGGTGATTTTTATGGAGGGGAGCTCTTTTGCCTTGCAGGCATCTACCAGGGGCTATCCCAACCGTGGCGTGGGACATACGGAAACAGAAGTGGTGGTGCAGGGTCCCAAGGATGCTTTTACGGAGCTTTTGGCATTCAATCTGGTGCTTATCCGCAGAAGGATACAGGATACCCGTCTGAAAGTGGTGCGTACCAAGGCTGGCAGCCGCACAAAGACCGACGTTGCCCTTATGTATTTTTCTGACTTGGTGCGACCGGAAATTCTGCGGCAGGCAAAACGCCAGCTGGAACGTCTCAGAACAGACAGTATTCTGGACTGCGGCTCTTTGGAACAGCTTTTGGAAAAACGACAGTTCTCGCCCTTTCCCCAATTACAAATGACAGAACGCCCAGACAAAGCGGCGGCGGCACTGCTGGAGGGACGTGTGGTGCTGGTGGTGGATAATACGCCTTTTGTGATTCTGCTGCCGGTGACGCTGAATCTGTTTTTTCAGGCAGCAGAGGACTATTACGACCGCTGGGAGATTATGAGCCTCATCCGTTTCATGCGGTATGTGGCAGCTTTTGTGGCAGTGGCATTGCCGGGGCTGTATTTGGCGCTGACGGTGTACCATCCAGAGCTTTTGCCAACATCTTTGGCGTTGAAGATCGCCACCACCAGACAGAGCATTCCTTTTTCTGTGGCGGTGGAGGTCATTTCCATGGAGTTGGCTTTTGAACTGCTCCGGGAAGCAGGAGTACGTCTGCCGTCACCCGTCAGTGCCACCATTGGTATTGTGGGTGGTATCATCATCGGTTCTGCGGCAGTGGACGCGGGGCTGGTGAGTCCGGCAGTGGTCATCATTTCCGCTCTCACGGGAATTTGTTCTTTTGTCATTCCAAATATTTCCGTGGTTTCCGGTCTGCGGCTGAGCAAATATCTGGTGATCTTCCTTTCTGCCACATTGGGGCTGTATGGCTTCTGGGCAGGTATCCTTTTGCTGGTGGTGCATCTGGCTGGGCTTTCTTCTTATGGGATTCCTTATCTTTATCCCTTCTGCTCCGCTTCTGTGAACCACTATCGTGATTTGGAGGACAGCCTGTTCCGTCTGCCTTTGCCATGGCTGAAACGGCAGTCCATTTTCATGAAGAAAAGGGGGGAACGCTGATGTTTTCTGATAACCATAAAATTTCCCTGCGGCAGATGCAGGCGCTGTTCTGTTTTTATTTTCTGGGGACAGCATCCCTGTTTTTGCCTGCGGAATTGGCAGAGGGAAGTGGCAGAGCCTGCTGGCTGGTGATGCTGATCGGCGGTCTGCTGGCGGCGTTTTTCTCTCTGGTGCTGACTTTTTTGGGCAAAAAAGAGCCTACATGGACGGTGGTGGAATGGCTGCGCAATACCTTCGGTGGTGTGCTGGGCAGTGTGCTGGCGGTGTTTATTGCCGGAAAAATCGCTGTGGATGCCATGCTGGAAGTCCGCATTTTTACAGAAATCCTCCGCAGTACTATGCTGCCCCATACGCCCCTGTGGCTGATGGTAGGCACTTTGCTGGCGTTATCCGCCTTTGGTGTGGCAAGAGGCATCGAAGGACAGGCAAGGGGAGCGGAAATCCTGTTTTTCTTTGTGTTTCCACCCTTTGTGCTGCTGCTGTTCGCTGTTGCTCTGACGGCAGGGGAGGCGTATTTCCTCCCTGTTCAGCTGCCGAAGCTGGATGGACTCCGTCGGGGAGCGGCTTATGTGCAGCCCTTGTTTCAGGCAATGATATTCCTGCTGTTTCTGCCGCCGTTTCTGGAAAAACCGGAAAAAGGACAGAAAAGTCTTTTCGGGGTCTGCCTGCTGACTACATTTCTCATGACAGCGGCTACATTTCTTTGTCTGACGGTTTACGGAGCGGAATCCCTGTCCCATAAGATTTTCCCGACGGTACAGGTCATGGAGCGTGTGCGGTTTTCCGGCATTTTTCTGGGCAGACAGGACATCCTCCTGCTGTGGTTCTGGATGGTTTCTGCCTTTTTGTATGTGTCGGGGGCATTGTTTTTCGGCAGTGTCTGCTGTGTGCGACTTTGCCGCCAGACAGGGCAGGGACGGCGGTACTGGCTGCTGTTGTGGGTGCCTTTGCTGTTTATCGGTGCCATGATTCCGCAGGACTTGGCAGCGGCTTATGATTTCCGCAACAAAATACAGCCTATCTTCAGCGCCCTCACAACGGCGCTCCTGCCTCTTTTGGTTTTAGGTGTAAGGATAGTCAAAGAAAGGGGGAAACGCCGTGAAACAGCTTAAATTTGCCCTTATAGCCCTATTGCCACTGCTTTTGACAGGATGTTGGGATGGCAGAGACCCGGAGGATAGAGCTTATGTCATCACCATGGGCATTGATAAAGGAGAAGATGGCTTGCTGGTGACCTTTGCCCCTGCCAAGACCACCGAAGGAAATGCCCAAAGCGTGTATCCTGTAACGGCGGATACCCTGACAGCAGCCGTGGCAGACGCCGACAGCCGCAGTTCTCGTGAGGTTTATTTGGGACAGCTGCGGACGGTGGTATTCGGCAAAAGCCTACTGGCAGACAAAGCCGCCTTTGAAGCGGTTCTAGAAGAATTGGAGCGTGGCAATGCTCTTTCGGAAAAAGTTATGGTGTTGGGCACAGAAAATGCCGCAGACGCTTGCGTGGATGCCATTGCTCAGGCGGACAGCTCTACGGGATTGTTCCTCTGGGATTTTTATAAGAATACCGCCCAGGAGGTGGCTGTGACCCGTGGTATGGATTTGGATATGCTCCTGACGGAGTTGGGTGAGCAGGGCGGCAGTACGGTTCTGCCCCGCATCGAAAGGACAGAAGAAGGACTTTCTTTAGGCGGCGGCATTGCTTTGGCGGATGGAGCCTATGCTTTTTCATTGCCTGCGGCGGAAGAACAGGCACATCTGCTTTTGCTGGGGGAAGGCAGCGGTGCTGTTATTGAAGGCAACTGGAACGGGACGGTATTGCCTTTGGAAATCCGCAAGGACAAAGTTTCCTTTGATTTTGCCAAAACAGCGGAAGGGCTTTCCTGTCAGGTCAATGTGAAGGTTTCCGGCGCTCTCACAGGCAGCGGCGGACAATCCCTGCTGGATGGAAATACCAGACGGGAACTGGAAAATTTTTTCGGGGACATCATAAAAACAGATTTGGAAAATACAATAAAAAGAGCGAAAGAAACCACCGCCGGGGATGTGTTTGGTCTTTGGGCAGAGTGTCAGCGGCAGGCGCCGGAAGTGGCAAAAATGGGCGAAAACTGGCAGGATTTGCAGGTCTTGGTGGATTGTGAAGTGAAATTGCAGGATACGGGACGCACCAGATAAAGAGAAGGTATAAAATCCCAAAAACAGGGTCATACTCTCCCCATCAAAAAGAGAAAAAGGGTGGGAGAGCATGAAAACATTGGTTTTGTGGGCTTTGCGTATGAAAGCCTTTTGGAAAAAAGAGTGGAAATATGGGGTGACAGCCCTTGCGGGGGGCGTTTTGGTCTGTGTCCTCTGGTCTGGGGTCTATGCGGCAAATATCCAGCGGGGCATTGCCGATGGCGTGGTGCGGTTTCATGTGCTGGCAAACAGCGATACCACAGCAGACCAGAACTTGAAGCTGGATGTACGGGACGCAGTCCTTGCTTCTTTTGGGGAAAAGCTGGAAGGCTGCTCTTCCAAAGGGGAGAGCATGGCACTTTTGGCAGCATACAAAGAAGAAATCCGTCAGACAGCGGCAGCGGAAATCGCCAGACAGGGGTATGATTATCCCGTTTCCGTATCTCTGGTGCGGGAGGATTTCCCCGAAAAGACTTATGGCAATCTGGTGTTTCCCGCTGGGGTTTATGATGCGGTGCGCATTGAGATAGGAGAAGCCAAAGGGCATAACTGGTGGTGTGTCCTGTACCCCCAGATGTGCTATGTGGATGCCGCATGGGGAGAACCCACGGACGAAGGTCGGGAAAGATTGCAGGAAAATCTGACACCAGAGGAATACGCAGTGGTTTCCGCAGCGGAGCAGACCAATAAGGCACCGAAAATCAAGCTGAAAATCGTGGAAATGTGGCAGGGGGACTAAAAAAGGGAAGGAGCGCAGGCAATGGGGCAAAAGGGCAGGAGAAAATGTGTTTTGGTATGTTTGCTGGCACTTCTAGTGCTGGCGTGGGGCATGGTGGAAAAGGCAAGTCAGCCGGAGGCAGTGACTGTGACCCAATTGGTTTCCTGGGGTACCCGTGGGGATTTGGTGCGCCAAACCCAGGAGAAACTCCGCCAGCTGGGGTATTATCCAGACACGCCTGACGGCATTTACGGCACCAAAACATATGAAGCCATTCGTCAATTTCAGGCGGATAACGGCTTGAAAGTGGACGGCATTGCCGGCAGCGATACCTTGTCCCGTCTGGGTATTTCCATTGGTTCTGGAACCAGTGGCGTAGGAGAAACGGGCACCAGCGATTATGATGAGGATTTGTATCTCTTGGCGTCTATCATCCATGGGGAAGCCCGTGGGGAGCCTTATGAAGGTCAGGTGGCAGTGGGGGCGGTGGTACTGAACCGGGTGGCAAGTCCCGACTTTCCCAATACCATTGCAGAGGTCATTTACCAGCCCGGAGCTTTCGATGCGGTGGAAGATAAGCAGTTTTACCTGACGCCCAACGAAACGGCATTGAACGCTGCCAGAGATGCCCTCAATGGCTGGGACCCCACCAATGGTGCCTTGTATTATTGGAATCCTGCCACAGCCACCAGCCGCTGGATTTGGAGCATCCCCATCACCACTACCATCGGCAGACATGTTTTCGGCGTAAAATAAAAAAAGCACGGTATCTTCTTAGAGAAGTACCGTGTTTTTGATTTTTCATGCTGTAAAAGCAAATGTACTCATCAGCAGCCAGCACAGGAAAATGTGCATGAGGGCTGTGAGGCCATATGCTACATAAAAAGAAATATGTTTTGTTTTGTGGTGCTGTGTGAACATGCCAACAAAGCCCCCGATGCTGCCGCCCAAAATGGCCATCAGGAACAATGTTTTTTCAGGCACCCGCCGTCTGCCGCGAATGGCACGTTTTTTATCCAGCGCCATGGCACAAAACAGCACAATATTGATGATGAGGTAATACCCTGTGATAATCCAGAAGGGTACGGGGTGAAAGGTAAACTGCATGTTATCTCACCACGTTTCTCCAGTCCAGATCGCCTCTGTCCAGCGCCAGCAGCAGCACTTCCGCTGTTGCCAGATTGGTCGCAACGGGAATGTTGTGGGTGTCGCACAGGCGGAACAGGTTGCTGTATTCTTCGTAAGACTGGTGAGAAGCAGGGTCACGCAGGAAGATCATCACGTCCAGATCGTTGTTGATGATCTGCGCGCCAAGCTGTTCAGAGCCCCCCAGCTGCCCAGCCAGATATTTATGCACATTCAAATTTGCAGCTTCACTTACCAAACGGCCTGTGGTAGCTGTTGCGTAAAGCTCATGTTTGCACAGGATATGACGGTAAGCGATGCAAAGGTTTTCCATTAGTTTTTTCTTATTGTCGTCCGCAATCAATGCGATATTCATAATAAACCCCCCTCGAATAATGATCTGGTTTCTTTTTTTCGAATATTCAGTACCAGTCCAAGTGCCACCATGTTTGTCCACATGGAGCTGCCCCCGTAGCTGACAAAGGGCAGGGACATGCCGGTATTGGGCACGATGCCCGTTGCAACGCCGGCGTTAACGAAGGTCTGGAAGGCAAACATGCCTGCCACACCCACCACAATGAGCTGGCTGAATGTATCTCTCGTAGATAATGCTATAATGATACAACGAAATACCACAAAGAGCAATAGCCCTAATGTAAATATACAACCCAAAAATCCAAATTCCTCCCCAATTACAGAAAAAATAAAATCATTATGGGGTTCCGGCAGATAACTGAGCTGGTTCAAAGTGCCTTGGAACAAGCCTTTGCCTGTGAGCTGACCGGAGCCGATGGCATTGATGGATTTTTCTGTCTGGTAATAGAGGTCAGGGTTTGCTGTGGGGTCTACGAAGGACAGGATACGGTTGAACTGGTGGGGTTCAAAGATCTTGTCCATGATCAGGGGATTTTCCCGGCTGACGTCAAAGAGGATAAAAGCGATGAGTGGCACAGCCACGATTGCCACATTCCGCACCCAGATGATGTCGATGCCTGCCACGAACACCAGAATGCAGAAGATGGCCACCAGTACCAGACTGGCGGAAAGGGCAGGCTGCTTCAGTACCAGCAGGATGGGGATGCCGGCGATGACGCACAGCTTCAGGAAGAAATCCAGCCGGTTCATTTTTGACTGATGCAGGGAAATGAACTTGGCTAAGAAGAAAATCATCATGACTTTGGCAAACTCTGACGGCTGAATGGTCAAAGGACCAATGGCAATCCAACGCGTCGCGCCGTTGGACTCGTTCCCCAGCACAAATACAGCTAACAGCAGTACGATGTTGATGAAATAAATCGGGATATAATATTGTGAAAAATATTCGTAGTCTACATTGGCTGCCACCACCATCAGTCCAAGACCGATGATGAAAAAGACAATCTGCTTATAGACTTCGGAAGTTCCTTCTCCCAGATTGAAGTGCAGGGCGCTGGCGATGCAGATGATGCCGAAAACGGCAAGGATGCATACGGCGCCGATGAGATACCAATCCAGGTTTTGGAGCCATTTTTTGCTTTGCATAGGCTACCTCCAGAGGTTGGTTTTATAATACAGCAAAGCCGGTTGAAGCATGAGTCTGGCTCAGGTTCCCCGGCTTTGTTTTTTTGTGTTTGTTTCAATTAGTCCTGGTTGACTTTGCGCATGCTCTTAATGGGAATATTGGCATACAGTACAGGAACGGTACCGTTCTTGTCATCAGATTCGGTCTGGGTGATCTGGATATCCAGTTCTTCATCGTCGATTTCCATGTAGTTGGAGATGACTTTGATGATGTCTGTTTTCAGCATTTCCAGTACCTGAGAGGAGCAGTTGACGCGGTCGTGTACCAGCACCAGTTTCAGTCTGTCTTTTGCCACACTGCCGGAAGGCGGTGCGGATTTTTTCTTAAAAAAGCTAAAGAAATCCATCGTGACACTCCTTTCCAAACCTGGGGATTAACGGCGGAACAGCTTTTTCAGCTTATCCATAAATGTTTCCGGTTCTTCCTCGAAGGTCATCAGAGGTACATCTTCGCCCATGATGCGGCGTACGATGTTGCGGTAAGCCTGTCCTGCGCGGGATTCTTCGTTGCTGACAGCGGGTTCCCCTTTGTTGGTTGCGATAACGATGGTTTCGTCATCGGGAACCACGCCCAGAATATCAACAGCAAGGATCTCTGTTACGTCTTCAATGTTCATCATTTCGCCGCGTTTTACCAGATCGATACGCAGGCGGTTTACGATGAGGGTAGGGTTGTTCAGACCATTTGCTTCCAAGAGACCAATGATACGGTCAGCGTCACGAACAGCGGATACTTCCGGTGTGGTGACTACAACGGCACGGTCAGCGCCGGCAATGGCATTTTTGAACCCCTGTTCGATGCCGGCAGGGCAGTCGATGAGGATATAGTCAAATCCTTCTTCTTTCAGGTTTTCGCACAGTTTCTGCATCTGTTCGGGAGAAACTGCGTCTTTGTCCCGTGTCTGCGCCGCAGGCAGCAGGAACAGACCTTCATAACGTTTATCTTTGATGAGCGCCTGTTTCAGACGGCAGTTGCCTTCTACCACATCTACCAGATCGTATACAATGCGGTTTTCCAGCCCCATGACAACGTCCAGATTACGCAGACCGATATCTGCGTCTACCAAAGCGACCTTTTTGCCCTGAATGGCAAGACCGCAGCCAAGGTTTGCACTGGTGGTGGTTTTCCCAACGCCGCCTTTGCCGCTGGTGATTACAATTACTTCACTCATGGATCATATCCCCCTAGTTTTTTACTTAAATCGAATATGGTTCCTGTCAAAGCGACAGGGACAGGCAAAAGAGCCTCAAATCTCTTTGCCCATACGAAAATATCATATATATCTGTATTTTAACAAATATATCCTGAATTTGCACGAAAATTTTTTAGCAAAAAGTAATTTGTTTTCCCAAATTACGACAAAGCCATGACGAAAATCTGACCGTCTTTGACGAAAGCGTATTCGGGCGGCTTCGGACCGTGTTTGTTTTCTTCAGGAAAACGTGTGATGATGTCCGCAATGCGCAGCTGTACCGGCGCCATGTAAACAGCGGTGACAAACGCGTCTGTCATGCCCTTGCAGCCGGCATGTGCCATGCCTTTGAGCTGACCCAGGATGATGATGTTGCCGGTTGCCTTGATTTCCGCACCGGGATTTACATCGCCGACCACCACAACGCTGCCGTCGAATTCAATCTTCTGACCGTTGCGCAGAGAGCCTCTGTGGAATTTGGTCAGGTTGAATGCGCGGATGTCTTTTTCCAGCAGTTCAGAGATCTGCTTCAGTTCGTTGTTTTCTGTTTTCACGAATGTGATGCGCATGGTGGTGCGTTCCGCGATGATCTGCAGCAGTTTTTCTTCTTCCTCCTCGGTGAAGCTTCTGCCTTTGAACGCCAGTGATGTTTTGACATTATCGAAGAATTTCCCTGCTTCTTCTACTTTCTGTTCCAATTGTGTGCAAAGTTCCTCAAAAGGAACGTCCGGCTGAAACAGTACCGTTACGCCGTCCTTGGTTCCTTTGAAGATGACATAGTTTTCCTGATTCATAGTTCCCCTCCTGAAAATATTACTGATCCAATACGGTTTCCATATTGGTGTTTGTCGGTGTGTAGTCCAGTCCCAGATATTCCGTGATGATGGCGGATGCTACCTTTGGCGCGGGAGAACCGTAGTTCTCGGCAAAGGGGATCATGACGGTGATGGCGATCTGAGGGTCTTCGTAAGGCGCGAAGCAGACCAGCCAGGTATGGGAGCTGCGGGACAGGTCTTCCTGTGCAGTACCTGTCTTTGCTGCCACCGTGACGGGCAAGTCTTTGAAGGCGGTACGCATGGTACCTTTGGAGCCGTTGGCAACCAGATACATCCCTTCGTAAACGGCTGCCAGATTTTCTTCCTTCAGATCCATCTGGTTTTCGATGACTTCGTCTTTTTCTTCGTGTATGGTGCCGTCAGGGTTGACCACTTTGTCCACCAGATGATACTGGTACAATGTGCCGCCGTTTGCCAGAGTGGCAATGTAGCGGTTCATCTGTGCCGGTGTGTAGCTGTTGATGGACTGGCCGATGAAGGCACGGATGGTATCCCCGTCTGTCCAGCGTGTCTGGCTGCTGGTAGCGTCGGGGTTGTATGTTTTGATGGTACGTTCCTTGTAGTAAGGAGATGCCATAGTAGGACCGTATTCTTCCAGTTCAATGCCGGTGACAGAGTTCAGACCGAAGCCTGCCATGTATTCGTTCAGTGTGGCAATGGACTGTTCTGTGGTGCCGTTTTCCGCGTTGCCCATGCGGTAACCCAGTTCATAGAAGAAGTAGTTACAGGATACTTCCAGTGCATGAGAAACGTTGACAGCGCCGTGGGTACCGCCGTTGTTGCTGTAGATCCAGCAGCGGGCGTAAGGGGTACCGGCGTCTTTGAAGATCCCTTTGTCCGTGATGACGGTGGAAGGGGTGATGGTGCCGGTTTCCAGACCTGCAATGGCAGAAACCATTTTGAATGTGGAACCGGGCGCTTTTTTCTGTTTCAGCGGACGGTTAACCAAAGGTGTATTGGTGTCTTCCAGCAGCTGGTTATAGTAGCTGTTGTTGAAGGTATTGACCAGCTGGTTGTTGTCGTAAGACGGGTAAGTTACCAGTGCCAGCACCTGACCGCTGTCTACTTCAGAAACCACTACAGACCCGGTACAAGGGTCAAGGGCAGTGTCAGCGGGGCTCATTTCGCCGCTTTCCAGTTTACGGATGACGAAGGAAGAAGGGGACAGAGAACCGTTTTTCACAGCTTCTGTTTCTTCCGGTGTGGCAGGCACTCTTTCCTGCTCGATCATGCACAGCAGCAGTTCCTGGGCGGAAACACTGCCGTTTGTCAGACCGTCTGTGAGGAAGGTCTGGAGGATTTCCACTGCGTTTTCGTTGTCCACGGAGAAATCAGGGACAGAAGCCTTGCAGCGGTCTACCAGTGATTTTTGTACCGTTCCTTCCTGTGCGGAAAGCATCAGGGAAGAAGAAATGTGGTTGGCATTGACCATGGTGGTGAAAAGTTCCGTGGTGGAAATGCCGTATTTCCCGCCGGAAGAGAGGCGGTTGAGCAGTACATCCCGCAAAGCGTTTTCCAAAGAAGTGTAAGCAATGGACTGCAGTTCACTGTCAATGGTCAGGTAAACATCTTTGCCGGGGATGGGATCTGTGGAGCTGATGGTGCTCATACGGCGGCCTTCTTTGTCGACTTCGATGGTAATCTTGCCGTCGGTGCCGTTCAGATCCTGTTCGTAAAGTTTTTCGATACCAGCCTGACCGACAATATCTGTGGAGCTGTAAACAGGATTGCCTTCTGCGTCGACGATGTCCTGATACAAAGCGATGTCAGACTCGGTCATCTGGCGGATATAACCGATGATTTGTGAAAAATGTTCCCCGTTGGGGTATTCTCGCAGAGAAACGGTACTGATGACCACGTTGGGGAATACATCCTGATTTTCTTCTACATAAGCCAGTGTTTTGTCACTGATTTCCGTGGCAATGGTCACAGACTGATATTTCTGATACCGCACTTCGTAAAGGGAATTACGGATGCCCACGGCTTTTCTCACCAGATCGTCAGGTAGGTATTCGGGGAAGCCGAAGAAGTCCCGCAGATAATCCAGTGTTTCCAGAGAGTCATAGGAAAGCTGTTCATCTTCCATAAGGAAGGAAAGCTTCCAGTTTTCTTCTTTTGTCTTGCTGCCGCCGAACTGGAAGGAATAAGGATATTCCGTATCCAGCGGAATGTCGTCAATGATGGTTTCGCCGAATTCCGTCAGCTTCTGTGCCAGTGTCAGACACATGAGGCTCTTGTCGGAAAGGGTCAGGTCATAGTAGACATACATGCGTTTTTGCGCAGTGGTGTAGTCTTCGGGCACCTCATATTTTTCGTAGAGATAATTCAGACATTCGTCAGCAGTATAATCCATTTGTTTCCGATCCAGACCGATTTCTGTTTTCCATGCTTCTTCCGCTTCTTCCTGTTCTTTTTCATCCCCTTCAAAGGTGAATGTAGCAGGGGTAGATTTGGAAATGGGCAGAGCGTCATTGGCTTCGGTGCCGGAAGCAAAGAGGGTATCCAGCAGGTCACGAATCAGGTCTGCGCGGTAAGCAGTCAGATCCGGTGTGATGCTGTCGTCAATCTGTACGGAATAAGCCACTTTGTTTACTGCCAGTGGTCTGCCGTAGCGGTCGTAGATGTTGCCGCGGGGTGCGGGCACATTGACCTCCTTGGATACGCTGGTGAGCAGTGACTCATTGTATTCCTTCCCGTTGACGATCTGCAAAAGAAACAGACGGACGAGCAATATGAAAAAAAGCAGACAAATCCCGCACAATACGACAAATATTCTGCTTTTGCATAGATCTAAAAAATGTTCCCAATATTTACGCATAGGAACCTCCTTCATGGCAGGCAGGTTTTGTTAAAACAGCCGATACTTGTATTTTTCCTTTAACTCCAGCCATTCGTTGATGCCAAAGAGCAGACGGTAAATGGGAATGGTGACAACCGCTGTGTAAACGGCTTCCGGCAGCGCCAGACGCACCAGAAAATACAGCACCGTGGTATTTCCCTGAAGGAAAAAACCGGTGACGAAAATAATGCTTTCATATACGATGGCTGCCAGTGAACAAATGATGATGGGCAGCAGATAATTTTCCCGGTAGAAATCCTTCTGACTCCGACCGATCAAAAGACCGGCAAGGAGGAACAGCAGGGTATAGTACCCAAAGGATGTACCGAAGAAAATATCAATGGGCAGACCGCTGAAAAAGCCCACAATAGCGCCTTCTGTGCTGCCCCGGAGCAGGGCATAGGAAACCACGATGATCAGCGCCGTATTAGGCAGAATGCCCCCAATGGAAATATACGGGAGCAATGTGGTCTGCAGTATGAAGTTGACGAAAATAAGAATACCTGTCAATAAAATTCTCAATTTGTGTCAGCCTCCGAATTGCTGTTTGTCTGTGTTTCTGTATCCGGTGTGTTGCCGGTGTCAGTGGTTTCGGTTTCATCCGTTTCGGTGAGAGGTTCTTCTTCTGTTTCCGGCTCTGTAGCAGGAATGTCTGTGGAAACAGAGAGATCACCAGGAGAAACGGTACGGGTGTTTGTTTTGTCGATGACCAGCAGGGTATCCAGATGTTTCAGGTCTACTGCTGGTTCGATGATGGCATAACGGGTCAGACCGTTGGTGTCGTTTTTGATTTCTTTCACACGACCGATGGTCAGCCCCGGCGGATAAACATCACTCAAATGGGAAGTGACGATTTCATCCCCTACGGCAATTTCCGCCTCTGCGTCGATATATTCCATTTTACACAGCCCGTTGTTCATGAGGGTGTAATCCCCTTTCACAACACCTAAGTCCCCTGTACGGGCGCTCATGGCAGGCACAGAACTGCGGCTGTCCAGAATGGACTGACCTTTGGCGTAAGTGGCACCGCTTTCGATGATCTTGCCCACCAGACCTTCCGGCGCAGCCAGTACCATGTTGGCTTCCACGCCGTCGGAAGTGCCTTTGTCTACGGTGAATACGTCATACCAGCTGCCGGGGTTCTTGGCAATGATGGTAGTGCCGAAAGTATTGTATTCAGGGTATTTCTGGGCAATCTTCAGCAGTGCGGAAAGTTTTGCGTTCTCTTTTTCATAAAGAGAAAGACGGGTGTTGTCTGCTTGCAGGGATGCCACCTGTTCCCGCAGGCTTTCGTTTTCCGCCAGAATTTCTTCCTGCTCCCGGCGTTCAGAGGTGGTGTTTTCCACCCATCTGCCGATGCCGGAAGTAATATCCTGGAAGGGCGTCACAACAAAGCCGAGGGCACTTTCAAAAATGGTGGCATTCAGCTTTTTTCCGCTTGTCACCAGTGCCAATACGGTCAAAAGGATGATGGCACCAGTGAATATGAACTTTTTGTATTTTTCAAAAAAGGAAAACAATTGAAACGCTCCTTCACGATGATTTCAGATTCTTAGAACAATGCTTTTCTGGGGGAGATCAATACGTTTTTCAGTGTATCGATGTGTTCCAGCACCAGACCAGTACCCATAGCAACGCAGTTCAGTGGTTCATTTGCCACATGAACGGGCATGCCTGTTTCGGATGTGATCAGTTCATCCAGACCGCGCAGCAGTGCGCCGCCGCCTGTCAAAGTGATGCCATATTCCATAACGTCAGCAGCCAGTTCGGGAGGAGTTGCTTCCAGTGTCTGCTTGATGGTTTCGATGATGGAAGCTACAGGTTCGCTCAGTGCTTCACGTACATGTACGGAGTTGACTTCGATGGTCTTAGGCAGACCGGAAAGCAGGTCACGACCGCGGATTTCCATTTTTTCTTCCTGTTCCAGAGGGTAAGCGGAACCGATGGTGATTTTGATTTCTTCTGCGGTTCTGTCACCGATGGCCAGGTTGAATTCACGTTTGATGTAGTTCACGATGGCGTTGTCCAGAGCATCACCGGCTACACGCAGGGATGTGCTGGTAACGATGCCGCCCAGGGAAATGACTGCCACTTCGCTGGTACCGCCGCCGATGTCTACCACCATGCTGCCGGTAGGTTCTGCAACGGGCAGACCTGCGCCGATGGATGCAGCCATGGGTTCTTCGATGAGGTAAGTGTCTTTATCTTTGGAGCCAGCAGCAATGGCTGCTTCCAGTACAGCTCTTTTTTCTACTTCTGTTACGCCGGAGGGTACGCAGATAACGATGCGGGGCTTAGGACCAAACATGGAACGCACATAAGCCTTATTGATGAAGTAACGCAGCATTGCCTGTGTTACGTCGAAGTCTGCGATAACGCCGTCTTTCATGGGACGGATAGCAACGATGTTGCCGGGTGTACGTCCGATCATTTCTTTTGCTTCATTGCCAACAGCCAGCACTTCTTTTGTCTGCACGTTGATGGCTACAACGGAAGGTTCGTTGACGATGATGCCTTTTTCACGCATATAAACCAGTGTATTAGCGGTACCCAAGTCGATACCCATATCTTTGGAAAACATAAATTCAATTAACCCCTTTCTATCATAAAAAACCAGAATTGATTTTTCTTTCCTGAAAAAGCCTTACATTTTATAATACCTTTTTTTTGCGGAATTTTCAATAAAAAAGCCATTGGAATTAGGAAAAACCAGAAAATTTCCGCGCAAAAAACGACAGAAAAAAACCGTCCTTCCCGTGGCATTTCCCCGAAACAGACGGCTGGATCTGTTTAAATTTTGCGATAAATAAAAAAAGCAAGGACGATACCCAGAATACCGGCGATGGTAAAACGTACCGTAAAAGCAAATTGCAGTGTCAGCACGCCCAAATCCAACACCAAAGGAGAGGTAAGCCCGAAGCTTTTGCCATAACCGAGCCAACTCAAGGCAGGGTAACCGCTCAGAAGCTGTGCCAAAAACCCGCCCAGCACAACGCCAGCCAGCAGCAGCAGTATCAAAACCCAAATGTTTTGTGAACGTCCTTTCATGTGATTGTCCTCCTGTGTTATTTCCAAAAGTATATCATATTTTGACAAGGGGGTAAAGGGAACAAAACATAAAAAAACAGGGTGAAAACCGTTGATTTCCTTGAGAAAATGACGAAAGGCGGCGCTTTTTGACAAAGGAAGAGGAAAGAGAAGGAACACCATGGAAAAGGCGGGGAGAATGGCAATGGAGAAACGCAAAGCAGATGTATGGGAAGATAACAACTCTTAAAAATGAAATAGTCGGAATTTGCGTATGTTCAGGGTTCCAGTTTTCTTTGGGTTTGGGAGGAGCGGGTTATGAGAGCATAAAAAAACGGTGAAGTCGATGACTTCACCGTTTTGCTGTTTTGGATTATTCAGCAGGTTTTTCTTCTGCTTTAGGTGCTTCAGCAGCAGGAGCTTCTGCTTTAGGAGCAGCAGCTGCAGCGGGTGCTGCGGGTTTTGCTTCAGCAGCGGGAGCAGCAGGTCTCTTACCTGTGATAACGCCTTTCGGGCATTTGTTTGCGCAGATGCCGCAGGATTTACATTTGCTGTAGTCGATAACAGCCACGTTGTCGATAACATGGATTGCATCGAAAGGACAGTTCTTTTCACAGATCTTACATGCGATACAACCTGTGGAGCATACCTGCATTACATTCTTACCAACATCTTTGGAAGAGCACTGTACTTTTACTTTCTTCTTAGCAGGCAGCAGTTCGATGATGTGTTTGGGGCAAGCAGATACGCATTTACCACAAGCTACACATTTATCTTTATCTACTACTGCAACGCCGTCGATGATTTCGATTGCGCCGAAAGCACAAGCTTTTTTACAGCTGCCCAGACCCAGACAGCCGTATGTGCAGCTCTTAGCGCCGCCGCCAGCCAGCTGTACAGCCATGTTACAGTCGTCAATACCAAAGTAGTCGTATTTCATTTTTGCTGTTTCGCAAGTGCCGCCGCATTTTACGAATGCAGCTACGGGTTCGGAAGCGGATGCTTCGATACCCATGATTGCACCTACTTTTTCTGCTACAGCAGCGCCGCCAACAGGGCAAGCGTTAACGGGAGCAGAACCAGCAGCGATTGCAGCAGCACAACCACCACAACCGGGGAAGCCACAGCCACCGCAGTTAGCGCCGGGCAGTACTTCCAAAATCTGGCCGATCTTGGGATCTTCATCTACTTTGAAGACCTCGCCGGCAATGCCAAGGCCTGCACCAAAAACAACACCAAGGCCACCGATACTCAGGATCGGGTATACAATATTCATAATGTCCATTTTTGTCACACTCCTTGCATTACAGTTTGATCAGACCGGAGAATCCCAGGAAAGCGATAGACATCAAACCAGCGGTTACCAGAGCCATAGGGAAACCGTCGAATGCCTTAGGTGTATCGTTGTCTGCGATTCTTTCACGGATACCAGCGAACAGTACGATTGCCAGTGCGAAACCGGCAGCGCCGCCGATACCGTTGAAGATGGATTCGATGAAAGAATATTCTTTCTGCATGTTGGTTACGGCAACACCCAGAACTGCACAGTTTGTTGTGATCAGGGGCAGGAATACGCCCAGTGCCTGATACAGCGCAGGAGCTGCTTTTTTCAGGAACATTTCTACAAACTGTACCAGGGATGCGATAACCAGAATGAACGCGATGTTATACAGGTATTCGATGTGCAGGGGAACCAGGATCAGGTTGTAAACCAGCCAGGAAGCTGCACAGGCCAATACGATAACGAAGATTACGGCAACACCCATACCTGCTGCGGTATCCACTTTCTTGGAAACGCCGAGGAACGGGCAGATGCCTAAGAACTGGGACAATACGTAGTTGTTTACGAAAATCCCGGCCAATAATAACAAAATCAGATACATTCTCTACCCCTCCTTATGCTTTTTTCTTGTTTCTGAAATGGTTCAGCGCAGCCATCAGGCAGCCCAGTGTGAAGAATGCGCCGGGAGCCATTACGAACAGCAGTGTTCTGGGGAATGCTTCGGGCAGTACAGTGATATCAAACAGAGTACCAGAACCGATGAATTCACGAACCAGACCGATGATTGCCAGAGCAACGGTGAAGCCCAGACCCATACCAATACCATCACAGATGGAAGCAAAGGGACCATTCTTGGAAGCAAAAGCTTCTGCTCTTGCCAGAATGATACAGTTAACTACGATCAGGGGGATGTACAGCCCCAGGGATGCGTTCAGACTGGGCAGGTAAGCCTGCAGCAACAGCTGAACGATTGTAACGAATGTAGCGATTACAACGATGAAGCAAGGGATTCTTACTTTATCGGGAATAACTTTTCTCAGCAGGGAGATGAAAAGGTTCGCGAAAATCAAAACCGCTGCTGTGGACAGACCCATACCGATACCGTTGATAGCGGAGCTTGTAACAGCCAGTGTAGGACACATACCGATTACCTGGATAAAGGTAGGGTTTTCGTCGATAATACCATTTTTGATGATTTTAATCGGGTTAGCCATTAGTTAGCACCTCCGTTCGCTGCGACCCAATCCAAAGCTTCCTGTGCGCCGGAACATACGGCTCTGGAAGTAATGGTGGAACTTGTGATGGGCACGATTTCGCCGCCGTCTTTTGTAACAGCTACAGTGCCGGATTTGCCTGTGAACTGTTCATAGAAGTCGGGTTCTGTGGATTTTGCGCCCAGACCAGGTGTTTCGGAGTGACCAGTTACACGCAGACCAGTGATAACGCCGTCCGCGTCGATACCAACCATAGTGTTTACTACGCCGCCGAAGCCGCTGGGTTCTGTTGTGATAACATAGCCGCCGTTATCAGCCTGATATACTGCGGTGATTGTACCAGTCAGTTCTGCGTCAGTCAGCTGTTCAAAGCTGCCTGCTTCGGGCATAACTGCCTGCATGGATTCGTTCAGTGTTTTTTCGTTCTGCAGTGCGATGGGTTCTTTTGTGATTTCAGAAACCGCACCCAGGCAAGCCGCAGCTACTGCGGAAATAAGCAGAAGCACAACTGCAGGTTTTACTACTTCTTTTGTGTTCATGCTTTTTTCGCCTCCTTCACTTTAGGCAGTGCACCGAAGATCTTAGGTTCTGTGAATCTTTCGATCAGAGGTACAGCCAGGTTCATGATCAGAATAGAGTAGGATACGCCTTCAGGGTAACCACCGAAGATTCTGATAAGAGTGGTGATGATACCACAACCGATGGCAAAGATGATTTGACCTTTCGGTGTAACGGGGGAAGATGCATAGTCAGTTGCCATGAAGAAAGCACCCAGCATCAGACCGCCGGTGAAGATTTCATAAACAGGTACGCGCAGACCTTTTCTGCCGATAGCAGCGGTCAGTACGAATACTGTCAGGATGTACAGTACAGGGATTCTCCAGCTGATAACGTGTTTTACCAGCAGGTAGATACCGCCGATGATCAGTGCAACAGCGCATGTTTCACCGATACAACCGCCGATGTTTGTACCCAGGATTACGTCTGTCAGACTTGCGTCGGGCATAGCGCCTGTTTTCAGTGTAGCCAGAGGTGTTGCAACAGCAACAGCGTCAGCGCCGCTGAAACCAACAGGAGCTGTCCATGTTGTCATCGCTGTAGGATAGGAAGCCAACAGGAATGCTCTACCAGCCAGTGCAGGGTTGATGAAGTTCTGACCCAGACCACCGAAGAGCTGTTTTGCAAAAATGATTGCGAATGCAGAACCTACGATAGGCACCCAGATAGGAGCGCTTGCAGGCAGGTTCATTGCCAGCAGCAGACCTGTTACAACTGCAGACAGGTCACTGATAGTTACAGGTTTTTTCAGCAGTTTCTGATACAGCCATTCGAAGAATACGCTGGCGATGATGGAAACTGCAATCAGGATCAATGCCTGAAGACCGAAGAAATAGATACCCGCTGCTGTTGCAGGAACCAGCGCGATGATAACGTCACGCATGATGCTCTGAATGGATTCTTTAGAACGCACATGAGGGGTACCGGATACTACAAAATTAGCCATTCTTTACTCTCCCCCTTCTCAGTTCTTTTCAGCTTTGGCTTTTGCTTCAGCTTCCGCTTTTGCTCTTGCAGCAGCGGCTGCGGCAGCTTTTTTGCCTGCTTCGATTTTCTTAGTTGCGCGGATGGACTGTGCCAGCTGGCGTTTTGCGGGACATTCGTAAGAACAAGAACCACATTCGATACAATCCAGACCGTGATGTTTTACGAAACCTTCGCCGTCGCCTTTCAGTGCGCACGCATTCAGCAGGAAAGGCTGCAGACCCATAGGGCAATGTTCTACGCATTTACCGCAACGGATACAGTTTCTTTCTTCAGGAATGAAAGCTTCTTCCTGTGTGAAGCACAGCAGACCGGAAGTGGTCTTAACGGAAGCAACATCCAGAGTATACAGGGTAGGACCCATCATAGGACCGCCGGCAATCAGTTTTACAGGAGCGTTTGCACCTTCGTTGAAACCGCCGATGGCGTCTACCAGATCTCTCAGTGTCATACCGATTCTGATCTTGTAGTTACCGGGGTTTTTGATACCTTTACCGGAAACAGTTACGATTCTTCTCATCAGAGGTCTGCCTTTGCAGATTGCTCTTTCGATAGCAACAACGGTATCAACGTTGTCTACGATACAGCCAGCGCTAGCGGGCAGTGCACCGGATTTTACTTCTCTCTTTGTGATCGCATAAATCAGGTGTTTTTCAGAACCCTGAGGGAATTTGGTCACCAGAGGCTGAACAGTGATGTTGTCGATGCCTTCACAAGCCTTTGTCATGGATTCAATTGCTTTGGGCTTGTTCATTTCGATACCGATAACGCCTTTTGCACCGGGGTGCAGTTTCAGCATGATCTGCAGACCTTTTACGATTCTTTCGGGTTCTTCCAGCATCAGACGGTAGTCGCATGTGAGGTAAGGTTCACATTCAGCTGCGTTGATGAGGATGTGATCGATCGGTGTGTCTTTGGGAGGGTTCAGTTTTACATGTGTGGGGAAGCCCGCACCACCCAGACCAACAACGCCGGCATCTTTAATAGCTGCCAGAATTTCTTCGTTGGACATGGTTGTGTAATCTCTGCCCTGGTTCAGACCTTCGATTTCTTCCATCTTGCCGTCGTTTTTGACAACGATGGATTTTACAGTTGCACCGCCGGGTACCAGCATGGGTCTAATGTCCACAACTTCACCAGATACGCTGGCAAAGATGGGAGAAGACATGAATGCAGGTGATTCAGCGATTTTCTGTCCTACTTTTACATGGTCGCCAACTGCTACCAGAGGTTCACAAGGAGCCCCGATATGCTGGGACATAGGGTAGAACAACTCAGAGTTTTCTTTGGGGAGTATCACCTGAATGGGCTGCTCTGCGGACAGAGCTTTTCCATCGGGCGGGTGAACTCCACGTTTGAACGTTAAAGCTTGCATATTATCCCCCTCTGTCAAGTGATTTTTGCGTTTACAGCACAAAAGACAAGCATTTGGCTGGAAACGCTTGGTTTGGTTATACTTTATAAAAATATAGCTATATATAACAGCAATATTTTAATACAAAAATAAGAAATTCACAACATTTTTTTGCCAAAAAAACGGGAAAAATGCTTTTTTAAGCAAAATATGTGTTTCGTTACATCAAATTTTAAGATGTATTTAATTAGGAAGGAATTGTATTTTATGAAATCAATTCCCAGTTAGTTTGTATCCAAAATATTTTCTTCCCCTAAAGTGTACTATTATTATCTATAAATGTAAATGATAATTTATTACCAACATTTCATTCGGAAAACTGGTATCTTTTACAAAAAATAAGCCTCATATTTCATAAATATGTAAAATAATGGCATAAAACTTGCTACACCCATTCCACTGTGTTACAATAAAAACAAAATAAGTGGGGAGGAGGCGGAGGATATGGATCTTTCGCTGCAAATACAGCAAAAACAGATACTTTCCCAGCGGATGCAGCAGTCCGTTGAGATCCTGCAGATGAACACACTGGCGTTATCAGAATACATACGAGAAGTGGCGGAAGAAAATCCTTTGCTGGACTGGTCAGAAGAACGTCCTATTTTGCCGGAGGACGAAAAACTGCTGCAAAAACTGGAGTGGCTTCAGGAAAGTGATGAGCAGAACAGAGGTTTTTACCAGACAGAAATGGATAACGAAAAAGAACGGGAAGACCTGCGCTATGGCAAGAAGGAAGCCCAGAGCCTCAGGGAATATCTGCTCTTTCAGATCCATCTTTTGCCTGTGTGCGAAAAGGAAAAAAAGATACTGACATTCCTGGCGGAAAGCACAGAAGAAAGCGGCTATCTGGAAACAGACGCCCTGGAAGCAGCTATGGAGCGTTACCATCTGAGTGAACAGTGCGCAGAAAAAATTTTGGGGCATATGCAGAAGCTTGACCCGCCTGGCGTAGGTGCCAGAGATCTGAAGGAATGTCTGAAGATACAGCTCATGCAGAAAGGCGCTTCTGTGGCAGCCCAGAATATTGTGGAGAATTATTTGGCGGATATTGCCAAAAACCGCATTTCCTATATTGCCAAGAAGCTGCATATATCTATGGAAGAAATGGCAGATGCCTTGGCGGAGATCCGCAGCTGTGCACCAAAGCCTGGCAGCGGTTTTGCCAATGACCGCCCGGTGGAATATGTGGTGCCCGATGTGTTTGTGGAACGCAGAGGGGGAGAGCTTTTGGTGAGCGTCAACAGTTCTCTGGTGCCAAGACTGTTTATCAGCCCCTCCTATCGGCAGATTTTAAAGGATGACCCTTCTAAAGATACCAAGGAATATGTTGCCCAGAAACTGCGGCAGGCAGAATGGGCAGTCCAGTGTGTAGGCAGACGAGAATCCACTTTGCTGGAAACGGCAAAACAGATTGTGGCAGTGCAGCGGGAATTTTTCCTTTCTCCCAATGGAGCACTGAAGCCTTTGCGAATGGTGGATGTGGCAGAAAAAATGCAGGTGCATGAGTCCACCATCAGCCGTGCCGTAAAGGATAAATATCTCCAATGCGACAAAGGGGTATTTGCCTTGGGTGATTTCTTCTCCAAAGCCGTTGTCACCGATGGCGCCCAAAGCGTATCTGCCAATAGCGTGCAGAAACAGCTGGCTGACATCATTGACGGCGAGGATAAGGCCCATCCACTCAGTGACCGAGAACTGACGGAAAAATTAGTGGCACAAGGTGTGCAGATTTCCCGCAGAACCGTAGCCAAGTATCGGGAAGCCATGGGCATCCCCGGTGCGTCAGGCAGAAAACAGTATTGAAATAGAAAACAGCCGGAAATTTTGGAAGAAACAGAAATTTCCGGTTTCTTTTTGGTTTGAGATAGAAAGAAGGTGGAAGTATGGATGAGATTTTTCAGATACAACTGGATAAGGAATCAGAAGTGCCGATGTATCGCCAGCTTGCCGATGCCATCGGGGCTTTGGCAGCAGATGGGCTTTTGCCTGCGGATAGCAAATTACCGCCCATTCGGAAAATGGCTGCCCATTTCGGCGTCAATACGGTGACGGTGGTGACAGCTTATAAATATTTGGAACAGAAGCAGATGGTTTACTCTCGAGTGGGCAGCGGCACCTATATTTCCCCTTTGCCTGTGGAAAAGGTGCCGGAACCTGTGGCAAGACGAAATCTGCAATTGTTTGAAAAAACACCTGCGCTGGAACATGCCATCAACTTCACATTGTCATCCCTGCCCAATGAACTGTTTCCTGTGGATGCCTTCAAAAAAGCCTTTGATACAGTGCTGGAACGGGAAAAAGGAGGCGCCTTTCGTTATACGGACAGTATGGGATATCTGCCCCTGAGAGAGGAACTCTGCCGTTATCTGGCGTCCTTTGGTATCCATACGGCGGCAGAGCATTTGCAGATTATTTCCGGTGCCCAGCAGGGCATCGACATCATGTCCAAAGCCATTTTGCGGTATGGAGATGTGGTCTTTGTGGAAAGCCCTACTTTCTATGGTGCGGCAGGGGCATTCCTGTCCAGAGGGGCAAAACTCATCGGCATCCCCATGGAAGCGGACGGCATGGAGATGGAAGCCCTGGAAAACTATCTGAAGCTGTACCATCCTCGTTTTATCTATATGATGGCGTATTTCCAGACACCCACAGGCGTTTCTTATTCTATGGAGAAAAAACGCCGCCTGCTGGAATTGGCGGAAAAATATGATACTTACATCATTGAGGAAGATGACTTTTACGATTTCCATTATAGCAAGGAAATCCCGCTTCCTCTGAAAGCCTTGGACTATAAGAATCGCGTCATTTACATCAAGAGTTTTTCCAAAATTCTCATGCCTGGTCTGCGTATGGGGTTGATGGTATTGCCGAAAAAAGTCCGTCATGCGGTCATGGAAGCGAAGTATACCACGGACATTTCCACCTCTGGGTTCATCCAGAAATCCTTGGAGGAATATCTCCGTGTCAATGGCTGGGAAGCTCATGGAAAACAGGTGCGCCAGTATGGCAGCGGCAAGTATCGGAAAGCTGTTTCCATGGCAAAGAAGTATCTTTTGCCAAAAGGTGCGTCTTTCGCTCTGCCCGATGGGGGCGTAAGCCTGTGGGTGCGTCTGCCTGACGGGGTGGATGCGGAAGTGTTCTGCAATCGAGCATTGGAGAAAAATGTGCTGGTTTCTCCGGGCAGCCAGTTCTTCATCGAAGGAGGAACGGGGAGTCATGTGCGGCTCAGTTTCGCGGGACTCACCGATGATAAAATCGAAGTGGGTATGAAGCGCATGGGAGAAGTGCTGGGAGAGCTGTAAGAAAAAAAGAAAGGTTAGTATACATAAGCGAATTTCCTTTAAGAAAACATACCCAATAAAATCTCTGTAAAAATAAGAAAGCTGAAATCCTCTGTTAAGGATTTCAGCTTTTTTATTTTTCTTATGAAGATGCCCCTTACGTGTACCAGCCTGTTTTTATCGGGAATACGTCAAAAAGCGGAAAAGAAGCTCAATGGCAAGGAATATCACAAAAGATATGCCGCAGAGGATGCTGTCGTTTTTCAGCTGTCGTTGGTATGTTTCCCAACTTTCGTTAGCATCCACCCGAATGTCGATTCCCTTGCGACGGAGAAAAACATCCAGAAAAAGCTGTATGAGCATACAAATCATAGAAGCACAAAACAGAATCATTTGTAGTATGCCATCAGGAGCCAGCAACGAAATACCCAAGAGAAACAATCCTGCTTTGATAATTCCCGGCGCAGTATATTTTTTTGAAAATCAGATGTCTTTTCTAAGGTTTCCTTTGTCAGCATGTGCTCTCTCACTGTCCTTTCGTTTCTTTGGTGTTCCAATGAAAATAAGCTGCCAGTTCCTTCTGATAAATGATGGCAAGCTCTATGAGCATAGACGCAATGATTACCACAATCAGCGGAATAGGCAGATACCGATATTTTTCCGCCCAGTATGTGCTAGAAAGTGCGTCTGTGTAGGCATGCAGATAGGCAAAACCCCAGATGAGTGTCAGTATCAATAGGTTCAAAGTGACGGCGAGAACACCAGCAATACTTTTCATACAAATCCCCCTTTTCATAAAAAACAATGCCCTTTTTTCGATGATACCATAAGACGTACAAGCCGCATATGGTGATTTTTACCGGAAAAGGGCGGTTTTTCTTGACAAAGTGACAGGGCATGTCTATAATCTAATTGTATTTTTATATGGAAACAAGCCAAGAAAAGAAGGAGTACGCAAGGGGTGGACGTTTCAGAGAGGAAATCACTGGTGGAAGATTTCCCGCAGCACATTGCCGAAGCAGTCTTTTTGGGTAAGAACCACAGCTCTTTGGCGGAAAGAGAAGTATGTCAAAGCGTATGCCTGCGTTAAAGGCTTCGAGTGACGTCCCTTTGGACGTAACAAGGGTGGTACCACGGTGAATTCGTCCCTGACTTTTGTCAGGGGCTTTTTTATTTTCCGGGTATCCTGTGAACAGATTGAAAATATTTAAGGAGGTAAGATATGAAATATTTAGGTGTAAACGAAATTCGTGAAGAATTTCTGAAATTCTTTGAAAGCAAAGACCATCTGCGTCTGCCCAGCTTCCCTCTGGTGCCCCGCAACGACAACAGCCTGCTGCTGATCAACTCCGGTATGGCACCCATGAAAGCATACTTTACCGGTCAGGAAATCCCTCCCAGCAAAAGAGTGACAACCTGCCAGAAATGTATCCGTACAGGTGATATCGACAACGTAGGGAAAACTGCTCGTCACGGCACATTCTTTGAAATGCTGGGCGACTTCTCCTTCGGTGATTACTTCAAAAACGAAATCGTGCCTTGGTCTTGGGAATTCGTAACAAAAGTACTGGAAATCCCCGAAGACAGACTGTATGTAACCATTTACGAAGAAGACGACGAAACAGGCAAAATCTGGCATGATGTGGTAGGTCTGCCTTGGGACAGAATCGTAAAACTGGGCAAAGAAGACAACTTCTGGGAACACGGCACAGGTCCCTGTGGTCCTTGTACAGAAATCTACTATGACCGTGGCCCCGAATACGGCTGCGACAGCCCTACCTGCGGCGTAGGCTGTGACTGCGACAGATACATGGAATTCTGGAACCTGGTATTGACACAGTTCAACGCTGAAGAAGACGGCACATACACAGAACTGGCTATGAAGAACGTAGATACTGGTATGGGTCTGGAACGTATGGCAACCATCATGCAGGGCGTAGACTCTATTTTCGACGTAGATACCGTAAAATCCATCCGTGACGCTGTTTGCGCAAAAGCAAACGTAGAATACGGCAAAGACCACAAAACAGACGTTTCCGTTCGCGTCATCACAGACCACATCCGTTCCGTGACTATGATGACTGCTGACGGTGTACTGCCTTCCAACGAAGGTCGTGGCTATGTACTGCGTCGTCTGCTGCGTCGTGCGGCTCGTCATGGCAAACTGTTGGGCATCGAAGGCGAATTTTTGGCTGAACTGTCCAAATCCGTAATCGCTTGCAGCGGCGAAGCTTATCCCGAATTGGTAGAAAAACAGGATTATATCTTCAAAATCCTGTCCATCGAAGAAAACAGCTTCTATAAGACCATCGACAAAGGTATGGAAATCCTGAAAGCAGACATGGAAGAAATGAAAGCTGCCGGCGAAAAAGTCATGTCCGGTGAAAAATCCTTCCGTCTGTATGACACATACGGTTTCCCTGTTGACCTGACAAAAGAAATCCTGGCAGAAGAAGGCATGGAAATCGACGAAGACGCTTTCACAGCAGAAATGAAAGCACAGAAAGAACGTGCACGTTCCGCAAGAGCAAAATCCAACTACATGGGCGCAGCAGAAACCGTTTACAACGAACTGCCCGTAGAACTGGAAACAGCTTTCGCTGGTTATGATGTATATGATGTGGCAAACGCAAAAATCGTTGCACTGGTTGCAAATGAAGCCGTTGCAGAAACTGCACAGGCTGGCGATACCGTAGCGGTATTCCTGGATAGAACACCTTTCTACGCAGAAAGCGGCGGTCAGGTAGGTGACCAGGGCGTGATCAAAACAGAAACAGGCGTTGTGAAAGTAACTAACTGCGTAAAAGTTGTTGGCGGCAAGATTGCACACATGGGTGAAGTGACAGAAGGTCTGGTGCAGGTAGGCGAAATGGCTTGCGCAAGCATCGACGTGGAACTGCGTATGGCTTCTTCCAGAAACCACAGCGCAACCCACCTGCTGCACAAAGCACTGCGTACCGTTCTGGGTACTCATGTAGAACAGGCAGGTTCCTATGTAAGCGCAGAAAGACTGCGTTTCGACTTCACACACTTCGCAGCCATGACTGCTGATGAAATCAAAGAAGTGGAAAGACTGGTAAATGACGCTATCTTCGCAAGCTATGACGTACACACAGACGAAATGTCTATTGATGAAGCGAGAAACAGAGGCGCAATGGCACTGTTTGGCGAAAAATACGGCGAAGTAGTACGTGTGGTAGATATGGGCGGCTACAGCATCGAACTTTGTGGTGGTGCACACCTGAAAAACACTGCACAGGTTGGCTCCTTCAAAATCCTGTCTGAAAACGGCGTAGCAGCTGGTGTCAGAAGAATCGAAGCTGTAACAGGCAAAGAAGCACTGAAACATTATCAGGCACAGGAAGACGAAATCAAAGAAATCTGCCGTCTGGTGAAATCCACACCTGACAAACTGCTGGGTCGTTTGGAACAGCTGTTGACAGAACAGAAAGAAACAGCAAAAGAACTGGAAAAACTGAAAGCGAAAATGGCAGGCGGCGCAGCAGACGAAATGCTGAACAGCAAAGTAGAAATCGGCGGCGTGGCAGTGCTGGCAGCTGAAGTGAAAGATATGGACGGCAATGCTCTGCGTACCATGGGCGACCAGCTGAAACAGAAACTGGGCAGCGGCGTAGTGGTACTGGCAAGCGGCAAAGACGGCAAAGTAAACCTGATGGCTATGGCTACAGACGATGTTGTGAAAAAAGGCGTACATGCCGGTAACATCATCAAAGCGGCAGCGGCTGTTTGCGGCGGTGGCGGCGGCGGTCGTCCCAACATGGCACAGGCAGGCGGCAAAGATGCTTCCAAGATCGCAGATGCACTGGAAAAAGCAAAAGCAGTGGTAGCGGAACAGCTGGGCTGATTGGCTGAAGGCATTGCCTTATAAACAAAATCAAGCTGAAAATCTCTGGAAACGGAGGTTTTCAGCTTTTTTTGTATACTCTTTGAGGGGTTTTTGTATACAGATGCCCATGGTAAAATAACAGCTTAAAGAAACAAAAGATAGCAGAAGGAGGCGAACCATGGGATATAGTAGAAGCAGGTTATGGAAATATGCAGCGACGGTAGGCGTTGTGGGACTGCTGCTGATGATGGGAGCCATTTTGGTTGCCGATCGCTGGGAGAATATGTTTGGTGTCGCGGTACTTTTGGGGCTGGTTTGTACCTGGGCTGCATTGCTGATGCTTGCAGGTGCGTGGGTACGGGAGCTGTGGCATAGTTTTCGCAGGAGGGATTACCTGACGACAGCCATATGGCTTGCCCTTGGGCTTTTGGTCCTGTTCCTGTTTTGCAGGCGCATATTTTAAAACCATAGAAAAACCCCCTCTGCTTAGCAGAGGGGGTTTTGTTACACTCTATGCAATATGATTTTTATTTACCGATCAAAAGATAGGCATCAGTCTTTGCAGGGGATAAATTTCCCGATGATACCACCAACGATAGCGGGAATGATCCAAGCGAAGCCCATGTCAGCCAGAGGCAGGGATTTTACGAAACCTGTAGGCAGACCGAAACCAGCCAGGATTTCCAGTGCACTTACGATGATAGCGAAGTATGTAGCAACGCGGTAGATGTTTTTGTTCTTGATGGATTTGTGGAAGAACGCCAGGATGATCAGTACCAGTACGCCAGGGTATACCAGGTTCAGCAGAGGAGCGGAGAACTGGATGATTGTAGATACGCCTGCGTTGGAGATCAGCCAGCTGAATACTACTACGATGATTACAACTTTTTTGTAGGAAACTTTACCGCCTGTCAGTTCTTCGAAGAAAGCGCCTGTGGAGGAGCTCAGACCGATTGCTGTTGTCAGGCAGGCAAACAGTACGATAACGCCCAGCAGGATAACGCCTGTGTTACCGAACAGTGCTTTTGTGATAGCAACCAGCAGTGCTGTCTGGTTCAGACCCTGCATTTCGGGCAGGTTACATGTTGTTGCGCCCAGGTATGTCAGACCGCCGTAGATAACGAACAGACCGATGGAAGCAACGCAGCTGGAGCTCAGGACTGCTTTAGACAGGGAGTGACCTTCTGTGTAGCCTTTGCCCTGTGCACTGGATGTGATGATCATGATGAAGATCATGGATGCCAGTACGTCCAGTGTCTGGTAACCGTTCAGAGTACCGTTCTGTACGGAGTTTGTTGTTTCAGGTACATCGATGGGACCCAGAGGGGAGATGATACCTTTGATGATCATTACCAGCAGTGTGATAACCAGTACGGGTGTCAGGAAAGAGCCGATGATATCAACTACTTTGGAAGGACGAATTGTCAGAGCCAATACGATTGCGAAGAAGATCGCGGAGAAAATCCATGTGCTGAAGTTAGGAGCCAGAGGCTGCACACCGATTTCAAATGTGGTCGCTGCTGTACGAGGGATTGCAAGCAGGGGACCAATACACAATACGGCGATACAGTTGATGATGGTGGAAGGAACCTTACCCATCACGTCTGTGATACCGTTGATTTCAAACTGTCCTTTACGAACCAGAGCCAGAATGGCAACCAATGCCAGACCTACGTCAAAGATGAAGAAGAACAGGAAGCCAATGAACCAGGATGTACCGGACTGCTGACCCAGCAGGGGCGGGAAAATCAAGTTGCCGGCACCGAAGAACATGGCAAAGAGCGCACCACCAATGACTAGGATGTCACTAAATTTTTGCTTTTTTTCCATAGAATACAACCTCCTTATTATTTTTCTCTCTGAAAAAAATGAATAATGACATGACGCTTAGTTTTGTACATATTGCATGTGAGAAAACCATAAGCTTAAGATATATTATGCAGAAAAAAACAAAAAAACACAAACAAATCGGAAATACTTTGGTGAAACTTTTTGTTCTAAAAGTTTCTTTAAATTATGCTTTTTAGCCTATTTTTATGTCAAAAAATGAAAATGAAAAATAAAATGAAGCAAAATTCATGGAAATTTGTATTTTGAAGAAATAGACGGCATGTACATGAAGTGTTGAGAAAAACATGTTTTTTTTGAGAAACATTAGGCAAAAACACAAAAGTATTCATATTTTCGGCGGATAATATTTACGAAAGGTGAGCATCTTTGATAAAAAAATCGGAAAAACGGGCAGGGAATTATGAATAAATATTTTCTGTATAAAAACTTAACATTCTACTTAGAATAAACATCTTTAGGAAAAACACTGAAAAAAATATAGATTTTCCTGTGTTTTGGAAGATGTTTTCCTCTGCCGTATCCCCTTTTTTGTTCTGCTGCAAATACAAAATAAGTCTGTTAATGCCGAAAAGTTTATGGTATAATGTGAACGAAAAAACAAATTTCGTTTTTACAGCCGCTGAAGGAAACTTTTTGAAAAAGATTGGATTTTCAACGGTTATCATGAATTTGAACCAAAAGAAAAAATGGAAAAAAGATACGACTTGTCTGAGAACATTCGGCAAAAGCTGTCAAAGTTCAGGCAGACAAGCCCCCTGTTGTATGCTTACTGACAAGAAAAAAACAGGGATAAAGGGAAGACTGAGAAGCAGGTGATGGGGATTTATGAAGGAAATCAGCATGCATGTGGGCAAACGCATCCGTTTGTATCGTAAAATGAAAAATATGACCATTGAAGTCTTTGCGGGACTTATAAATAAAAGCAAAGCCACCGTATCGAAGTATGAGAACGGGGATATTTCCATAGATATCGAAACGTTGTTCATCATTGCCAATGCATTGGATATTTCCGTCAATCAGCTCATTGATTATGACAAAGAGGTGGAAGAAACGGAAACACGGGTGGATCTTTCCGGCAGACGCCATGGGAAAACCCGGATGTATCTTTATTTCTATGATGGTCGCCGCAGCCGTATCGTCCGCAATGTCATCGATATCCGGGGCACCGGAGAAAACGGCATGTTCAGCGCCGATTTGTATGCGGATGTGGACGATTATTCCAACTGTTATAAATGTAAGTATCTTTATCACGGCACCATGCGCCGCTATGATACCTTCAGCAATTTCCAGTTTGAAAACCAGAATAATAAGATGGAACGGGTATTTCTCTATGCCATCAATTCTTTCAGCCCCGCAGGGCGCATGATCGGCATGTTTTCCGGTCTTTCCATACAGCCCATGCTGCCGGCATCCTTTAAATTTGTCCTTTCGCCGGATATTATGGAAGAAAATGAGGAATTGAAGGAAATCCTTCGTTTCTCAAAGGAAGATATCCGCACTATGAAAAAAATGAACATGTTTATCGTGAACCAGCATTTGTGATATATCAATAGAATATGTCGGACAAAGATGTAAGACAAGAACCCCTTGTGCAGAAAGGCACAGGGGGTTCTTTTTTAGATTCGTTCTGTTAAAGAAAGCATCATCAGCAGCCCTGCCATGCGCACCGTTTGGGGAGAAGGGGTACACCCTGTTTCGCCAGAACGGTCGCGGACAGCCAAAGCACTGCCTTCGGCCAGAGAATATGCCACGTTTTGCTGGATTTGCCCCATGGTGTGAAAGAGCATCAGACTGCGGCAGATTTCATCCAGACGACTTTTGCCTGCATCGTCGGTGAATGCCCGCAGTGCCCGCAGTAGGGTCACTTCCCGGGGTGGATGCTCCACGGCATCTGCCTGTTGGAGGGCTGCGGCAGCCTGTATTTTTTGCAGATAATCCTGTTCCACCCTTGTCTGCATGGCTTGCAGAAAGGTTTGCAGTTCATTTCTGGCGTTGTCCGTGTTTTGCAGGACTTTTGCCAGATGGAATACATTGTTTTCTTCCATAAAAAGATCGCTCCTTTCATTCAGGCAGACAGGAAGGCTCCAAAAGACCGCCGTTTTTCTCGGCGGCAGCACAGAGGCGTTGTTTCACCTGACTGGGTGTGAGGCTGGGGAATCGCTCCAGCAGACAGGCGACCATGCCGCTGACCATAGGCGTTGCCATGGATGCGCCGCTCATGGCGATGTAGCTGTGGTCTACAATGCTGCTTTTGGAACGGTTTTGCAGAGAAAAGTTATAATTCGGCGAAAGAACAGAGATGATGTTTTCTCCATGTGCCCACAAATCTGGCTGACCCACGGATGTGGTCTGTTTGGCAGGAAACCATTCTCTGTCCTCCCATGTGCCTACAGAAAGAATGCTGGGGCTAAGGGATGGCGGCGGCAGAAAATGTGCCCCGCCGTCAGGATTGGCCGCGGCAGCCACCACCACAATGCCTTTGTGCCAAAGGGACTCCACTGCTTCCTGCAGAGGACGATGAACCCTTCTGTCATTGGTGCCTATGGATAAATTGACTACTTTTATATTATATTGTGGAGCGTTGTCCAATATCCATCGCATGGCGCGAATGGCACGCAGGGAAGTGCCCTGTCCCATGGCATCCAGGATTTTCAGAGAAATGATGTGCGCCTGAGGGGCAATGCCCCGGTATCGTCCGCCGGAAAGGGTGCCGTTGCCGCAGGCGATGCCGGTGACATGGGTGACAGGCGCAAAAGAGGGATACGGGACAGGCGGTGCCGCATATTCATAGGCAAAAGGGGGGAGAAATATGGAGCTGGCAGCCATTTATTGCAGATTGTCGGTGGAGGACGCACAGCGGCAGGAAGGAAAGGACAGCGAAAGCATTGCCAATCAGAAAGAATTGCTTTTAGCCTATGCGGCGAAGAAGGGATGGCAGGTGGCAGGCATCTATGTGGATGAGGATTATTCCGGTCTGCGGGAAGATCGCCCCGGTTTTCAGGAGCTCATTGCCCATGGCAGAGAAGGGCGTTTTTCTGTGATTTTGTGTAAGACCCAATCCCGCTTTACCCGAAATCTGGTGACGGCAGAACGGTATCTTTATGAGTTGTTTCCTTTGTGGGGCATACGGTTTGTGTCCGTGGTGGATGGAGTGGATACGGCAAGACGGGAGAATAAACGGGCAAGTCAGATCAACAGCCTCATCAACGAATGGTACTGCGAGGAATTATCGGATAATATTCGGGCAGTTCTCCGCAGGAAACGGGAAATGGGGCAGTATCTGGGGAATTATGCGCCTTATGGTTATGAGAAAAGTCCTTTTGACCATCATGTATTGGTGCCTTGCCCCCGACGGGCGCAGGTAGTGTCAGGAATTTTTCGGCTGTATCTTCTGGGGCTTTCCTGCGCAGGCGTGGCAGAGGTGCTCAATGGCTGCGGCATATTATCCCCGGCTACTGCATTGGCTCAGGAGGGGAAGGACTGCGGCAGAAAGGCGAAAGGCATCTGGACGGCATCCACCATATGCAAAATATTGAAAAATCCTGTATATTTGGGAAATATGGTGCAGGGAAAAACGGAAAAAATCAGTTATAAGCAGAAAAAAAGCCGCCCATGCCCCAAAGAGCAGTGGACGGTGGTTTGCCATACCCATGCGCCCCTGGTGTCAGAGGGGATATTTGCGGCAGTTCAAAAGAAAATGGCAAAAAACAGAAAGGCATAGAAAAACAGCGGAGAAACCTGAGAAGATTTCTCCGCTGTTTTTTTTGAAAATCAAACCATCTGGTTGACTTTAAAGATCAGTTGGAATGCTCTGCGGGAATTGCCGATATGGGTTTCAATGGCTTTGCGCAGTCCTTCCGGGTCGGCGGAAAGTGCTGCATCCAGAATTGCCTGATGTTCTTCCACACATTCGCAGTCACGATAATGGGGCTGGTTGAAGTATGTGCCGGCAGAGAATGTGAAAGGCTGCAGGTCTTTGAGGATTTCCACTGCTTTCTGGTTGCCGGAAGCAGTCAGATACAGGATATGGAATTCCAGGTCCAGCTGGAAAAAGCCTTCTGCGTCTACAGTGGAATCGTTACAGGAAATAAAGTGTTTCTGTTTTTCCATATTTTCCAGAAGCTGCTGGCGCAGGGTGTTGTTATAGTTCAAAGTGGTGATGATGTCTTTGATGAAAAAGTTGTCCATCATCAGACGGATGTCAAAGGTATCGTTCAGTTCATGAGGCGTCAGTGTGCGCACACTCATGCCTTTGTTGGGGGTATTGACCACCAGTTTTTCTTCTGCCAGACGCTGCAGTGCCTGTTTGACAGGCGTATCGCTGACACCATATTTTCTTGCCAGTTCTTTGATATTGATCTTTTCACCGGAAACCAACTGCTTGTTGGTGATTTCTTTTTTTATGTCCGCATAAATCTGATCCGCTAGTGTAATTTTTTCGCTCATGTCTACTTGCTCCCCCTCTGCTTGCAGTGTTCATGCAATTTTGATAACGATTCTATATCTATTGTAAAACCAGTTGTGCAAAAATTCAATAGACAATTTGTGTTCATCCGTTTTCTATTGAGAATGGATACACCTTCCAAGAGAAAAAAAGAAGGATGATTTTTTCAAAATGGGATTTTTTGGAATGGGAAAATGAATAAAAAAGGGTGTATACATTTGTAAAAAGTGCATAATGATTCAAAATGTTTGTTCTATATGCATAATAACAGTGTTTTTATGTGGCGGATAAATGTTTTTAAATTAGAGGAAATACCAATTGAAAATTAGAATTGGATTAAATATAATCTAATAAAAAGTTTTATCTAACAAAAAAGAAGTTTCATTTGCAAATAAAAAATTGATTTTAAATGCAAAAAAAGAACTTCTTTTCAAAAAAGATGTGCTTTTGGGAGGAGTTTAAAGAATAAGGGAGGAGTATGTATGAAAAAAAGAATCGGGGTTCTGGCGCTGGCAACTGCCATGCTGCTGGGGATGACCGGCTGCGGCAGCCAAAAAGAGGAAACCGCAGAAACCACAACACCCGCAGGGTTTGTGGAAAAGAAGGTAGAGCCTGTTACCTTTGAATCAGGCGTGGAACTGCAGGAAGATTGCAGACATTTGATTTATGCCCTGGGCAATGCCCCTGCTACCATCGACGCGGCGAAATTCTTCAAGATGCGTCTGGAGCAGGAAACAAACGGCGCCATGACCGTAGATATCTATACGGACAACGTATTGGGCAGTGAACGTGAACTGTTGGAAAGCTGTCAGTTTGGTGACTACGACATCGTACTGGCAACAAACGCAACAGTAGCTGCTTTCTGTAACGATATTTACTGTCTGGATATTCCTTGGATTTTCGAAAACAAACAGCAGGTATATGAAGTACTGGACGGCAAACTGGGTGACTACCTGGGCGAACAGCTCAACGAAGTTGGTTTCCAGCTGCTGCAGTGGCAGGAAAACTCTTTCCGTACACTGTCCACCACAGACAAACCCATCGAATCCATGGATGACCTGAAAGGTCTGAAGATTCGTATCATGGAAAATGAATTGCAGCTGGCACAGTGGAAAGCATATGGTGCCAACCCTACACCTATGGCTTTCACAGAACTGTTCACCGCTTTGCAGCAGGGTACTGTAGACGGTCAGGACAACGGTGCTGAATTGACATGGCAGTCCAAATTCCAGGAAGTACAGAAATACTATGTTTATACAAAACACATCTATTCTCCTTACGTTATCCTTATGAGTGGAGAAACATTCAACGGTCTGACACCGGAAGAACAGGATATCATCATGAAAATTTCCGACGAAGCCGTTGCTTATGAACGTGAAAGATGTTCCGAATATGAAGCCGTTGCTTTGGAAAATATCAAAAACTATCCCGGCATGAATTATTCTGAACTGAGCCCTGAAGTAGTGGAAGAAATGAAAGCTGCTTGCGCAGGCATCAAAGATATGGCTTATGAAAAAGTAGAACATCCTGAAGTGATCGATCTGCTTTACAGCGAAGCCGAAAAAGCGAAAGAAAAGTATCCCGCAGAACAGACGACAGACGCACCGGCACAAACAGAAACCGATGTTGATGCGGCACCTGCGGCGTAAAGATACAGGGGAGGGAAAAAGGTATGAAGTTTTTGAATGAACATCTGGAAGCATGCTTCATCGTGCCTTTGATGTTTTTGATGAGTATTATCATTTTTATTCAGGTTGTCATGCGTTATGTATTCCATAGCTCTCTGACATGGTCTGAAGAAATGGCAAGATATCTGTTTGTATGGCTGGTTTATTTCTCTGTGGCTTACACAGCGAAAAAAGAAGCCCATATCCGCATCGACGCTGCCATCAATATCTATCCCAAGAAAGCGCGTCCTTATGTGGAAATCCTCAGTGAAATCATCGTACTGGCTTTTGCCATCTTCATCGCAGCTACTTCCGTAACTGTTTTCCAGAAGATCACAGCCAGCGGTCAGATTTCTCCCGCCCTGCATGTTCCCATGCAGTTCGTATACGCAGCACCTCTGGTTGGCTTCGTTCTGACAGCCATCCGTCAGGTTCAGTGCATCATCAGAAGAATCAAAGCATTGCATAATCACGAGGAGGTGCAGGAAGCATGACAACTGGAGCAATTGCAGCAGTGGTATTTATCACATTGATCGTCAGCCTTGTTTTGACTGTTCCCATCGGTTTCTCCCTGGGGATCGCCTCCTTGGCTTATATCTTCGCTACAGACCAGCTGACACTGGGCTTTGTAGCACGTAATATGGTAACTGGTACAGACTCTTTCCCCATCATGGCGATTCCCTTCTTCGTATTCGCCGGTGAACTGATGGGCGGCGGCGGTATTTCCAAACGTCTGCTGGACGTTGCCAACGTATTCTTCGGCAGAATCCGCGGCGGTCTTGCCATCGTAACCGTTGTTGTATGTATGTTCTTCGCAGCGATTTCCGGTTCCGGTCCGGCAACTGTAGCAGCTGTCGGCGGTATGGTTGTTCCTACTATGCTGGAAAAAGGCTATGACAAAAAATTCGTACTGGCGCTGATCGCTGCCGCTGGTTCCATCGGCGTTATCATTCCGCCCAGTATCCCTATGGTTGTTTACTCCGTAACTGTAAACAGCTCCGTAAGCTCCCTGTTCCTGGCGGGCTTCATCCCCGGTATCCTTATCGGTCTGGTACTGATCGCTTACAGCTACTTCTACGCAAGAAGCGCTGGTTATAAAGGCGACAGCGAACCTTTCAGCATCGGTCGTGCGCTCCGCGAAGTATGGAGAGGTAAATGGGCACTGCTGTCCCCCGTTATCATCCTGGGCGGTATCTACGGCGGTATCTTCACACCTACAGAAGCAGCTGCTGTATCCGTAATCTACAGCTTGATCATCGGTCTGTTCGTACATAAAGAACTGAACTTTAAACAGATGCTGGACGTAACAAAGAGAGCCTGCGAAACAACCGCAACCATCCTGGTGGTTATCGGCTGCGCAACTGGTTTCTCCAAAGTCCTGACACTGGGTCGTATCCCTACAACCGTTGCAACTCTGCTGACAACGATGACAGACAGTAAAGTGCTGATCCTTCTGCTCATCAACCTGCTGCTGCTGTTGGTAGGCTGCTTTATGGAAACAGTATGTGCCATCATGATTCTGGCTCCCATCCTGTTCCCTGTTGTAACAGCTCTGGGCGTTGACCCCGTTCACTTCGGTATCATCATGGTAACCAACCTGGCAATCGGTTTCATCACACCTCCACTGGGCGTAAACCTGTTCGTTGCTTCCCGTGTAGGGGAAACGACGCTGGATGTGGTCATCAAGGGGATCATCCCCTTCCTGGTGCTGATGATCGCAACATTGATGCTGATCACTTATGTACCGGCAATCTCTATGTTCCTGCCTAATCTGTTAGGTTAAAGAAGGAAGGCGAAAAAATCATGCAGTGGTGTAAAAATGCTTGCAGCCACTTGGTAGATGCTTGCATCATCGTACTGGTAGCATTTCTCATGTTCCAGTAATGAATCGGATAATCTCTAACTCCTACATATAAAGCATTATAGAAAATGGAAAGAGGCGGCGCCTGTGTGCAAACATAGGCGTTGTTTCTTTTTTTTGCGCCTGTCACATGGGTCCCGTGTCCGTTATCGTCGTAAGGCGTTGTCCGCCCATTGATGAAATCCCGAAAAGCGATGATGCGGTCTGTAGGTATGGTAAAATCCGCCACAGGAGAGATGCCTGTGTCCAGTATGGCAATGCCGATGCCTTTTCCTGTGGGGAATGATTTTGGCGAAATGGCGGTATCTGTAAAATGCTCCATTTGAAAGACCCCCTTTCTGACAGAGTATGCGAAGGGCAGTTTTTTGGGAATGCGAAAGAAGTTCTTTTTTTTCTTCCGGCGGCATATCTTTTGATGAAGGACAGGATGGAGGGAATACCATGGAGGAAAACCGGAAAACAGAACTCATGCAGCTGGCAGGCAGGCTGGAAAGACTGCGCCGGCTCATGGGACAGGATACACCACAGGAGGCTTCGCAGCCAGTGCCGGCAATGGAGGAAGGGGAAAAGCAGGAGAATATGCTCATGGCAGCCATTCCGTTTCTGGATCAGGAGTATCAAAGGGATCTGTATGTGGTGGTGCGGCTCATGGAAATGCGGCGGATGCTGACAGGAGGCGTTCTTCAGGCACGCAGTCGGGATACCCTGCCGCCATCTGTGCGCAGAAGGCAGATGCTTTCCGCCATTCGCCCCTGCCTGTCCCAAAGGGAACAAACAAGACTGGATACCCTCATGCGTGTCATGGACGCAAGGGAAATCCTCATACAAAAGGAGGGATTGGATGGACTGGACAAAGGCACAAATGGAGGCTCTGGGCGAGGAACGGCTGCGGCTGATTCGGGAAGCCCAGGAAAAAAGTAAGGATAAAACAGGACTGGAACGATTGGATGTTTTTCTGGAATATGGAGAAGCCTTGGCGCAAGGAGGCAGCCTTTCCAAAGAAGAACAGAAAGCCCTGCTGGCAGCAGTATCTCAAAATCTGCCGGAAAACGACCGGGCACAGATGCAGCAGATCATGGGACTTATGGGATTGTAAAATAGAAAAAATACGGCGTATTTTCCAAAGGGGAAATACGCCGTATCTGTTTACCGGGAAAGCAAATCCAACAGCAGTAACACCGCCGCCGGAGAACAGCCGCCGGAAGCCTGCTTTCTTTGGCTTTTCTGTGGTCTTGCTTTTTGTTTCTGGGGCGCAAAGGGTGCGGGTATCTCTCTCTTTCCATACATACATACCACCTCCTGTCACTACTTTATGCAGCGGGAGGAAAGTTTTTTCACTTTTTTTGCACGGACAGAGGATTTTATGTTATGATAAAAAAGATTGAAAAAAACAGAAGTAGAAATGATTGGTGTATATGAAAAAGGAACGACGGGAACGGAACTTCCGTATATTGGAGTTCCGTGAAAATCAATATGATATCATCGGCGATGTCCATGGCTGTTATGATGAGCTCATCCAGCTGGTGAAAAAGCTGGGCTACCGGGAGGAAAAGGGCATTTACGTTCATCCCGATAAACGGCGGCTCATTTCCGTTGGGGATGTGTCCGACAAAGGCCCTGCCAATTTGGCATGCCTGAATTTCTGGATGGATCAGGTGGCCTATAACGGTGCTTTCTGGGTCCACGGCAATCACTGCAATAAGCTTTACCGCTATTTTCTGGGGAACCGTGTGCGGATTTCTCATGGTCTGGAGAAAACCGTGGCAGAACTGGACAAGCTGAGCAGAGAGGAACGGCAGGCATTCCGCATTCGCTATATGCAGTGCTATGAAAGCCAGTGCTATTATCTTTTGCTGGATAAAAAACGTTTGGCAATTGTCCATGGCGGCTTGCAGGAAGAAAGTATGGGATATTTTTCCGGGAAAATACGGGCAGTGTGCCTGTATGGCGAAACCACCGGAGAAACAGACGAAAACGGCAGACCTCAAAGACGGGACTGGGCAGCGTCTTACCATGGAAAAGCCTTGGTGGTCTATGGGCATACGGTGGCAGAACGCCCTGATTTGGTGAATAACACCGTTGACATTGACCAGGGGTGTGTTTATGGCGGTTATCTCACAGCCCTGCGTTATCCAGAAATGGAGTTTGTGCAGGTGCGTGGGCAGGTTTATGCCCACTATCGTGGTGACGGCAAAGTGCCGGAATGAAAAGAGAACGGATGAATGGAAGCAACTTCCCTTTAAGAAAACATTGATTTTTCTTTTCCTTGATTTCTTAAGGGGAATTGCGACGGCTGTCTTCATAAGAAAACATAACAAATAAATAAAAAAATAAGAAAGCCAAAATCCTTTGTAATCATAAGGATTTTGGCTTTCTTTGTTTTCTTATGAAGATGCCCCTAAAGGTTAATCCGTTTTTTGATTGGAAAAATGCACTTCTGGCGTGCCTTTTTGCCTGTCAGGTGGTGGAAAGGGCGACATGTTTTTGTTACCATGATAAATAAGGAGGGATTTGTATGGATTTGGGAAAAAATATCGCAAAGGCAAGAAAGAACGCCAATCTGACACAGGAACAGCTGGCAGAAAAATTGCAGGTGGCAAGACAGACCGTTTCCAAATGGGAAGCAGGAACGACAATGCCTACGGTGCCGGGGCTGGTGAAACTGGCGGAAGCGCTGCAAACGGACTGCAACAGCCTTTTGGCAGAAGAAGAAAAACAGCCGGAAATCAAACAGACGGAAACGGGCTACGTGGTGGACTGGACGAAACTCTATCCTATATTAGTGACTTATCAGCAGGAAATGGACTGCGCCCCTTACGAAGTCCAGTTTGCTGCCATGATACGGGAAGTCCAGAAGATATATGGTTATTCCGCTGAAGATGCCATGTTGGCATTGAAGGACATTTTCGCAAAAACATATTTCAAAGAATTCCATCCGTAAAATTTAGGGGCATCTTCATAAGAAAACAAAGAAAGCTGAAATCCTTGTCATATAGAGGATTCCAGCTTTCTTATTTTTACTGAGATTTTATTTGATATGTTTTCTTAAGGGGAAGTTGCTTTGGCTGGATTTTTTGTATCCATGGACAAGCCCTCTTTTCTCTGCTATGCTGAAAAGAAGGGGGCAGAAAGATGAAAAAGATAGATGGATTTTTTGAGAAATACTGGAGATTTCTGCATTTGATTGTGTGTGTATATTTGGCAGTCAATTATTTCAAGCTTTGGGAAAGATGGAGGGCATACTGGGTGGTGCATATCATCATGGCAGTGTTCTTCTTTCTTTATGGCAGGTTTTGGCTCCTGTCTGCCGGAAAAATGCCAACGGATAAAGAACGCAGAAACAGAAAGGTCACAGGCATTCTTTGTTTTGGCATTTGTTTCTGCTGTCTGCTTTTGGGCGTTTATACCTTTTGAGAAAGGACGGATATCATGGAAAAACCGAAATTACTTTTATTTTTAGACCGTCATCCCTTCATCCGAAACAATATGCAGAAAGTTTTGACTGTCTGCATGTTTCTGGATTTGCTGGCAGGGGTATTTGAGCAGTATCAGATGACAGGACCTTTGGCGGCAATTTCCGCATGGACAGCGGTATTCTTTGGGCTGTGTGCCCTTTTGTATTGGTGCATGCTGAAAGAGTATCAGCAGACGCAGGACGCATGGCATTGGGCGTCCGATGGGTATGAGCGGCAGCTGCGATTTTTCGCGTTGGCAGGGGCAGCCATGGCTGTTTTCAACGCAGTGAAATGCGTCATCTATTTCATGGGAAATTAAAAAGGGGAAAACCTTGGATTTTACAGGGTTTTCCCTATTTTTTTACAGAAAAAAAGAGGATTTTTTTGTGAAAGAAGCGTATTTTCTTATTAAGGAAGAAAAAGGAGGGATGAGAATGGAATACCGTTTGTTTCAGGAAGAATTGGAGGAGAAAATATTGAGTCCTCTGGCGGCAAAAAGTGCCGCATCCAAAGGGCGGCTGCACCCTGAGGAAAAGTGCGATTTCCGCACGGATTTTCAGCGGGACAGAGATCGTATCATCCACTGCAAAGCTTTTCGGCGCATGAAGCATAAGACACAGGTGTTCATCTCTCCCGAAGGAGATCACTACCGCACCCGTCTGACCCATACGTTGGAGGTTGCCCAGATTGCCCGCACCATTGCCAGAGCCTTGCGGCTCAATGAGGATTTGACGGAAGCCATTGCTTTGGGGCACGACTTAGGGCATACGCCTTTTGGTCATGCCGGAGAGCGGAAACTGGATGAACTCTGCAAAGACAGAGGGGGCTTTGCCCATAATGAACAGAGCCTGCGTGTGGCTGACCGTCTGGAAAAAGACGGCAAGGGACTAAATTTGACATGGGAGGTGCGGGATGGTATACTGAACCACCGTACCAGCGGACACCCTGCCACATTGGAGGGGAAAATTGTACAGCTTTCAGATAAAATTGCATATACCAACCACGACATTGACGACGCCATTCGGGCAGGCATGCTCCGCCCAGAGGAGATTCCGGCGGAATATGTGGCAGTCATGGGGGGAACCTCCAGCAAACGCATCAATGCCATGATACGGGATACCATATTACATAGCACCGGCACCGGCGACATCTGTATGAGCCCGGAGATGCGGGCAACCCTCACAGGACTTCGGGCATTCATGTTCCAGAAGGTCTACCACAGTGACATTGCCACCAGTGAGCATGAAAAAGCCCAGAAAATCGTAGGCGACCTTTTTGCCTACTATCTGGAACATCCACAGGAGATGGAGGGAGAGTTCCGCCGCCTCATGGAAGAAGGGGAAACGGTGGAGCAGACCGTCTGTGATTATGTCGCCTGCATGACAGACCGTTTTGCCGTGGCAAGATTCAAGAAACTCTTTATTCCTGCGGAATGGAGCGTCCTTTGATTTATTGATGGATTTTTGCGAAAAATCGGTCTTTTGCGGTCGGTTTTTGTACAAATATACAAAACGTCGCCAAAAGGGAGGATTTTTCGGGGAAATGTCGAAATCATAGAGTATAGCAGGAGAAAGGAAGTGTAACAGCTTCCTTTCTCCAATGTTTACGGAAATTCCAGAAACGTTGTTTCCAAAAAGACGGAAAGGGGGGAGGACAATGCGGTATCCGAGAGAATTGATTGAGGAAATCCGTATGCAAAATGACATTGTAGATGTCATTTCCCAGTACGTCCCCTTGAAGCAAAAGGGCAGTTCTTACTTCGGACTTTGCCCTTTTCATCACGAAAAGACCCCGTCTTTTTCCGTCAACAGTGAAAAACAGTTTTATTACTGTTTCGGCTGTGGAGCGTCCGGGAATGTATACGGCTTTCTGATGGAAATGGAAAACTGTGATTTTCCCGAAGCGGTGAAAAAACTGGCGGAGCGCGCCAACATCCCTTTGCCGGAGCCTCAAATGACGGGACAAGCTCTCGCCATGGAGCGGCTGAAAACAAGGCTCTTTGAGATGCATCGGGCGGCAGGAAGGTTTTATTATGACACCCTCCAGTCGGAAGAAGGCGCACCGGCACGGGCTTATCTGGAACGGCGGCAATTGAAGCCAAACCTTGCCAGAAAGTTCGGTATTGGTTATTCCCCAGACCGCAGACATGCTCTTTTCGACCACTTGAAGGGATTGGGATATTCCGTAGAGGATATGGTCAAAAGCGGCTTAGTCATTCCCGATAAGGAAGGAAGCGGCTACCACGACCGTTTCCGGGGACGGCTTATGTTCCCCATATTCGACGCGCAAGGACGCGTGGTAGGGTTCGGCGGCAGAATCCTAAGCAAGGGGGAACCCAAATATCTGAATTCCCCCGAAACCATACTGTTCAGCAAAAGCCGCAATCTATATGGGCTGAATTTTGCCAAAGCCGCCAGAAAGAAGGAACTCATTCTGGTGGAAGGATATATGGATATGATTTCTGTCTATCAGGCAGGATTCCATAACGTGGTGGCATCTTTGGGAACGGCATTCAACCGGGAACACGCCATGACACTGAAGAAATACGCCGAGGACGTGATCCTGCTTTATGACAGCGACGAAGCAGGCACAAACGCCGCTCTCCGTGCCATTCCCGTATTGGTGGAAAATGGATTCCATGTGCGGGTGACACAGGTGCCCGACGGCAAAGACCCCGACGAATTCATCAAACAAAACGGTTCAGCGGAGTTTTCCAAACTGCTGGTCAATGCCGTTCATTATATATCGTTCCAGATCGCCTGCAGCCGCAGGAAATACGCTCTGGACAACCCGGAACATCGGGTGCGCTTTGCCACAGAGGCAGCGCAGATTTTAACAAAACTGGAAAGCGACATCGAGCGGGATGTGTATACCGCCGAGGTCAGCCGTATGACAGGGGTGGAGGAAAGCGCCATCCAGAATGAAATACGGAAACTCCGCCGCAAAGAAGACGAGGCATTCCAACAGGAAGCCCAGAAGCGGCAGATACAGATGCAAAGGCAGTACGGCGGCAGAGAAAAGGAAGATAAGGGGCTGTTGGACGCCCAGAAAAGTTTGTTGTATTTTTCTGCCAGCCATCGGCATATATATGAAATTTTACAGAAGGTGTTGGATAAGGACGATTTTCCCACAGAGGTCTATGGCAAGGCATTTGAAGCCATGGGCACTTTATGGGAAGAAGCGGGGAATGTGTTCCCTGCGGAACTGATCAGTTTTTTTGAGGAAGGCGAAGCGCAACGGCGTGTCACGGAGATTTTCGCGGCACAACCGCCGGCAGACGATGGGTTTGACCTGCAAAAAGCCGTCAATGAAGCCGCAAAAGTATTGAAGCGGGCAAAGATCGACCGAAAAACGGCACAGGCATCCACCGTGGAGGAAATCCAACAGCTGGTGGAGGAGAAAAGAAAGCTGGAGGCACTGCATATTACCATCTGATATGGTTAGACTATAAGGAACACAGAAAGGGAGGATTGCTTTGAAATCCGTCGAAGAAACCACATTGTTGACCAGACTGGAAGAACTGGTTGCCATGGGCAAAAAGAAGAAAAGCGTATTAGAGTATAAAGAGGTCATGGACCATCTGGCGGATTTGGACTTGGACCCCGACCGCATCGATCGGATTTATGAATATCTGGAAACACAGGGCATTGATATCCTGGGCAATCTGGACGCAGAAGAAGAAGTTGAAAAAGACCTTGACTTGACACTGCCCGAAGGCATCAATATCGACGACCCTGTCAGAATGTATCTGAAGGAAATCGGCAAAGTTCCTCTGCTTTCCGCAGAGGAAGAAGTGGAACTGGCACAGCGTATGGAAGAAGGCGACGAAGCTGCCAAAAAGAAACTGGCAGAAGCCAACCTGCGTCTGGTTGTCAGCATTGCCAAAAGATATGTAGGTCGTGGGATGCTGTTCCTTGACCTGATTCAGGAAGGCAATCTGGGGCTGATTAAAGCCGTGGAAAAATTCGATTACCACAAGGGCTATAAATTCTCCACCTATGCTACATGGTGGATTCGCCAGGCAATCACCAGAGCCATTGCCGATCAGGCAAGAACCATCCGTATTCCCGTACACATGGTTGAAACCATCAATAAACTCATTCGTATCTCCAGACAGCTGCTGCAGGAATTAGGCCGTGAACCGACCGCAGAAGAACTGGCAGTGGAAATGCAGATGCCCGAAGAAAAGGTTCGTGAAATCATGAAGATCGCACAGGAACCTGTTTCTCTGGAAACCCCCATCGGCGAAGAAGAAGACAGCCATCTGGGTGACTTTATCCCCGATGACGACATTCCTGCCCCTGCGGAAGCGGCTGCGTTTACTCTGCTGAAAGAACAGCTCATCGAAGTGCTGGATACCCTCACCGAAAGGGAAGAAAAGGTATTGCGCCTGCGCTTTGGTCTGGACGACGGACGTGCCAGAACACTGGAAGAAGTGGGCAAAGAATTCAATGTCACACGAGAAAGAATCCGTCAGATCGAGGCAAAAGCCCTGCGTAAACTGCGTCATCCCAGCCGCAGCAAAAAACTGAAAGATTATTTGGAATAAGAAACACAAGTGGCAGGCGGCAGGCGTACCCAAAAGGGGTATGCTTGCCGCCTGTTTTGCATAGAAAGGAAACAGGTTATGGATATTTCAAAACGATTGCAGGCAGTGGCAGGACTGGTGACACGCCGCAGTATGGCAGACATCGGCACCGACCACGGCTATGTGCCTTTGTATCTGTATGAACAGGGGAAAATCGACAAGGCGTTGGCTTGTGACCTGAACAAAGGCCCTCTGGAAAAGGCAAAGGAAAACATCGCCGCCATGGGTGCGGGAGGTGCCATCGAAACCCGTCTGGGCAGCGGTCTTTTGCCCGTACATACAGGGGAAGTGGAAAGCGCTGTCATCGCAGGCATGGGCGGTATGCTCATCTGCCGTATCCTCAAAGAAAGCGAAGAGGTGGCAAAAAGTCTGAAAGAATGGATACTTTCTCCCCAGCATGATCTGGACGCGGTACGCCAGACCGTATGGGACTTCGGTTTTGCCATTGACGAGGAAATCATGGTGAAAGAGGACGGAAAGTATTATCACATTTTCCGTTGTGTCCCCGGCGAGGATGAGAAAAAAACAACTGCCTCCCTTTTTTACGGCGGCAGATTATTGGAAAAACAAGACTCCATTTTGTGGGAGGAACTGACCAGAGAAGAAGCCCAGTATGAAAAAGTGGCAGAAGGGTTACGCCAAAGCGGCACCCAAAAAGCGGCGGAACGCTTGGCGGAAATCGAGGAAAAACTGGCAGTCATCAAGGAGGCGAAAGCATGGTACAAGTAAAAGATATTATGGCAGTCATGGAGGGCATTGCCCCCAGAAAACTGGCGGAAAGCTGGGATAAACCCGGTCTGGCAGTGGGCGACCCCAACCATGAAGTGAAGAAAATACTGGTTGCGCTGGATGTGACAAAAGAAGTCATTGCAGAAGCGGCGGAAATGGGCGCAGATATGATTATCACCCATCACCCCATGCTGCTGTTCCAGAAATTTGACAGCATCACCACAGAAACTTCTGTGGGCAGCAAAATCATTTCTTTGATTCAGAATAACATTGCGGCTTTTTCTGCTCACACCAATCTGGATATCGCCAAAGGCGGCACCAATGACGTGTTGGCAGAACTCATCGGCTTGCAGGATTTGACATACTTAGAGGAAACATGGGCAGAGGATTTGAAGAAAATCGCTGTTTTCGTGCCTGTGACCCATGCCGAAGCTGTTCGGAAAGCCATGTGTGACGCAGGTGCGGGAGAAATCGGCAATTATACTTGCTGCACCTTCGCGGCACCGGGAGAAAGCACCTTCCTGCCCATGGAAGGCAGCAATCCTTTCTTGGGAGAACAGGGCAAGCTGGAACGGGTGGAAGAAGTCCGTCTGGAAGCTCTGGTGCCTGCATCTCAGGCGGCTAATGTCATTGCCGCTATGAAAGCAGCCCATCCTTATGAAGAAGTGGCTTATGACGTATACGCTGTGGAACAGAGATACAAAAAAGAAGGCATTGGACGCATGGGCGTATTGCCTGCGCCAGTGGCTTTTGCGGAATTTGCGAAAATGCTGAAAGAAAAATTAGGCTTGGATAGTATTCGCCTGACAGGTGACGCACATAAAATGATTCAGAAGGTAGCCCTTTGCACAGGCAGCGGCGCGGAATTTATCATGCCTGCGTATTACGCTGGCGCCGACGCTTATCTGACAGCGGACATCAAATTCCACGAAGCCCAGAAGGCTGTGGAAACAGGCATTTGCGTGGCAGATGTGACCCATTACGCCAGTGAAGTGCTCATTGTGCCTGTGATTCAGAAAGCATTGGAGCAGGCAGCAGCAGAAAAGGGCTGGGCGCTGGAAGTGGTCTGCTCAAAAGTCAACGGGCAGACATTCTGGGCACTGTAAGAGGAGAAAAGGAGGAGAAAAGTCATGGAAACAAGACAGATCAACGTCATGGGAAAAATGGTGGAGATTGCAGAGGGGGCAACCTTTGCCGACGTGGCAAAAGATTTTTCCGGTATGGTGGATGGTCCTATTATGCTGGCAAGACAGAAAAATAAACTGCGGGAACTCCATCAGAAAATCCGTACCTGCGACGATGTGACATTTTACGGCATTGAGAATGATGAAGCCATGCGCGTTTATCGCCGCGGTGTGCTGATTCTGATGACAAAAGCTGTTTACGAACTCTGGGGCAATGAATCTCTGGTGGTGGTGGAACATTCTTTGCAGAAAAATCTCTACTGCGAAATCCGCAAACCGGAAATGGAAATCACAGAAGAAGTGCTGGCAAAAATCGAAGGCAAAATGCGGGAATATGTGGCAGCAGACCTGCCTATCTGCAAACGCACCATGCGGAAAGAAGATGCCAGAGAAATTGCCAGACGACAGGGCATGCCCGATAAGGATGAACTGTTCCGTTATCGCCGTGCCTCCAATGTGAATCTTTATGAACTGGATGGCTTCTATGATTATTTCTATGGATATATGCCTGCTTCCACAGGGGATTTGAAAGTCTTTTCCCTCATGGCTTATGAAAACGGCTTTCTGATTCGCTTCCCTGACCAGAAACAGCCGGAAGTGCTGCGGGAATTCTCCAACCCCAAGAAAATCAGCAGTGTATTTTTGGAACAGATGCACTGGTGCCAGCTTATGGGCGTGAAAAACGTGGCAGAATTGAATCATACACTGACCCAAGGGAAATTTGGTGACCTGATCCGCATCAATGAAGCCCTTCACGAAAAGAAGATTGCGGAAATCGCCGATATGATTCATCAGCGTTTGGATAAAGTCCGTGTGGTACTCATCGCAGGACCTTCTTCTTCTGGTAAGACTTCCTTTGCCAACCGCCTGTGCATCCAGCTACAGGTATTGGGCATCCAGCCCCATAAAATCTCTCTGGATGATTACTTTGTGGAACGGGATAAAACACCGGTGGATGAAAACGGCAAACGGAATTATGAACATATTCAGGCTCTTGACCTGCCTTTGCTCAACGACGATTTGAAGAAAATGATTGCAGGGGAATTGGTAGACCTGCCTACTTATAACTTTGTCACAGGCAAACGGGAATACAACGGCAACCGTATTCAGGCGAAGAAAGGAGAAATTCTGGTGCTGGAAGGCATCCACGGGCTCAACGATATGCTCACATCTGAAATCCCTGCGGAACAGAAATTCAAGATTTTCATTAGTGCCATGACACAGCTGAACGTGGACGACCACAATCGCATTTCCACATCCGACAGCCGTCTCATTCGTCGTATTGTGCGAGATTATCAGTTCCGTGGACGGGATGCGGCAGAAACCATCCGCACTTGGAACGACGTGACCGATGGGGAAGCGGAAAACATTTTCCCTTATCAGGAAAACGCTGACGCCATTTTCAACTCCGCAACTATCTACGAACTGAGTGTGCTGAAGCAGTATGCGGAACCTCAGCTCTTTGCCATTGGGGAAGACCAGCCCGAGTATATCACCGCAAAACGGCTTATCAAGTTCTTAGGTTATTTCCTTGCGGCGCCGGGCACAGAAATCCCCAACAACTCACTCATTAAGGAATTTGTGGGCGGCAGCTGCTTTAAGGTTTGACAAACAGCTCCTTTTTGGAGTATAATAACCCATTGAGTAGACTGGACAGTCGCGCTGGATTCGCTCCAGTGAGGAAAGTCCGGGCTTCATAGGGCAGGGTGCCGGCTAACGGCCGGTGGAGGCGACTCTAAGGAAAGTGCAACAGAAATAAACCGCCTGTCTTTGTGCAGGTAAGGATGGAAAGGTGGGGTAAGAGCCCACCGCTCCTACGGTAACGCAGGAGGCTCTGTAAACCCCACCTGAAGCAAGACGAAAGAGGATCAAGAGGCTGCTCGTCTCTCCTCGATGAAAAGTCGCATGATGCTGTTGGCAACAACAGACCAAGATAGATGGCTGTCCACGACAGAACCCGGCTTACAGGTCTGCTCACTTTTTTACAGACAGAAAATCCGATAAGGTTGTCGACGAAGTCGACAACCTTTCGTCAAAGGCTCATTTCATTCAAGCCTTTGACGAATAGGCAGAAGTATAAACAGTTTGGTCAAGCACTTTGCTTTGCAAAGTCAGCTTCGCTGGTCCCGTTTCTTCGGGGTGCAGAGTATCCATCAGCATAAATGCCTTGAAACTCACTGTTTTCCTCGTCGGAAGTAAATTCCGACTGCGGATTCCAGTTGGGAAACGCTTTGTTTCCCAAACCTTTCCGCGTTCTTGAAAATGTAAAAAACATTTTGTTTGTAATCTGATCCGATGTTTTTTGGAAAAATGTCGGATTTTTTTATTTCGGAAATTTGATTTCTTTCCGCTGGAATGATAGAATCAGTACAGAGCGGCAGAAAGGAAGGTGCGATTATGAAGGAAACAAGAAAAATCATGCAGGTGGTCACACTGCTGTATCTGGTGCTGGTGGGCATCGGGCTGTATATTGCGGCAAAAGTGCTGCCGGCGGAAACTTTGCTCAACGCCATCCTGCCTTTGGCATTGATTTTGATCGTACTTTGGTTTGTGCTGATCTTTGCCACACTGAAATGGCAGAGCAGAAAGAAGTGAGAACAAAGGAGGGATTCCCCATGAACGACAGCGTGAAAAAAATGCTGGAATATAACAGAGTTTTTGTAGACCATGAAATGTACCAACGATATGCAACCACAAAATATCCCGACCGGAAAATTGCCATTTTGTCCTGTATGGATACCCGTATGACAGAACTGCTGCCTGCGGCGCTGGGCATCAAAAACGGCGATGTGAAGCTTATCAAAAACGCCGGCGGTCAGATCACCCACCCCTACGGCAGTGTGATTTTCTCCCTGCTGGTGGCTGTTTATGAACTGGGCGTGGATACCATTCTGGTCATCGGTCATGATGACTGCGGCGGCAGAGCGCTGGATGCCAAAAAGATGATTGCCAAAATGGAAGAAAAGGGCATTTCCAGAGATGTCATCGACCATGTAGACGCCAACCATAAAAATCTGGAACAGTGGCTCACAGGCTTCGGCGATATTTGCGCTTCTGTCCAGAACACTGTGGATACCATCCGCAACCATCCACTGATTCATAAAGATGTGGAAGTTTACGGTTTTGTCATGGACCCTCATACAGGTGCCATGCGTGAAGTGAAATGAAATGTGCAGACAAATGATATGGGAATTTTCCCCTGCAAGTAAGCCCATGGTGGCTATCATGAGGGAAATTCTGCGAAAATACCCCAATTGTGAATTTGGCAGGGAATTATTTCCCGGAAATCCCGTTCCCATACTGCGGGTGTCCGGCGGCAAAACAACGGCAGATGTGGCAGACTGGGGGTATCTGACCCAGAAAGGCAAGCGGGTCTATAACGCCAGAAGCGAAACTTTGCTGGAAAAGCCCCTTTTCGGAAAGGATTTTGTCCAAAATCGCTGTGTTATTCCGGTGACAGGTTTTTGCGAGTGGGACGGAGATGGGACAGGATGGGATTTTCTGCCCCAAGAGGAAGAAATGCTGTATCTGGCTGGCGTTTGCCGGAAAAAGGCGGAGGGCTGGGAAGCCACCGTTGTGACGGAACACGCCGCAGGATGTGTGGGAGAGATTCACCACCGCACACCCCTTATATTGTCAGGCGAAAATCTGCGGCAATGGCTTTATGACGAAGGACAGGCGCGGCAGTTTCTGGAAGAAGCCAAAGAACGGGTACGGCTGAAACGGAAGAAGATGGAAGGAGAAACTTTATGAATATGACATATCTGCATCATAGCGGATTTCAGATTGAAACAAAGCATTCTGTACTGCTTTTTGATTACTACACCCAGAACGGGATGTTTGACAGAGTGAATGAAGGGGATTTCCCTCATAAGAAGTTTTATATTTTCGTTTCCCACGGTCATGGGGATCACTACGACCCTGCTATCCTGCGGTGGGCAGATCGGGCACATTATATCCTGTCCGATGATGTGGAACTGCCCAAGGATTTCAAAGGGGAAGTGACATGGGTGAAACCTCACCAGAAACTCACTGTAGATGATCTGGAAATCGAAACACTGGCTTCCAACGATCAGGGGGTTGCTTTTGTGGTGAAAGTAGCTGGCAAACGCACTGTATTCCATGCAGGGGATTTGAACTGGTGGCATTGGAACGGCGAAAGCGAAGAATTCAATAACGACATCGCTGACAGCTATCGTCGGGAAATTGACCTGCTCAAAGGCAGAGAAATCGACGTGGCATGTGTGCCTGCGGACCCTCGTTTGCAGGACAAATATGACTGGGCAGTGGATTATTTCATGGAAACCGTTGGGGCAAAGGTGCTGCTGCCCATGCATTTCTGGAAACATTTTGATATCTGCGAAAAACTGCGTCAAAAGCCTTACGGCGCCCATGTGGCTTTGATCCGCAGAGAAGGAGATACTTTCATCATTTAAGGCATGAAAGGGAGAAACTGGAGAGATTTTGAACCGCCGGAGAAACGGCGGCGGAAGCCCAGAAGATATGAAGAACCGCCCAGAAGATATGAGGATGTGTACCAGCCGCCAAAACGGAAAAAACGCCGGAGAAAAGGCGGCATCTTCCGTCGTCTGCTGGTGCTGCTGATTCTGTTTGTGCTGGGCTATGGGGGATTCTTTCTGTATTACCGCTATGGCAAGCCCTATACTGTGGCGCTGGACGCAGGTCATGGCGGAGATGATGTAGGCTCTGTGGGGGTTATTCAGGAAGTACAGCTGACGGAGCAGACAGTGACAGACTTGGAAAAACTGCTGAAAGAAGATGGGCGTTTTCGGGTGGTGCTCACCAGAAAAATGGGTGAGGGTATGTCCATCACCGACCGTAACCGCAAACTTGCCTTTTTGCAGCCGGATTTGATGCTGTCTGTCCATGGCAATGCGGACGAAACAGGGGAAGCATCGGGCTTTGAGTGCTATCCAGCTGTGCCGGGTATGGAAAACCATGAGGCAAGCATGGAATTTGCCGCCCTTCTGGCAGAGGAAATGGAAGCGGCAGGCAGCGAACTGCGAGGCGGCAATGGCATCCGTTTTGGTTATTATGTGAACGGGGAAAAAATGCTGGTGGATTCCACGGATACCACTGTGTATGATTACGATACTTTCGGCGTACTGAAAAATCAGACAGGTGCAGCCGTGCTGGTGGAACAGTGCTTTGTTACCAATGAAAGCGATGTGGCAAACTTTGGCACGGAGGAAGGCTGTCAGAAAGCGGCAGAAGCCTATTATCGGGCAATCCTGCGGTATCTGGGGGCAGAGGAAACCACAGAAAATCAAACAGAACCATAAAAACGAAGTCCTTTTTGGGGCTTCTTCATAAGAAAACAAAAAAAGCTGAAATCTTTTCGATTAGGAGGATTTCAGCTTTCTTATTTTTATTATGGCTGGAATTGGTTCAAGTCCTGCTGGAGGGATTCCACAAAACGGCTCACATGGAACCCATCACAGACACCATGATGTACCTGTATGGCAAGGGGCATTTTCCAGTGCCCGTGGTGTTCCCATGCCTTGCCCAGTGTGAATATGGGCAGGAGATAGTCATAGCCCTTTTGCAGGTGCAGATGGAAGCCTGTGAATGTTGTCCATGGCACCATGGAAACGGGGAAGGTGTTGGGCGGTGTATTTGGTTTTGCGTCCATATCCAGTACGTTTCCGTAGGTTTCCAGATCGGCTTTGTATTGTGCAAGGAATGTGGAAAAGTCCTCGCTGTACTCCGTCCAGAGATTGGAGAAGGTTTCCTGTTCCTTATGGAAAATGGTATAGCATGGCTCCATGTTGGAGTAGATGCCCACATTTCCCTTTTCGTCAAAGGCTGTGCGGAACTGCTCGTAACGGTTCACGTTTTTTGTCAAGAGATACAGCAGGGCAGGATACAGGGAAACGCCTGTTTTCTTCAGGACGGTGATGTCCAGAGAAACGGTCATGCTGTAGGTGCAGGGAATGTCTTTGTGGTAATGGAGGAAATAGGGCTTTCTGTGCCATGTTTCCATGTCGATGGGTGTGAATGTCATTGTCTTTGCTCCTTTTCGTGAAAAAAGCCTGCTCTCTTAGGGGCATCTTCATAAGAAAACAAAGAAAGCTAAACTCCTTATCATGACAACGGATTTTAGCTTTCTTATTTTATGAAAATTTTATTTGTTATGTTTTCTTATGAAGACAGCCGTCGCAATTCCCCTTAAGAAATCAAGAAAAAGAAAAATCAATGTTTTCTTAAGGGGAAGTTGCTTTTGAAAGAGCAGGCAAAAATGTTTATGCGTAAGGTTTGTAATGAGGCAGTTTGCAGTAGAATTCCTGCAATTTCTGGATGCGATGGTCGCCGTCCCATTCTACCAGATAAACGCCCTCGTATTCCCGTTTTTCCCCTTCTTTGTTCACGTTCTGGAAATAGAAAGGTACCAATGTCAGATCCTGATCGTGTACGAAACGGCCAACTTCCCATTTTACGACACGGTTTTCGCTGTTCCATGTTTCAAACCAGCGGCGGATCTGGTCAATGCCTTCGTATTCCCGTCCCTGAAATTCATAGTAATGCACATCCGGTGTAAAGACTGCTTCCAGCGGCAGCAGTTCCTGTCCCAGCCACATATCCAGCCAAGCTTTGATGATTTCTTCGCGTTGTCTCATATCATACACCTCCGACCTTTAGGGTAGTATTGGATTTGTTTTCATTTTAGCACACGCAGGCGGAAAAAACAAGGAAAGTGTGTAATTTGCATAAAAAAAACTCCTCGATGTGAGGAGTCTTTGACAATATCATGAAATATCCAGTTGTTTTTTCTCAAGACGTTTGACAACATCCTGCCGCAGGAGGGTATACAGCACAGACATGAGGGGAATGAAAATGAGCATACCCACAATGCCCATGAGGCTGCCGCCTACGGTAACGGCCACCAATACCCAGATGGATGGCAGTCCCACAGAGCCGCCTACCACGTGAGGGTAAATGAAGTTGCCTTCCAGCTGCTGCAATACCAAAAACAGTACGATGAACGCCAGCGCCTGCATGGGGCTTACCATGAGGATCAGGAAGGCAGCTACTACGCAGCCGATGAATGCCCCGAAAATGGGAATCAGTGCGGTGATGGCAATGAGTACGCCTACCAGCAGGGCATAAGGGAAGCGCAGGAGTGTCATGGCAACAAAGAACATGGTACCCAGAATGACGGCTTCCAGACACTGTCCGGTAAGGAATTTGGCGAATGTGCGGTGTGTCAGGGACGCGATTTCCAGCACGCGTTCTGCCTGCTGTTTTTTCAGATAAGCAAACAGCAGTTTCCGGCACTGTCTGCCCAGTTTTTCTTTCTGAATGAGGATATAGCAGGCAAAAACAAAGCCAATGACAAATGTGGTGACGCCGCTGAAAATGCTCTGTACCACGGAGAATGTGGAGCCAAGGATGATGTCAGCGCCGCTCTGGAAAATATTTGTGGCTTTTCTGATGATTTCATCCCAGTTTAAATCCAGATTGGAAAGCCAATAGGAAATTTCCTTGTTGTTGTGGAACAGTTCTTCCAGTTTATCCAGCAGGACAGGGACGTTTGCCTGAATGGTTCTGCCAAGTCCGGAAACGGTTCTGCCAAGTTCCGGGAAGATGACCAGCACTGCCAGCGCCAATACGGCAATGACAAAGACCAGTGTCAGAATCATGCTGAAAGGACGCAGGAATTTTTCCCGTTTTTTCTGACGTTTTTCGTTGCTGTCCTTGCTGCACAGTTTGCAGATGGTGATTTCAATGCGGTTCATGGGGACGCTGAGGATGAAGGCAATGGCGCCGCCCAGAATGAAGGGGGCGAGGATGCCGCCCAGAAAAGAAATGGCGGAAATGACTGCTTCCAGCCGCCACAAACCTACGAACACCGCCAGGGTAAAGACGATGAGCAGGCATATTTTTTTCATGTTCTCTTTATCTAAAGACATTTTTCGAAATGCTCCTTTCTCTATTCGGATTCACTTGTGGTCAAGTATAGCATATATCACGGAAAGAAACAAATAATTTCGCCCCCTTTTTCCCGAAATCCCTTTACAGGGCAGGGTTTTCCGTTTAAACTAGAATATGATATTTTGCCGACATTTGGCTTCGGCACAAAAGAAAAAGAAAGGAAGATGAAACATGGAAGTCAGAACCAGATTTGCGCCCAGCCCCACAGGCTATATGCACATCGGGAACTTGAGAACCGCTTTATATGAATATTTGATTGCAAAATCCCAGGGTGGGAAATTCATCCTGCGTATTGAGGATACAGACCAGGAACGTCAGGTGGAAGGCGCTGTAGATGTCATTTACAACACCATGCGCATGACAGGTCTGAAACATGATGAAGGTCCCGATATCGGCGGCGACTACGGTCCTTATGTACAGAGCGAACGTATGGGCATGTACATGGACTATGCAAAAGAACTGGTGGAAAAAGGCGAAGCTTACTACTGCTTCTGCACAAAAGAACGTCTGGAATCCCTGAAAGAAAGCAACGCAGAAGGCGCAGCTTTCGCAAAATATGACCGTCACTGCCTGGGTCTGTCCAAAGAAGAAGTACAGGCAAAACTGGACGCAGGCGAACCTTTCGTTATCCGTCAGAAAATGCCCGACAGCGGCACAACCACATTCTCTGACGTGGTATATGGCGACATCACTGTAGAAAACACAGAACTGGACGACCAGATTCTGATGAAAGCAGACGGTTTCCCTACTTATAACTTCGCAAACGTTGTGGATGACCACCTGATGCATATCACACACGTGGTACGCGGCAGTGAATACCTGTCCTCCACACCCAAATATAACCTGCTGTACAAAGCATTCGGCTGGGAACCTCCCGTATATGTACACCTGCCGGCAGTTATGCGTGACGCACACCATAAACTGTCCAAACGTCACGGGGATAAGTCCTTTGAAGATTTGGTAAGAGAAGGCTATGTGGTAGAAGCTATCGTGAACTATATCGCACTGCTGGGCTGGAGCCCTTCCGGCACACAGGAAATCTTCTCCCTGAAAGAACTGGAAGAAAACTTCGATATGGCTGGTCTGAGCAAATCTCCCGCTATCTTCGATATTAAGAAACTCACATGGATGAACAGCGAATATCTGAAAGCTATGGACTTTGACAAGTTCTATGCACTGGCAGAACCTAAGCTGAAAGAAGCACTGGGCGATACAGATCTGGATCTGAAAAAGATTGCGGCTCTGCTCCAGAAACGTCTGGAAACACTGAACGATATCCCCGGCTTGGTAGAATTCTTCAAGACTCTGCCTGAATACGGCACAGAACTGTATACCCATAAGAAAATGAAAACAAACGACGAAATTGCCCTGTCCTCTCTGGAAGCGGCTCTGCCTGTACTGGAAAATCTGGAAGACTGGAACACTACCAGCATCCATGACGCCCTCATGGCACTGGTTGGGGAACTGGGCATCAAAAATGGTCAGCTCCTGTGGCCTGTTCGTACTGCTCTGTCCGGCGAACCTACTTCTCCCGGCGGCGCTATGGAACTGGCAGACATTCTGGGCAAGGAAGAAAGCCTGCGCAGAATCCGCAAAGGCATTGAACTGCTGAAAGGCTGATTTGTAGCTTTGACAAAATAAAAAAAGAATCGGTATTTTCAGATCATGGGAAATACCGATTTTCTTTTTCTTGAGAGGAAGAAAAATGTGTGAAAATGGGACTTTTCTGCGAAAAAATCCATATCCTAAGAATTTCCATGGAATATCTTAATAAATTCGACAGGGTTTCGCAAAAGTTCCGTTAAAAAAGTGTGTTATACTGCTTTTGTAATCAGGAACGGGGGCGTGGGCGATGCAGATATTGCGTATTTTGCAAATAGCAATATTGGGTATTTTATTTTTTCTCACAATGGTACAGATTTACTTTCAAATTTTCTCTCCCCGCCGCAGAAAGAACGGCTGGCGGAGAACCCTGATTTATTGCGGATTAATGTTCGTAATTTTTCTCATTCCTTCTTTGGCGCCGGCTCCTGTTCAATCTGATTCGGTGACCATCAGCAAGTTGGCTGCACATGTGCCGGACTGGCTGGTTTATTACAACCAGACAGACGAACGCTGGGCACATGAGTTATACGGCGAAGTGGACTATATAGAGGAAGCCGGATGCGGTCCTACGGTGCTGGCTATGGCAGTCAGTTCCCTGACGGACACCCAGATTAACCCAAAGGAAATGGCAGACTGGGCAGCAGAAAACGGATATTGTGCGCCGGGTTCCGGCAGTTATCATACCCTCATTGCTGACGGACTCAAACACTTTGGATTGGAGTGCGCCACCACCAATGATGGGGCAGAGGTACAGAAAGCCTTGCAGGCTGGTTATCCCGTCATTGCCCTCATGGGGGAAGGTCACTTCACCGGCGGCGGACATTTCATACTGCTCTGCAACATAGACGCCAGAAACGAAGTCTTTGTGGCAGACCCGAAAAGTGTGGAAAACACAGAAAAGCTGTGGCCGCTGGACACCATTTTGGCAGAAGCCAAAACAAGCCCTACCACAAACGGGGCTTACTGGATTATTAGACAACAA
>ERZ1673739.251-NODE-251-length-81870-cov-18.425130_pt1 | contig 81870 bp, 102 predicted proteins | sample MGYA00580210_ERZ1673739 | MGnify/ENA primary metagenome ERZ1673739 (study PRJEB41218, sample SAMN15661749) | gut metagenome | host: Homo sapiens | place: Canada: London | collected 2015-08-20/2019-03-30 | study: EMG produced TPA metagenomics assembly of... | reverse complement strand
CAGCTTGCGGATAGAGGGCTTTTGTTCCTGCGTCAGCTTCTTTGCGGAAAACTCCTTGAAAGCTGCGGTCAGTGCGTCCGCGTCCCGTCCCTTAAAAAACACAAGATAGCGGGGCGGGGTTTCGGTGCTGTCTTTCTTTAAGGCAAAGTCAATCCCGTATTTTTTCGCCGTACTCTCAAAGGCTTTGATATTGTCCTTTGTGATTTCAATGTTGGAAACGCCCGCGTTCTGCTTCATAAGCTGCTTTAGGGTCTGCTTGCCATGCGGGATTTTCTGTTTGTCATGCTGCTTTTTCATCTGTGCAAGCAGGGCTTTCATAGCCTTTTGGAGCTGCTGCGCGGTCAGCTTTCCGGTCTTGATGTAAAGGGCTATGGTCTTTTCGTTGGTTTCCTCCTGCAATGGGTGTCCTCCTTTCGTGTTCTATGGTGGTATGCCCGCCGCCGGGAAACGGGACGGGCATGAAAAAAGAGCATCCGCTTTCACTCCGCCCTGTTAAATCCGTACCCGCAGCCCGGAAAGGTCTGCCGCCCGAATACCCACAAGATACCAGTTGTCCCCGTACTCCATACGGGTCGGCTTCCATTTGCCCCTCACAAAGACCTCCATGCAGTCGCCGCAATGCAATCCCCCGTAATAGTCGTTTACGTCAAAGCGAATGTCGTAGCGGTCAGCGGTTTCATCAAAAATCAAAGCTCCTGTTTTCTGTGTCATCATAAAATCCTCCTTTGGGTTGGTTTACAGGCTTTCGCCCTCGTTGCAGGTGTAATCGGGTATGCCCTTGCTTCTTGCCGACTGGATAGTGCGCCCGCCGTACATATCGTGAGATACAAGGGACGTGTAATAGCTGCCAATCGTAGACGGAGCATTGAAAAGGGCAGCTTTCATGTACTGCTTGATGTTGCGGATTTTGGTGGTGTTTTCCTGCATACAGTCCAGTACAAAGCGGATATGTTCGCTGTTCAGTTTCATAAATTTTGCTTTTACAAGCTCTGCCGGGTGGTCGTCCCCGGCGATACGGATTGTTCTTCGTTTGGTGCAGACGGTTTCAAGAATAAGGGCAAGGATTTCCTCTATCCTGTCCCGGTCAAGGTATCTGTCCTGTATCAGATAGTCGTACTCGATATTGTCCTTGATGATTTCCTCATACACGCTGTATGCGTCTGTCGCTTCCTTTCGCTTCCGTTCCGGCAGCTGTGCCGCGTCCTCTAAGGGAGAGGGATTTAGGGAATGGAAAGGAATGGAATGGGTACTTGATATATCTGTATTTAATTTTTCTTTTTTTGGTAAGTTAGTTTTTTGTATCTCTTTATTTAATTGCGTTGGATTTTCCAACGTAGGTTTTTCCAACATAGGCTTTTCCAATGTTGGATTATCCAATGTTGGTTTTTCCAATGTAGGTAAATCCAACTTAGGCGGCTGCTCATAGATAACATACGTTGTACCGCGTAAGCGTCCTTTCTCATCACGTTCCCTTGAACGCTGTATATATCCGGCATTTTCCAGTTCCCGTACTGCTTCCCGGATAGCGTCAATCTTTTCCCGGTTGATAAGGGACAGTCCTGCAAGGGTGTAGTCCCAATCTTCGGGAAGTGAGAGCATTTGCGACAACAAGCCCTTTGCCTTTAGGGAAAGTTCCTTGTTGCGTAAATGGTGGTTGCTCATAACCGTATAACCTTTGTTCTTTTCCACGCGGAAAACTGCCATAGCTTCATCACTCCTTTGGTTGGATTTGTTACGCAGTAGAAACGCGATTTTGAGGGAAAAGGTATCAACCTTTGTCTTTCTCATTTCCGCGCTCTAAGAACCGCATAAATCAAGGCTTTGTTTGCCCTTACTGCGTAACATGAGGGCAAAAAAATAGCGGCGTTCCATGTTTCCCGGTTGGGATAAGGTAACGTCGCTCATGCGAATAATGTTCAATTTTATTTATATCGTGGCAAGGCAATCAATAATTTTGATAGGTAGTAAATAAGTAGTAAATTTTTTCTGTTAGCTTCAAAAAGTCAAGGAATATCAAGGGTTTCCGCGCTCGATTAGTGTACTGCCGTGGCAGATGAAAAGTACCTTTATCATAAACGAAAATCCTCCTAAAATGCCGTATTCTGCCCCACTTTGCCGCAGTTTGCCGACTATAAATTTTGCTCCGTGATTGTTAAATTTGTCACAGAATGAGCAAAATGCGGCAAATCTAGGCAAATTGAGGACATGAAACGTAGTAAGAACAAGGGTGTTTTACTACTGCGATTCTTTACTACTATTTTCAAATTTACATCTAAAATATTTAAACTCTTTCACCCAAATTTAATATCCTTCATGATAAGACAGCTGTGCTCGAATATGACCATCAATCATTGCATTTCCCTTCAATGTATTAGAAGCACTTTTTATTTTGAATCTTCCAACATTTAATGCCACATACTCGATAATCTTTGCTGCTTCAATATTAATCTCGTCATTTCTATTTTTTCTATTTTTTATCATCTCAATTGCCCAGTATGCTATAACATCATAATCATCCCAACTATGATAACTTTCTTGCATTACACTTGAAACCCTTCGTATCTCTCTTAATGCAACTTCAAATGACACACTAATTATATTAATGAAAGGAACAGAAAAATCTTGTCCAAATTTGATTATCAAATACCACATCAATTTGCCATCGGAATCCTTATTAAAAAGGTCAATTAATCGAATCACATCTAATCGTTCGCCCTTTTTATATTCTACAAGTAACTTTTCTGCTATTTCTTCAGGCGATTCATAATCCGGTCTACCACAAATAACCGCTAAATCTTCACACATTTCATTAATGTTCTCGTATCTACTATCTGGATTAGATGCAGTAGCTTTATATACAACAGATGAATACTTATGTGGTGCCCCTGACATATTTCCATCCATTATATAGTCTATTGTTTTTGCTAGCGAAAACATATCTGTTCTAAAATTGCCATCTTTCAATGCAAATAACTGAGTTGGATCTGTAAACCATGCTCGTCCGACAGCATGTGTGGTAGTTGTTTGATGAGAATATTTACTAGAGATATCTTTCGCTAACCCAAAATCCGTAACCATCCATTCTCCAGAACATCCCAACAATATATTACCCGGATGGAAATCCCGATGTATTATCCCTTTGTTATGTAGATATTTCATACATTCAGCACATCTCATCACAATTTCATCTTTTTCATCATCAGATAATTTTTTCTTTTCAATATAATCTTCTAATGATATGATCGCCTTTTCCATTGAATAAATAAGAGCCTGAGAATCATAATCAAACACATTAAGCGTGTAACCACTATCATTCTGTTCACTCATAATTTCATATTCTCTCTTAAACCTATGTACTGAGCCTGCGTCGGCTTTTTCTGCAATATTGAGCACTTTGTAAACTCGTGATTCATCTATAGGGCAACGATATACAGTACAAAATCCACCTTCACCCATTTTGTCATATTCCTTAAAATCAACAAATTTTAAAGAAAATCTACTATTGTCTATTACAAATTCTTGATTTGAAATACTCCATAGTGCATTCAATGACGTGAGAATTTTATCTTTTAACTGAAATATACTATACCCCGCTACAGTTAAATCAGTCACTCTATTTTCAATATATTTATTAAAATAGTAATCAACAAACTCAACCAAATTATCTTCATCAGCCAATTGACACAAAATGGCACCTAAAATTTCCACACTGAAGTTGTTATCATCCAAAATTGATGTTTCCCACCCCATATCATAACAACATTCATATAAAGCTATTTCATCAATCTTTATACTTTCTGGAATGTCAACACTTCCTAAACCAGAAAGTAATCTTGCAATATTCTTTAAATCGTCAATTTTATATTCCATCTTATCAGGTCCATTCTAAATATAATGTAGTAGGAACAGAGCTCTTACTACTACAAATATTCTACCATAGGTTGTGGGATTTTGGGAGTAGGGAATAGGGTAGAGGGAGAATAAATTTCTCACCCCTCCCATTGAACCGTACATACGGGTCTCGTATACGGCTCTACAACTTATGTCTTCCCATTTTTTAATCGTAATTTTTCTATTGATAACCCACTAAAAAGACCAAGTTTCTTGTATTTGCTAACTATCTTATAGTCATCTTTGGTTATCACATCACCATACGCCCCTTTTTTTCCTCCTAAAACATCTCATTTTTCCTTTTCTTAATTTTTATTCTAAGAGCTCAAACATTCTATGCCAATATCCCTTCTTTAATAATTCCAAATTTCATACCCCTGTCGTTTTGCAGAATCATAGACTGGCTGCATGTTCTTTTCTAAAATATTGTAAAACTCTACCTTGGAATTTCCCGGACGATATAGTTCCTGCCCAGCCCAGATGGAGTGTAGATTATCTCTATAACATGCCTCAAAACGTTTATGTAACTCTTCCTTTTCATGAATCAGACGGTACATATGGTACTGATTCTTCGCAAAAACAACGAAAAACGGATCCCATTTTGGAAGTTTATTGCTTTTCAAAACATTCAATGATGAATCCATTGGCATTAAATTCCACAATTCATCATTCATAACAAAAGACCAGGGTATAAAATGATCCACATCATATTTTTTCGTCTCAATCAACTGTCCCGTAAATACATCTCTCACTTCGTGAACCGCCAAAATTCCTTCCCAAAGCTTGCGGACATGATTCAGCTTTCGCATTTTCTCATCCATTGGTGCCAATTTGTAGATTAAACCTGGCACTTCCGGATTGTTATTCTGCAGCCATTTTACTTTTTCATACTGAATCCATCCCAATATATTAACCGTATGATTCTGAATCATCCGCATCCACTCTTCATTAAAATAAACTTCTTTTTCCAGCCTACTGCTGTCTCCAAAAGTATATGGGAGATGCACCAAAGTCAAATCAATCCGTCGAATATATTCTGTCAATCTGCGAATACTTCCCCACGGTACCGCTTCCTTGCTCTTCACAAAAAATCCAGCCAATGCCCGCCCAGGAACCATATTCGTTAGCTGCTCTTTATATCTCTTCAGTTCTAAATTATGCTTTTGTATTGCATTTTTTATCTCAACTTTCGATGCATTGGCAGGCATATCACTTATTTCTGCCAATTTTAATACTGCCCGTTCCAATCCATCTCTTACCATTCCATCCACCTGCAGTCCACTGAGATGAATATGAAACTCTCGCACAGAATACCAAGCATTGCAGATCATTTCATCAATAATTGCATCAAAAGTCGTTTCCTGAATTCCTTCCGAAATCAAATCCACAATTGCTTCCAGCCAGTAAAATTTGTAGCAATAAGAAGGATCCTTCATCATCTGAGAAAAACCTTCAATATCCAACGTATTTATGTATTTTCCATCGATTGACAATGTATATCCATTTTGCGAAGTATCAAATTGAGCCATTTCTCATCACCCCTTCCCGGTCTGACATCCCCCGTAATCCATATTTCTTCTATTGAGAATTCAGAAATATCTCGGATATATTCTTGAAAGGAAATTTCCGTAAAATCTGTAAAATATCTACCATTTCGATTTCCTTCAAACTCCCCATATTTAAACGAAGTATAAATTATACCTCCTGACTTTAATGCGTCACACATTTTTCTTAAGACAAGATATAATTCTGTTTTCGATACATGTAAAATCGATGCACATGCCCAAATGCCATCAAATACATTGGTTTCCTCAAGTTCTTGAAATAACATCTGTTTTACTTTAATTCCTGTACAGGAACTGGCCGCTTGGCAAATCTTTTCTGACCCATCTGTTGAGGTTACATGACAACCTTTTTGAAGAAAGTACTTTGTATCACGTCCAGATCCGCATCCGAAATCCAAAATTTCTGGATGCGGGGGCAATAATTGTAAAAAAGAATTTTGTATACGGGAAAAATCCACACCTGCCGTACTGCCTATTAACTTTTCTGCATTATCTTCGTAATATTTCAAAGTATCATTCATTTTCTCTCCAAATACGTTCCTATTTTCTCTATCAATCCCAAATCTGCCGGCAGCCATTCAACACTATCCAAAGTCTCTCTCGTCAGCCACCTCGCTGCCTCATGCTCTTTTAGCACCAGATCACCCGACTTGATTTTGCAGATAAAACATGCCATGGAAAGATGAAACTTTGGATAATCATATTCTACCGTATCCAATAACTCTTCCACTACAATTTCCGTATCCAGCTCTTCTTTGATTTCACGAACTAAGGCATCTTCAAGAGCTTCTCCTTCTTCTACTTTTCCTCCCGGAAATTCCCATCCATCTTTAAATTCTCCATATCCTCTCTGTGTTGCGAATATCTTTCCACCATCAATGATGATGGCTGCTACCACTTTGATTGTCTTCATTCTTTTTCTCCACTTCTTTCTATTTTAACTTATTACACTGTAAATAACGCAGTAAATCTTCTTTAACAGGATTTTGCATTCTTATTTTAACCTTAGCAATATCCCGTTCTTTTCCTTTATTATCTTTCTTCTTACCAGGCAATAATTCTACTATATCAAACATACCCATGTAGTAAAAATTAGTTTCTGCATCACTTTTTTTCACAAAAAGGTGTTTATGTTCCGCTGTGCAAACCTCTTCCATATAGGAACTATTTACACCTCTTCCAATCTGTGAATCCCAGCGGAAAATAGAATTATCTTCAAATACATCTGCATAATCTGGTTTTCCATCAACATAATTCTTCTGCCTATCACTAGTCTCTTCTTTGTGGTAGGTAACAAATATAAAAACATCAACACCGATTCGCTTCATTCCATACATAGTGGAAGACAAATCCTTTCCACAGTTCATCAGTAAACTCACATCTCTTCTAGAATATTTTTCGTATAATACAAACGGCGTAGAAGCTGCCCTTCTATTACTAAATTTGTCTTCATATCTTCTGAGTCCAACCTCCAGAATATCATTTAACTGTTTTTCAAACTCATGATTTTCCAAACGTTTTTCAAAGCTTTGTACTCTTTTCACCAGACTATTATGATCATTTTTTATAATTTCTATATGACGATACTTCTCGTATTCTTCGCTCTTACTAACAAAATGACCTTCTAACACAGATAATGTATCCTCCCACAATTTTTCTGAAAGGTTTATATCATACTTATTTTTTATTTCTAATGAGAAACCCTCTTTCGTGATTTCTTTTATATTCAATAAGTTCTTAAGCAATAACAGTTCATACGGCCTTATTCCACTCAAAACTGTTTTTGACAAATACTCTAATGTTAATTCTTCCTGTTTTGTGAACTGAACCATATAATCTTTTTCTATGATTGATAACAAATGATGATATGTTTTAAATTCTCTTATAATTACTAACGGATCAATTTCTCCACTTTCATAAAAGTCCTGTAAATATGGAATTTTCCCCAATCTATCCTTCAAATCCATATAGCTTTTACGAATTATGCTTTTTATACCCTTCATTTTATCTATCGATGAAAAAATACGTTGTTTTGATATTTCATCAAAATGTACAGATGATGCGCCCGGTATGATATTATTTCCACTAATCACATACTTTCGAATATTATCTGCATTATATGTTCGATCTCCGGATAACGCAATTGGTATCATAAAATTATTCTGATAATTTCCAATAAAATCCAAAACAACAACGTATTCTTTTTCTTCTGCTTTTCGAAGTCCACGGCCCAATTGTTGAATGAAAACAATTGGCGATTCGGTTGGGCGCAGCATAATTACCTGATTAATTTCCGGAACATCTACACCTTCCGAAAAAATATCAACGGAAATGATATAATCCAGCGCATCCTCGCATTCGTCTCCCGCCAAACGCTCAATAGCCTCTGCTCTCATTTCTTCTGAATCATTCCCACTTAACACCAGCGTACGCCAGCCTTTCGAATTGAATTTCTCAGACAGTATTCTTGCCTCATCAATGCGACTGCAAAAAATCAAACCTTTCACCCGTTCTCCACTGTATCCAAAAAATTCTGCCTGCTTCATAACGTTCAAAGCACGCTCATCGGATGTTAAGTATTGAAAATTTTCAATTTTATCTTGCTTAGATTTTCCAGCATCTGCGATGACTTCCAAATCGGTAATTCCAAAATAATGAAACGGGCAAAGCAAATCTTCTTCCATAGCATCCTGCAAACGAATCTCATAAGCAATCTGATGGTTAAAAATTTCATAAATATTTCTTCCATCCAGATTATCATCCCGTTTATCCGGGGTCGCCGTCATCCCAAGCCAAAGTTTAGGCTGAAAATAATCCATTACCTTTTTATAACTATTTGCAGCACTATGATGCGCTTCATCAATCACAATCGCATCAAATGCTGTTTTTCCATATTTCTCTAATATCTCGTCTTTACTCAATGTCTGGATCGTAGCAAACACAAAATCCGCATCATATTTCTGATGTTTTCCCGTAACCAGTCCCATCACCACTTGTCCACCAAACACTTTCCGATACGACTTCATGGCTTGTTTTGCAATCTGATTTCGATGTACCAAAAACAAAACTCTCTGAAACCCCAACTCACGCATAGCAAAAGCGGAGGCATATGTTTTCCCAGTACCCGTTGCTGAAATCAGCAATGCCCGATTTTCTCCAGCCTCATATATTTTTTGCAGATTGTTGATAAATCCAACCTGCATAGAATTCGGCTGTAATCGATAAACCTCCAAAGATGGAATTTCTGTCTCACGCGCTAATTTCTTCTGTTTTTGAATAATCTTATTTCTTGTATAAGCATCTGTATATCTTTCAATAAATTCTTCAAAAGGCAATGCCTGCTCAGAATTCCACAGTTGGTCGAATTCCTCTACAACATTATGCGTATATTCCCCCTGCTCTGTTGAAACAATCTTTGTATTCCATTCCCGATTTGTTGTCAGAGCACTTGATGTCATATTGGAACTTCCCACAATGATCCGATATATTTCTTCCTTTTTGAAAATATATCCCTTTGTATGAAATCCTTCTTTTCTATTTTCTGTCACAAACATCTTTAGCTCGAGATTTTCAAACTGTGCGAGCTTTCGCAGAGCCTCTGGTTCACTGAATGTCAGATAATCTGTTGTGAGTATCTTTCCCCGGACTCCACGATATTTCAACTCCCGCAATGTCTGAAGAAGTGGCGTAATACCACCCATTGTAATGAACGCAACACTGATTGCAAACTCTTCACAGTTCAGCAGCTCGTCCTCAACAGATGAGATTACCTTACGCCCTTCTTTATAATTGTTTGATATAAACTGTGGCTTGTATGCCAGATTTGAAGCATGACTGTAATTGATAAACGCTGTCGTCAATCCTTGTTTCAACTGTATAATCTTCTTTTCTTCCATATTTGTTCCTTTTCGATCTTTTTCTGCACTGTTTCTCTTATTTTAGCATTTTACCAAAATAATCACAATCAGAACTTCAAAACAGGGAACCTCCCGCTACCGCCGAAGGTTCCCTGTCTCATTTCTCCATATTATTCCACCGATAATTTCCCCAAAAATTCCTGCATTCTTCCATGTTCTGATGTAAAGACCTCTTCCGGAGTGCCTTCCACCGCAATGACACCTTTATCCATAAAGATGATCTTATCAGCCACGTTCCGCGCAAAATTCATTTCATGTGTCACGATCACCATAGTCATATGCTCTGCCGCCAGATCCTTAATTACCTTCAAAATCTCCCCAGTCAGTTCTGGATCCAGCGCAGAAGTCGGTTCATCAAAAAACAGCATCTTCGGTTTCATCGCCAGTGCCCGTGCGATCGATACACGCTGCTGCTGCCCTCCGGAGAGCTGATACGGATATGCATCCGCCTTATCCGCAAGTCCCATCTTTGTAAGGAGCTTCTTCGCCTCTTCATAGACTTCTTCTTTCTCTCGCTTCTGCACACGGATCGGTGCATCTGTAATATTTTTGATGACGGAAAAATGAGGAAACAGATTAAAGTTCTGGAATACCAGACCAAAGCAGGACTGAATTTCTTTCATCTCCTGCTTTTTCGGAAACGCGGGTCTTCCATTTTCCACCCATGCCGCTCTTTTTCCCAGATACAAAATCTCACCGTCATCAATCGTCTCCAGCATCGTCGCACAGCGGAGCAGCGTAGACTTGCCGGAACCGGACGGGCCGATGATCGCCAGAATCTCTCCCTGCTCCACAGAAAGCGAAATATCCCGGATCACCGGCATCCCGCCGAATTCTTTTTTGATATGTTTCATTTCCAAAAGACTCATTCCGGAAACCTCCTAATGATAATAATTCAGCTTTTTTTCAAATAATTCCATCACTCCGGCAACCACATAGTTAAAGATATAGTAGTAAACACCGGCGATAAAAAATGGAAGTACGGTTGTCTGTGCAGCCGCGATCTGCTTTGCCACTGCAAACATCTCAATATAAGACAGGGAATACACAAGGGACGTATCCTTCACCAGTGTGATCACTTCATTTGTCACAGACGGAAGCACGTTCTTTACCATCTGCGGCAGCACGATCCGGAAAAATGTCTGCCCTCTGGAATACCCTAAAAGTGTGGCTGCCTCATACTGTCCTTTGGGGATCGATTCGATTCCGGAACGATAGATTTCTGCAAAATATGCCGCATAATTCAGAGAGCATCCAAGAAGGATCGCCGTCAGCTTATACCCGCCGATATTCATCTGCCACAGATAATACGGTGCGAAATACCACACCAGAAGCTGCAGCATCAACGGGGTTCCGCGCATGATTGAAATATAGATCTTCACGATCCAGCTGATCGGCTTGATCCTGCTCACCCTTCCGAAATATACGAGCATCCCCAGAGGCAGAGAAAAGATCAGCGTCATAAAAAAGATCAGGCAGGTCTGTCCGAATCCTGCTGTCATTTGCCTCAACATCACATCAAAACTCATGTCTCTTCCCCTCTTATTTTAAAGTCACCATATCCGCAATCTCGTATTTCTCAGCCAGCTTTGCAACTGTTCCGTCTTCTGTCAGTTTTTTCAGATCCGCATTGACTACGTCGCACAGCTCCTGATTCCCTTTCTTAAACCCGATCGCATACTGCTCTGTATTCAATGTCTCATCCAGAATCTTATATCCTTCCCCTCTGGACTTAATCTGATAATTGGCAACTCCCACATCGATTGCAAGTGCATCCAGCGCGCCTGCCTGAAGCTCGGTAAATGCGGTGTTGTAATCTGCAAACTCATTCAAAGCTCCAAATGTATCTGCCAGTTTTTTCTGACCGCCTTCTTCTTCACTCTTCAGCAGATCCAGTGCCGCGCTTGCAGCCTGTACACCGACTGTCTTTCCCGCCAGATCTTCCAGGGTATCAATACCGGATTTTTCTGCCACAACAATCACCTGGCTGTTGTCTACATACGGAGTTGAAAATGTATAATCGTCTTCCCGTCCATTCATGGTAAATCCATTCCAGATGCAGTCAATCGAACCGGAATTAAGTTCCATGTCTTTGGAATCCCAGTTGAGCGGTTTTTTTACAAGCTCCCAGCCTTCCAGTTTACAGACTGCCTCTGCCAGCTCCAGATCGAATCCTGTGTATTCTCCGTTCTCGTCCATATATCCGTATGGCGGATATTCTGCATCAAATCCTACCGTAAACGTTTTCTTATCTTCCACACTTTCTGCTGTCTTTACATCTTCCCCGGATGCATTGTTTTTGTCTCCACATCCTGCCAGTACCATTGCTGCCATCGCTGTCCCTGCCAAAATCAGCGCTAATTTCTTTTTCATCTTTGTTCCCTCCCTGTTTGTACGTCATCATGCTAATGATTGACCACTTTACTATACTAAACTGTTTTTCATGGTATCATATATTTCCGGCATTGTCAATGTTTATCGTGACAGGATATGTAACCTTGACAGAAAATTCCACAAATAGTATCATTTACTTATGTTATGAAAGAGAGGAATTTTTAAATGTCAAACAACCATGAAGAACAGATCCGAATCGTGCAGGAGACCGTAGCCGGCAAAGAGATCACCTTTGCTCATGTAATGGGTGGTCCGGCGCCGATCGTATATCAGAAACTTGGTCTGAATCCACAGGTCGATTATCGTTCTTCTGCTATCGGAATTATGAATATGACGCCGCCGGAATCTGCTGTCATCGCATCCGATATCGCAGTAAAAAGCGGAAACATTTACCTTGGATTTGCAGATCGTTTTACAGGAACACTCATCATCACAGGAGAGATTTCAGACGTCATGTCTGCCCTGACAGAAGTGGTAACCTTTTTCAGAGATTCTCTGGGATATGTCGTTTGTGATATTACAAAGAGATAGGAAGTGTGACCATGACTCGTATAACAAAGGAAGAACTTCTGGAAAAGATTTTCAATGATGACTATGAGCATCTGAAAGGGAAAAAACTGCGCATGACACGTGTTCGTGTTCCCGGCAAAGAAGTTTGTCTGGCTCACATCATCAATACTTCCCAGACCCCTGTTTATCAGAATCTGGGATTGCATATCGGTGTACATGAGGGGGAGGATCACACCGGAGAATCCATTGGTCTGATCCGTTTTACCCCATGGGAAGCAGTTGTCGTTGCTGCGGATGTGGCAATGAAAAGCGCCGATGTAGAAATTGGATTTATGGATCGCTTCTGCGGTTCCCTCATTTTAACCGGCGGCCTGTCACAGGTACAGACTGCGGTGGAAGAAGTCGTTCGATTTTTTCATGAAGATCTGGGATTTCGCACCTGTGAGATCCATAAAAACTAAGAGAACCGGAGACATGACGATATGAAAAAATTATTTTTGATGGGAAGAAGTGAAGCCGGAAAGACTTCCCTGACACAGGCATTAAAAGGGGAAGAGCTTCACTATGAAAAAACACAATATACGATTACGGCGGATGATACCATTGACTCTCCGGGAGAATATGCGGAGTCAAAACAGTTCGGTGCCGGTCTTGCATGCTTTTCTTTTGAAGCGGACGTTGTCGGGATCGTTCAGGCAGCGGATGAACCATACAACCTGTTTAGTCCCTGTCTGCGCACGTTTATCCTGCGGCCGCTGATCGGCATCATTACCAAGACCGATTCCCCCTATGCCAATGTTCCTATGATAAAACAGTGGCTTTTAAATGCCGGCTGCGATCGTATTTTTCTTGTAAATAACGTGACCCGGGAGGGAATTGACGAATTGATGGAATACCTTGCCGAAGATCCGGTCAAGATTACCATGGAACAGGCAAAATTCAAACAGCATCTGGGGCTGAATGAATGGGATCCTCTGCCGGATGGCGTAGAATATCCGGATGGAATTTAAATAAATTTCAGTAAAACACAAAACGAGATGCATTCCCATGTGACGCATCTCGTTTTTATGTTTTACATTCTATCCGGACTGTCCGCTTCCTACACTTCTTTCTGTCCTCTGAGCCGCTTATAATAGAATCGCAGCTTTCCAATCAGCCAGGTCAGATATCGCAGCACCGGCTCTGTCGCAATGGCAAATACCACAAACAGCATCACGCACTTCGTAGTCATCCCTGTAATCGCAAACAGATCATTGAGGAAAATACTGCAGAACAGAAGTCCCACGATACATCCGCCAAGGATCACACCGCGCAGTACATTCATCGGTGCACTGATCGTGTACAGGATCATAAATCCTACAATGGATAACAGCATCGTTGCTGCTGTGGAAATATCGGCTGAACTCACTCCAAATGTCCGTCCGAATATGACCAGCGCCCCAACTGCCAGCACATCAGTCAGTGCCGCAGGAAGTGCTTTTAAGAATACGTTTGTAAGGAAATGCCCTTTGATTATATTCTTATTCGGCTCCAGTGCCAGGAAAAATGCCGGTACTCCGATCGTAAACATACTGATCAGGGAAATCTGCGACGGTTCCAGCGGATAGGTAAACATAAATACAAAGGATACCAGCGACAGCAGGAACGAGAAAATATTTTTTACAAGGAACAGACTGGCTGACCGCTGAATATTATTGACGACTCTTCTTCCCTCCAGTACTACTTCCGGCATACAGGAGAAATCCGATTCCAGCAGGACGAGCTGGGATGCCTGTGCAGCTGCATCACTTCCGGATGCCATAGCGATACTGCAGTCCGCATCTTTTAAGGCCAGCACATCGTTGACACCATCTCCGGTCATGGCCACAGTCTTTCCTTCTTCCTTCAATATCTGCACAAATTTCCGCTTCTGGTTCGGAGTGACACGGCCAAATACTGCATTGTTCAGGACTGCTGCCCGCATCTCCTCTTCCGTATGAAGCGTGGACGCATCCACGTATCGTTCTGCGCCTGCGATTCCCGCCTCTTTTGCCACCTCTGACACGGTCAGGGGATTGTCCCCGGAAATAACTTTCACCTCCACGCCCTGCTCCGCAAAATACGTAAAGGTCTCTTTCGCCTCCTGACGGATCGGGTTTGCTAACAGTACATAAGCCAGAGGCGTGACTGCTTCTTTCAAAGGCTTTCCATCCGGTTCTTCTTTTGCTGTTCCAAATACCAGAACGCGGGCTCCTTTGGACGCATGTGCACTGATTGCTTCCTCATAATTTTCATACTGTTCTTTGAGCACAAATTCCGGTGCTCCCAACACATAGGACGCCTCTTCAAACGTCACACTGCTGTACTTGGATGCGGAAGAAAATCCTGTCTTTGCCACAGCCTTCTTCCCGGATACGATTTTAAAATACCGTTTCATTGCTTCCATGGTAATATTATCACTGCTCTGTGCTGCCGTAAAATCTCCCAGAAGCTCCGAAAGCGGGCGCAGCTTACCTTCCTCGTATTCCTTGGTCGGAATCACATCCTGCACTTCCATTGTATTTTCCGTGATCGTTCCGGTCTTGTCCACACACAGTACATTGACCCGGGCAAGCGTCTCAATACACTTCATGTCATGCAGCAATACTTTTTTCTGTGCCAGACGGATCGAACTTACTGCAAGCGCCACACTGGCAAGCAGATACAGCCCTTCTGGGATCATTCCGATCACGGCCGCGATCATGGACGTCACACTGGATCGGAACCCTTCGCCCTGAAATACAAATGCCTGAATAAACAAAATAATCCCGATTGGAATGATGGCAACGCCGACCCATTTGACCAGCTTGTCCAGAGAACGGATCATCTCCGACTGTTCTGTATTCTGCATAGCTTTTGCTTCCAGTGTCAGCCTGGAAATATAAGAATCCGCCCCCACTTTGTCAAGCCTTGCATGACACTGTCCGGATACAATAAAACTTCCGGACATCAGCTGATCGCCTTTTCGTTTTGTGATTTCATCCGATTCTCCGGTCAGAAGCGACTCATTGACCTGCACTTCTCCTGCACACACTTCGGCATCCGCACACACCTGATTTCCGGCTTCGAAGATTACGATATCATCTACCACAAGATCTTCTGCATTGATCTGGCTCTTCTTTCCATCCCGTATCACCATTGCATGAGGTGCATTGAGCATCGTCAGATTATCCAGTACTTTTTTCGCCCTGGTCTCCTGAATGATCCCGATCAGAGTATTCAATACAATTACAGGTAAAAAGGTCAGATCTCGAAAGGAACCGACCAGGCAAAGCAGAACTGCCAGTACCAGAAAGATCAGGTTAAAATAGGTAAAGACATTTTCCTGAATGATCTCTTTTGTAGTCTTAGACGGCGGATCCACCGGCTGATTGGTCCACCCATGCATCCGATGCTCCTGCACCTGCTGCGCAGTCAGCCCCGTCTGATGATCCGGTCGGTATCTTGTGGTGGGAATCCGCTTCTCCAGTGTGATCTCCATCGTCTGCGTTTCGTCTATGCTTCGTTTTACTCTTCTTTCTCCACGCTTTTTCTGCCGCATTTTTCTCGCTTCCTTCCGTATGTCCAATCCTGATAGGATCTTTGTTTCGTATAATTGCTTACATTTTAACACACTGAATGCGTTTTTCCAGTAGATTCCAGAAAACTTTAGAAAATCTTCAAAAACTCTTCTTCTAAAACAGGAAAATCATGCAGATTCCTTGTCTTCTTCCTCCATTTCCCTTATAATAATACAAGTATTTCAAAGAAAAGGATGATAGTGGATTACTATGAAATTAAGAAGCAGACTTGCAATTACATGTGCAAAAGGGACAAGTGCCCTGATCAAAAAATTAAACCGCGGAAGCGGCGTTACCCTCCCCGGATATGTGGCAAGATTGATCGATCCCAATATTTTAAGCGTCATGGCTTCCCAGATTCGGGAGAAGACGATCGTTACCATGGGAACTAACGGGAAAACAACGACCAATGCCATTTTATACAAAGCATTGAAGGCCGAGGGAAAAACCGTGATCATCAACCGCACCGGAGCCAACATGCTCAATGGGATTATTTCGGCATTTGTTCTGGCCACAGACAAGCACGGACAACTGGATGCAGACTATGCCTGCATCGAAGTCGATGAGATCGCATCTGTCGGTGTTCTCCCCCAGCTAAAACCGGACTGCGCACTTTTGACCAATATTTCCAGAGATCAGCTGGATCGATTTGGGGAAGTTGATATTACCTTTGACAAATTGAAAACAGCCGTCACCAGTGTCCCGGATACGACACTGATCATCAACTGCGATGATATTCTTTCCTATTCCCTGGCGGAAACAAGCGGCAATCCGTTTGTGACATACGGGATCAGCGAACAGATTTTTGATGACATCTCCCGCTCTGAGATCCGGGAGAGCATTTTCTGCCGAAAATGCGGAAAGAAACTACAGTATGATTTCTTCCATTATGGACAGCTTGGAATTTATCACTGCCCGAACTGCGGATGGGAGCGCCCGGATCCTGATTTTACAGCCACACAGATCACGCTCAAAGACGAACTCTACACCTTCGATATGGGAGATCTGCACCTGGATTCTACGGTACGGACGCCTTACAATATTTACAATACCCTTGCTGCCTATACGGCACTGCATACCATGCATGCCCCGATGGCACATTTTAAAGAGATGGCAGAGTCTTTTGATTACGGAAATAACAGAGAGGAAATCCTGACCATCAACGGCGCCCGGGTACAGCTTCATCTGTCAAAAAACCCGATTGGATTCCAGCAGAAGATCTCTCTGGTCTTAAAGGATCCAAAACCAAAGGACATCATCATTCAGATCAATGATACGTATCAGGACGGAGAAGATGTTTCCTGGCTTTGGGATGTCGATTTCCAGTATCTTGCAGACAGCAATGCAGCTACCATCACAACGTGCGGAACCCGCAAGCATGATATGGGGCTTCGTCTCAAATATGAGGACATCGACTGTACTTCAACTGATGATATGCGCTCCCGTGTTGAAGAGCTGACCGAAAACGGAACGAAAAATCTCTACATCATTGTCAACTACTCCGGGCTTTACCGCACAAACCGAATGCTCAAAGAACTGGCGCAAAATACAAAGGAACAGAAAGGAGAACAGGCATGAAACTGACGATTGGACACTTATACCCCGACCTGTTGAATCTGTACGGAGACCGCGGAAATATCCAGTGTTTCCGAAAACGTCTCAACTGGCGCGGAATCGAGGCAGAAGTCATTCCCGTACTCTCCGGAGATAACATTGACTTTTCCAAACTGGATATCGTACTTCTGGGCGGAGGTTCTGACAGAGAACAAGAGCTCGTCTGCGGATATCTAAAAGAGATTCGCAAGGATTTCAAAGAATATGTAGAGGATAACGGCGTTGTGCTTGCCGTCTGCGGCGGCTATCAGCTGCTCGGCAAATATTACAAGACCGATAAAAAGATGATCGAAGGTCTTGGCATTCTGGATATCACGACCGAATGGGAACCGGAGCGTCTCATCCGCAACATTATCCTGAACAGTCCGCTGTTTGACACTCCTGTTGTAGGATTTGAAAACCATGGAGGCCGCACTTATATCGGAGATCACACTCCATTTGGAAAAGTATTTTTCGGACTGGGAAATACCGGAAAATCCGGTTATGAAGGCGTTGTATACAAGAATGTAATCGCAACCTACCTGCACGGACCTCTTCTTCCGAAGAATCCGCAGGTTTGTGACTATCTGTTAGAGCGGGCGCTGAAGCGCAAATACGGTGAAGAAATAACCCTCGCTCCACTTTCCGACGATCTGGAGAAAAAAGCAAACCGTTATATTGTAGACCGCTACAGTGATAAAAAATATGTATTAAAAGAGACCATCAAACGTCACACCTGAAAAGGGCAGAAAAAAGTCCCATTGGATCAAACTTTCCAATGGGACTTTTTCATTGCCTGTTTATTTATTTTTTCTGAACATCAGTTTGATTTTTTTCATCAGCTGAATGATCGGAAGATTTACAAGTGCCAGACCATATACGATCAGCAACTGTGTAAAGGTCAGTGTCTGTACTTTGAAAACTTCATCCAGTGCCGGAATCGTCATTACACAAGTGATCAACACCAGACCAAGCAGGAATGCTCCGATCAGATAAATATTGTTCCAGAATCTCTTTGAGAAGATTACCGGATAATCAGACTTACAGTTAAATCCGTGTACCAGCCTTGCTGTACACAATGTTCCAAATGCCATTGTGCTGGCAAGTACTGCGTTTCCGCCTTCTCCCGTCAGACCGATCATAAATCCGATCATTGTCGTGATTCCGATGCAAAGACCTTCTGTTCCGATCTTTGTCAGGAAATCTTTTGTCAGGATTGATTCATTCATCGGTCTCGGTTTTTCATCCATTACCTTTTTCGAATGCGGCTCCAGTCCAAGGGCGATAGCCGGAAGACTGTCTGTCAAAAGATTGATGAACAGCAGATGTACCGGTGCAAATGGAACCGGAAGTCCTGCGATAGATGCATATAATACTGCCAGGATTGCTCCGAAGTTACCGGAGAGCAGGAACTGAATGGAATTCTTAATGTTCTGGTAAACATTTCTTCCGTTCTCTACTGCTTTGACGATTGTTGCAAAGTTATCATCTGTCAGTACCATAGAAGCAGCATCCTTTGATACTTCACTTCCTGTGATACCCATAGCAACTCCGATATCTGCCTGTTTGAGCGCCGGTGCATCATTGACACCATCTCCTGTCATGGCTACGATGTTTCCTTTTTCCTGCCATGCACGTACGATACGGATCTTATGCTCCGGTGAAACACGTGCGTAAACAGAAATACCTTCTACAAAGTTTTTCAGTTCCTCATCGGACATGGAATCAATCACTGCACCTTCGCATGCTTCTGATTCATCTTCCAGAATTCCGATTCGTTTTGCAATCGCTGCCGCTGTCACTTTATGGTCACCTGTGATCATGATCGGACGAATACCCGCTCTCTTACATTCCGCAACCGCTGCCATAGATTCCTCTCTCGGCGGATCCATCATAGCGATCAGACCAAGGAATGTCAGATTGTTTTCATCTTCCAGAGACAACTCTTCTTCCGCAGATACTGCCTTGTAGGCGAATCCGAGAACACGAAGCCCTTCTCTTGAAAAGCTCTGATTCTGTGCTTCGATTTTTTCAATATCTTCCGGAGTAATGGCACGCACTTCATCTCCACACTGGATGCTTGCTGTACGTCCCATAATGACATCAACCGCACCTTTGACAACCATGATCGGTGTCTCATCAATCGTGTGCTTTGTAGACATCAGTTTTCTGTCACTGTCAAATGGATTTTCGCTCTCACGAGGATATTCTCCACGGATCTTCTGAATATCCAGACCAAGCTTGCTTCCCAGATTGATCAGGGCTGTCTCTGTCGGATCTCCGATCTCCACACCATCTACGTTCGTAGAATCATTACACAAAATACTGAAATACATCAGTTTTTCCTGCTCAGAATCTTTCACATCGATCTTATCTGCAGGAATCACTGTTTCATTGACATAATACTGCTCGACTGTCATCTTATTCTGAGTCAGGGTACCTGTTTTATCAGAACAGATAATAGAAACACTTCCCAGTCCTTCCACTGCCTGCAGTTTTCGGATGATCGCATGTTCTTTTGCCATCTTCTGTGTACCGAAAGAAAGTACGATTGTTACGATAGAACTAAGTGCCTCCGGAATCGCTGCAACTGCAAGTGCAACTGCAAACAGGAACGCATCTCCGATATTACCACCGCGGAATACATTGATTCCAAATAAAATACCACAGAACACCAGAATGATGATGGAAAGTTTCTGTCCGAACTGATCCAGATTCACCTGCAGTGGCGTTTTCTTTTCAGATGTGGTCTTTAACAGACTTGCGATCTTACCGACCTCAGTCTCCATACCGATACCAGTTACTACAAAAGAACCTCTTCCGTATGTGACAAAGCTTCCGGAATATACCATATTCGTACGGTCTCCAAGCGGAACCTCGCCTTCAATGGCATCTGTCATTTTTTCTACACCAAGACTTTCTCCTGTCAGAGCACTCTCGTCTACTTTCAGACTGGCGCTCTCCAAAAGACGTCCGTCTGCAGGAATATAATCTCCCGCATCCAGCATAACGATATCTCCGACTGTTACTTCTGCAGATGGAATCGGAACAACACTTCCGTCACGCAATACTTTTGCCTCCGGTCCGGAGAGCTTTTTCAGACTGGCCAGCGACTGCTCTGCCTTCACGGTCTGTACCGTACCAAGAATCGCATTGATCGTGATTACGATCAGGATAACAATGGCACTCTCCGCATCTCCTAAAAATCCGGAGACGATCGCTGCAGCGATCAAAATGATCACAAGGAAATCTTTGTATTGCTCCAGAAAGATCTGAAGTGTGGTTTTCTTCTTTCCTTCCACCAGTTCGTTCGGGCCGAATTTTTCCTGATGGGCTTTTACTTCTGCGGACGTCAAAGGTTCTTGTTTCCCATTGATTTCCTGCTTGACTTCTTCTGAAGAAAGCTGATAATAATTTTTCACATGAATTCCTCCTTTTTCTTTTATGCAATAAAAAAGAGACTTTTATTGCACGTTATGTATGCAACAAAAGTCTCACCATTTAATCACGATACGGATGGACTTCTCCATCGTACTGACGACATCGTGCACGCCATAAGCGCTGGTTACTCCCTTTTATTTAAGAAAACTATAAAGCATTTTCCTTTTGTTGTCAACGATTTTTTCTGCAAACCATACTACATTCCCAGTTTTTCCTTGATTTTCCGCGCTTCCGGCGTATTGGCAACTCCGCCTTCTCCGGTCTCACGCAGAGAGACGTGCATACTCTCTCCGACCTCCTTCATCGCATCGATCACCTGATCCGGCGGAATCCTGCTGGTAATTCCCGCCAGCGCCATATCCGCAGATGATAAAGCATTGACAGCTCCGATCACATTTCTCTTTACACAGGGTACTTCCACAAGACCGGCTACCGGATCACACACCAGTCCCAACAGATTTTTCAGCGCCATGGCCGCTCCATGTGAGATCTGCTCTTCATCTCCACCCTGTAAAAACACGAGTGCGCCTGCTGCCATTGCAGATGCCGCTCCAATCTCCGCCTGACATCCACCTGCCGCTCCGGCAATAAATGCACGGGATGCGATCACCTGGCCGATACCGGCCGCGGTATACAATGCATGGATCACCTCATCTTCCGATACCCGTTCTTCTTCATAAAGGGGAACCAGTACAGCCGGCAGTACCCCACATGCACCTGCTGTCGGTGCTGCCACGATCCGCTTCATACAGGCATTGGATTCTCCCATCTCCAATGCTCTTGCAATCACCTTTGAGACAAATGGACCACACAGCGGCTCTTTACTCTGACGGTATTCCTCCATCTGCGCCCCCATCTTTCCGACCAGTCCGCTGGCAGAGACCTGTGTCCTGTCATACTGCTCACTCGCTGATTTCATCGCTGTCCACATCTGCTGCATCGACTGCATTGACTCCGCCTCTGTCACAGATCGATCTGCCATATCTTCTAAAAGGACCGCTCTCCAAAACAAAACGTTCTTCTCCCGGCAGGATTTTTGAATCTCCTCTAATGAATGAAATGCCATCCGCTATACCCCCTCTGTCTCAATATAAGTCACTTTGCTGATACCGTTTAAACGTTCCAGATCCCGGATCGTGTCCGGTTCTACAGGCTGATCCGTTTCAATCACCATGACCGCATAGCCTCCCCGCTTGTCCCGGTGAAGCTGGAGTGTAGCAATATTGACCTTCTTTCCATATAATACAGAAGTCACCTCTGCCACTTGTCCCGGGCTGTCTTCGTTTCTTATGATTAATGTCGGACAGGCGCCTGTACAGTTTACGGTGATCCCATCCAGTTCATTGAGCATAATTCTCCCGCCGCCAAGAGATGATGCCTGCACCACGATTGTCTTTCCGTCAACTCCTTCTACATCCAAAAGTGCTGTATTTGGATGCGCTTCTTTAATCTGTGTATTGTATATTTCAAACTCCAGTCCTTCCTGTTTCGCAACAGAAAAACTATCCGGAATCCGCATATCATCTGGTTTCATCCCCAAAAGCCCTGCTACCAGAGCACGATCTGTTCCGTGTCCTCTCCCTGTTGCCGCAAAAGAACCGCTCAATCCGATCCTTGCTTTTTTCGGGCGGCTCCCCAGCAGCTTTCTTGTAATATAGCCGATCCTTGCTGCTCCCGCAGTATGGGAACTGGATGGCCCTACCATAACCGGTCCGAGAATATCAAATATATTCATCTTTCGTTCTCCTTCTTCTCTTGTCTATTATTGTAGTATAGCAAGTTTTTGTCAAAATATCCATTCCAATCTGCCAGCATGATACATAATCTTTCGTGCTCTTCCTGCAGCAATTTTCTTCCATGTTCTGTGATCACATAAGACTTTCTTCTTCCTTCTTCTTTTGTCCTGAAAATAATCTGATTTTCCTCAAATTTAGACAGCATTGTATACAGCGTTCCCGGACCAACCTTCACTCTTCCGCCGGAAATTTTTTGCACCTTTTCCATAATGTCCACTCCACAGCATTCTTCGGATAACGCGATCAAAATATAATACATCGGCTCTGTCAGTGTCTGAAACTGCTCTCTTGCCATAGTCCACACCCTTCTTTATTCTTTCAATTTCAGTCGTTCTTCCACAACCTGAATCTGTTCTTTTGTCAGAGGTTCTTCCACTGAAAGACGTAAAATTTTCTGACCATAACAGATGTAGTAAATTCCGGAAATGAAAAATGCCATCCAGATGCTGCCATTTCCTTTAGATATTCTGCAAATGCATCACATTCCAGATATCCAAAACTACGAAACACTCTTTTCTTTGTTCTCATGAGATTTCCTCCTCCCAAAAAGAAATATCGAGTATCGATAATTTATACATTCATTATATTATCGATACTCGATATTGTCAATTTATTTCAGAAACTCATTTGCAAACATCGCCAGTGCATTCTCATCCCGACTGTTTCCGATTCCGTGGGTATCCACAAATTCTTCCGCTCTTCTGGCATCCTCATGCGTAAAACGATATACTTTTCCACCATTCTTTTTCCATGTCTTTTCGATCACATCCTGATACTCCTGTTCCTGATACCATTTGGAGTCTACATGAAGTCCTCCGTTTTTGCTGTATGCTTCTTTTTCGTCCTCTGTCAGAGCGTCTGCATCCACATTCTCATTGATCCGATAATATTTTTCACTGATAAAACGAACATTCTGTTTATGCGGTGCTTTTGGAATTTCTCCATCCTTGACAACATACACAGTAAACGGCCGAACCGTTTCTTTTCCTTTGCCATCCGGACCCATGCTGTCCTGAACATGCCAATTCAACACGATATACCCTGAATCCGTAAATTTTTGAAATTCCTCCGGATGAAAATCAAGCAGTTTCAATTTTTCAGAAAGATCTCCTTCTTCCGTATCATTGGCTTTTACTTTTCCTTCTGATATTGCCTGAGTCTTTAACACTTCTTCCGTAATTGCACCCTGCTGTGCCTCTTGAAGAGTAAAATAGCGATCCTGTGCTTCAATCACCGGAAATTCATTATATTTAATCTTAACACTGCAGGACTCTTCTGTAATATTTCCAATGCTGTCCGTAACCTGATATACGACTTTATGCGTGACCGGGCTGACTTTTTTATCCAGCTGCAAAAACCACGTATCCAGAAGTTCTTCTGATGACATTCCGTCTTTCCATGTTTTCACCTCTTTATCCGCTTTTCCGTCTTCTGTCAGTCTGCCGGGCGCATATTCAATCTGAACGATCTTAATCTGCGCAGTTAATTCCCCATCTTCCCGATCCGTACTCTGAACATCTTTCAACAGATCCTCTCTTTTTACGGTCTCTCCTTCAAAGTACTCTTTATCCGGTGCTGAAATCTCCGGAGCCCGGTCCCAGATCGCATACAATGCCACTTTTGCCATTTCCCTGCTCTCCCCGGTTTCGGTTCTCTGACTGGCAGCAATCTTTCGAAGTTCTTCATAAGAAATTCTGTTTTCGCGATTTTCCTGAAATGCCGCTTCTTTTGCGCCCACATCCGCACGCTGATCCCAGCCTGCAAATGTATGCCTGCTCCTCTTATAATCTGTATAGCCCTTATTTTTCTGAATCCGGTATCCGTTTTGGAGACAATCCTCATAAGAAACAATTTCCGACTTTTCCAGTCCCTCTTCTGCGTGATTTCCCAGATAACGGATCGATACCCGGTCCTCCCAGATTGCATACAGCGTCAGATCCTGATTTTTCTCAGCAGGAAGATTTTCTCCCGGCTGATATTGTCCCTCTTTTGCCGTCTGATTTTCATTCCATCCCAGAAACGGTACGTCCAGCCATTTTGGAATCTGTTCCGAAACCGATGCTTTCTCATACCAGTATTTGACAGACGGTTCCGGCATCTGTTCCACCTGTGCTTTCGTGTTTTTATCATACTGCACCGTATATTCACTGCTGATCGTAACTGCTTCTTTTAAAGTACCTGCACGCCGTTCCTGATAATCTCCCGGGCGCAGGCAATATCTGCTCTGTGGTGTCAGCAAAAACCGCTCCCACTCCATACTTCCTGTACGGTTTCCATAACTTACCTTTACGACCATTCTGCCATTCTCATATCGGTCCGGTGTAACTCTTGCTGCAGGAACAGACTGAAGCTTTCGTATTACCTCAATGTATTTTTCAGCTGGCAGATATACGTCATTCCCTTCATCTACCACTGCCGGACCACTCATCTGGTAAATTCCATCCTGATAAACACCGGAACCGATCTCTGCCGTATTCGCGGAAAAATTTCCCCCTTCCTGTTTCACGGTTCCACTCTGATTGTAGATTCCTCCGCCCTGGTTTTGTGCACGATTTCCATAAAAACTGCCGTCTTTCAAAAGAATCTCCCCATCCTTTAAATAAATGGCGCCTCCCCGATCTGCCTGATTATCACAAATCGTTCCGCTATTCCATATAATCGTTCCCCCATTGAGAAAGATACCTCCACCGTTTCCTTTCTGTCCGCACTGTTCCGTATTCGCTTCTTTTGCATTGTTTCTTGCCAGAGTCGTATTATTAACCACCGTGCGCCCTTTACTCATCGTTGCAATTCCATGGACGCCATTCTCATAGCTGCATCCATTCACACTTGCTTCTACATTGGAATTGCAAAATCCGGTACTGAACCATCCTGAGTAGAGATCTCCCACATTCGGATGCTGTGAAGTACTTTGCCATCCATGATACCTCTCATTGGACACATTTACCTGAAACGCAGAAGCTGCAACCGAAGTACCCTGACTGAAGCTTTCCCCGATATAACAGTTCTGAAACGTATTTCCCTGAATCCGTGCACTTATCGGTCCGGTATATGGAGCTTCATCACTTCGGATTCCGCCAATCCCGATCCGGCAGTTTTTAAATACATTGTTCTGAATCTCGGCACGGATATTGGCCCTATGTATAGAAAAGTGAACCGCTCCGATATCCGCAATCCCATCAAACACAGAATTTTGCACGCGAAAACTGATTTCTGTCGGCGTGAATGCAGAACTTGCCTCTGTAACAACTCCCACTCCATTGTCGCAATTTTGAAATTTACACTGATCCACTGTTACAGAACCATATTCTCCGTGGATCATCCATCTTGACAGCTGATCTCCATTTTGAAAAACGCAATTTTCAAATGTCACAGAACTTCCCTTATTTGCACAAATGGCACCACAATACAAATTATCCGAATCCGGAACGGAAGTTCCACTCAAATCAAATGTCAATGGATCGCTTCCTTTACTTCCGATCGCAACACTTGATTTTGTAAATGCCAGCCTGTGCCGGTCCGGCATCCTGACCGTTCTCGGACCGCCCTCGGGCAAAATCCGGACATTCTGAAACTTTCTCGTTCTGGTCTTTTCCACATATACAAAACTATCCTTCATCGTATGACTCTGTACAATATAAATCGTTTCATTATCCTTTACTGCATGCAAAGCCGCCGAAAGATCCTCATAGTATGTATTTCCAATCCGGCAGGCGCCTTCTGCTTTCTGCTCTTTGGACACGTTGTCCGGCAATGTTTCTTCTTTTTCAACAGGCTCTTCTTTGTCGTCTGCTCTGCTGTTTCGGATTTCTTCCAGGCATGCTTCCACTGAAAAAGACACCTGTGTCTGCAAAAACTCTCCATATCGCTGCAGACTGTCCACCCGGCTTTCTTTTCCATCAATCACATAAGATTGCCCGTTTTCCGGAAGCATTTTTATAAGCGCTTCCGTGAGGCTTTGCTTTTCTTCCTCACTGATCAGTGCTTCCTCCCGTCTTTTCCATTCCTCAACCACTTCCAGATACATTTTGGTATCCCACGCAGCCTCTTCTTTTCCAATGTGTTCTTTGATCATCAGATAAGGTAAAATTTCCTGCAGCTGATAAAGCTCTCCCGGAGAAAGTGCCCCCACAAACTGTATACGCTCTTTCATCTGGCTCAAATATGTATAAGGCTGCTCCGAAGCGATCAGTATTTCCATGTTACTTTTTTCTTCTTTCTGTATCTTTGTTTCCCATCCGGCATCCGGCTCCTCGGCAGCCCATACCTGCAAACCGCCAAACAACAGGGAAAATACAGTCAAACCTGCTGCCAGATATCTCCGATTCTTTCTTCTTATATTCACACCTCCATTTCTTTTCCTACTGCTGTCAGACAACTGTCGGCGGAGCGCGAATGCCATCATTCTCCTCCATCTGCTCCCTCCTTTCGGGTACAAAAATAAAACAGACGTTTCGTCTATCTCTCCTGTATACTTCTTGCTATAACTGGAATACATTTTACTGATGTGATGAAAACCATCACTTCTGAATCATATAAAACGATGAATCTGTACTTCAGATTCCATGAATTTTTAGAACTCAGAAACCAGATCTGTCTCTAAGTGATATGGATTATAACACCTGTTCTGAAAAAAAGCAAGCAGAATACACAAAATGAGCAGACGAATACTGCCGCCTGCTCATTTCACATATTTGCTTGCTTTAGAGATTATTTTTGTATGATTTGTAATTGTCAAGGGGCAACATCCGTTTTTCCAAAAAGGGCAAAGTTGATTTTCCTTTCGCAGATTTCAAATATAAAAAGTGAAGGCTTTTATAACCGAATGAAAGAGCAATTTCATTCAGAAATAACACTCAATTTTCCTAGGTTTTAAGCCACTTTGTAAAAGTAAAAAAGACCCTGAAAATGTAAAAATACATTTTTCAAGGTCTAATTCTATTTGTGCTATAAAATTATGAGACAAAAATCGGTTTTGCCTTTTTGAAGTAAATGGTGTTTGCCTTTTGACATAGAATCATACCTTTGTATTCAGTATATCATGATTCTACAAAATTTTACAAGGGATATTTTTTACCATATCTCCGTTGTTCCCTAAATCGTTCCAACAAACACATTATAAAATTGTGCTGACAAACTATAAATAATTGCTACACCGATCACAAAATACGGAATGTCATATTTATCGATTGTGTCGCCTGTTGATTTAAACAGAGCATATACAGTCGCAATAGATAGAAGAAATAGAATGACATTCCCTAAAACAAATTCAATCATTATATCTACCTACTTTCCTGTTGAGCCAATCCCGCCAGTACGTTCAGTTGTGATTTCTTCTTCATCTGCAACACCGAATGGAACAAATACAGCCTGTACAATTTTTTCTCCTGATCTCAATTCCAAAACATCATTTCCATTATTTTTAATACTAATAAAAATATGTCCCTCATTATCCGCAAAGAAATAATCTGCGTCCACAACAGGAACTGTATTTGAAATGGTCATTCCTTTTTTAATTCCAAGACTACTGCGTGGAAAAATCAACATAACATATTCTTCGCTCATTTCACATCTAATTCCAGTTGGTATCATTAACTTTTCACCTGGACAAAGTTTCACATCAAATGGAGTACAGATGTCATGTCCTGCACTAAATTTTGTGCTACGTTTTGGTAGATTTATTTCTTGGTATTTTTTTCGTATATCTAAAATATTGTCAATTCCAAATACATTTGAACAATCACTAATGAATTGTTCTTCAGTTACTTTTCTAAAAACTGCTACTCTTCTCATAAATTAAATCACTCTCTTTCTAATAATTTTTGCTTTTACCATTTCATCCATAATGTCAGACAGTCTTGTATATACTGTTCTATAGACATCGTTCTTCTCTTCATTTGTATATTCTCTGTCGTAAAATGCTGTATACAATGTATCGTTACATACATCCATGACATCATATCCAATATAGTTATCTAAAGATGAGACAAGAAATTCTGCAGCAATTACTGTCTTTGACTTGTTCTCATATAGAGGAAGAAACAGCTTATAATTCAAGCCGCACTTCCTAAATCCAAAATTGATTAACTTATCATGTGTACATTGCCTATGTAATTTAAGCTGTTTCATAATCTTTACTCCTTTAATTTGTCTCGTAAAAATTCTATATATTCATTCCATTTCCCTATGCTGTGGATATATTCTTTCCCTTTTAGACCTTTGGCAATCATGTCATTTTTTATATTTTCATAAGTATTATTTTTTGTAGAGATACTTTTGACAAAATCATTTGTCATATGACTTATACCTAAAACTTCTTTTTGAGGTATGTTTTTGATGATATTTTTATACATAGCAAAATCTTCGTCTGGAATAATATACTTTGTTTTAGGTAGATTTTTACTGCTAAAAGGGCTAATGCCAGAACCATTTGTTCTAGGTTTTAATAATGGAATTATTTTTTTGATATCTCTTGCATTAAATCTAAATAACACTTCCGAATCACTTTCTTCTATATCTGATACAATATCTTGTCCATATAATTCTGTAAGTTTCTTCAGAACGTTATGACCACGAATCAATGATGGAATATACGCTTGTAATATCGATCTTCCATAATGAAAAACTTTATTACCATGCTGACAATCTATATAAACATCAATGTCTTCTAATGTTCCATTCAGCTTTCTTCCATACTGATTATTTCGCAAGTCATACGGCGCTTTTAACCTATATGTGCCTTTATATCTCATCAAGTATGACAATTATTTATCACCGTCCTCTTCATCATAAAAATTCTCTCTCTCATCTGAGGCAACACATAAAGAAATCGCAAACAAACTGGCGGCTACTCCAATAAAAAATCCAACCATAAATCCTATAAATACACCCATTTCAATACTCCTCGTAAAATACTTCATTATTTATTTTCTTTTTATTATTCTCTGCAACAAGAACTTTATCTAACGCTTGTTTACGATCGTGAAACACAACCTCTCCCAAATCAGAATAACTAAATAGATAAGCATGTTTGTCTACTTTGTCGCATCCAACAAAATAATCTTCTTTTACTGTTCTAATTGTTAGTTGGCATACATCAAATATGCCAACCGTAGGAATAATTCTTGCATAATACAAAATATCTTTTACTTTCACTGATTCTCCCATAGAACCACACTTCCTTGTTCTAATGTTCTTCTTATATCAATTACTCTTTGATTTGTGCTGCCAGCCCAGTGATAAGTAACATCACGTTTGTCTTCTTCATATCTTCCGTCTACGAGAACATCACATTGCCTTACGATATCTTGTCGCATTTTTACAAGTTTATCTCGTTCTGGATTAAAATCGTCTGTAACAACCGGATACATAATCTGTTCCCATGTGTATCCTGTATATAACCAGATTGTTTTTTCTGGATATGAAAGACGAATTTCATCCGAATTTCTTGTCAATATATTGTGTTTATAATTGTTTCCACAACTATATATTGTACCTATTTTTCTTTTTATTGGATACTTTGACCGTAAGTCTGTAATCAAGTCAAAAACATCTTTAAGATTTTCATTTGCGAGTGGTTCTCCTCCGAGAATGCTAATTCTTTTTATGTATGACGATTCCGTTAATTGCATAAATTTTTTCTTAACATCTTTTGTCCACTCTTTTCCACCATCAAAATCCCACGTATCCTTGTTAAAACAATTCTTGCAATGAAAATGACATCCTTGAACGAAGAGAGATGCACCAATACCCTCTCCGTTGGAAATGTCAAGCTTCCTTATTGATGCATATCTCACTATTTATACCTCCGCTTCATGGTCGTCTACATGAACATATCTTTCTTTGATTTCTTCTGTTCTTCCTTGATTCCAGAAATTTGTACCAATATATCCACATGTTCTTCTAGTGACATTCATCTTATCTTTATTTCTGTTACCACAATTCGGGCATTCCCAGATAAGTTCTCCATTCTCATCAATAATTTTAATCTCACCGTCATAACCACATTCCTGACAATAATCAGATTTAGTATTTAACTCTGCATACATGATATGCTCATAAATAAATTTCATAATTTCAATTACTACATCTGTATTTTTAGTCAGATCTGCACATTCTACATAGCTGATTGCGCCACCTGGACTTAACTTTTGAAATTTACTCTCTAATTCTAATTTCTCAAACGGATCAATCTCTTCAAATACAGGAACATGATACGAATTTGTAATGTAGTCCCTATCTGTAATTCCATCAATGATACCGAATCTTTTCTTTAAACATTTAGCAAATTTATACGTTGTCGATTCAATAGGGCTTCCATATAAGCTATAATCAATATGTTCCTCTGCTTTCCACTTGTTACATTTGTCATTGAGTTTTCTCATAACTTCCAATCCGAATGCTGTTCCTATTCCATTGTCTGTATGAGAATTTCCAGTCATGTATTTTACACACTCGTATAATCCGGCATATCCAAGTGAAATTGTAGAATATCCATCATGCAAAAGTTCATCAATTTTTTTACCTTTTTTGAGTCTAGCAAATGCCCCATTTTGATATAGAACAGGTGCAACATCTGATAATGTACCTTCAAGCCTCTCATGTCTGAGTCGTAATGCTTTGTGACATAGCTCTGTTCTTTCGTCAAATATATTCCAGAATGTACTGAAATCACCGCCAGAAGATAAAGCAATATCTACAAGATTCACCGTGACTACTCCTTGATTAAACCTTCCGTAATATTGAGGTTCGCCATTTTTATTGATGTAAGGGGTAAGAAAGCTCCGACAGCCCATGCATCCATATACATTTCCATTTCCTTTTTCATCAATCTTGTTTTCAAGCATAATTTTTTCGGAAATATAATCAGGAACCATCCTCTTTGCTGTACATTCTGCTGCCAGTTTTGTCAAATAGAAGTAACTTCCGTCTTTCTTAATATTACATGGTTCTAATACATACAATAATTTAGGAAATGCCTGTGTGACATATACACCTTCTTCATTTTTTAATCCTTGAATTCTTTGTTTTAAGAATTCTTCAATAAGCATTCCAAGCTCTTCTTTGTATTCTTCAGTCTCTCCAAGATACATAAAGACTGATAAAAACGGAGATTGCGGTGTCCGTTTCACCGTAGACTATATCTTTACCCTCGTTTAACGTTAGGAATGCAATGACAAATTTGCACTGAATACACTATATGTATCGTAAATGGCGCTTCCAAATATGGGATTTCACCATATCTGTATAGACTTCATAAACCATAACAGGTTCGTATGTCCTAGTCGTTTGACCTTCTAAAATGTCACCATTTTAGCTTGGCACTGGATTTTGTTGTATCTACCGTTCCCAGTTAGCACATTACCTAATTACCATTTCCTGTAATTCCTATACGTGTAATGCACACCTTATATTTATAAGTTCACCATTTTATCACTATAATATTTCTATTATAGGCAGCCAATCTTAACCGTTTGTTGTTGTCATACTATTACATTGATAATTGAATGTTTGTACTGAATCAGCAATTTCCTTCTTTATATCTTCTCGAGAAAATTCAAGACATTGCTGATATGTTAATCCTCTATTTTTGTGTTTTTCCATGTAAATATTAAAACTGTCTCTTACAAATGGAGCTAAATGTGTTAATGTAATTGTCGCCCCTCCATACTGGGAAGACGTAACCGCAGTTATAATCTGTGTTGCAATTGTAGTTGCTGTGATCAGTCTGTGTGGTTTATCAATTGTAACTTTATTAATACATGTTCCATTCTGTAACATATCTTCAAGATTAATTAAGCAGCAGTTACTAATTGCATTTTGTGCGTAATAATCTGCATCATGAAAATGTATCATTCCTTCATCATGTGCCTGTACAATTTCTGGAGGAAGCAAAAACCTTCTCGTGATATCTGTACTTAAGATTCCAGCCATATAATCTCTCTGCGTTGTTAGTAATTTAGGATTCTTGTTTGAATTTTCATTATTCCAATAGTCGCTTGACCCGCTCAAAAGTTCTGTAATCTGTTCATCTGTTGTACTCGTATTTTCTCTTTGAAATTCACGCACACATCTATAACCTTCATACGCTTTCGCCGTTAGCCTTTGCTTTTTAGTGATCAACTTGTCATACACTAACGATTCAATTTCAGAAATGCTAATATCTGACTTGTTCTTATTTTCTTCATAAATTTCGTCCGCAATAGATTCTGCAATTTTAGGCTTAATGATACCACTGCCATTTTTCATAGCTTTCATAATAGCATCATAAATTTTCTTTTTTTCAAATCTTGCCTCTGTACAATCTCTCTTAATTACTTTCATCAATCACATCATCCTTTCTTACTTCTGAGAACTATCTTTTGCTGTCTTCGTTGTAGTTCTAGTTCTTTTGGTTTTCTGTTCCGTTGCATTATTCGCTTCTTTCGGTTCGTTTTCTTCCAAATCTTCATCATCAAAATCAGACCATTCATGATTTTTGTTATTTCTAAACATTGTCACATCTGTACCTTTGAGTGCACGAATACATTTTGCAACACCCTCAAACAGCGCCCAGATTGGGATCCACATTGTTGTACCGATTGCGAAAATTACTGTACCCAGTTGATTAAAATCCATGTTCATCTCACCTCCTAACAAAACCACTACCACCATCTCTCACGTTTAAACATAAATGAGAGGTATCATCAATATTTCCATGTGTTTTCGTGTGTCCAATACTATCAATTACATATTCTTCTTCTCCTAATCTAACTGTGATGAAATCGTCAGGATACATTCCCAACTCTCTCATCAACATCCCACTTGTTCTAATCAATTTATTTATTCTCCCTCTCTCGTTTTTAAATATTCAAATATTTCATCTACTAAATCATCAATATTTTTACCGTCATTGTTATAGAAGATTCTATCTGCTAATTCTTCCGCCCCTTTAAAATCTTTATTGTCATGTAAAATCCTACGATCAGCTTCTTCTTTTTTATCTCCACGTTTGGATAATCTGTTTCGAATTGTCTTATTATTTGCGTATATATAAATAGAAATGTGTTCATCTAACTCATCTTTGATATCTCTATAACCATCCGGAGTTAGAATCACGATTGATTTGTTATCAGATCTGGATATTTCATCGAGCGGAGAACCATAATACCACGTTCCGTCTACTGTGTCATATTTCTTCCACTCTGCAAAATATCTTGTATTAATAAGCTCTTTAAATTCCTCTTCGGAAATAAAATTGTAATCAACTCCATCAATTTCACCTTTTCTTGCCGGTCTTGTTGTTGTCGTTACAATTTTCTTGTATCCTTGCTTTGCAAGTTCATCAACAATCCTACTCTTTCCACTTGCTGTTTTCCCCAAAATAATAATCGCCATTATTCAGACTTCACCTCTGTTTCTTCTGCAATAATTGGTGTTTTATTAATAAATAATACTCGTCCATTATCATCAACACACATCGCTTTATATAAGGTAACTTTACATTCATGCTGTTCCGCATCTACATATCTTTCACATGTATCTTTTACAGGACAATCATTTTCTTCTTGTTTGCAATAATAAATAGTATCTGACATTATTTGTTTCCTTTTCTGATATTCGTTTTGTCGCAGATTTGATCTTCAAATCCTTTAATGTATTCTTTTAATTCATCTTCAAAAGCAGCTTTTTTGTTATACCCACATGAGAACATCTCTGGACACAGACCATTTCTATACACGCATTCTCTTACCATTCTGCTTGCTGCTTCCGGCTCAAACTTAACAATTTCATCTTTAATCATCTTAAATGCTTTCTGTGTTTCGTAACTAGCACAATTACATAGTCTTTTTCTCGCAACATTGATTAAAGCTTGAAAATTAAAGTAATATGTAGCACTCTGTAATGTATTTCTATCAGGAACTTCATTATAGTTATTCCTGTCACTTCTGAGTGATGATACAAACGGAACAACCCCATTTGAATGACGCACTAAATGTCCATGTACAAATTGTGGCGCGTCATAGATTTTTAAAATTACAAATCCAAGTCTGATTGGGGAATGTTCAGCCATAAGTAGTTTCAATTTCCAATCGTGGTTTGGATAACCACCTTTATCCTTTCCAACTGTGGTCATTGTTGCGTCCTTGACCTGTTGCCACATATCTTCCGCCCATTTAATTTCTACTCTCATTTTTGATAAATCTGGTTTATTCATGCTAGTCCTCCAAAGCCCACAGCTTCATGTCTTCTTTGAATTTATTTTTTACATACTCGTCGTCTGAATGAAGTACAACGACACATTCTTTTTCAAGACCAATACCCATAAGTCCAAGAATTGACTTAGCATCAATCTGATATCTGCCACAAAGATAATCAATATCTTCCTCATAACCATCACAAACTGTTGCAAACAACATTGCATTTTTTACTGTATTTAATTTGATTTTTAACTCCATAAATTTAATTCCTTCCTATTTAAATACGGTTTTACATATTCAACATTTCAATTAGTTGATCTTCGGTGATAATCTTTACACCAAGTTCCTTTGCTTTTTTATTTTTACTGCTATTTGATTCAATATCATTATTAATCAAAGCATATGTAGATTTTGTTACTGATCCAGTCACTTTTCCACCACGTTTTTCAATTTCTGCTTTTACTTCGTCACGATTTTTGAATCTGAAAACCTTTCCTGTCACAACGAATGATTTGCTATTTAACGAATCGTCTGTGTTTTGATTTACTCCCGTTTCAAATGTCATAAATGATGCAAGTTTATCTGCAATATCACACATATCTGTAAACCATGAATGGATATTATTATTTAATACATCTCCAAAACCATCAAGCTGTGTAAAATTATAGAAACCTACGCTTGCATCTCTGAATTCATTCCACGTACTAAACGCTGCTGCCAGCTCCTTTGACTGTGACGTTCCGATTCCAGGAATACTCAATGAAGTAATAAATTTGTCCAATCTTACTGTCTTGCTATTTTCAATCGACTTTCTTAATTTATCTACTGATTTCTTTCCAAATCCGCTCATTGTAGAAAGTCTGTCATAATGTTGCTCAAGATTATATACGTCTGTAATTTCTGTAATCCATCCAAGTTCAATAAATTTCTTGATTGTTTCTTCGGACAATCCCGAAATATCCATACCTTTCTTGGAAACAAAATGAGAAACCCTTCCTAGCAATTTACCTTTACAATGTGGATTAGTGCACATCAAAACCTCTGAATCATTTTCTTTTACAATCTGTGTTGATGATTCGCAGACAGGACACTGTGATGGAATCCGGATATAAGCTGATTCTCTGTCTTTTGCAGATAAGTTTTCTTTTACTTGTGGGATAATTTGATTTGCTTTATATACAATAATTGTATCTCCAATTTGTAAATCTAATTTAGTAAGAATACTTACATTGTGAAGGCTGGCTCTTTCCACCATAGTCCCGTCAATTTCTACAGGATCGAAAATTGCTACAGGTGTTAATGAACCGATCTTGCCCATTGACCATTCAATATTCTTCAATACCGTTTCGACTTCTTCATCGTAAAATTTAAATGCAATAGAATGTTTAGGATGATGACCTGTCATTCCAAGTGATTCACCGTACTGAATATCGTTATACGTCATCACCAAACCATCAATAGGATAACCGTAATTATGTGCCTTTGTTTTTAACGATTCAATCATTTCTGGAAGATGTTCTTTATCACTACTTGAATATGCAAGGAACGAGATAATTTCAAATCCAAAGTCTCTTGCACACATTAATCTATGTAAAAATGAATTTGAACAGATTCCTTCCGGTACTTCTGTTGGTACCTTCCATGCAATAAATTTAATATGTCTTTTTGCTGCAGTTTTGCTGTCTAACTGACGTACAGATCCAGAAGCTAAATTCCTTGGATTCTTATATTTCTTATCATCCGACAAAAACTCATTAATTTTATTAAAGTCATCATATGTAATAATGGCTTCTCCTTCGATCTCAAAATGTCCTTTATAATCAATCGTTAGAGGAATATTATCAAAGACTTTTGCATTATGAGTGATTAATTCCCCGACTTCTCCATCTCCACGAGTTTCCGCCTGAACCAACTCTCCGTTTTCATATGTAAGAAGGCATGTCAATCCATCCATTTTCAGACTTAAAATACAGTCTTTTTCTCGGGCAAATTTTACTAAATCATCAACAGATTTTGTTTTATCTAGCGATAACATTGGATGAGAATGTTTAACTTTTTCAAGTTCTGATTTCACCACATATCCAACAGTTTGTGTTGGTGAATTTGCATATACAACTCCAGTTTCTTTTTCAAGTTCTGATAACTCATCGAATAATTTGTCATATGCTGCATCAGAAACAACTGGTCTTGCCTCGTTATAGTAAGAGTCTCTATATTCGTTTAGCTGCTTTACAAGTTCTTGAATTCTTTTAATCTTATCCATCAAATCACTCCTTTGCATTTTTTCTTCGTTCATAATCATCCAACATGAAGTTTAATTTTGGACAAAACCCTCTATCTTCTAATGTTTGAATCACGTCATCAACTTCGTATTCTGAATTTGAAGAAATAGTTTCTTCATATACAACATCAGATTTTCGTTCTCCACAAACTGAACACTCGGATACGGAAACAGCCATAATATGTTTACACTCATAATCCATGACGATTGTGTAATATTTGCCGACTTCTTTATATTCGTGATTACATTTAAAAAATTTAAACATTCAATCATCCCTTCGTTTTCTGAATTTTATATGCGTTTAATGTATTTTGCATTAATGCCAATCTTGTGAGTAATCCTACCCCGCCGGGTACCGGCGTAACATATGTATCATTTAAACTACTCTCAAACCCAGCATTGTTTACATCACCACATAATTTTCCATTCTCATCTCGATTAATTCCAATATCTACAACAAGTTCACAAAAATCTTGGAAGTCTGAAAAATCAAAATAGTTTGGAACTCCAACTGCAGAAAAAGCATAATCTGCATTTCTAGTGTAGTACCATGTACTCGGAGTCGTACTATTACAGCATGTAACTGTTGCCCCTTTTTCAATTAGCATATTGGTCAATGGAAGCCCAACAATTTTACTTCTGCCTAATACACAGCAATCCTTGCCTTTAAACTCGAAGTTGTTATATTCCATCCAATCGATAATTCCTTTTGGCGTACATGATTTGAAACAACTGCCTTTTCTAAATCCATCTACATCCTTTTCTGGAGGAATCAAGTGTTGTAATCGATCTAAATCATATTTATCAGGAATTGGAAGTTGAATAATAATTCCATCCGCATCAGAATTTGCAATATCTTTAATAATGCATTCAACTTCTTTCTGTCCTGCTACATTTGAATAAATATTTACATGACGCATTTCTATTCCAATCTCATCACAATCTTTTTGTTTCCCTTTGATGTAAGAGTTTGATGCCTGATCATTGTCAATCTGTATTACGGCAAGCACAGGTTTTTTATCAAGATGTTTGATCTCTTCTTTTAGTTCCTTCTTTTTAATTTCTACATAGTCTTTGCATGATACAATATCAGTTCTCATAACTTCAATCTCCTTTTACTCTCCTTTTTAATAATTTCTGCATAGATGTATTTCTCGCTAAATTAGCTTTTTTCTTAATGGCTCTGTTCACAGTTGTTGCATCTCCAAAATGAAAACATCGTTCTTTCATTCGTGTGAGTCCTACATAAATCAAATTTGAATTTAACATATATGTATGTGCTGATGGAGTAATCAAAATAACTACTTTTATACTACTTCCTTGAGATTTATGAATAGTAATACAGTATCCCAATCCACACATTTGCATTGCACTTCTATCGTACTCAACCAGAACATCGTCAAATTCAATAACAACCTTGTTTTGAGTTATCTCTCTAATTTTTCCGGTTTCACCATTTGCAATAAAAGTTTCTTTCGGAGCATCTTCTGAAACAAAATCATCTTCGTAATAAATCATTGCGTGATAATTATTTACATTTTGAATAATTATGTCATCTTTATAGTAGACTACATCACCTATTTTCATATAAGATTGGCTTCCATAATTTTTATTCGCTATTTTCTGTAGCTGATTATTAATTTCTACCTGACCAAAATCGCCTTTTTTATAAGAAGTCAACACTTGAATATCATCCACTGTGTAATTTGTAGACAATAGTTTCTTATATAAAGCTATTACATTTTTTACAAGTACGCTTGAGCCAACATTAATAAAAGCATAGTCTTTGTTTTCTCCAAAATATGTACACTGCTGTTTTACATCTTCAAGATATGTCTTACATTGTCTTACATCTGTTGCAATTTTCATCAAACCACCTTCTCCATATCTAAACACTTTAGTAAGCGTGACAGTTGGAATCAATTTTGACTGCATAAAATCATGTAACAAATTTCCACATGAAACAGATGGTAACTGTGCGTTGTCTCCAATCATAAGTAATTTTGTATGTTTAAAGTCAACCGCATCTACAACATGCTTAAACAGATTTAAATCAACCATAGAAAACTCGTCTATAATCAGAACATCACAAGTCATTTTCGCCTCTTCGTTGTATCCCCAATTGTTAGGCGGCATATACACAAGACCTCTATGAATTGTACTTGCATGTTCATTTGTATTTTCTGACAAGACTTTCGCAGCTTTTCCAGTAGGGGAAAACAGTTCATATGATTTATTATTGTCTTTTAACATATGTATAATTGCTTGTGTAGAAAATGTTTTTCCTGTACCACCGGATCCGTTTAGAATACAAATATTATATTTACATATGTATTCAAGAATCTTTATTTGTTCATCTGATAATTCACAATCATTATCAATGATTCTATATTTCTCGATATCGTAATCCCATGAAATATTGTTCTTTAATCCATCAATTATCGTTTCTGCAATAGCGCTCTCTGTTTCGTATGTAGATTTCAATGATACACACATTGTATCTTTATCGTAAATAATGCTTTCATGTTTGATGCAATCAACAAACAAGTCAGAACAAGCTGGAGTTAATTTCATACATTGATTTCTTAAATCAACAATATTCATTACTGTATGTCCATCATTTTCATTCTCTTCCAATAAATACAACACACATGACAAACATCTTTGCTTGCTAGTTTTTAAATCACAAGAAAATTCTATAATCGGGGTTTTACCATTTTTAATGTTGTTTATAGATTCTCTTTCTAGCTCTAGCAGAATAGAATCCGCTGTTTTAAAACCAACTCTTGCTAATCCACATAAACACTTATACGGATCTTCTCTCATTTTTTGTTTTATCATTTGTACAGACGAGTATTTTTCATGCAGTTTTTTTACCATAGATAGAGTTAGCATTCCTTGAAATTCCGTAACAATTTCTGCAAGACAAAAATTCTCAACAATCTTATTTTTGATTACTTCAAACGTATACTCTTTGATACCTGGCGTTTTGTTTAAATCAATATCCTCTAACCTATTATTGATTACCCTATCTACAATGTCTGGATAAACCTCGCATAGAACATCGGCTTGATTTTCTGTGAGAATTTCTCTTAAAAAGATATATGTTTCTTCTGCGCTCGTTGGTCTATCTCTCTTAATATTTGTTACCTTGTAACCGTATCCATATTTAGATAACTGTTCAACTGCAGCAACTTCATAATTTGATCCAATACCAAGTTCGTGAATCTCACCTGTTAAAGTAACATTGCCATATTTTGTGAGCTTTATATCCGGATATTTATTTTTGTCAACATCAACGGCGTAGATTTTAAAATCTCCACCGTCATATGTCTTTCTAACCACAGAACATTTAAATTTAACTTCTTTTTTATCCATAATTTTTCATCACCTAATCACCTCATACTCTGTAAGGATATCTTCTAATTCGTCTGTCACTTCCCACTTACCTTCTGCATTTGGTCGTTTCTTAAACTCTTGAGCGAAGTCATTTATTTTAAGAACAGACCACTGACCAAATGGGTCTTCCTTGAAAATTCTTCCTTGCTTAATTCGGGTTTTAATTTCTTTGCCAGTTCTAATTTGTCTCGCTGTAATATATGGTTTTGTCGTATCTTTGTAGGTTTTGAAATCTGTAACCATATAATAAAGTGGAGAAACATGTGAATTAGTATATAAAATTGAACCAAGATATTCTTTTTCAAATTTCATAGACTCTATAATCCCCATTGCTTTATTCTCTACTTGTCTACTTAATTCACATAGCAATCCAATATTATCTAATTCCTTAAACAACGTAGCGGTTTCTTTCCCTGAATATTTTTTCATCAAAAATTCTGTTACTCCAAGTTCTTCGAGCTTCTTTTTGTTAATTTGTTTTTTACGAGCAAATTTATCAAAATATTGTATTAATTTCAAAAGATATTTATTTTCACCAAACTCCTTAAAGAAATTTAAACCTGTTAAAATCATAAGCTGTTTTGAATTGACAGAAGTTTTTTCATCGATATCAAATAACAACTCAAAGAAATTGCTATATTCATTATTCCCTAATTCGTACAATTCATCTGCAATTTTTTCATTACAGAATTTAATGGAAGATATTCCTTGATATATCGAATTGCTATTTTTGTCAAACTGATATTCAGCTTTTGATTTTCTGAACTGAATTGGAAGAATTTCATAACCTTTTGATATAACATATTCTTTGATTTTTAGAGATTTTTCATCGTCAGATGCATATATATTTAAAGCCGTTGTGAGAGTCTCTAACGGGTAATAATGTCGTAAATATCCACATGCAAATCCTAAAAATGAATATGGGTCGGCATGATTCTTTGAAAACAAATAATTAGATGCGTCAATAATAACTTGTAAAAATGATTCAATAATCTGTTCTGCATCTTCTTGTTCTACATCATAATCATCTTTCATTGTCTTTATAAAACCTTTAATATAGTGTTCAGATTTTTTACCATCTATATTGGTCATATATCCGCCGTCTTTTATAATCGGAATATCTGTTTCAGTTCCAGTTTTCTTACTAAAGTGACGACGTACAATATCAGCTTCTCCCATTGTAAATCCACAAAATCTATGTAAGAATTCAATAATCTGTTCTTGGTACACCAAAAATCCGAGTGTAGGTGCCAAGAATTTGTTTAACTCATCATTCCCATTGTCTCGATAAATACCTGCTGCCAATTTTGTTCTGTATGATTCACCAGCCGGTCGAATTGCTCCATTAGCCATACTCATCAGATCGATGTATGATAAATCAGGATTTTTCTCTTTAATTTTTTCAATAACCTGTGGTCGTAGAATATCTCTAAGATACGATCCAGCAAAATCAGATTCAAACTGAAATATTAAAGTTGTATCTTTTGCAATATCTTCCCATACTCCTTTATCCTCAAAATCCAGATTATCAGGTGTCAAAAACGGAATTCCTACCGCATCACATGTCTTGTAGATAAGCCCAACACAATCTAATCCCAATACATCAAGTTTTACGAAATTTAACGAGTCGATTTCTTTCATATTAATTTGCGAAATAGGTTTTTCGTCTGACGAAATATATAACGTCCCAAATACATCATCTACTGGATAAGGGGCTACAACTAACCCAGCCGCATGTCTACCTAAACTTGTGATCGTGCCAACTACGATATCCACATACTCAAACAGCTCTGAGTATTGCAAGCGATATTTTTCTTCTACAAATTCATGTTTATTCTCATCTTCCTGAACAAGATTTGACAATGCCTGTGTTTCTTGTGGAGTCATCCCTAACGCACGTCCAACATCTTTGATTGCACCTTTCATCTTGACAGTATTAAATGTAATGATGTTACAACAATGTAATTTTTCTCTATTGAATAGATATTCTCTTACTTTCCATCTATCTTCTTTAAACCAATCTGAATCGATATCGGCAAGACTAACTCTCTCCTCATTCATGAATCGCTCGAAGTTCAGATTAAATCTTATTGGATCAACTTCTGTAATTCCTAATAAATATGCAATTAAGCTTCCAGAAACAGAACCTCTTGAATATCCATATTTAACTCCATTTTTTCTTAATTCCGTTTTATAATCTTCCTCTAAAAGCATAAAGTCTAATGCATTGTTATGGATATATGTTTTCAATTCATATACAATTCTGTCTTGGTATTCTTTATAATTCTTCTTTTTGTCAATACCTCTCCATTTAATCCCTGATGATATTTTCTTTTTTATTTCTAACAAAGAATCGTCATACAACTTTGGATATTTATATGAATAATCAAGCTTGAATTCTTCAATTCTGTCAGCCATTTTATTTGTTTCTTCTATTGCTTTTATATAAACATCTTTTGCAATAGCAAATTGTTTTTCATATGCAGATACTAATTCATCGTAACTTTTAAAGGTCATATCCCATGCAGATTCACTATCAAATTTAACATCTTTGCTTTTCTGCATAATAGCTCGTCCACGCATATGCTCATCATTTAAGGAATGTGTGTCTGTTCCTGCAATAAGCGGAATACCATACTGTTCAGAGATTTTCACAAGATATTGATTATACTTTATCTGCATATCATCACAATGATGTTGAATTTCTAAATAGCATCTATCTTTATTTTTGATAAGAAAGTTCAGAAAATCTTCTTGAATATCAGGTGCTCCACTTGCTAAAATCCCTCCAATGCAAGCTGTTGTGATTAAAATATTTTCAGAAGTATTTATTAGCTCTTCAAACGAAATTCTAGGTTGATAATAAAAATGACCATCTCTTACAAAAGCCTTTGAAGATAAAGTATTCAGTTCCTTTACACCTTCATAATTTTTAGCAATTAGCACACAATGATAATTATCACGAACTTGGAATTTATTTTCTTCTAAAAACTCATATATTTTATTCTGCGCTTCTTCTGGATCAGTACCCAATAATGATTCACATAATTCGGTATCATCAGGATATTGATACAATTCTTTTGTTACATAGAATTCTTCTGCATGAATATATTTCATACCAGCCTTTTCAATCGCGTTTTTCTTGTGAACCCATTCAAGAACACTTCCATGTTCTGAGAACGCCATCGCTTTCATACCAAGAGATTTTGCATAGTCAATATATTCGTTGTATTTTGTAACACTATCGATATTTGTGACTCCATTCGATAAATCACTATGTAAATGATAAACTACATAATTCTTCTCCACTTACTCACCTCAGTTCTATAAATCATTTAACCAAGACATATCGTCCTCGCCCAGTATTTCGCCCTGTGTATTAGATGTAATGTCCGCTCCAACACCTGCAAAAATATTATCCTGCTGCTCTTTCTTAGCATTTAGCTTGTCCAAATATTTTTTATATGGTAGATGTACATTCGGAGAGTAAGCACACAATGTAGAAAAGTAATAGCTTTGTTTCTCTACCTGATCGTCTGAGTCCCAGAATTCATTTTCTGCTTCTGACAAATTATTGTCTTTCAGTTTCTGATATTTATTTTCTTTTTCTTCAATTTCGCAAATTGTGTCAATGATATCTGTCGTCCATTTATTCAAAAGCTCGTCTGTAATCGGAACTGTTACAATACAATCATTCATTTTATATTTTTCTTGCACCTCTTCCGGAAGACATTTGATGTCATTTGTTTGCATAAGAAGATCAAGATACTCCAACTGTTTCTCATCGTATCCACATTTTTTTAACCACATCTTCACACTGGTCTGCAATTTCACACCAATCTGATTTCTTTCAATTTCTCTCGTTGTCCATTTCCCATTTGCTTGCTGACAATCAATTGAGACATACTTTAGAAAATCCCATGAGATGCGAATCTTATCCATTGGAATCCCCATTTGATTCAGAGCAATTGCATACACAATTAACTGTCCGCATTCGTTTTCTGCTTTTTTACCTTTGTAAATGGAACTTGTTTTCCAATCTAAGATATGATAATTACCGTCATCATCCTTATAAACAGCATCAATATATCCCTGGAATACGTTGTTTCCAATTTTTGCAGTAACAAATCTTTCGATTTCCATATGCTGTTTAAACATTTTGTGATGATTAAAGAAATGCTTTAGACATTCATAATATTTTTGTTTGACACTTTCATTTTTCTTTTCGTCATTTCTGTCAAATTTTAGATCCGCCACTTCTGCGGTTAGCCAAGAATCTTCAAATTTTTCATCCATTTCTTCATATTTAATATGTCCTAAATACAAGTTTTCCATAATATCATGTGACATCCCACCAGTTACCACATAAATACAATCATCTCTGTCTTCTGGAACATGCTTAATATATTTAAGATAGTACTCATATGGAGATGTATGGTATGCATTGAATTTAGACCAACTCCATAATCGATCAGTTTTGTAATAAGACATAATCTCTTTTAATTCTTCTCTTGTTTTTCTTCCTATGATAAACACCTACTTTCGTAACGATTTTAAATATTCTTTGTGTTCATGATCGTCATATACAGTCCTGTATTTCACCATGAACTCATATATCTGATTTCGCGCATCTGCTGGCGAATCTTTATCACCTATGATTCCCCATCTGTCGTACATATAGCTCACTTTTCTAATATGATAGAATTTCTCGCAGCAATGTCTTACATGATTAATATCAATATCCTTATCAAAACATATAATTATTTCCTTATTTAAACCGATTAATATCCTTGCCTGTTCATCTGATATTTCATGTCCAGAAACAGCAACGCATGTCGAATCACAAAGGCTGTCTCTTTTTAATACAGACTTTTCACTTTCTACAACTACGACATAATTTGATTTTTCAATCGACTCTCTATTTTCATATAAACCATATAAGTTGATTTGCTTTGGATATCCTGGAGTAATGTAATATTTTTTGATATCGAATAGATCATAATTTTCAACCGTTGTTCTCATGTTGTATCCCATTAACTCGCCGGTAAGCCAATACCGTAATGGAATTACATTTCTCTTGTATTTATAGCTGTATCCAAGACTAAATTTTTTGACCGTCCACGGCATGACACCTTCTTTATACCAGTCAATATGTATATAAGGGACAAATGCATCAAGCTCTTTTTCATCACGCACTTCAAAATCAAGTACATTAACTTTTTTTCGCCTTGTTTTAACCTTTTTAAATATCTGTAATGGATCTATTTTTTCTTTTTTCTTTTCTTCCCTTTTGAATGAAAGTTCAAGATCTAAAATCTTGTGTAAATTTTTTACAGCTTCCCATGTCGTATGCTTCTTATGTTTGGCATATAAATTGTATTGAACGAGTGTGATTATGTCTGATTTATCATCAAAAAATGTTTCCCTTGTATAATCTGTGACATTTAAATATTCGTTATTTTTTACAGTCACGCATGATTTGTTGTCGCCATCTATATTTCCGCACGAATAATATTCTTTGTTTTGATGGTAAACAATGTGGTGACAACCTATCTCCTGTAACACAAACTCAATCTTATTTTCTTTATATATGTAAGTTTTTAATTCGCTAATCGTCACAACACTGTTTACCGCCTTTCTAAAAGTCTACTGGAACATTTGTTATTCCAACCTCTTTGATAATATTTCTGGACATATCATGCTCGATTACTACCTGATATCTGTTTGCTGAACCTTCACGATTCTTAATAATAAATAGAATCTGATAATGTTTGTCCTTATCAAGTTTTACTGGAATTTTCGTCTTTCCATTTTTACCTTCTAATTTATATACTCTTAATTCTCTCTTTTCCCCTGTATATTCATCGTCGTATAAATCACGAATCATGATACATGTTGATGCAACATCAATGATATTTTTAGACATCCCGATATTATCCTGTGTATAATACCTTTGCTTCACACTACCCTTTGCCAACTGAAATGTAATTAAAATATGAAGGTTTTTCGCCTCTGGCTTAATAACATCATTAATCTTTACCATGTTCTGTTGCATTTCAAGCCATGATTTTTCACTTACATTACCTGCGTCAAGTTTAAATGTATCCAAAAGAAAATACTTAACTCCCATACTTGAGTATTTCTTTATTGTTTTTATCGCATTTTCTGTTTTATATTGTTGGAATGGAAGAATTGTAATGATATGATTGTCTGTTTGCTCTTTTAGCCAATCTGCTGCCTTGTATAGAATTTCTTTTGTTCCTTTTTCAAAATGTCCATCTCTTACAACATGCTTCTGTAGATCATCTTTAATGATGTTATTTGCTACAAATACAAGAAGTTCCCTCTGCCACTTTCCTAAACCGTCCTCATTAACAATGATTACAATTCTTTCTTTTTCTTTTATGGCTGTTGGGATAACTGCATTTCTTGCAAACGTTGATTTGCCGACATTACTCAAACCACCAACCAAAGTAATACTCCCCAGATATTGACCACCGGTTTCTTTCGTAATAATATCCATATTGTTATATGGAAGACCGACTGCATACCCCTCGTCCAATTTCTCAATCAACTCGTATATTCCGTCACAAATGTCGTAGCTTTTTACATCGTAATCAATGTTTGAAAAAATATCGTTGAGCTGTGCTTCCCACTCATTGTAAATTTCCTCTGCGGTCATATCGCAATAATCACTTAATCTATCATTAACAGCGCAACGCATCTTTGCCAATTTAATTACGCTATTCCATTTTCGAAGTTCATCAATATATCCGTAAAGATTTTCTGATTTTACATATCCTCCTGCCGCTTCGATAGTTTCATATCCACCATACTCATCATATTTTTCTCTTAACTTTGGATGCTTTTCAAGATACAAACCAACAGTAATTTCATCTAATGTTTTTTTCTTTTCTACCTTTATAATGTCATCCGCAATTGTCCAGTAAACTCTCCAAACATTATTGCCAAACTCTTCTAAATGTAAATTTGTCTCATAAATCAAATCTGAATTTTTGTATAAAATCGCAACAATATTTGCCTCATCAGCTTCTTTATATTTGTTTACTTGTTTGATAGTTTCAATTAATTCCTTTTCAAATGGTGTTAATTTTTTTGCGTTTGTTTTTGTTGCCATTTGTTACTACGCTCCTTACCATAAATTTTTCAATTTGTCGTTCTTCAATTCTTTGGTCTTTGTTTGGTAATGAGCTGCTTTATGTGTCAGAATTTCAGTATCCATATTTTCGACTTTTTCATCATTGCGTTCTTTTCTTTTAACCATCTCATAAACGTCATTAATATTGTTTTTTACAATTGCACAAATGTAATTAACCTTTTGCATTTCTGACTCAAATGTTTTTCCAGATAATGCAGCCAATATTCTTGGTCTGCATATCTGGAATGTGTATAAAATGATTTTGTATGGATACTCAGCCTGATTTTCAATAAGTCTATTTTCGATAAACTTTCCCGTTCTTATCCCTTTTAATTTTCTGCAAATGTTTTGTGGAATGTTTTGATTATCGTCGTAAAATAAGATCTCCTTTTTTACATAGTTATACAATTCACTCCACTCTTTTTTCTCAACTTCTGTCATCTTTATCGGTTCAGGCTTTACTCTCATTACATCACCACCCTAAGCAACAATTTTTAACGCCTGTTCAGCAATCGCTAAATCATCAATCAAAGTTGGATTTGTATACCCGTGTTCTTTTGAAAACTCAAGAAGAGGCTTGATTGCTTCCATATTCCCTTTGTTATCTTTAATAAAATCTTTGATCTGTTCGATTACAGATTCGATTTTTTTCTCTTCCTTTTTCTCAGCCTCTTTTTTTGCAAGCTCTTTCAGCACTTCCGCTTCTTTTTCAGCCTGTTCTTTTTCGGACTGTTCAAATGTTTTCCCAGATTTAGCCTGCTCTGCTTTAATTGCATCTGTAATCGCCTGGATAAATTCATCTGTATCAAATGCAACCTCATCAACAATATCTGCAAAACGGGATCCACTGTCTAACGCCATATTGTCATCTCTAAACTTGATTTTTCTATGCTGATCAACAATTTTATTTACAGTGATATCTTTTTTTGTTACAATGTTTTTCTTTCCGGTTTTTTCTGTAACAATTGTTCTGTCATAGTACCCAAGTCCAAGGAAATGCATTTTCTTTTTCAGTAGATTGAAATAAACCTTTTCAACATCTGATGTTAATGTCTGATAAGTTGTTCCTGTTGCAATATCTGTTACTTCTTTGTTCTTTACATGTCCAATAACAATTGTTGCTACACCAACTTTTCTTAAATCTTTAATGATATTGAACATAAGCTCAAATGCTTTTGCCTGACCTTTCTGGAATCCATTCCATGCTCCATCAATTGTATCTGCCTTTTTATCCATGTGGTCTTTGTTCCACAATCTAATTGCTTCCTGCTCTGCCAACTTAATCCAACCATCGTATGTATCCACCACAATTGCTCTTAAATCTGCATAATCTGTTGTTTTATTATCAATAATATCTTCTACGATATCTTCTACATCTGCCCATTCATCACAATCTTCATACACAATTCCTTCGATTGCATCTGCACCGGCTTCTCCATTCATCTCAAGAAAAATGTATCCTTCTTCTCCTGCTAACTTTTCACATACTTCTTTAATAAGTGTTGTCTTTCCAATTTTAGGTTCTCCTAATAAACAAATGTTATATTTAAGCGGATCAATTTTTACTTCATTTTTCTTTCCAAATCTTCTTGCCATAAGTTGTTGTCCTCCAAAATTAAATGTATTGTGTTTTGTATTATTTTCTGTCTATGCAGCCGGCTATGTACTGCATAGACTTGTTTGCAATTTATATTTATAGTTTCTTATTTGTATTTATCTTAAGTTGTGTATTTTAACCAAGTGCATCAAGCCAAGACATATCGTTTGGATTTGTTGCCTCCTCATTTGTCTCATCTTCTACATGAGTATCTTCAACTACATCTTCTGATTCTTCTTCATACATAAAATCAAGAGTTAAATCATCTTCATCATATTTCTGTTCAAACTTCTGAAGCACTGGTGTTTTTGCCCCGTCTTTCCCTTCCACATTTTTAATCAATGGTCTTCTAATAACCATTCTCTTTTCTTTTCCTGAATTCACTGTACATTTCTGAAGAGCTTCTTCCAATGTAAATACTCCAATCTCAATAAGGGCTTTAACATCATCAGGGATATCGTCTTCTGTTGCTGTTACAACTGCGCCGCCCTCAATCAGGTCTCCTTCAAATGTAATTTCTGTAACTCCTCTTTTTACCTTGAAAAGTTTTTCGATTACTTTCTGTGATACTTCCGGCTTGGTTAAATCAAGTTCATACTCAAATGCTTTGTCATATGGGATATTGCATCTAACTTCTTTACCTTTGTACTCTTTTACATAATCGAGAATCTTTGCATAGATAGGCAAAATTCCTGTTGATTTATCCGGCTTCCCAACGCTATCTCTTGTAAGCAACATTGTCTGTGTGAAGTTGGCATGATACTTACTTCTGTCATCTACTTTGGAAAGCACAAGACTAGAAATCTCTTTTCTTACTTTTACATTTCCTTCGTATGAAGAATATTTAAGTTGTCCTTTTACATTAACAACCATTCCATCCTCAAGGTTTTCATTGATATAAGCAATCATGTCATATGGTGTTAAGAATTTCTTATAAAATACTTTTCCATTTTTATCTTTTTCAAGACCAACAGTCATGAAGCATAAATCACCTACAGATTCCAGAATTTTTTCATCAAATCTATCATCCCAATCAATTGTGAATCTGTTTTCGAAATCGTCTTTTCCGTCTTCGTCTTTTCCATGCACATAGACCACATTGTCACGTTCTGCACCATATCCGCCCATGAGTTCTGCGTACACTGTTCCACACACATCACCACAATCAACTCCAAGATTTAATGAGTTATAAACCCAATCAGATTTTTCGGAACGCTCGTCCAATTTGTATGTATAATCAGCATTAATCTTTGCCTCTCCAACTAACACAAATGAATTTGCCCATCCTTTTTTCTCTAATACTGCCTTTTCTTTTCTTGCCATAAATTCAATCTCCTTCTAAATGTATATTTTTTATATGTGAACGACTGACGCGCAGCCGGAACATAGAGTTACTAATATGTAAATTTCTATGTAAACCCCGAAAATGGGTGCATTTAAGAAACTGTCGCTCTTTCACGACAAATTTTTAAAATATTCAATTCTATAATTGTGATTTATAGAAACTATTGATTTGCAATTTTATATGTGAATTATCTTACTCAATTGATAATTCTCTTAGATCTGCAACTGTCAAATCAGTTACATAGAAGAATTCTGTGTGTGATCCAAAATCTATTTTTAATTTATCATTCTCAAGATATAATCGTTGGTAATATGTCTTGAATCCTCTGTCTTCTAATACTTTATGTATATCTCTCCAAAGCTCTTTTTTGTTCCTCGGATGAGATATGCCCTTAATCTCGTTTTTGTTTGTATGAAATTCCAGTTTCATTCGATTTTTACCTCCAACAAACGTAGCAACCATGCGGGTTCGTGAAAAGCAAATTTTTGAATTTTTAAATTGTTGCAACTCTTATTCGCCATTTTATTCTAATTCACTCCTATCAATTCTTTGTCCACACTTCGGACAAAAATCATAGTCATCGTAATCAATCTCGTAATGTTCATTACAGTTTGGATAGATCCAAGTGTCCCATATAAATGTTCCATCTGGAGCATACCCGTCTCCTTCGATATTTGGTTTCTTCGCTGTGTCACGGGATTCCAATTCATGTATATGTTCTGTTGTAATCCCAGGCATGACTCTGACAAAACGAATAATGTCTAACAATGTCCCATAATTTTTTGGTGTATTGTCGTCATCTTTAAAACTGTACAAAAGATTCAATACATCTTCTTTTTTAATTAACTCATTCACCATTTCTTATTCTCCACAATCAGCTTTTCTAATTCTGTTCTATATAATCTATCCATATTACACATTCTCTCTTTCTGGTAGATTTGCAATCTGTCTTGCTAATTTTGCCTGTTCCCTCCAATCTGATTCGTTACAACATAATGAATACAATCCTTTGTAATCGTTGTCTTCATATTTATCAAGACACATAAAATATTCAACCTCACTTCCCCACTCGATAGGACAATAATCACAAATGTATTTTGTATATCCACAACAAAAACAATCGCTTCTTATGTCGTTATATCCTTCTCTATTACAATATTCTTCTTTTAAATCAAAGATATCTTGATCTCTCTTTTCTTTTTCAATCTCATCTGCAATCAAGTTCCACATTTTTCTGTGTTCTGAAATTGCTTCTTCTCTTGTCAACTCCATATTTTTTATTCTCCATATCACGACAATTCATCAAGAAATCTTGCAAGTTTATAAACATCAAATTTTGATCCTGCTGCTTTTGGATGACCACCGCCTCCATATTTCTTTGCAATCATACCCATGTCAACATCATCTTTGATAGTTCTATAAGAAACTGAACGTGTACTCATATTTACAATTGCAATATAATCAAGCTCTCTATTCAATTTACATAATTCATTACCTAATTCACTGATATATTTATCTGCAAAAACAACACCATACATATATTCTCCATTGCACTTAACAATAATTGTCTTATCTTTTTCTTTGATATATTTTTCAATTTCATTCCTATTAAATGACAACATCAAACTTGACTCTTGGTCAAAATGAGGAAATTTGCCAGATTCAATACTTCTAATACACCACGTTTCAAATCTTTCTCTTCCATATAAATACATCAGGTCATTTACATCTTTTGAAGCTTGTCCTTCTTTCCCAAGTGTTGGCCATCTCCATGTGTCGTAATCTGTTACAATTCTTACAAAATCGCTTACATCCACATCTAAATATTTATGGTCAATCAGGTATTTACTAAATAATTCTGTACCACTTGTCATAAGACCTGTATCATTATTCTCTGTTTCAACAGTACACCAATCATATTTATTGAGTTCTAATGCTGTTTTGTGATGATCAAATAATTTGAAATTATTTTTATATTCTCTATCAATCTCAGAAGCCAAATCATCCTTAATACTGATGTCTGTAATAAAACATGTATCATGTCCTTTGTCCATTTTAGAAATATATTCTCTTACAAGTACATCTACTTCATCATAATTACAATATGTAATATCTACATTTTTACCGAATGTCAATTGTGCCAGAACCGCACAACCAATTCCATCTAAATCCCGGTGTGTGAATAATTTAATCATTCTCTCCATTCCTCCTTGTTATATTGCATACTCTTTACCTATTATTGTATTTCTCAACTAACTGATCTCTTGTAACACCGAGTAATTCCATGCAATAATCCAGTAACACATTGTCAGGATAATCTTCTTTTCTACAATACTTGCATCTATCAGGCACATAATGCTCACAGTCTGTACAACTGTCGTATTTACAATGTTTTTTTCTATATTCATACATAAGGTCATAATCATCTAAATCTGGATGCAATTTACAATGTTCTCTCACATAACCATCTTCTTCAGCGCATTCATCACAACACCATTTTGTCCGACAAGTTTCACATGATACGTATTCCCCACAATCTGGAAATGTTGTTCCGCAATTGTCACATGTATAAAATTCTACTCCCATTATTCTTCGTCCTCCAAACGAAACTAAATTTTCAATTTCTTCACTTCATCTAACGTAATCTCTACCTTATCTCCTGATTGCAAATCAATAATAAAATTACAATATACAGGATCGTCATCTGTAGTATTTTCTCGACTCATGACAATAATAACATCTTTATTTTTTGTTCTTTTAACATCATATATTTTTTGTAAAAACGGTACTGAAATTTCATACTCTAAATTATCCAAATAAATGTAATATAACTCATCCAAAGCATAGTCATTGAGACTGACACAAGATCTATTTTTCCTTACGTAATTTACTTTTCCGTCCCTTGCATTTTTCATAATTCTTTCTATGCGTTCTATACGATTTAAATAATTATTTTGAGTATCTTGTATTTGTTCTAATCTCTTGTACTTCTCTTCCAACTCTTTAAATCTTTTTCTGCTAATCCACATAATCAATCCTCAACTCCAAAATAATATTTCTTTAAACGTTCTTCTCCAATATGTTTAATTGCTTGTTCCCCTATTTCTTTTGATGTAAAATAAATATCATTTCTCTTGTAAGAACCTGCATCTATAAAATATATGTTTCCATAATAATAGGAATAGCACATACACCATTTTTCTTGATCCTTATCTTTCCAATCAATTTCATACTCATTATTTTCTTCTGAAAATCGACGCAATTCTGTTTTTACTTTTATTCTTTCTAATTCAAGTTCTGCTTCTTCTTTAGTTTTAAAGCAGTTACCAATTTTATAGAATTCACTATCAATTCTATCATCGTACCATTCGCTATTCATAATTCCACCGCAGTCATTTATATAAAAATATTTTCTCCCATAATTCGGCTTCCAAAGATTTCTTTTAGATCCATTGGATTTCTTTATCAAGTTCATCAATTGTTTTCTTTCTTCCTCTGAAAGATTTTCCATATTTACTGTAATATTATTCTCCATACTTAATTACTCCTCTTCGTTTAAATCAATTTTTACATTCTTCCATTTCTTGTAAGCATCCAAATATAATTCATTTTTATCCCCGTTATATGTAAGCTCATAATACATGCCATCAGAAATATTTGTGCTTAATAATGCTTTATGATTCTGTAGTGTTTTGCAATACCACACAAGATAGACATCTTCCTGTGTAATAAGTACGTTGTCTGTTTTATCAGCATTTTCATTAAAATACTTCACCACATTTTCTTTACATAATCCAATAAATTTTTCACTACTCATAATCTTGTTCTCCTTTTTTCTTTCTAAGTTTCTTACAATTTCTCTTGTGTCTTCTAATATCTTCTTTAATTTTAAATAAGATTCATTTGGTTTATATTCTTCATCATGATCTCTTGTAAACGATACACATTTACCATTAGTCTTATCTTCTACAATTAAGAATTCGCCTTTATTTTTAATAGCTTCAAACTGTTCATGCCAAACTTTTACATGTCTTACATTACTAAAATCTAACCCTGATGGCACTGACATATTATTTACCTCCTACGAAACGAAAGTTTCATCTTACTATTTTTCTAAATACTGCATATAGCTGTGACACCATATGCAGCTAAATTTATTTACGTTTTCTTCCAAAAAAGAATCCAATGCAAGTTGACATTACGATACACACGATAAATACCCATATATTTAATACAATCATTTATTACCTCTTTTTCTTTTCATTTCTTCGATTGTTTGTCTTGCATTTCGTTCTCTCTCGCTTGCTTCAAGTCTCATGTCTTGAGCTTGTACACTAGAGTCAAAAGCAATTCTACTCCCTTCTGCTCTTCGCCTCGTTTTCTTGGCTCCTTCTCTGACTCTCTCTAGCATTCTTTCACTCTCATTATTCATGTTCATACTGTCCATACTTTGATGGAGTTCAATAATCTGACTATCTGCTTCCATCTGGAATAAAACCTGTTCTTTTTCCTCTTTTAATTTCTGAAGATCTGAACTTGCCTGATTTCTAATTTCTTCCTGATGCTTTTTAGCTTGTTTCATTTCTTCTATCGTATCTTTTAATACCTTGATTTTGTTCTCTACTGTTTCTTTTTTCATAGCATATTGCATTGCAGAATTTTCATCATTATTATCTAAACATGCGTTAATTTCTTTTGTGATACGCATAATTTCTTTATTTGCATTGTATAAATCCTTTTCTGCGCTGTCTAATCTTCCAGAAATCTCCGCATATGTTGTAGATGCTTTATTATAAAATTCTTCTTTATCACGAATAGCTGCGTTGTAATAATCTTTTGCCCCTTCTGGAGTAGATGCATCTTGTCTCATTACTTCGTCTGTTCTTCCTTTTAATTTCACTCTTAATTGTTTCCCAAACGAAGAGTTTAAGAAAATAACGACTAAAATAACAACGATTGCAATCAATACAATAAACATAAAATTTGTCATATACTTATTCTCCTATTCAACATCAATTCCGTATGTGCGACATAATGCTTCAAGTCCACCGTTATAACCACTTCCAACTGCTTTAAACTTCCATTCATTGTTGCGCCTATAAATTTCTCCAACAACAATTGCTGTCTCAGTAGAAAAATCCTCGCTCAAATCATATCTTAATAGCTGTTCTCCTGTTTCTTCGTCTAATACTCTAATATACGCATTTTCTACCATTCCAAAATTTTGTAACCTATTGTTTGCATCATAAATTGTTACCGCAACGGATATTTTTTCACTATTATTCGGCAAATTCTGAAGATTTACTTTAATTACCTCATCATCACCTTCTCCATCACCAGTTCTGTTGTCACCTGTATGGATGACGCTCTTGGTTGAGTTTGAAAGGTTCCCATAAAACACAAAATCCTTGTCATTACCCACTTTTCCGTTTGCGCCTGTAATAAATACAGAAGCATCTAAATCGAAATCAGATTCTCCATCATAATGATTTGTATCCCATCCAAGTCCAATAAGAAGTTTATGTAATGATGGTCTACCTTTTGTTAGATCTACTCTTTGTCCCTTCTCAAGATTAACAGACATTTCTCACACCTCATTTCTTATCTGTAATTTTCTGTTAATTCGCTAATACTTTTATCTGTAGTTCCTGTTCCAATGGCATTGAATTTCCACTCATTATTTTTCTTATACAATTCCCCAAAAATCATTGCAGTTTTACCAGCGTAATTATCGGACAAATTGTATCTACAAATTTCATTTTTGCTAGACTGATTTACAATTCTAATAAAAGCATTTTTAATCATCCCAAAATCCTGTTTTCTTGCATTACATGCATAGATGTTAACTACAAATACAATTTTACCAACATTTTCTGGCATATTTTTTAAGTCAACTGTAATCTGTTCATCATCTCCGTCACCATTTCCTGTCAAGTTGTCTCCATGATGTAAAATGCAACCATCACTTGACCGGCGTGATCCGTAATAAACAACATCCATATATTTATCTTCGTTGCTTAAAACAATTGCTGAAGCATCACAATCAATATCATATGTTCTACCAAACAATCCTTTTTTCGCCGCATCCCAACCAAGACCCACAACTACTTTCTCAAGACCATTTACTTCTTTTGATAAACTGATTTTCTGACCTTTTACTAAATTTACTGACATATTCTTATTCTCCTTTTTCTTTTATACATTCAATCCAAAGTTCTTTGCAATAGCTACAAATCCATCATTATATCCGCATCCAATTGCGTTAAATTTCCACTCTCCATTCTTACGATATAGCTCCCCAGCAACGATACCTGTTTCAAGAGAAAAATCTTCATCTAATTCATACTTAAATAGTTCTTCATTTGTATCAGCATCATATGCTCTAATATATGAATTGGACACCATCCCAAAATTCTGAAGCCTATCTTCGGCATTATAAATTGCTGCAGCAAAACTGATTTTTTCAATATTCGATGGAATCTTATTCAACTCTACTTTCATCGTTTCATCATCACCAGCTCCTTCGCCTGTTCTGTTGTCGCCAGAATATACAATTGCTCCACTTGGATGACATGGCTGGTTATAGAAAATAAAGTCCTGTTCACCAGTTACTTTACCGTTTGCATCTGTTAAAAATGCAGATACGTCAAGATCAAATGGTGCATTCCCATCATATTTGTTCGTATCCCATCCTAAACCAAATACAACCTTCTTCAATCCGTCATTTCCTTTTGTTAAATCAACTTTCTGACCCTTTACTAAACTAATTGACATATTTATGTTCTCCTTTTTAATTATTTATTTTTGTAACTGCTTTTCTTACTAAATCAACTGGTATTACCATAAACGCAAGAACTACAATAACTAACCAATGATTGAAATCTAACGGTGTTACCTTAATCAATTCACCTGCAAAATTGCAAAGTACTACTGTAATCATAAAAATGCTAATTGCGATATATCCAAATAATTTATTTTTTCTAATTCCTTTTAAAAGGTTGAAACTATCTGTTCTAATATTAAATCCGTTAAACACTGCCATAAAACATAACAAAGCGAATCTCGCAGTCATTGCCTCTACATCTGTTGAAAACATTTTAGAAATAGGACTAAGAATGATTACTCCATATAATGCAATAAAAGATATTGTGCTAACTGCAATTCGTGTTTTGGCTCCCCTTATAAATAATCCGGAACCTTTTTTGATTGGGTCTTCATACATATATTCTTCTTTTGGTGGTTCTCCTCCAAATGAAAGCGAATTCAAAGAATCCATAATAATATTTACAATAAGGATTTGTACTGATGCTAGTAATGATCCAGCTGCTACAATCGGATACAACACACTCAAAATAAGTAAAGAAATGTTGATTGGTAACTGGAACTCTAAAAACATCATAATGTTGTGCATAAATGTTCTTCCTAGTTCTACCGCTTTTACAACTGAAGCAAAATTATCGTCTGTAAGCACAATGTCTGATGCTTCTTTCGCAACATCGCTTCCTGTTTGCATTCCAAATCCAACATCAGAACGTTTTAATGCTGGCGAGTCATTTACCCCGTCTCCTGTCATCGCAACAGATCTACCAATCTCTTGAGCTAAAGTAACAAGTCTCAATTTTGTATTCGGAGAGCATCTTGAAATTACTCTCAATGATGGGATAATTTCTTTGACATCTTCATCGCTCATATTTTCGAATTCATCATTTGTGAGAGCTACATCACCATCTTTGTAAATTCCGCATTCTTTTGCTACCGCAATTGCAGTTTCAATACAATCTCCTGTAATCTCAATAACTTGAATACCAGCTTTATGTGCAATATTCACTGCGTCTGGAACCTCGTCCCTAACAGGATCAACGACTCCAATAATACCAAGTAATGACATATCTTCCGGTAGTTTATTCTCTTCTAACTTTTCATTTTTAGAAGACAACGCAATACATCTCATAGATTTCGTTGTCATTTCTCTAAGTTTATTCTGAATCGCTTCTTTGTCCTTAGATGTAAAAGATTTTCTATTTCCTTCCTCATCAATCATAAATGAACACTTTTCAATAATTCTCTCAGGTGCTCCTTTATAATATGTAAGGTTGTCCTTTGTAGTAAACGCTGAATATTTATTACTACTGCTAAACACTTGCTTGTCCAACATTTGAATATTCTTATTAATATTTTTGTATTCATCTGAATTAACTAAGGACATCATGGCTCTATCGATTGAATTTCCACCAGTGATCATCCCATCTTTGTCAAATGTAGAACTGTTGTTCAAAACAATGTTGTTTTTCATTTCATTCCACAATTTTGAATTCATATCAATTTCTTTTGTATTTGAGCCAATAATTGTCTTTGGAGTCATAACACCTGTTGTCAATGTTCCCGTCTTATCTGTACAAATAATGTCAACATATGCTAATTCAGGAATTTTACCTGGATTCTTGGCAAGGATATTGAACTTCTCCATTGTTTTTACGTTCTGTTTGGTAACAAGTTTTACAATTAATGGAAGTCCTTCCGGAACTGCAGCAACAACAATGGTTAATGCAACTGAAAAATTCTGTGCAAATTTCTGAATTAAATTGAAAATGTCATCCGAAAAATATTTTGAAACACCAACTTCCATAATTCCAGAAACGGTAAGAACAATAAACGTAATTGATGCTGCAATCGTTCCCCACTTAGAAATAAAGCCACTTAAATTATCTAACGCAATATCAAGAGCTGTTTTAGGAGCCTCTAGTGTTTGCATTTTTACCAATGTATCTCCATTGACTGTATTTACACCAACATCTGTGACAATCATTTTTCCTTCGCCGGACATCACGGTTGTTCCTGCAAACAAACAATTCTGATTTGTATACGCATCTGTCGATGTTGTTTTCTTATGAATATATCCATCAATCGGCGTTTTCTTACACTCTTTTGTTTCTCCATTAATTGCAGCATTGTTAACTGAAATTTTACCTTCCATAAGATATCCATCTGCAAAAATCTCTTGTCCCATTCCTACACAAACAACATCTCCCACAACCAATTCATCTTTATTGATTGTTTGCAATTGACCATTTCGTATTACATCACAATGCCTAATAGATGTTTTTGCTCTTAATTCTGCTGCTGATTTTTGTACACCCAACCCTGTCTTAACCGCGATACAAGTTACAATTGCAAGAACAAACATAATCATAAGCGGTTCAGATAATTCCATTACACCTAAAAACCCCAACACCATTTGCAACATGGCAATTGCAATTAAAATCATAGTGATTTTTTCACATAGAGCATCTTTTGCAAAATGATACCATTTTTTTAATTTCGGTTCTGGTAATTTATTAGAACCGTACTTTTCTCTGTTTTCAACAACCTGTTCATTTGTTAATCCATTCATATTACTCTCCTTTTGCTCCTTTTTCTTTATGTAAATCACCAATCTCTTTCATGGCGCGTACATACGCTTCTTTCTGAATATTAATTGCTCTTTCACGTTTTTTCTTATCTCTTTTCACTTTTCGCTCATGAGCATGTCTCTTTTTCATTGCTTCTTCATGTTTCTTATTCTCTGCTTCAACAAGCTTTCTATCATGTTCTTTAATTGCCTTATCGACCATCTTTACATATTTCTTTTGGTAAGAAAGTTCTGTTGCCATATGCTCAATTCCTTCTAATGTATATTTCTCTTTATACATTTTTTTTGATAAAGCAACAAATAAACCTCTCTGTAAATCAAACTTGTCCTTGTCATCACAAACAACTTTCTCCTGTGTGTCATCACTAAAATCAACTCTAATTATTTTATTTGGAAATAAAATTTCAAAACTAGAAATTTCAATGTTATTATTATCTTCGTATACAGATGATTTAGAAATTTCTAATCCAATTCCACTGCACATCTCCTTACATAGATCATAAGCTGTCTTTGCATTATAAAAATCTTCCTTCATTCCTATTTCTCCTTTTATATCTGTTTTATAATATCTATAACAAAAATTAGTCAAAAAATAATAAAGCTATATACATATTAAATTTATTTCATTTTATTTAATCATAATTCCGAAAAATCAAAGTGCTCACCGCAGCTACACTCAACTGTTCCAAACACTCCAATTGATGTTGGAGTAAATTGATATGTATAGCTTCCGCCAATTGTTCCGCCATGCCTAATCTTTTTAGAAGATTTTGTAATTCCATGAACTTTTTCTTCATGTTCATTCTTCCATTTCTTAATTCTCTCATTTTCAATCTCTGTAATTGGAAATCCCCGCCGAAGATCTTCTCTCATATTATCTAACTGTTGATTCATCTTCTGAATTTCTTCATCTTTGTCGTATTCGTCTGTCAGTCTTTTATTCTCTTTTACAAGACGGTCAATGCGCATATCTTTGTTTTTACATTCATCCATAATAAAATCAACTGCGTCCTGAACTGTCCTACACGTTTTCTCTGATCTCACCAGCATAATTAGTCCTCTTTTTTCTTATTCTCTTCTTGATTCACTCCAACATTCGCTATTTTATAAAGAATATCGTATAACCATCCACGAAAACTACACTTTCGTGATTCAAATTTATCAGCTATGCAACAAAGTAATATAATTACAAATATAATTACAGGTGAAAACCATCCGCATAAACATATACACGATAAATCTCTTACATTAAAATAATCCTTTAAATCTTCTTTGTTATATTCACTTTTCCTTAAAGTACTAAGAAGCAAAAACAGCCATGAAAGAAAACCTACAAAAATCCACGATACAATAATCACTAAAATCCACCTCCGTTCTGCTGCAATATAAAACCAAGATTTAATTTATATTAATAAATGATTCTCCATTTTGATTCATAATACTGATAGTATGACTTCCTTTTAATAGTCGCATGATACTAGCAATTTCTTTTTCACATTCAGGGCATAAATCTTTTTGCTTAGAATTAGTTGTTACACTTTGAAAAGACCCAACAGATAATTCCGGTAAAACATAATCAGGTGTATGTTCACACTCTTTACCGCATAGATCACAATAATATTTTTCTTCGACTTTTTTCATAATTTAATTCTCCATTTCTTCAAGTATCTCTCTTATCTCTTTATTTTCTTCTTGTCTTAATTTTGATTTGAACATTCTTCGGTTTTTCTTTTTCATTTTAGACCATCCATTGTGATTGTTCGCCCAACATGCATACCGTTTGCTAAACCACGACTGACCATATTCTGAAAACTGTCTTCGAGAGACTTCATTCGACTTCTTCATTTATTCACCTCAGATCTCAATATAATTCCATCTTTTCTTATCTCCATATTTCCATTGAATTTGCCCTTGGTAAATTCTTGTTTCTATATTCTCTACATTGTCCATGCCTAGGATAAATTCTCTATAAGAATCAATATCTCTCTCGGATAAACCATGAATTGTTTTAAAAATGTCTAAATTCTTACAAATATGCTCTACTGACCATTCATAATTCGTTAACGATAATTGTCTTTCAAACTCTTTTACATTTTTGTTTACTTCGGATTTTGCTTCTTCATATGTAAAATAGACTTTGTCCGGACGAATAGATACATGATCAATATGATGTTTCCACATTGGATATTTCTTTACAATTCTATATCCGTCCTTTGTAATTTCATTTTCAATTACGCCGTGGAAAATTGTACAATCCTTTACCAAATATCCAAAATCATATCCTTTCTTAATCATTTCTGGTTTCTTAAAATCGATAAGAAATGAAATTTCTTCGTCTGTTAAATCAGAATGTGTAATTTCAAATAACCTAGTATCATATGTCCAACCTTTTGGAAGCTTCTTGTATTTTGTTTCGCTCTCAAACTCATCAATTGGGATTCCATTTACTAATCTTCTTTCCCTTGCAGTTAAATGATCAATCACAACCGCATCAGAAAACTGCTCATCTACCATTCCATATTTTACTGTGTATCTTCCATTCCCTTCACTATGACACCAATAAACAATATCTCCATTTTTAAATCTTTTCTCAAATCCCTGTTTCATATTTCACCTACTTTCTAAGAAATCTATACGGATCTCCAATTCCACATAACTTTACAATCTCAATAGCAATATTAACTGGAATATAAACAGTTTCATCCATTGAATTATCTCCGCAAATCAATTCTCCATTTAATGCTGCATACAATCTGATTTGATCAATAACCCTATCCATATCAAAAGCTACCGGCTGTTTATCAATCAAATCGTCAATGTATCCAACTCCAACTTGACCAGGAGAAAATCCTGTCTCTTTTACAAACTGCTCCGCTAATTTTTGTTTATCAATAAATTGCTTGTTCATATTTTTATTCTCCTGAATAAAAGTTCTCTTTCAAATTATTCTTGCACGATTACATTATTATCTTTAGGATTATCTTTTACATGTAGTTCTGCATAAACTTCATAGACATCCGACTTAAAGAATGAGTTACTGTAAACAAGTCCATCTAATAAATTCACCGCACAATTTTCTCCGATATCTGCAAGTTTCATATAGTAAGTTTCTCTGAAGCAAAATACATGTCCTGATTTAATATTCATTACATTTGTCATCATTTTCTTATTCGATACAATTTTCATATAATCAGTCATCCTTCCTATTTTTATAAATGACACCATTTATTTACTAAATCCGCCTGTTTTTCTGTGAGTTCTGTAAGCAGAATCTCATTTAATAAATCAAGCTGCAATTCAGCCATTTCTCTGCAAATCTCTCCACACTCTGGCTCTGGTTTTTCGCTACAATTTTTACATGCTCCGGTACAAATCTTCATATTTAAATCGCTCCATTTCTTTCTTCTGTTTCTGAATCTTAATTGCCTGATCACAAATAATCTCGCGTAAAATTTCAATATCTTTTTTATGCATGTCAGTAGATGTATTAGCCATTGTATTTGTTTTTATCAATGAACAAATACACTCCATACATTCTGTCATATCATTAACAGTAATATCTGATTGACATCCGTTTTCTACCATCAAATATAATTCACTCAAATTTTTGTTATATTGTCTAATTGTATCGAAATTTTCTTCAGATAATTTTCTCATTATTCACACCTCGCTTTATCACACTCATGAAATCTTAATAACATGTTATATTTTTCTTTGCCAAATATGTTTTTCCATTTATTTTTAGTTTTTTCCGTGTTCCAATTAAAAGGCATCATGTGATAATTAATTAAAAAACAACAATCTAACAAAAAATCATCGGTATTATATTCTTCAAATGGATTATGTAATGTTGTTAAAACACAATACGATCCGACGTTTTCATGTCCAAAATAATGAGCAATCCCATTTTCATCAATCGTCTGTGTACACAATTTACCAAAATCATGTATTTTTGCACCAAGAAGAAAACCGCTTTTATATACATCATAAGGATGAGCCAAATCTGAAAACTTGTTATATGTAAAATCACAATGGTCTTCTAAATACATATTGTGGTGCGGATTTTTTTGATCAAATCCTGTCATTGATATCATAACTGCATTTGGAAGGATTTTTTCAGCATATGAATATCCCATATCATGAATAATAATTTCACTAAATCCTTCTTCTTTAAAAGGAATTTGAAATCTTCTTAACTGCTTTTCGAGTACATATTCTGGTACTGTATGTTCTCTATTCTTATTATCTTTAACACAATCTTTGTATTTCTTAGGTACAATATAACAAATCTTCTCAACATCCAATTTTCTCACGTACTCAACAATCGCACGTCGTGACTTTATCGTGATATTCGTTGCATCTGCAATTACATTTTTATTCTTATTTAATGATTCTCTTATTCTCTTATTAAAAATATTAAACACTTTTTCATTATCAGATTGATTTTGGCATGATCCAAATAATTCTTCTCTAATTGCATCTGAAGATACAATCTCTGCATTATATTTGATAGCTAAATCTTTTGCAATGCTGGACTTTCCGCTTCCAGAAAGTCCACACATAATAAATAATTTTGGTTTCATTTACATTGCTTCCTCCATCAGTTCTTCAGCCTCTTCCATATCCGGAACATCTGAAGTATCTTTAATAATTGATTCAATTACCTTAAACTCAAACACTTTGTCCTTATAAGCTGTAAATGATTCTCTATTGTCAATACGTACAACCACACCTTCAGCAATATGCGTTCTTCCAATTTCATCTGCCGGCATACCAGATAAATATTTATTCACTCTTTCCATTAGATCTTCTTTTGTTGTATAAATAAATTTTTCTAATTCTGGAACATATTTCACACCAAGTTTATCGCACCAAATTTTAACTACTTCCCAAGGAACTTCCATTACTGTTCCATCACCTGTCGTCATAGTCATACGGTAAACATACATCTCAGATTCTCCAGGTTGACAACCGTAAGAAAATGTAGTCTCTTTTCCAAACTTCTTTGTGAACTCTTTATCTTTGACCTTTGAATTTGATACAGATCCCATAATCGGCGTAGTTTCATTTACATACCCTACAATCTCGTAAAACACTTCACACCCTTCAGGCAATTTGTCTTTCAACAAATCATGATATTTTTTTCTGAATGCATTATCAGAATAATATCCATCTGTGCTATTCAAATCTTTAATTACAACTCTTCTACTTCCAGACACAACAGAAATTTCTTTTATCTGTTTCTGTTTCATATGTAATAATTTTCTCAACTTACTATTTTTCTTTGTAATTTTTAATGTCTTAGCAGTACGAGCAGAAGTTCCATGAAGCTTACGTGTAATATACACTGTATCGCCAGGCTTAAAAGAATTTAAATTATATGCAAGCTGTGCAGTATCTTTATGTTCTTCAAAAAATGGATAGGAAATATTTTCTTTATACTTCTCTTTCTTTTTATTAGAGTTAATATTGCTTCTTTTATTCCCTCTTGGAATATACTTTTTACAAATCTCGCTTCCTCCAAGAACTGTAATTTGATCCCCATCTTTCAGTTTATTAATATCAGTATATTTCGAAAGTGTATCAATTGGCAAAATCAATCCCTCGGATTTTTCACCCCTTAATCTGATTGCAGTTACATTTCTCTTATTTGGATCCATATAACCACCAACGTTATTACCGTTCTCGTCCTTCACTCTCACAAGTTTATTATCATTTGCATACTCTTCTGAAAGCTGTCCATCAGACGGAAAGAATACAACCCTCTGTCCATCTTTATAACTCAAATCCACAATTACATTCTGTCCGAATACCTCTACACACTGTAAACGATCAGCATTGCTATGTTTTCTTAATCCTTTAAGTGTTGTAATATATCCACAATACATAATTACTATTCCTCTCTTTCATATTCGTCTACTTCTCTGCATATCTCCCTATAATAATCAGATGTTCCATTTTCATATTTATCTACACCATCTACATCTTTACAACGTGGACATATATATTCTTCTCCGTTTTTAATAAGGATATCTGTTCGCATTAGTCTTCCGCATTTATTACATACATTTACATCTTCAAATTCAACATCAAGTTCTCTTTTGATAATATCAGTCTTATATTCTAGGATGAATTCTTTCTCAATTAAAACCCCAATTATTTCTGAATCAAAAATATCTGAATCATACCATTCCAATGAATTTTTATAATCAAATAATTTCTTATTTTCTGTGTTAATACAAGCCTTTCCAAATGCAGCATACCAACCGCCGGTTCCTGGTAGATATTCGATTCCGTCATCTGCAAAGTCATACGGTGATATTCCAGTAATTCGAATAAGTTGATATAAAAATTCATTCAAAAAATCATCTGTGATCAAAATTTTAATATCTGATGGAATTGTATATTCAATATGTACACTATCTACACTTCTTACTATTGGCATAAATTGATTCTCCTTATCTCAACATCTCGCATATTCATCTACAAATTTCTTCATTACTCTCGAAACATGTGGCTGAGAACATCCAGCAATTTTCATTATTTCCACTTGTTTATATCCTTGTAAAAATAATGAGATGATAGGTTTATGTTTTTCTTTCATTTTATTAAATGCATTTCGAAGAGCAACTTTATGAATGCAATCGTTCTCAACATTTTGATCCGATTGAATTTTATCAATAAATTCTACCTTGTTTCCGGATTCATTCTCGTACTCTGTGTTATAATATAGAATCTCATTTTTTGGGATTGTCCTCTGACGTAACTCTTTTTTCTTTTCGCTATACACTTCATTAAACATACATTTGAATGCATATGTAGAAAATTTGGACGTTCCTTCATTAAATGTTTTCGCTGCTTTACACATTCCAATTGCAGCCAAATCATACCAATCTTCCATATTTAATTTTTCTTTCTGTAAAAATCTATAAATCAAATTATGATTGTCAGTTACTAACTGTTTTTGATAATCGGTCATACTATCACCTCGCTTGTTTTATATGCTATTCAATCTATCACCACAGTTAATCCACTCTTTATATTCTCTTCTGGTTTATTCCACTCTTCATATTCCAATACTGTATCATCTTCTTCATAGGTATCTCCATCCATGGAAATCAGTTTCCCATTCTTACTCGCAGCGCAACCAATGAATATGGATTTTCCGTAATATTTCTCTTTATCTTTTGGAATATTTAACCTATATGAGATGTAATCGTAATCTTTATTTTTAATTAGATCTTTAACTGTCAAAACTTAATACACCTCCAAACGAAACTATTCTTTCAATCATCTTATTACATCCAAATAATATCTTCGTATTCTCCTGTATAACATGGCATGATTACTGTATTAAAAACTTTTTATCAATCCTCTCATCACACCACATTTTCCCGAATCTAAATCCTCTGAATGATTCTGATGCTTTCAACCAGATTAATTTTGTTCCATCTGTAAATTCTGTTACTAATTCATATTTACTATGAAATTTTTTAGAAACAGTTTTACCACATGTTTTCTCAATTCCTGACATAATATCAATCGCTCTATAATAATCAAACCCAACAACAGCCCATTTTTTATCAAACAATTTTTTAAAATCTTCGTTCATTGTCTTACTACGTCTCCATTACTTATTTTGAAATATCTTTGTTCCAATTCCTTCGACTTCAACTTGACAAACTGCTTGTCTTACAAAAAATCTATCGCAGCACTTATTAAACCATTTCTCAATTTCATCAAAACATCCATAATCTCTCAAATCACCAAATACTGACACAGTTGTTGAAGCCATACATGATTTATCAGGATTATGCCATATGCTCATCTCCAACGTTCCTTCTGATCCCATTGGAAGATATTTATCTTTATCTTTTGCTTCATAATTCTCATCATATTCAATATTGATCATACCTATGTAATCAACTTGTTTCCCAAAGATATCAATAATTTCTTCATCTGGTATCTCGCCAATACTATTTAATCGAAAACTTGCATTTACATGTGTCCATTGACTCATAATTTTCACCTCTTAAAATTAGCTAATTCATTTCCATCTTTAGTTACATATCCAGTAACCTCTATACTTGCAACAGGAATTTCGTATTCTATTTTTTTTATTTTATTAATTCTATCTTTTCCAATATATTCCACTCTACTTACAGCTGCTTCAATTATTTTAACTTTATAAGTTCCATCATCATTTTGATAGGCGTGAACTTCCCTTTTGCTGAACTTGGCCAATTTCTCTTTATCATCTACTTTCGTTGGTGATAACCATTCAATATAACAATACGGAATAATTAAAATTTCTTCAGAATCTTTTAATTCAAAATAAAAATTATGCTCTAGTTTGCCTACAATTGATGCAGTAAAATACTGTTTAATTTTAGTTTTATATAATTCCTCTATCATATATCTTTCTTTAATCTTTACGTCATAAAATATTTTTTTACTTTCTTGCATTTAATCCACCTCTTATTTTATGAAATCCATTTCACCATTTTCACAGAGAAAATTATATTTATCTATCCACCCCTGTGCGGATAAATTGCCACATCTTTTCAATTGTTCTTTATAGCTTCTATTAAAGACAAGTCGTGATATTCCAAATTTATACTCTGCAATTGTTTGTATCATTTTATATGTAAGAATAGCGTTTTTATTAGACAGTCGTCTGATTCTAGGATCTGAATATGTAAACGCCTCAGTATTGTCTTCTACTCTTCTTTCATCAGTCAATGATCTATCATATAGTTCTGTTGTTGCTATGTAATAACATGTTAATTTAAAACATATATCCTCTATATCATCTCTGGATATTTGTTCTATATATTTAGTAGTTGGTTGCTCATCAATCGCTTCAACAATAAGATCTACTGGAAATGTTTCGCGTCCATGATTCATACTTGCTCTTAACGAATCAACCAACTTATCTGCATCAATCAATCTTGTTTTCATTTTATTTCTCCATTTGAAACGTGAGTTTCAATTATTTATCTCTGCAATATAATTATCTTTTTGAACTGTTGTTATTGTATTGCTGCATCCATCTGTCCTAAATGTATATTTCTTAAATATCTATGTAATAAGACCATTTGCAACTGATCTGATTCAAATAAAAAATATATTTCAAATGACGTTCGCGACCGCCAATATTTTATTCTCTTTCTACTTTCAACAAAATAATATTTATCTCAGCTCGATTTCTCCAAAGCCTTTTTCTTCATCACAAAATATTTTATTTCCTTTATAAGTTCCATATATACCTTCTTGTTCCATTACTCCCCACACTTTGTCTGGATTATATCCGGCTATTTTTATTAATTCTTCAATAGTATCTGAATTCATAAAAATGTATGGAGAAAGTTGATTAGAAACTTGAAACTCATCTATTTTTTTGTTCAACTTATCGATATTAATGTTTGTAATTTTAAAACTATTAATCAATATAATCACCTCTACTTTATTTTCATGGTTAAGTGAACCGGATCAGACATATTACCGACTACTTCATATGAGCAAATCTCACAATTTAAATTCCACTTATTTAATCCAAATTCTGTTGTCTTTGAAATCATGAATAAAATTTATTCAATTAATTTTCTTCCGCATACTGGACAGTAACTGACCTCAAGTTCCTTACTTCTCCAAGGTTCTGGAATAATGCCAAATGGTCTTTCTATGTCTAAAGCATAATATTTCCTACTATTTACATCTACGCATTCATACATGTTTAATTCTTTTAATTTTGGATGTGTACGGTTACAAAATTCACAACACATTATTTAAATCACCTATACTCCTAAAATCCAGTTTGATGAGTTTCAAAATTAATATTACCTTTTCCAACAACACTCACAGAATCATCTTCCCATCTTTCACCTTTTCTGTGAAACTCCGTGTCATCTTCATAAACACCTTCTGTATGAACAATTTCAAAATCAATTTCTCCATCAAAATCCTTAATTAATGTTGTTGTCCACGGACGTTCAATATGATAATTAAAATCTGGATTATACTTTAAAACTTCATCAAGTAAAAATACTCCTACCATCCCAGCATCCGCGCAGAATTCTCCGATCTTTTCATGCGTATCAGAATTGTAAGTAGTGCAAGACCAATCACCATACAACGTGTCTCTACAAATATAGTTTTTAATCCCTAACTCTTCCATGTCTTCTCCATAGTTGCATAGTTCCCAATCATAAACATTATTTTTTCTATATTCCTGAATGGCTGCTTCATATCTTTTATTCTCTTCTTCATACTGTTCAGATTTATGAATCCATTCTTCTAATAAAAACTCTTCTGGAAAACCAGTATTTTCTTCTAACGCTTTAATTTCGTTTTCATTCATTTTTCTGTAATCTGGATAATATTTCTCTCTACTATGAGAAAAATAATCTTTTGCTCTAGGAAATTTTCCTACTTCTTCCTTTTCTTTACAGATATAACACGGATCTGTAATAATAATGTCTCCTTTAAATCTCATAGATTACCTCCATAATATTTGATTGAAAATTGTATTTTATCTTGTTCCTACACCATTCATATATAAAACTGTTCCTCTCGGAACATACAAATCATATTCGTCTCCATACACTAAATGTGTTCTCTTTATTTTTATATAAGGTGTTTTATTTGTATAATTAATAGTTACATTTCCTTTTAATGTATTTAATCTATTTTCATAACACACATTGATAATTTCGTAATTGTGTGCCGGAGTATTAGATGATACAGTATTATATGAAACGTAATTACCTTCGTTATCTATTGATTGTAGATCATATGTATAATTTTCACTCCATGCCATACAGCTGACACACTTAATACACACAAACATTATCAGCAGTACAATCGCTACATTTCTTATATTTCTTTTGATTTTCATGATTAACTCCCATAGTCTTTTTGTTGAAGACTATAAATTATTTTATTTCGGAACAATGATCTTATGTTTCCCATATGAGTTCCTTAACACTTTTAAACCGCAACTCTTAATGCTGTCTAGTTGCTTATTATAATTAACCAACTGTGCAATCATACCTTTGCTATAATTAGCCCACATATCATCTAAGTTCTTTTCAAATTCCTGACGGCGAAACATGATTTCCATCTTAGAATCATCCCTATATCTGGATGTAGTTTTATATACATCAAAATAATCACCAAAAATATCTTCAAAATTATTCATGTGTATACTCCTTTAAGAAATCATCGAAATTATTATCGACTTTATTATTCAAAACGAATTCATAAGTCCCATTCATTGTTGCATGACATTTAATATAATCTTCTGCATTAAATTCAATTACCCTCGCATTTCTTATCATTTCTGCAACCATAATATATTTGTCATATGGAGTCATAGGTATAACAATTGAAATATCGTTTATAGATTTAATTATAGAAAACATACACTTTTCCATATTGTCTTTTTTATTACCATTCCATCCAAATATTTTTATAGAGTCAAATATCAATCCATCGATCTTTTCTATATATAACTTATTAGTAAATTCCTTACTAAAGTAAGGAATCCTTACAAGTTTATTCTCTTCTATTTTCATTATTTATATCTCCTATTTTATCGAATTCTTTTCATACAATTTTCAAGCAATATTTTATTAATACAAGTGTTCCATCCTTTTTGAAAATTACTTCTTCTTGCATTTTCTATTCCATATACACCATTCATGCTTTCAGGTTCTACAACTTTCTCTTCCGGCATATCACACAATGGACACCATTTTGGTTTATTCTGGCAATAATCCACATCAATCATTCTATAACAGTCACTCTCCTCTAAGTCATCACACACCATGCAACATGCCTCAACGCCTTCATTGATTTCTCTACAGAAATCGCAGTCTAAACATACCTCTGGCGTATCAACAACCAAAATTGATTTATTCTTATTTTTCATATTTCTCCTCACATAAAACAGACATTTTATTCACTACATTCTTCAATTTTACATCTGTCCGGATTACTATATTCGTCTCCAACATCATACATATTAAAATTAAAATCCATATACTTTTCATCTTCAATATCATCTAAACAAAAGAAATCTTCAATATTTTTCTTATCTGCAATCACAATATATAGATTCCCACTTTTACTCAGATATGTTTTCTGTGCTTCATTTTCATATTCACTATCACCAAACCAAGTAGTATAATAGTCATAATATTCCCTACGAGATTCTTCCCCTTCTTTTACATAATCTTCTTCCAATTCAAATTGAATACTTGTTATATCTCCATATTTTTTTAATCTATCAAAAGTCATCTCTTTAAAATATTCAATATTACTTCGTCCGAATGGATATCTTTCTTTATTTGCATCTTTATGTATTTCGATTGCTACAGTGTTTGCTACATCCATCTTTTCTATTGAATTACACGCAATTCTTTTTATAGAAGTTGTCAAATTATCAACTAGAAAATCACCTATATATTTCCCTTCTATTCTTATAGAATCACAATTTTCAAATATAAATTCTATGTATGTTAACTTCAACCTTTGTCCTCCTTTTTCACATATTTTTAAACAATCCTAATCCTTAGTAGCTACCTATTCTTTTTATCCTTTCTAATTTTTTATACTTTATCTGTATAGTGTTATTCTCTTATAAAGTTATAATTCAAATAAAGCTTTTTCTCTTCACAAAACTCTTTTTTGTATTTTTATTCTTAACACAATATCCTTTTGCACAATAACATTCGCTTGACTTGTAATAATTTTTATAATACTTACACCTAATACAATCTTTTGAATTCATACTAATCACTCCTCATCATCAGTCATATAATGACATTTCTGTAAAAGATGCAAACATAAATCCATGTAATCATTAACCTGTGAGTCATCCGGTAAACCATCTCCGTATTCGCTAATTGATAATAAAGTATCACATCCGCTGCACGATCCATAATAAGTGCTTGTATATACATAATCTTCAATATAAGGCTGATACAAATTCTTATGTAAAATAAAAATCTCAGTTCCTTGATAATCCCCGTCATCAATTTTCAAAATATTTTCTGTGTCATACTTATTACTTTCACAACCAATTTCAGGATTAACGACAATATCAAACAATAATCCAACTAAGGTTCTATACTCATCGTATTCGTCTTGTTTTGTAGTCCTGAAATACTCCTCAAGTTTATCTTTGTTTTTCTCCCATGCTAAACAAAATTCTTTAATCATATATTTTATTCTCCTTCATATTTATCCGGTAGTCCCATCCAAGCAATTACCTTACTAATTACTTTCATTTTTCTTCCGCCTGTTCCATATGTAAACCAATAAACTTCATCTATCCATTTTTTATTCTCATATACTTCTTTTCTACAATGTGCTACAAACCACTCACCTCGTTTGGTTTGAATTAAAACTTGTTTACTTATATATACAGAACTGAAATTAGTTGTTGAAATTTCCTCTAATTCAGGTAATCCATCTTTTTTAATTGAATTCCAGTTTTCATTTGCCAACTTATTCATGCCATCTACTCCTCTTTCAATTTCTTTTCGCACATAGGACAATATTTAATTTTAGTATCACAGTAGCCACATCCCAATTCATCAAATTCTTTCTGATATTCTTTCAGTTTTTGTTCCAACCATTCAACTAATTCTTCCTGAAATTTTTTAGATCCACACGCTTCTGTCATATACGGAGTAGCAATTGTAATCCAATATCTATTTTTTTTATTTATCCGTAATTGGCTCGTGATAAACTTAATGTCATTTTGCAACCGCTCTGCTTTGTTGTACACTTCTTTCGTCATGTATTTATCCCCCACTCACAACACTTCTGTAAGAATCCTGAAATCTTTAAATGTATTGTTTTCCATAGTTACTTCAACTGGTTTATTTACTAGTTCAGATACATAATTTACTTTCGCATCTTCTAATATCCGGTTAACTTCTTCGATAGATTTTGTGATTGCCGCCTCTCGGTTTAAATTTTTCCATTTACATTCTGGACTAATATTAACTGTATATTTTCCGCCATCCATAACAGCACTTCCGCCCATACGAAAGCCGAGCTGCAAGCCAATTAGAAACGGGTAATCTCTAATAGTCCCAAACTCGGCAAAAGTAATTTTTCCTAATTCTTTAGTTGTCATTTTATTCTCCTTTCTTTCCATTTCACGGCATATATTATACCGGTAGCAATCTTCACACTCTCCTGGATAAGGAGAATATTCGTCATATTTTTCTTCATTAAAATATCCACAATCAGGGCATATTTTCATATTATTCTCCTTTCTCATATTCCTCAAGCCACGTTCTAGCATACTTATAGGGCTCATAGTGTTCCGCATCGTAGCTCTTCTTATCTTCCTTATTCCAAAACACCGGTCTCATCTCGATTCCGGCATCATGAAGTTTCTCCCAAATATCATAGAATTGTTGATGAAAAATAAGTTTCTGACGATTTCTAGGCGGATTAATAAAATCAATCGGATTATCGTACTGCTTTTTGTCAAATAACATCCGAAGTATCTCAGAAGTAGTTCTGCCCATTTGCCGAAAACCTTGACCTAAAATATAACTCTTCTGGTATCCGAATAACTTAAAACCTAGAGCTTTCTCCACAGCATCGAAATCCACCCAGCTATCTCTTTCGAATCGTGAATAATATAACCATTCTGAAGTCACTTCCTCAATCTTAATATTCATAAAATCCTTCTTGCTCTTCTCCTTGAGTTCATACTCAAGCCTCGTAAGATCATGAGTAAATATCGGTCGTCCCATGATCTCTTCAGCATAAGCCTGGAAATCACTAAACTCTCCAATTAAATATCCTGTGTATGCACTTACAATAGTAGCTTCTCTTTTAGTCATTTTACCGACCCCTTCTCATAAAATTGATTCAATAATTTATTCACCTTCACACCATACTTCTTTTATCCATTTATATATCTCATCAAATGTTTTCGTATTCTTGTACACCTCTACTAACCAATCAGCTAATTCCTCATCTGACATTGAACGAATCTTCTCTCCATTTGTCATGGAACTATCAAACATTTCGTCCGTCCATAAGAAATCCCCATAATCTTCTTCCATAAGATAATATTTATTCTCTGTGCATACTTCGCTGATTTTCATAATCTGTCCTCGCAGAGTACACATTTCGTCTACGGCTTCGACCCAACCATACTCTATATTAGATTTTAAGTCGGGACGAATTCTAACTTTATCTCCAACTTTGTGTTTCATTTGATATACTCCTTTTCGTTAATATTTTGTATCCTGGACAACTACTTTCTCCACAATTGTAGTTGTCCTTTTTTAATACCCAACATTTGCATATTCCTTTTAGTTTTGTTCCACACACAACACAAAAATTATCTTCTTTCTTTATTCCCGGATTCCCACATTTATGGCATATCATCTCGCTCCACCTTCTACTCCTCGAATTCTGTTTCATCTGTCACTGTTGAATTATCACAAATTTTTACCATTGTATTTTCATTTGGAATAATGGTCACTTCTTCATCTTTCAAATTCCAAAACGAAATCTGGTGCCCTTCTCCATGCAACAATTCACCATCCCACTGAAGAATGTCTGTTGACAATTCAACTTTTCCAGGAAGAAGTGTCATTAACTTTGCTCTCTTGCCTGTATAATCAATATTCTCTACCAATGACCTGATTTCCGGATAAATTTCACACACTCTTGTATACATATCAGGCATAAATCTTTTAAGTTGATCACAGAACTTTGGGATATATTCTTTCTGATAAGAAGATATTTCTCCGCCCATGAGTGCATATGGTCTATATTTAATAAGTTCCACAATAAATTCAGGTGTAAAATCTTCTTTCTTAATCATGTCATTATCTACAAAGAAATCACTATTTCGAATCGGATTATTATATCCATTAAGATGTGGCAATCCAAGATAAACATAATCTCCAATTTCGCATACAAAATTTAATGGTTTCAACGCATATTCAACATCTCCGTATTTTCCCTTATATTCCATTACTAAACATCCACATTTCCGCGCTGCTTTTGTAAAACCTTCTTTCTTTTCAATTGTGCCGTAAGGACACTTATGCCGCCATAATCCATTCAGCATCACACAACATTTGCGCTTATAAGCATCGCAATTTTCGCAATTATTACACTTATAAACAGAAATACGTTCTCTGTCACTTTTCCCAGATTTAAAAATGCTAGTTCTCGGATTATAATATGTAAAATTAATTGGCTTGTACTCTTCTATAATAATCACTCCCACCTATATTTAATTTTGTAAATTTGGAATCCATGCTTGACTAAACATGTAAAGATATGTAATATATTAGTTGCGTTGGATTCCTAATTGTCCAATGTATTGTGTTTTCAGACACCCATCAAAGTTTGGTCGCGGAGATGAGTGTCTGTTTTATTATTCACTTGTCTTCTATGTTTCATTATGTATCTTCTTCTGGATACTTCTCTCAGAGCATATCCATCATGCAATCTTCTGTAATTATTTGTAATACCATATAACATTTGATAGAGTTTCTTTGTATTCAAATACTTAAGTTCAAATGTGAAAGTTGTGTCTTCAAATTCTAATCTTCTAAAATTTGATTTATCATTATTACAGTCTTCTTTTTCATATTCAATTGATATAGAAGCGTTTTCTATATTTATTTTCTTACCAGTTTCCAGATTGATGAAACTTGCATCTCCAATTTTATACGTGTTAATATTTTCCACCTCTATTCTTCCGGAAATATCAATGTTCTTCCGACAAATCGTTTCAGTCGCTCATTAATGTCTTTAGAAAAGCAATTATTCTTCGACATAGCATAAGCGTCAATGCAACACTCTACAATTACATTTTTGTCATCAAACTCAATACATCCAATTGTCGATCCCGGCATACGAATTACAATTGTGTTGTTCCAAATGCTTCTTGAGTCATATATGTAACATAAAGAATATGGATAAACATCTCCAAAATTATATCTAACATTGTTGTTGAGATATTCTGTAATTTCGCATACACATTCTTCAGCAATTATGTTTGGTTTTCTTTTAGTTAAAATAATTTCATCACCGATATTACCACCTCCAAAAATTTAAATCACGGATTCATACTAAAAATATACTTTTGGAATATGTTTATATTCTTTAACAACATCTGCATATCCTAAATCAGATAACAATTTTAATAGTGTATTATCCGCATATTCATGATAATTTATTGATCTACATTCATTTAATATCTCCACATATTTGTCAGATAACTCCTGTACAAAAGTAGACTTTTTGTTTTTACTAAAATTCTCTGTTTCATAATCAAAAATCCATTCCCCGATTTCGGTAATGTCATTGTATGAATAAAATCCTAAATAGTCTGCTGCATATTGTAAATCAGATAACTCTTCTTCTGAATGAAGAATAATTTTTTTACAATTATTATATGTATCTTCATCCATTAGATCTGTCATTTTTTCTCCGTCTTTATTGTATGCTTCTATTGTTTGAAGATGTGGATGTTTCAACTTAAATTCATGATATTCGCATTCATATTCATCTTCAAACTGTTTTCCATCATCTGCAATATATACTGTTCTCATATTTAATCTACTCCATTATTTTATTTTTGTTATCAACTTTTATCACTCTCGTGTTTAAAACTAAACGACGGCATCATTTGCAATTTAAACAAATTCTTTTCGTGCATCTGGTCAATTTTCTTCTTTAATTGTTTATCATCAATTAGACCTGTTCTGATATATTTATCGAGAACTTCATATGTAAATCCTAAGTTATCTTCATCTGTTTTATCACAAAGACCATCGGATGGAATTTTCTCAATGAACTCTTTCGGAAGTCCTAATGCATATCCGACTTCCTTAACTTCCGTAACAGTCAGATTAGACAATGGACTGAAATCACCAACACTATCTCCCCATCTTGTACTATATCCAATCCAATCTTCAGATAAATTACATGTATTCGCAACTCTTCCATTTACAGTCTGAGACACAGCATATAATGTAGCCATTCTAATTCGCGCCGGCAGATTGATAGAAGACTGTCTGCTCCAGTGATCGTCCAATTCAGACTTCACTTCATGTTTAATATCTCTTACTGCATTGAAAATATTCACCTCGATATTTTCAATTCCAAGATGATCAACCACCTTCTTTGCAACATCAATATCTTTTTGTTTACCGTTTGGCATTAGGACTCCAAGCACTCTTTCTTTTCCTAAAGCTTCAACGCAGAGTGCAGCAACAATCGTCGAATCCTTCCCTCCTGAAATACCAACAACTGCTTTACAACCACTCCCGTTCTCTTTAAAGAAGTTCTGGATCCATTCAATAATTTCAGTTTTAATTTCATTTGCATTAAACATTAAAATTCTCCTCCATGTAGTCTATCTCTAATTTCTTTTAACGATTGTTCTTTTAATAATTCTCCATCTTTAAAGACTGGAATTAACATATTTCCACGTTTTTCATAATCAATAGCCTGTTTCCATGTAAGCTCATCCTCGTAATAAATACTTCCATCACATCGTGTATATACTCTGCAGCATCCTTTCTGTGATTTCTTAAAACCACCGTCCTTAGGATTTTTAAAAATTGGAGTAGCTTTTCCATCAATCTCACAATATGTTGCTTTAATACAAGAACTAAAAGTGTCTCTTGTAAATGGTTTTAATACTCCATCTTCTTCGATGCACTGAAATGAAAACGATCCAACTCCTAGTGCTACATTTGAACACGCAAATCCATTTTTCATAAGAATTCTGTAAATTTTTTCACATCTCTGTACTGTAATTGAGTCACCGTAAATTGCTTTTACATGTGGATCTAACACTTTATACCCCTTGCTATTAACTGTCCCGCCAAATTCTTCCCATAATTTAAATACAGTTTTTGTTACAACTTCTACACAATCTCCAGAATCTCCACGCATCAACATGCATCCGTTATGATTCATGATTTCTGTTTTTAATTGAGGAAGAATATTATCGATGATATTCCAATAATCATAAGAGTCAAGAACTGCTGAAAAACTTGTGTTTGGATAGATTTCAGTAAGTAATCTTCTTAATAATGTAATCTCGTCTCCATCTACTGCATAATTACTGCACATTACAGAATGTTCTGTACTAGGACTTCCATATGCAACAGGTTCTTTTGTACAATCACAAAAATAATTCTTTTCAAGATAAGGAATAGTTGGAACGGTTGCTGTATTCAAAAATGATAAACACCACCCAGCGCCTGCTTTTACCGCTGATTCCAAACACTCTTCTCCCCGGAAGTCAAAGGCACCAAGAGCTTTTGATCTTGGAATATAGTCATCACAAGTTAGACCATAATAGTGATTAACGATGCCACGATAGGTCATTCCTACTGTTGCTGCTAACATTGGATGCCACATTTCTGCCGAGATAAGACTTTCTAAACTCTGAGGCAGCCATGCAAAATCTTTATGTGTATTTGTAATACCAAACATAGGCACATGCATTGGAACAATTGTACCTTCTGGCAATGCAACAATCTCAATTGGCAAATATCCCAATTTATGTAGACTTTCAATCTTGTCAATTTTATACGCATCCTTACCAAGTGATGCATCCATAATTCTTTTATATTCATAAATAATTTCTTCAAAAGGTTTGTCAAAAAATTCTTCATTGAAATAATCAATCAGATACGTTTTAATAAACCCCTGTAATCCAAACATTACTACTTTATCCCATCGTTTTACACGACTCATTCTAGGAGTAAAATAGGAAACTGATTTTGTAATATTTTCAGGTAGCATTTCTGCATGAACCGCTTTATAAAAGTCAATTAATAACATTGGATTTGTCTTATTCGTCATATTCAAATACCTCTACTTTCTCATGTTCTTTTGTAAAAATACTATTTGTCGTGAACACTCTGTCAATCAATCCACTACTCAATACTTCTCCTTCGAGGATTGTATTTTCACAATGAGATACATATAGATAAATCTCCTTTGCTCCCAGTTCCTTTAACTTAATAGCTGAATGATAAAATGTTCCGCCACGACTTGAAATATCATCTACAATTAAAATTTTTCTTCCTTTAATCAGATTTGTCATGCCTGAAACATCTAGTCCTTTAATCTCCCCTGTTTCCCAATCGCGCTTTTTAATACCAAAAGCATAAGGAAGATCAAACATTGTAGAATAACGTTTCATAGCTCCTTCGTCCGGATAGAACATTGTAAGATTATTTGTGCCACCAATGTATTCACTTTCAATCGCTTTCCACACATATTTGTCTGGATATTTAATTAAAACTCTATCAATAAGAGCTTCGCTTACAGATGAATGTGGATCTAATACTGTTACAGAATCAAAATCCAACCAATTAATAACTTCCGCAAAATACTTTAATGTAAATACGTCTTCAGTTGTTTTAACACGGTCTTGACGACTGTTTGGGATATATGGCATATTCAGATACAGACTTGCAATACCATGAGAATTAAGATGCTTTACAATATAAATTAGCGTCACTAATTCTTCATTATTTTCAAACAACCATGTAATAGTTGCCTCTCTATAATTTTCAAAATTATAAGGAACATCCTCTTTAATCAAAAGTGTTCCGTCTGGAAACTTCTTTGTATTTAACACCTCTCCGTTAATTTTAATCATAAGTTTTCTCTCCAATCACATTAATTTGACAAGATTTCATCACTTCTAACGCAGCTCTATGCTTTTCAGGAGTGGCACCAGCGCAGCACGACGCATCGACTGTAATTTCCATTTCTGGCACCCATGCTTTAATTAATAGAGCATTCGACACTACACAAATATCAGTACATACACCAACAAGTTCAACGCTATCATAATCATTACTAGCAAAACCGCCATGGATACATTCTGCAAGGTAATTACTTCCAAATCTATTTTTATTAATTACGTGTTTTGCGTAAGATTTTAATTCGTCTACAATTTCCCATCCATTTGTTCCAATAACACAATGCTCTACAGGCAATTTTTTACCTTCCTGAGTATCTAAATAACCATCCAAATGTGTGTCTTTTGTGAAGAAAACTACATCACCGTTATTGTAATATTCTTCAATTTTTTTCTTTACATCTGGAACAATTGCAACTGCTTCTTTTGTTCCCAAATTTCCACTCACAAAATCGTTTTGCATATCTACTACAACTAAAACCTTCATATTCCCTATTCTCCTTCTACCAATTCTAAGCATTCTTTCAGAAAGTTTCTTACTCTATCACGCCCACTTTCGCAATATATACCTGTATAACATACCGGCTTATTCCAGAACGCCATCCATGCTCTTTTAAATCTTCCAATAATTCCTTTAAAATCTCCACCGCAATATGAATCCTCAAAAGAGATTTCAAAATCAGTTGAATTTTCCGTTGTATATTTAGAAAACACAACTGCTTCTGCATTATCATCACATCTGATGGTGGCTGTTTTTACATTGTTTTTCTTCATATATTAGCTCTCTCTTTCTCCGTTTGAATTTCTGCTTTCATTATTTAACTAAGCTATCAATATCTACTGAAAATCCATCAAACTTTCCTGTTGATAAATATTCTTCCGTATCAAAAAACATTATTTTCTTTTTCTTTTCTGACAACCCGATAGAGACTCCATTATCTATCAATGATTTTCTCAGTAACTCAAGAATAATTTGAATCTACTATTTTGTATCTTCTGACATTGTTATCCCTCCATTGCTTTATATGGTTCCGGAAGTGGCTGCCATGCTACAATATCAGTTAAATAAGGTCTTATATGATTAACCC
>ERZ1673739.227-NODE-227-length-86528-cov-7.065165_pt1 | contig 86528 bp, 51 predicted proteins | sample MGYA00580210_ERZ1673739 | MGnify/ENA primary metagenome ERZ1673739 (study PRJEB41218, sample SAMN15661749) | gut metagenome | host: Homo sapiens | place: Canada: London | collected 2015-08-20/2019-03-30 | study: EMG produced TPA metagenomics assembly of... | reverse complement strand
ACGTGTTCATAATAATACCTCCATAGGTATATTTAAACACATTTAACCATATTAAACAATATATTTAGTTACTTATAAATTCCTCCTTTTTTCACATAATCGATATCCGCACCAAAAGCTTTGCAGATATCATCTTTCGTTTGTATCAGATGCTAAAAGCCAGTCTCCTGTGCTTTTGCCCATCCTGACTGTGAATATAGGAAATCACGAGATTTCGCTTTCTGGAACAATGCTCATGTATGCTTCTTACATTTCGTTCAAAAAAGCAGAAGCAGCCGCACCAGATCGCCGACAGGAAAAACAGCATATGCAGACGCATATTGCCATCCCGAAACTCTCTGCTCCGCTCCAGAAAAATAAGGCGACTGATCCGCCTTGTATGTACTTCGTCTATTTCTGCAGACTCCTGTACTCTTACAAGAGACATCTTCATAAGACATGTGGCTGTCTGGACAGATACCCTCTGCTGCTGAATCAACTCTGTTTTCATATGTGCCAGCCCGATCGTCGAAAAAATCAAAACTGCTACAACCACGAAAACCGGTATCACTCTTTTGCCAACTGACAGCCTCATGTCCTCACCTCCTGTAGTATGTCCGCTGTTTATCCGAAAATTCATCGTCAGAGAAGCAGACATTCACAATCTGCCTCTCCTCGTTCAAATTCCGTCATATTTTTCATAATATTTGACCGTTTTTGATGTTATTTTATTCCAGCAACAACTTTACAACTTTTTGAGGTATTTGACAATAGATTTTTTTAAGAAAATGGTTTATTTTTCTCATATAATTTACTTTATCAAAAATTTATTTTATTTTAATTGACATTCACTATTTAAGACAGTATGATTAAATCCATCACTTGATTTAAGAAAATTATTTTTTAGATATTACCAGTGGATTATTTCTGAAAATCGTGTATAATATAAGTGAGCAGAGATATGAAAACTGCACTTTCACACTTATTTTTACAAGTGTTTTTTGACTGACGAAGCCACCATTGAAAGGATAATTTGACCGACGAGGTCTCTCTGGTTCGCCAGAGTAGGGTATGGTTAGCGCCGTACCCTTTTTTATATATAAAACTAAGGAGACAGACCATTGAACGAATGTCTGAAGGCACAAAACAAAACCAACGAAATATAATCATCGCCAATAACTTCACCAGCAATGAACTAGATCGTTTTTCAACATCTGATTTTCGCTGGGCTGATAACAGAACAAAGCAATTCCAACACAGGCAGGTAAAAAAGGGGGAAATCTATCAGTTTGAGTTTGGCAAAAATACTTTCCAAGTTTTTACTATAACTACAATCAGCTTCAGCAAAAAGCGGTTTCACTGGAAAAACAGCAAAAAGAAAATGATGCTTCCCTAGAAGAACTCACATCCGAGAATGAAAAATTAAAGAAACAAATTGCTGCATTGCAAGAACAGTTTTCCCAAAACAATAATAATCAGTAACATTTAACGTCGCTTGCTTCTGTCAAGCAAACAATGATCCCGCACCATAGATTGGTCCCCATCCACGAAGTTTTCTATTACCTGTAAATTTTTTTACAAGATAGCGATAAAATCAGATCACCTCCAACATCAAAAAATTTTATTTTTTCTCTTCTTTGCAAGATTTACATATCTTTCTCTATTTTCCCTATCAACCCAATATCTGCCGGCAGCCAATCCACACTGTATAAATGCTCTTTATCCAGCCATTTTGCCGCTTCATGTTCTTTCAGGACCAGGTTCCCTTCTACGATCGTACACCAGAAACACTGCATGGAAAGATGGAATGTCGGATAGTCATACTCGATCGTGTCTATGTGCTTGCCGACTTCTATGACTGTATCGAGTTCTTCTCTGATTTCTCTTTTCAGTGCCTGCTGCGGCGTCTCTCCAGCTTCTATTTTTCCGCCCGGAAATTCCCATCCGTCTTTGAATTCTCCATAACCACGCTGTGTGGCAAAAATCTTATCTTCGTTTTTGATGACTGCTGCAACTACTTTTATTGTTTTCATTTTGTATCTTTTCCGTCCTTCCTATGGCAGTCAAGCGGATATTCGTAATCCGCTTTGCTATTTGATTTGGTTAAACTCTAAAGCATTGATTTTCAGTCTTTTTACCTTTTTGTTTTATTAGGTAACAATATAATCGTATATATCACTTCGCACCGGTACATCCAGGCGATATAAAATCTCAAATGCATCGTCATTGGTGCTTTCCATATGGATTGGATTCGGATCGCCTTCGGCAAAGATTTCTCCTAAGAAATAGAATTCTTTTGCTTCATGATCGTCTTTATTTTTCCGTACAAACAGGAAGATTCGATTGCTTTTTTCTTCTTCCCCTCGCTTATAAATATGTACCACATCGCCGGAAGTTATTTTTCTTGGATGTTTTGATAATGCGATCAAATTGGTTTCCGAAAGGAAGCGATCTTCGTATGCGATTGCATCTTCTGCTTTGTCATAATTAATGAAAACCGGAAGCGTTTTTGTATCTGCATCATAAAAATAACCGCCGATATTCTGCGCATTCATATTTCGTTTCCAGTTCAGAAGTCTGCAGACATCTTCGTAGGTATATTTTTGGTATAACTGAAAATTTGTATCACGGTATATATCTGCATATTTTTCTTTATATTGCTCAATTCCGAAATCAAGCAGTTCCAACACCATATTTTTGAAATTCTGATTTTGCAGTAACTTTTGAAACCCTTCTGTGATCCGATAACCGCCATTTTCGGTTTCTTCAATAAAAATACAGTCTCTGTATTTTTTCTTCTCTTCCTCTTTCGGAAATTCATTCGTCAGATTTCGCACAACAGATTCTTTTACCTGATCTGTCATTTTCAGGTTATACTGTTTTTCTAACCAATTTTTGTACTCCATAAAATATGTGATTATACGGTCTGGCTGCAGAATGAGATGACGCAAAAGCTCCAGTTCATGTATCCGCTTATATGCAGTCATTTTCTTTGACAAATATTCGATCACATTCTGCTCTGTTTCCGACAAACATATCTGATATTCTTTCTCATATTTTTTCAAAAACTGATAGTAAGAACCGCATTTTTCAAAAATTTTAGTTACATCAACCGCACCATACTCTTTGAATTCCAGAATGGATGGAATTCTTCCAAGTTTATTTTTCAAAGATTGATACGATTCCCGAAGCAGTTTCATATCATTTGTTCTGGCACTGTCAATCGAAGCATAGATCCGTTTTCTGGAAACCTCATCAAAATGAATCGTTGAACTTCCCGGAATAATCCGCGCGCTTTCTCTGATATAGCGACGCATAGTATCTTTGTTGTAACTTCGGTCACCGGACAGAGCGATCGGTATCATAAAGTTATTCATGTAATTTCCGATAAAATCAAGAACAACCACATACTCTTTTCCTTCACATTTTCGCAGGCCTCGGCCAAGCTGCTGAATAAATATAACCGGTGATTCGGTTGGTCTGAGCATAATGACCTGATTGATTTCCGGAACGTCGACACCCTCATTAAATATATCCACGGTAAAAATATAGTCCAGCTGTTCTTCTCTGCCCAGGTTCTCGGCAAGCTGATCGATAACCTGTTCTCTTCTTTGCTGACTGTCTTCACCTGTCAAAACCGCAGTCTGGTAGCCTCGCTGATTAAACTTCTGTGATAACTCTTTTGCTTCTTCTTTTCGGCTACAGAAAACAAGCCCTTTCACACGTTCTCCGCTGAATCCATAATATGCTGCTTTTTTGATCACATAATCCACTCTGGCATCCGACACCAGATTTGCGAAATTTTTAGTGCCGCTATAATCATCAAACACCTGACCGTCTATTTCCAGATCAGTGATCCCAAAATAGTGAAACGGACATAGTAAATCTTCTTCCAGCGCCTGCTGCAGGCGGATTTCATAGGCAATATGATGATCAAAAATAGAGTAGACATCATAATTATTGGTATCTGGACTGGCTGTCATTCCAAGCCAGAATCCGGGTGTGAAATAACTCATGATGCGCTGATAGCTTTCTGATCCGGCATGGTGGCATTCATCTAAAATGATAACGTCAAACGCATCTTTTTCATACTGCTCATAAATCTCTGATTTTGCCATCATCTGCATTGTTGAGAATACAAACTCTGCATTCATTTCTCTTGCATTTCCGGAAAGCAAACCATAACTTCTCGCACTTCCAAATACTCTCCTGTAGCTTTTTAATGCCTGCTTTGCAATCTGTTCCCGATGAACTAAAAATAATACTCTGCGCGGCTGCATTTCTCTTACTGCAAATGCAGAAGCAAAGCTTTTTCCTGTTCCGGTACTGCTCAGAAGAAGGGCTTTATCAATACCTTCTTCTCTCATTTTCATCACATTTTTTACAAAAGCGACCTGCATTTTATTCGGCTCTAAGGTGTACTGCTCCAGATTTACGATTGACTCCTGCATTGCCTGCCGTCTTTGCTTTTTGATCATCTGTTCTCGCAGATATTCCTGACGATAATTTTCAATAAATGCATCATAAGCTAATGCATGATGATCTTTCCAAAGCTCCTGAAACTCCTGTAAAATCTCCTGTGCCAGTTCTCCTTTTTCTGTCGATACAATCTTCGTGTTCCACTCTCTGTTTTTTGTGATCGCACGAAGTGTCATATTCGAACTTCCAATGATAATTTTATAAATTTCCTCTTTTCGGAAAATATAGCCCTTTGTATGAAAACCTGCTGTTTCTGAATCTGTCCGAAACATCTTCAGCTCAATGTTTTTCAGGGTTGCCAGTTTTTCCAGCGCATCCGGTTCACTGAACATCAGATAATCCGTGGTAAGGATCTTCCCCGGGATGTTTTTTCTTTCCAGTTCTTCTAATATCTGCAGCAATGGTGTAATGCCGCTTTTCGTAATAAACGCAACACTGATCTGAAACTCTTCACAATCCGAGAGCTCCTGCTCCAACGAAACAAGGACTTTCTTGCCTTCTTTATAATTGTTGGATATAAACTCCGGCCTGTACGCAAGATTTGAGCGATAGCTTTGATCCACACAAGCCGTCTGAAAACCGTCATGCAATTCTTTTATTTTCTGCTGTTCTTTATTCATACTCTTCTATCATCGCCTCCTGATACGTAGCATATTTTTCTCTTTGCATCGCTTCTTTGATTTCCTGCAGTTCCGGCAGGTCGATCTTATCCAGTTTTCGGATTCGTTTCTCATCCAGCTGCACTTCGGATTTGTATTTCTGATAATATTCTGCCTTGTATTTCCAGAAAATAAAATGTTCCGGATAGCGTTTTTTGAGGTTTTGTGCGATCTGCAGCCCCTCCGGGTCAAAATCGCCCGCATAATAGATGGTACTGTTTTCTGTCAGTTTATCCAAAAGCACAAACACCGAAAACTTCGGCTGCCCGTTTCCACACAGAATAGTTCGATCCGGATACTTTTCCACAAGTCTTGAGAAAACCGCCGGATTTTCAACCATATAGATTTTCTGTTCTCCTGTGATTTTTCCAAGTCCGCCCAGTGTTTTTAAGGTCAGTTTCAATGGTTCTTTGCATCTGAAGAATCCTTCGATTCCGGGGTGGGGTTCTCCGTTTTCCTTCCATGCATGAAGTCCATACGTTAAAACATCGTTGGAAAGTTCATCTTTTAAAATCCCGGCTTCAAAATAAATTCTGTTTTTGTATTCGGCATTGGAAAGTCCGTTGCTTCGCTCTTTTTTCAGTTTCCATTTCAGATAGGATGACAGACATTTTTCTGCCGTTTCTCCTTCATCAAAATAGTGTGGATTTCCTGTGACTTTCGCAGCAAAAACAGCAAGCAATTCTCTTTTTTCGGACGCTGCCAGCGTTTCTGCTGCCCGGTCTGTCTTTTGCAGAAGATCTTCCAGTTCTTTTTTGTTTTCTTTATACTGCTGCAAAAGAAAAAGATAACTTTCTTTTCTGTTTTGCAGCACTTCAGAAATCCAGTTTCGAAAATCCGGATTTTTTAATTGAAGCTGAATATTTTGAAACCAGAATTCTCTTTGCTGTTCTTCTTTTTGTTTTTCTTCTTTCTTTACAAGCAGTGCTCTTCCTGTATAAAGCTCCAGGATTTCTTCCCAGGTGAAATTGCAGAAGCGGCTGCTTTGCAGTGCCTTTTCCATTTGTTTTGCCGTGACCCGCACATTTTTCTGCCCGGAAAAATCTTTCTGAAGAAAACCGCCAAGCTGCTCTTTTTCTTCTTTTGTGAGGTCATCCAGAAGAAAGGTTCCGCCGAAATGTCCGATCCCGGCATATTTTTCCTGTATTTTTGCAAACAGTTTTTTGTATACAGAACGTTCCAGGAAATAAGCCCTGCACTCTTTTTTATCGTTTTTCATATATCTTTTACTCTTTTTTTACACTTCCTGACTTTAGATCTGTCATGAAGCATTGTTTTATCGCATACAATCTGCAGTTCTACCATACTCCTTCCGAAACTTACTCTGTCTGATTCACATCTTTTTTCGTTGTCATCTGCCTGACCGTTCCATTCCATGTATAACGGATGACAGTCACAAATTTTGCATTTTCCGGACGTACCAGCTGATAAATGGCAAGTGCCGGAACCGTCTCGTAGTCTCCCCACAGGATCTGAGAATTGATCATAAAATTAAAATCAAATTCTACCATAAGGCGGAACATATCACGGATGTTCATCTCATCCACCCCGGCAAATGCCTCATCCAGGGAGATCAGCCTTGGGGCATCCCCTCTTGCACCTGCATATTTTGCGACAACGGCTGAAAACAACGGCACATACATCGCCATTGCTTTTTCACCGCCGCTGAACGTGAAGAATACACGGTCTGTCAGTTCCCTCTTTTTCTCGCCGGTCTTCTGGCATTCCAGCTGGAATTCAAACCACTTGCGGTAATCCAGAACTTCCCGCATGATTGCATGGAAGGACTGCATATTCGCTGTCTCATCGGCTTCCTTTCTTGCCTCGGCAATCTTGGAGCGGAAATGTCTGGATAACTGTTCGACTTCTTCCGGACGCATGATCTCGGCATCTTTCTGAAGCAGATCCACCAGTGTTTTTGTATCCATCTGTTCTTCTTTGTCTGCCCGCTTGTTTTTCCAGCGAAGGCTCAGTTTCAAACCGCTGGAAGTTTTCATAGACTCCATCAGATCGTTCATTTTTTCCACCCAGCGTTTGCTCGCCTGGATTCTGGCACGGATCTTTTTGCTGATCGTATTGGCAAGGATATCTTCAAAAAGTTCTTTATCTTTATCGTTGAGCAGCTGGCTCTGTACTCTTTCATTTTCTTCCAGAATAGAGAGCAGTTCTTTAAATTTCACAACGGTTCCATGGTACTTTGCAGAAACATCGATACGTTTCATACTCATCTCCAGGAAGGAAGTCTGTTCATCCAGATCCTGGAACAGTGTCTTTAATGTCATCTGATATTCCAGCAGATAACCTCTGTTTTTATGATACTCTGCCTGAAGCTTTCCAAAAAGGTCACTCTGCCTGTCGTTTCCGAATTTTCCGGCAAGCTGGCTGCATACTTTTGCCGCTTCTTTTTCTGTCACTTTTTCTGTTGCCGAAAGCTCCATCACATAGCCAAGCTGATATTCCTGTTCAAATACTTTTTTCAGCCAGATTTTTTTGTCCTGCAGTTTTTCGGTGATCTTCTGATTTTCTCTCTGTTTTTCTTCCAGAATTTTTCTCCCGCTCTCCAGCTCACCTCTTTTTCTTGCGGAAGCTTCTTTTTCCTGCGGAATCACACTTAAACGTTCCATGCAATAATCCAGCCTGCTCTTAATTTTTTCGTAGTCGGTAAGCTTTAACTGTTCCTGTACTGCCAGAAGTTCTGCTTCTTTTTGTTTTTGCTGTGTGAGATTTCTGCCAAGTTCATACCGGATATCATCCAGATCCTTCTCGATATCTTCCAGATAAAATTCCTGGCTTCTTATGTAGTGCAGCGTATTGATATAGTCTTTATGGCAGATCTGCAGCTGGTTCAGGCACTCCGTATATTCTTTCAGTGCTTCCTGAACTTCTTCAAACAGATCCAGTCTCGCTTTCAAGTAACATTTCTGACAGGCTTCCTGCACCCGCAGGCGTACTTCATCCAGCTTCTTTCGCTCTGTCTCGACACGCTGTTTCTGCTGCTGTATCTTTTCATTCAGATCCTTTAATTTTTCTTCCTGCTTTTCACACTCTTTTGCGGCAATCTTCAGGTCATGGTCTTTTGGGAAAGTGTTCCATTCTTCCGACAGTTTTTTCAGACGACTCTGGATTTTTTCGATTTCCTGTTCTTCTGTTTCGATTTCTTTTTGCTTCTCGTCCAGGAGCTGCTGCAGTTCTGCGATCTTATCCAGGCGATACTGTTCTCTTGCTGTAGAACCGATAAAACAAGGTGTGTACTGTTTTGTTACCGTGCCTTCGAGAACTCCGATCTTATAATTTCCGTCCTCATCAATCCAGGTCGCTGCCTGATCGGATCTTCCTGATGTGATTGCTGACAAAACACCCGATACATTCTGATATAAGAACATATCATGATCCGGATTGTCGATATCCAGCCAATCCATAAGGTTGTTCCTGACATACTCTGCATCCGTAAATAAATAGCGGTCGCAGCATCCTTCTTCGCTCTGAAGAACCTGCTCCCGGTACTGCGGTGCAATGATCAGTGCATCCAGGATTCCCATGTGCAGAAGTGCTTCTTCCAGTCTGGCTGCTTTTTCTTTCCCCAGCTTCTGATCAAAATCAACCATCTTATAAAACGGCAGATATGGGATGTTCCTTTCATCCAGACGTTTTCTGTTTTCAAGAACTGCCGCACCCCTTTCCGGCTCCGGTTCTTTCTGGTTTTGCCACTGTCTCAGTTCCGTGCTGATCGCATCGTATTCTTTTTTAAGTTCTGAAAGCTGCCAGCTTCTCTGGGTTTTCTCTGCTGATAAAGCCTCGTTTTTCTGATCATACGCTTTTTTGCTTAAATTTCGAATCGCCCAGTAGTCACAGTCCGACTGATAGTTTTCAATCTGCCTTGCCATCTCCTGCAGAACTTCCGCCTCCGGATGCAGTTCTTCATTTTGCTGATTCCATTTATAAATCTGCTCGATCAGTTCCTGACGGATCTCATGAAGCTGATTTTCGTACTGTAAAAGTTCTCTCTCTGCTTTGTTTCTCTCATCCTGATACTGATCCAGATCCTGAAGGAACGTGCTGTAACGCTCCTGCACCGCTTTTTCTTCCAGAAGCAGCTGCTTTCCCTGCTCTACTTTTTTCGTGTAATCTTTCAGCAGTTTCCGATGTGCATCAAAAGAATATTCCTCTTCTTTCTTTTCGCAAAGCTCTTCCTTCATAAAAGAAAAATCATCAAATGGAACGCCATCCATATCGGATTCCATTTCCTCCAGATATTCTTCGATTTCAGACCATTTTTCTTCTTTCTTTTCTTCCTGTTTTTTCAGGATTTCTTCTGTATCGATCCGCTTTTCGTTTTTCGTCTGCTCCTGCTGTTTTTTATCAGCAACAATTTTCTGTAACTCTCTGATCTCCTGGCTTATTTTAATCTCGCGGTCTTTTAATTTGGCTGCATCATTATCTGCCAGGGAGTCCTTCTCTTCCTGAAGCAGCTTTTCTTCTCCTGCAAGTTCTTCATAATGTTCTTTTTCTGCCTGATAAGATGCTGTATTTTCCAGGATTGCTTTTTCAGTCTGAACTGTTTTTTCTTCCGCCTGGCGGCACTCTTTTATGGCTTTTGTATAGAGAAGTGCTTTGTCATACAGTACGATCTCATTATACTGATCGTACACTTTTTCAATCTGTTTCGCTGCAGAAATACTTTCTTTTAAGGTATCCAGATTTGTTTTCATGCCATCCATATTTTCGATCGCTTCCGACATCGGACGAAGATCATCTTCGGATAAGGTCTGAAGCGAACTGCTCAGGATATCATTGATCACGGTAGGCTTGAAATCCTTTGACAGTTTCGGCGTTCGCAGCTGGATCAGAAGGTTCAGCAGTTCCCTGTATTCTTCCTGTGTCTCAAAACCAAACAGCAGTCTGTTGACACACTGTGCATACTCGCTCTGTGTTTCCATCACTTTTCCGCCTTCTCCGATGCGGTTTTTCAGTTCACGCATAGTGCAGGTGATCTTGCTTTTTTCTTCTTTATAGAGATAAAGATCTTTGCCGATGCGTCTGCCATCCGTAACGCAGAAATACCAGGAGTCCATTTTTTTATTTTTCCGGGCACGCATACCGATGCCAAGTGTCAGAAATTCATCGCTTTCTTTGCGTTTGAGCTCCATATAAAGGTATCCGGTCCGCTCATCCCGTCCATCCCCTTCTTCGAGAAGATAATTTTCCATTTTTCTTGCTTTTGACCCAAATGGATCCAGACGCTCCGGACGCATATTTCCATCCAGGAGCAGCGGGATAAAACTCTGCATCGTTACAGATTTTCCGGAACCATTGGCTCCGCGAAGCAGCATCCTGCCATCCAGAAAGTAAAACTCTTCTTCGTCGTAGTACCAGAAATCAATCAGCCCTACCCTGTATATCTGCCATTTACTGTTCATCACTGCCTCCATTTTTCATAAATTCTTCCGGATACTTTCCGATCACTTTTCCGATTGCCGGACTGAGCCAGATGTCTTTCTCTTCCCGGATCAGTCCCAGTTCCAGCATATAATTCTTTACATTTTCACAAAATTCTCCTGTTGTCATCTCACGGTATGTTTTGATAAATCCCCTTCCATAAAGCTCTTTGCATGACTCCAGGATGCCTGTAAACATCTCTCTTGGAATAAAGATACGTTCATCTGCCGCAGGCACGATCTCTCCTTCTTCTATCTTTTCACAGATCATGCCATTCACAAGCAGGATCACATCCGATATCGTGTTTTCTTCCGGAAAACACCGCCCCATGCGGCAGTCCTGTGAAAGAATGAGAAATGCACTTGTGCGGTGCACGTGCAGTTCACAGTCCAGATATTCTTCAAAATCACTCTGTACCAGATTCCTCTGATTGCGGATATAGGCGAAATCTTCTTCATTCTGCTCATTTTTATACATCCCCATCGTCATCAGAAGCTGGCGGTAAACTCGCTGTCTTCGCACAATTCCGCGGTCTTCATCGACATCGATCCACTCTTCTTTCTGAAAATCCTCCGGCCTTGTATATCCCATGATATCCTGCGTAAAATTCCGCATAAAGTAGCGGGACGCCCCGGTATTTTCATAGAGCACTTCATTGCTCCCGTCTTTCGCAAAATTCTCTTCACTTCCGTCATCCACATCAAGAATGCCGCTGTTCACACAATATTTCAGCACTTTGATCAGGTGTCTGCGGTACTGGTAGATCGTCCAGTCAATCTGCTCTTCCTGATACTGCCCCTGTATGTATTCCGTCAGTTCTGATAATACAAACTGTTCCATCGCTTCTTTTTCTTCCAGAAACATCAGGATCATACAGAAAAATACATACTCTATCTTGTCGTTAAATTCCAGAATCCCCATCCAGTTCTCCGGCTTTGCCGGCATTTTCTCTATTTTTATCAGATATGGATTAACGATCATCTGATACCCCAGCTTCTCCGTCAGAAATTTCTTAATGGCCGGTGCTTCATCTTTCATCCGGTAATACAATTCCCTGTCTCTGCTTTTTAAAATCCATCTTCTCCCCAGTAATATTTCTAACGCATTCATTTTTTCTCCTCAAACCGGATTGTGTACGCCGGCATCTGTAAAATCCCGTCTTTTGCATGCAGCATACAGGTTTCTTTCGTATCTGCATTTTCGATATAATAAATTTCGCCGCTCTCTGTTTTCCCGCGAAAATGCTTATTCTCCAGTGCTTTCGACAGCCACAGCAGAAAAACATCTCTTACATGCGGCTCAATCTCCGGCAGTTCTGCAAACGAAATTTTTCCATCTTTAATATAGCTGCGAAGCAGTTTCTGTTCTTCCTCCAGCCTGCGGATCGTCTCCAGACGCACTGCCTCTTTTTCTTTGCTGCGGTCTGCAATGCTGCTTCGTTTTGCCTTTTCCTTGTAGGTCCGTACACGCGGAAGCACTGTTACCACATGCGGATCTTCTTCAAAAACACCGCTGTTGATGCTCTCCGTCTTTCGCCCGGAAAGCCCCTTTAAATGCAGCGGTTTTTCGATCCCGAAAACAGAAGCCGCCAGCCTGTGTGCCTCATAGATATCCTCGCATTTTGAGAACATCACTGCCAGTTTATGGTATTCTTCTCTTCGATTGGAACCGCTGTTGCTCAGTTCGCTGATCCTCGCTGCATATCTTGTGATTTTTCTTATGATTTCGTTTGTCGTATCAAACACACGCACCACTTCCGACTGCTGATCCTCCGTCGCCATGAACCACTCTTTCAGGCTCTGCCAGCGTCCGGTGACTTTATCAAGGATCCTTTCTTTTGTCAGCTCTACATCAATCTGAGGAATCGAGACTTCATATTCTGCTTCTTTCTCCAGTATAGCAGTTATCTGATGTTCTTCTGTATTCTTCAGGTACTGCTCGATCGCCGACGCATTGATCTGCAGGCTTTTTACGAAACTTCGCAGATATTCGATCAGCCGGTCCTTGAAGATCAGAAATTCCTGCGTTTTCATCATCTGCTCCGCTTTCACACTGCTCAGCTCACGCATATAATCCTGATAATTCTGATTAAGACGGATGAAATCGCTGCCCAGATCATTCCACCAGCTGTAGATTTTTTCCGGTTCTTCGTTCTGCATTTGCGGGATTTTTTCCAGATTCATGCGGATCCGCTCCAGAAGTGTCGGCTCCAGGGAAGAACTTTCGATAAACAGATTTTCTACCCGGATCACCATTCGCTCGATTTCTACTGTCGCTTTTGACAGCTGATAGCGAAATTTTTTATTTTTAAATTCTTCAATCGTGGTCACTCTCCTGGTATCCTGCGTGGTGATTAGATTCCCCCAGGCAGTCAGTGCCGTAAGATCCTGCTGACACTGTTCCGGTGTATACTCCTGAAAATACGGATCTTCTTTTAATTCCTCATAAACTTCTTCCTGGTAGATCCAGTATTTCAGCTTTTCATAATTTAAATAAAAAAGCCGGATGATCGGGCGATATCTGTCTGTATTGTCTACATTCAGGTATTTCGCCTCCAACATCGGCTTTTTCAAAGTCTCATTTATTCTCATAATGTCTGCTGTCCTCTTTTATCCGATTTATTTCGTCCATGTAAAGCGGACGTTCAAAATTTATATCTTCGGCATACTTTCATTTAACTACAGGTATCGTATCATAAGACAATTTACATCACAAGATAATTTTTACTTTTCGTTTCTGTTCCATAAAATTGCAATCACGGAACTGACAAGCAGCAGCATCGGATAGAAGAGTCTCGGCATGATCTGAAATGCCGAAAGTTCTCCGCCAAGTTCATTTACGGCAGAAATCGCCACCAGCATCTGGGCACCGTATGGGATGATGCCCTGGAAAATACAGGAAAACGTATCCAGGATCGACGCTGCTTTTCTCGGCGTGATGCCGTACTCCTGTGCCATTTCTTTTGCGATCGGATTTGCCATGACGATCGCCACTGTATTGTTTGCCGTGGCAATGTCCATCGCACCGACCAGCAGTCCCATGCCGAGCTGACCGCCGCGTTTACCACGGAAAATCCGGTGGATCCAGCCAAGCAGAGCATCAAATCCGCCATATTCACGGATCAGGGCACACATTGCCGCCACCAGGATTGCAACCATGCAGGTTTCAAACATTCCAGAAACGCCATTCCCCATGTTTGCAAGAAGATCGACCGGTGCGATATGCCCTCCGGCCAGCATGATAAACGCCCCGGAAACAATCCCGATCAGAAGCACCACAAAGACATTAATGCCGATAATGCCTCCGATCAGCACCAGCACATATGGGATCACCTGCACCAGATGATAAGACTGGCTGACCTGCCCCTGCACTTCTGTCTGAAAGGACAGAATCAGGATTAAAATCAGCGTTGCGACTGCTGCCGGAAATGCAATCCAGAAATTCTCCCGGAATTTGTCTTTCATCTCACAGCCCTGCCCGTTGCAGGCTGCGATCGTCGTATCCGAAATAAAAGAAAGATTATCACCGAACATTGCTCCGCCCATAACGGATGCCACACAGAATGCCAAGTCAAATCCGGAAGCACCGGAAACAGCCGATGCGATCGGCACCAGAAGTGTGATCGTTCCGACCGATGTTCCCATCGCCACGGAGACAAAACAAGCCACCACAAACAATACCGCCACTGCATATCTCGCCGGAATCAGGGAGAGCATACAATACGCCACACTCTCTGCACTTCCCCTTCCCACAACTCCGACAAACGAACCCGCCGCCAGAAAGATCAGCAGCATCGTGATGATGTTTTTATCACCCACGCCGCCAGACATGATCTCCAGTTTCTGTTCAAAATTTACCGCCCGGTTCTGCAGACAGGCAACCAGGATCGCTGCCAGAAAAGCAACCACGATCGGTACATTATAAAATCCCATCGGGATTTTCATCACATACTCAAATAAAATACCAAGCCCCAGATACAGCACAAGAAATACGCCGATCGGCATTAAAGCGATTGCATTTCCTTTTGTTTTTCCATTTCTGTTTTCCTTTTCTTTTCCCATTTTGCTTCCTTTCTGTTACTGTTCTTCCTTCTTTCTCATGTAAAGCGGACATTCACAATCCGCTTCGCAACCTGTGCGTTCAAGCACTCCGAGAAGTTTTGTAATCTCCTTTTGCGGATCATCCCACCAGTCCATCGTCCAGATGCGATACAGTTTCCATCCAAGTCCTTTCAGCACTTCAAACTGTGCCACCTCACGGTCTTTCGTATTTGCCGACTGACAGTAAGAATCTCCGTCCGTCATAATTCCGAGCAGATATTCTTCCGGATGATCCGGATTGATCACTGCGATATCCACTTTGAATTTTGAATGGCCGACATTTAACTGATACTCGTATCCAGCATCTGCAAGTTCACGGCAGATCTTTGCTTTGATCCCCTGATTTTTAACTGCTTCATTCTCTCTGTAGTCTCCCCTCAACTTTCCATTCTGAGCAAATTCCATGAAATATTTCAGAGATTCTACGCCTTTTGCTTTTGTTCGTCTCAAATTGATTTGATCGGCTGTCATAACAGAAAACACCACCATTTCACACCGGGCACGGGACACCGCAACATTCAGACGTTTCCATCCGCCATCCCGGTTCAGCGGTCCGAAATTCATGGACAGCTTTCCTTCCGCATCCGGTCCGAATGCCACGGAAAAGAGGATCACATCACGCTCATCTCCCTGGACATTCTCCAGATTTTTGACAAACAGCGGCTCTTCTTCCATATTTGCCCATTTATCAAAATTTAAATCTTTCTGATATTCTTCCTGGAGCAGATCCTCGATCAGAGTCTGCTGATTAACGTTAAACGTAACCACACCGATCGTCTGCTTTTTCCGCTCTGGATCGGCATATCTTTTCTTGATCTCCGCAACGATCGCCTGTGCTTCTCCTTCGTTTACACGGCTCTTGCCGCGATCAAAAAAGCCTTCCACTTTTACCATGCTGACGCGTCTTTGCTGGTCATTTACCGATGGGAACGTAAGCATAGAATTTTCATAAAATTCCCGGTTACAAAAAGCGATCAGGCTCTCATGGCGGCTTCGGTAATGCCAGTGCAGATGTGCGGACGGCATGCCAAGTGCCAGACAGTCATCGAGAATACTGTCCAGATCTTCGATATCCAGATTGTCCTCATCCACCGAATTTCCCGCAAAAAAGCTGGTCGGAGGCATCTGATTCGGATCCCCTACAATCACTGCATTTTTGCCTCTTGCAAGGGTACCGACTGCTTTACAGGTCGGAAGCTGCGATGCTTCGTCAAATACCACAATATCAAACAGATCATTTTCTGCCTTTAAATACTGAGCCGCCGAAATCGGACTCATCAGCATACACGGACAGAGTCTCTGCAAAATATGCGGGATCTGTTCAAACAGTAGACGAATGGAAATACCTCTGCCGTTGCTGCTGATCGCCCTTCTTAAATAATTCAGTTCTCTGCTGACTTCCACCGAATCACTGACAGACGGAAGCTGCGATGACAGCCGGTAAAACATTTCTTCTTTCGTCAGCTGCATACATTCCTGATCCAGCTTTTTAAACTGCCCGATCTGAACCTGAAAACCGGTTCCGGTAAATCCGTTCAGCACCGGTTCGGATTCGATCACGCCAAGAATGATCGCCCGGTAAATGGAACGCAGATATACATTCAATACCACTTCATGCGGAAGGCCTTTTTCATAGGCATCACAGATCGGAGCAAGCCCGTTTTTCCGGCACAAATCTACATTCTGCTGATAAACAATCCAGTCTTTTAATGCGGCTGCATTTTCCAGAATACAGCCACAAAGTGCCTTTCTGTTCTCAATCCAGTCTGCTTTCTCATCGCAAAATTTCAGTTCCAGCAGCTCTGCAACCTTTCGCTCTGCAGCATCCATGCTATTCCAGATAGAAAAGAGTGCTTTTCCCTTCCGGACAAGTGTACTTAAAATGCCCCTCGCCTCGATTTCCTGAAGTACTCCGGCAAAACGTACCATATTCTTTCTCTGATTTTGGATCTGTACTTTATAAAACTGCAATTCTTCATTTGTCAGATGTTCTTTCAAGATCTGTTTCCAGTCATAAGACAGTTCTGCTTCTGCCGCTTCCATTTTCTGCTCTTCCTGCTGATAAGCAGTGATCTCCGTCAGATACAGCGGAATCTGCTCGACCTCCACCGGAAATGCGGCAAACAGCTGCATTTCTGCCACAAGTGCCGCCTGTGCTTTTCCTTTTAAGAAAAATACCTTTTTGTTTGCTTCTTCGTACTTCGCATGATAAGAACTCATGTCCTGACTTAAGAAATTTTCGTTCCATTTTGAAAGCATTTCTGCCTTTTTCTGTTCAAATTTCTCCTGTTTTTCCAGATATTCTTCCGGAACGGAAAATTCACGTTCAACAGAATCTGTTGTCCTCAAAAAGGCAGGCATTTTTTCCGTACTTTCCATACACCGGATCAATTCGGATACCTGATTCCATTCTGCCTTTGTGACCGGGTTTTTAATTCCGGCAGAGGCAGCAAAATCCGCCATCTGAGCCTGGATGTTATCAAGTACAGACAGATAGTTTTGCATCGCCGGCTCCAGTTCCGTTTTCAGATGCTGACTGTACTGTGCCCTTTTCACTGCCGCAAGCGGATGCTGATACGGATGACCGATGGATCTTCCGGCTGAGATCAGACGTTCCAGATGGTTTTTCTGACTGCTCAGATCACCTTCTGTTATATTTTTGATATCCGATACCGGAAATTTTACCTGTTCTTTTGTTTCCGGAATACTTTCGTAAAGATCGATCAGCTGACGCAGACTCTTTCCGAAATTTCTTTTTTTATGTAGTGCTTTTGCGTAAGCATCCAGTTCGGTACGCATCGCATGGATGTCCGCAATTCTCTGCTCATAATCTGTTTTTGTGCCTTCCATGTCAATCTCAAGACCACGCCGCAGCTGATTTAAAACTGCCTTTTTCGTAGCTTTGTTCGAATGTAATTTCAGGCAGAAATCATCGATTCCAAGTGCCGCCAGACGTTTCTGTACCACTTCCAGTGCAGCTCTTTTTTCTGCCACAAAAAGAACTGTCTTTCCTTTTGTCAGTGCATTTGCAATCAATGCTGTAATGGTCTGCGATTTACCGGTTCCCGGCGGTCCGTGCAGTACAAAACTCACCCCTGCGGCAGCCATATTGATGGCATGCAGCTGAGAAGCATCCGCCGTTACCGGTAAATAAGCCTCCTCCTGATCCACTTCTTCCGGAATCGTGCAGTCCCAGTCCACGGCTCCTTCGATCAGACTGTGGACGATCTTGTTTCCCTCCAGGAAATCACGGTTGTTATGAATATCATTCCACATCACAAACTGCGAAAAAGAAAAGTTTCCGATCACGGCAACTTCCAGCACATCCCACATTTCCATGCTCATCACCGCTTTTCGGATCATTGCAAAAATCTTCGGCATATCCATTCCATGCTCATCCTGCGGCGGCGGATTCATGCCAGGAATCGTAATCTCATAATTCTGCTTCAGAAACTCCAGAAGCGTAATGTTGATCTGTGAATCCTCATCCCGCATCTGCATCGCATAGCCTCTGCCCGCAGACTTTCGCACAATGTCGATCGGTACCAGAACGATCGGTGCGTATCTTGCCTGTGCGTTCTTTTTCTGTTCAAACCAACGAAGCATACCAAGTGCCAGATATAACGTGCTCGCTCCATTTTCTTCCAGAGATGCTTTTGCAGAACGGTACATTTTCGTCAGAGAAGTGCTTAAATCTTTCTCGCTGTAAATGGAATGCAGTCTTTTGTGTTTGCTTTCAAAAGAAATAAATTCTGATAATTCTCCCAGTTTGTTGAGAAGTTCGATCTGACTTTCTGCTGCCGGATTCACACCTACATCAGCCGGCCGCGGCATCACCTGAAACGCTTCCCCGTCAAACAGTGCATCCTCAAGACTTCCGATATCCGCGGACAAAACCGGCACAACACTCTTTGTGACACGCATATTGATCAGCATATTCCGAAGGCTCAGATCCAGAAGTTTTCGCTCCCACTGCGTCAGTTTTGTGACCTGTGCCTTTTCCGTACAGTCCGAAAAATCAAAGATCTCGATTTTGCTGTCTGATCCACCTGTGACCTCTTTTTCTTTTCGGTCCTCGTGCAGAACCTCAAACCCGTTTGCCGTCTGAACCCGGATTGGAAGTGGACGGATTCCCCTGCTTCTGGCACGCTTCACATCGATTGCAAAATAAAACTTCCCATAATTGGAAACACGCCGTTTTGCCATGGCTGCTGCTTCGTCAAAACTTACATTCTGCCCGGAACACATCGCCGTACATTCCACGACCGTAAGCTCCTGAATGCCTTTTGCCATACGTTTCTCAAGCTGTGACGGATCATCCACCAGAATATCTGCAAACGCTCCGTCCACCAGCCAGACACCGGCAAAAATATGACCTTCCACAACCACCATGAACGGATTTAAATCCATCGCTTCCAGACATGCCGTATAGAGCAGCGTCAGATCCATGCAGTTTCCAAAATGCTGCTCCAGCACCGCATCCGCCAGGCGGACTCTCTGCCCGCATGCCTCAAAGCTCGCTGTCGATGCATATGTAATATTTTTCTGCTGGATCGCCGCATAAGCTGCTGCCGCCATGTTTTTGACACGCTCCTGATCACCGGACTGATAACCGTCCAAAGAAGGATCGCCTGTCCATTTCTCCAGATATTTCGATGCCAGCCGGATCAGACTGACCACCGCCGGATGATTCGGCATCGCAAAAGATGTCAGAAGCTCCGGCGTATACTGAAATCCCGGGAACTCATCAAACGCCATTACCGTGATATTAATCTTTTCCGATGCCAGCACAGTTTCCCCATCCATAACCGTAACCGTCAGCTGACCGGAAAACTTCTCCGTGATCGATGCCAGATATCCGACATGGAATGTCAGAGCCAGATTTCGAAAATGCAGCTCCTCACCTGTCTGCAGTGCCTCGATCCCGCACACAAAATCCTCCATCAGCTCACCGTCCGAAGCGATTTTTAAAAGCAGAGCATTCCGTTCCGTTTCGGATGTGTTTTTGATGCAGATATCACGCACAATGGAAGCACCATTGTGAACCAGTGCATAGTTGATCACATCGTCGATCTCACAGGCTAAATGAACACTGCTCACTGCCTTTTCAGTCACAGGCTGCTGCGTTTGCATCTGTTCTGTGACTTCTATATCTGTGTTTGCCGTACTTACTGTATTGTCTATAGTTTTGTTTGCTGCGTTTACAGCTTCTGCTATATTTTCATTTACTGTTTTTTCTATCTCTGTTATATCCGATGTCTCTGTTTTCTTTATCTCCCTCGGCAGCCCCGCCAGCATCCGCTGTGTGGCTGCCTCACGCTCCGGTATGATCAGTTTCTCTCTGGATATCCGAACCATCTGCCGATCCGGCCGGATAAACTTCTGACGATCCATCTTTATCAATTTGTAGTCCCCCAGTCTTGTTTGTTGATTTTCCCGTTTGCTTAGGATAAAACAAATGAAAATGCCCCAAACACCAGGAAAATACTTTGTAGATATACTACCATTTATCTCCCTTTGGTTCAAGGCATCTATTGGATTATCATTCTATTCTGAAAGCTGTCATTCACTCTCCTATAAAAGAAATTCCATTTTCATTCGCATATTTCTCTGCTGCTGAACCTATTTTCCCTTTAAGCACTACACCAGGACATTCAGAAAATGCATCTTCTCCAATAAAAGTAACACTTTGCGGAATCCATATTTCCTTTATCATATTACATCCATAAAAAGCCCTTTCTCCTATGGATAATAACCCATCAGGCATCCATGGACTTTGCAGTTCACAACATCCATAAAAGGCATCGTTTTCTATTTGTCTGAGTTCATCTGGCAAAAATACTTTTTTTAATTTTACACAATTTTGAAACATTCCATTACTTATTTTGGAAATTTTTTTAGGCATATGAACTGATTTTAGACTAATACAGCCACTAAATATTCTATTACCAATTTCTTCAACAGTATCAGGAATATATAAATCTTCTAACGATATGCAGTTTTCAAAAACATTACTTCCTATTCGCTTAAGTCCATTGCTCAAATGAATTTGGGATAATGCTTTACAATTTTTAAAGATTTCATCTCCCATTGCTTTAATTTTCAATACCGGAAGTGTCCTCAAAGCAGTACATCCCGCAAAACAACTCGATCCCAAATACCATCCTTCAAATATTCCCGATATGGACACCAACTTCTCACACCCAAAAAATATGCGATCTGCAAAGCTTCCATAATCCCAATCCGGATCATCGACTACTTTTCCCTTGAAGATTACCTTTGTTAATTGAGTGCAGTCAAAACTGTTCAGATGCATCTTAGAAGCTGAAAACTCCAACTCCATTGATTCCAGTGAATTTTGAACTCCACCACATAGTAACGGTGTTCCACATCTCATCTCCCGAAATCCATCTCCAATTATTTGAAGTGATATCCTTTTCAAATGAAAGGCTTCAATATAACCTATTTCTTGCTGTAAATATGTAGCTCTTAATTCTGTAACCGGCACCCCATCTATCTCATCAGGAATAGTTATTCCATTCAGACCATACGGCTCAAAACCGCTTCCCAGTACGCTTCCGGCTATTACGCATATTCCATCATATGTTTTATAATATTTTATCTTTTCCATAGCACACCTTTTCTCTTCTTTCATGTATCCTATTATAAATATTCTCAGTTCAAAATAACTCCGTATTGCTTTAATAATAACCTGTCCTCATCTGAAACTTGAGAGTCCGGATGAAGATTAGACATATTAACACCATTAATATTAACACCTGTTTTTCCAGCTAACATATATAATGTATCTACCACTGTACACGTATCAACATCCCAAATCATAACCAAACCATCAAGGGATGCTGTTATAATATGCCTGCCGTCTACGCTAAAGTCCGCTGTCAATACCTCTGCTGTATGTCCAAGACAACTTCTCATACGCTCCTGCTCAGCATCAAATACAAAACTTTCTTTTTTTATGTAACTCTGCTTATTCTTTTGTTTTGACTCTTGAAGTATTCCTGTACACTTACCTGATTTCACATCCCATATTCCCGCCATATTATCACTCAATGCTGTAACCACATACTTATCATCTGCACTAAAATTAGCAGAATGTCCTTTTACTATTTGCTCACACTTTTTATTATCTACATTATATATCCTTATACACTCCCATGAAACAGTTGCAATATATTTTCCGCTTTTGCTAAAAATTCCACTCTTTATGCTCTCTTCTTCCTTTTGCCGTATACACCACATTTCCTGATAATCTTCTGTTCTGATCATAACTAATGTTCTGGCATCATTTTTTAAAGTAATAAAATATTTTCCATCTCCGCTGAACTCAATAAAATTATCATATAGCGATATATCGTTATTATAACTTTCATATATTTTGCAAAAAGTTTTCATATTCCATATTTGATACCCTTTTTCTTGTGCTATCGCCAGATACCCTCTTTCAGAATTATAACTGATATCTGTAATACATTCTTTTTCTCCTTCCCCTATCACAATTTCTTTTATCAACAGTTGTTTCTCATCATCCCACATTTTAATGGAATACAAATCTCTCGGATCATCCGCGTAGGTTTTATTTATTCCAAATAAGTAACGTCCATCATCACTACAAGCAAAATGTTCTTGTAGATATACATGGGGATACATTCGTAAACATACCTTTTTTTCTTCATCCCATACTTTAATAAATCCATCAAAAGTTCCCGTCACAAATTTTGTCCCATCTCCTATATATCTTGCATATTTGCTCCAGTTTCTTCTCCCATTTTTTTCATTCAAACGTATTCCTGAAAAAGCATCATATATGTCAAATCTTGGATCATTTTTCCATAAAATCAAAACCTTGTCCTCATCCGGACTAAAAATTGCCTTTGTTCCATATCCCCCACATTTCCAACTATAACTGTTGCTTTTTGTTTTAAAATTCCAAAGTCTGACTGTTTTATCTTCGCTTATTGAAATTAAATATTCTCCATTTTTGCTGAATTCCAGATAATTAACAGTAGTATCATGTCCCTTCAAGACACCTTGATACGTTTTCGTCACAATATTCCATATCTCAATTTGCCCTCCCGAGCCAAAAACAATATATTTTTCAGAAGGATGATATACAACAGCTCCCACTTCTCCCTTATGAACAGGCTCAATATCAAAATATTTACCTGTTTCTAAATTCCATAACACAATCACATTGTCTGCTGAAACAACCATCTGCTTTCCGTCAGATCTTAGGACCGCTGCTGATTTACAATCCATATTTGCAATTTTGTTATGTTTCATCACATGCAGTTCATCATAACAAATTTTATGTGTTATAGTAACACAAGGATTTATTTCTTCCTTATATTCTTTTGAATATTTTATTGTATCCCATAATCTAACCTCTCCATCATACGACACTGTAGAAAATAATTTTCCATTTTTACTATAAGAAAAATTTAAAATGGAAGTTGCTTTTTTATGTTTGCTGTCAAAAGAAGAAATCATTTTATTATTATTCCAATCCCACAAAAATATTTTTCCAACAGCGTTGACAGCCAATGTATTACCATCCGGTGAAAACATAAATACATCCGCCGGTTCTCCAAAAAACAGAATTTTATCGCATTTTAAAGTTTTTACATCCCAACACTTGATACTTCCATCTCTGTTTAAAGTCAATATATACTTCCCATCCGGACTATAACAGACATCCTGCGGAAAGGTTTCATGAGCGTATGACAAAATTGTTGCTCCTTTTACTTTTATTCCACTCAGATCTGAATTTAGTCCTTTATACCCCAGATTCACATCACTTAAATCACAATCCGTCAAATCTAGATTACTTAAATTTATTCCGGCTAAATCTTCGCGACCCAATTTTAAAATATCCACAAGATTTTTAATAATATATGAATTTCCTTCATATCTTTTGCGATAAATTTCAAGATTCCTTTCGATTAAATTTCTATCACAAGGCTCTGACGGAACTCCATATTTCCATCCTTCCATATATCTTGGCCTGTTACGATATTCTCCCAAAATATCACTGATAAAATATAGTATACTATCATTTACAATATCAAATTTTAATGATAAATTGCACATCTCCATGTTTTCAAAATCATGATTCTTCAAATAGACTGCCATTCTTAGATCATTAACAATTTTTACGGCAGCAAAATAATCTCTGATATGATGATGCACAAAACCAAACATGCCATCTTTCTCTTGCATGATGGCTATCGAAAACACAGAACAATTTAATATTATCTCTGCAAGCTCATCTGAATCATTATGTGACATGTTCAGCATTTTTTTTGCATAATAATAAGTATTCTGCTTCAAATTTGATTTATTTCGATACTTCTCAAACAACCTTTTCCCGTATCGCCCAAATACTGACGTTTCATTCTTTTCTTCCAAAACTTTTATCAAAAATTCTCCAACGTCTTCATAGTCAACATACATTTTTTCTTTCTTCACCATGAACCATGCTAATTCCGGAATTAAAAAATCCAATATGAAGTTTTGTGTCATCGCATCAACTCGTACAGCCAGCACTTCTTCTGAATATTTCTTAACGTTTTCTTCAACCACCATGAAATGCTTCTGCATGGTATATGCATCAATATATTCGCTTTTTTCATTAAAATATATATGTAATATTTCTCCTGGCATTGACACTTCCGAATCGGCTATCGTTTCTGCAAAAAGTATAAGAAAAAGCGGTGTTTTCAACGTTTCTGCAAGTACTCCATTCAGAAATATTTTTTCTATTTTTTCCGGTGCAAAATCTTGTTTTTGCAAATATTCTCGAATTACCTCATCGTCAACTCCCTGTAAACGCAGATATTCTATAGGTGTATCCACAGAAAAATTTTCCTCTACCCGGCTGGTCATAATAACCCGAATATTCGGACACTTCTGCAGTAACCATTTAATCTCCCGAAATATCATCTGAATAACTGTCTGTCCGGTTTCCTGAATCAAAACTCTGGAAACCTCATTCATTCCATCCAGCAATAACAGAAATTCTGGTGCACCTGTTTCTTCCGTAAACAAATCATTAATTGGATATACAGAAATCTCGGGATCCATAATAAATGCATCATCAATCTGATCAATTGCATTTTGTGAAATTTGTCTGATTCTAACATTGTTATGTATCTGTTGATATATGGAACGTCTAATAAAAGTGGATTTACCATGTTCATAATATTTTCCATACGTGTCCGGTGCACAAGCTAATTCAATAAACAATGGAATCTGTTTATTACTTGCATACTCTTGTTCATCGTATGCAGTTTCCATTATTTTCATTAAAGAAGTCGTTTTTCCTATTCCACCATCCCCTATAAGATATAAATGTCCTTTCATTTCTTTTATATGTTCTAATAGAGGTTTTGTTTCTTGATTATCTTTTGTCGTGTAAATTGGCAAATTTATTTTTTTCCTGTCTCTCACACATTTAGATCTCGGCAACAACATCTCATTAATTGAAAAATTTGAAAATCTACTGCCTTTTTTACGTGAATTTTCCAGCCAACGCTGTCCTGCATTCCACATATTATCTCTGTTGATATATGTTACCGCATCCAATATCTGCTTTTTTTCTTTATCATTTATATTGCTTCCTGAAAGATAAATGCGGTTCGGTTTATCTAGATTTTTAATTTTTGAAGGTAAGATCATCGGCAGTTCAAAATTTCCAGGTACAACTACATTAATCGTTCTGTTTTCCTGGTCATTTTCATAGGCTTCCAATGCAAGTTCTATTTCGTCCTCAACCCAATCTTCTTTTTCTCTAAATTTAAAAACATCCGGTGTGGCAACTAATATATAGTTGGGGCTCTGTCGTAAATACTTGACTATCTGTGTATTAAAATAATGTCCATCTTCCATTTTTTCTTTATCCCAGAAAACCCGAAAACCCTTTGCTGTTAAATATTTATAGATTTCATATGTCAAATAAAATCCATCACTATGACGATATGAAAGAAATACATCATATACTTTCATTGCAATAGCTCTACCCCTTCTTAATCCTCTCTCTTTTCTTGACGAAACAGCGTAATCGCCCCTCTGAGAATCTGTTCTGTTTTTCCTGCCGATTCTATATCAAACGAATGAAAATCTATCTCTTTATGAAGTTCTTTCGATAAATCTTCTTCTACATTTTTTAATTCTTCCCAGTCACAGATACATGGATGCATTTTAGCGATGTGCAGCTGGTGTTTTTCAGCACCCGCCCTTTTATACAACAAAATATCATCTACGCTCGCAGGAAGCCATCCTTCTGAAAGCATCCATCTAACCCAGCGATCATGTTCATATTTTGCAAGATGTTTTACTGCTTCTCTTGATAAAAATTTAAGTTTATCTGCCAGGAAGGATAATACATCATAATTAAAATAAGCCTCTTTGTTTGTAATATTCCAGGATTCAGGAAGAATCCGATGTGAATTATGGATACAGTTAAACAATCGATACGGCATACTTAACGCAACCGCAAAAGAGCTTTCTTTGTTATATTGTCTGCTATAATAACTTTGCAGAAACTTCGCTGTCCTTTTTCTCTCATCTTCAGTAACATCATCCGGAATAATATAATTATTGTATTCCAAATGAATACATTTTGATAAATGTTCTATTACATTTTCAACCATTCCATTCCAACTATAAATATCCGTATATACACCAAAAGGAATAATTGCATGATTATTGTACCAGCTATTTCCATGATTCAATACATTGACAACCATTTTCTGACTCATGGAGGCAATATGAAAATCCATACAACGAAATGCAATCGGTGGTAAATTTTTTAATCGGTTTTCCATTCCGTTTATCACATAATATTGTATCATTTTTTCACGAAGAGCAATGGCTGTTTCCAGATTAGCTATATCATCCTCTGAAGAAATCGCAAAATAAATATTCTCGTCTGAAAGTAATCTCGTTTCAAAATATTGTTCAAATTCATCTGAATAAAAATTATTCATATTTTTAGAAGAAATTTTCATTTTATATGATTCCAGACTGGAATATATATCTGAAATATCCCCTCTGAGTCCAGGACATTTTGAGCGTATTGTTTCTACAAATTTTTCCGCATTTTTACCTACTACGCTAATTTCTGCTGAAATAAAAGTATTGGTAAAATTCATCATCCAAAAAGCTGTTCTCACCAAATACTCTGCACATTCATCTGTACCAAGAACTACAAAATGCAACGTTTCCGGAACTGCTTCCTTCTGACTTGACGGATAATCTACCAGTGAATAGAACAATGGATGTTTTGCAAGCAAATATTGAGCTGAAATTTTGGGCTCATTAATAATATGGATAAGAATAATTCTGTCTTCCATGTACTGCTGAGCTGTATCAATAAGACTGGCTAACTGTTCTTCTTTTCCCAGAATATACACCTCAACATGATATGAAAACTCTTCTTGCCAGTTACGTTTATAGAAATCAAGAATTTTCAGCAAATCTCTGTAGTTTATTCTTGTATCTTTATTACATAAAAAATACTTATTTGGAATCGACAAATCTATACTGAATTGTCCATCAAAGTATGCCTTCTTCCAATGTTCCGGAAGTGTTTCCTCCAAAATCTCAGAATATATATTTTCTTCATTTATAACAAAGTATCCCCTCTTACTGCTGATTCCTTTTTCCGGTACATCGTACAAAGATATATTTCTTTCCTCCAAAGTAATGTTCATTGCTTCCGGATATTTGAACGTTTGACTTTGGCTGAGATAGGCATCTGCGGTCATTCCGTCCGGAACCGGAAAACGTTCATTTTTACAGCATTTATATAAAATGAAATACGTTTCACCAAGTATTTTCTGATCATCCATTGGTTTTATATCCAGGATTTCCAAACATTTCTGATAACATTTTTTTGCACTTTCTACAGATATTTCAACTCGCTCCACTTCTGAACGTATCGTATCCAATTTTTTTTCAGCATCCTGTGCATGCTTTTTTAACATCTGACTGCTTGGAGATGCCGTTTTCCTTATGTCTGTTTCAGGCGGAAGGATCATATCCTGTGCAAGCAGATCAAAATCTGTAATATCATCTTCATTCCAGATATATAACGTACATGCTATCAAAGTCAGACAGGCTAACGCTTCCACCATCGATTTTTTTAATACCTTCTGAAGTTTTGACTTAATGTTTAAGGTACTTGAAGTTTGATCCGGAATAAGCTTTATCAGTTCCTCAATTCGTTCATATACATGTATCTTTTCTTCCTCTGTTGCATCGGCTAAAATACTTTCCCAGTTTGAAACAATTTTCCGTCTGTATTTACAGTTTTCATAAGTATCATAAGCATACTGCTTTTTGTGCGTCAATAAAGTTACTACTTCCTGAAACCGTTTTTTCGCCCCATATGCGCCTTCATTCTTAAAACTTCTGCTGAGAGTTGATCTTCCTCCATATCCATTTGCTTTCTTAAGAGCTTCCTGACGTTCCGCTTCTGTATAATCCAACACTTCTTCAGCCGTTTTAGATCCTTCCAGAACAAGATAAAAGTCAACTGGAAGAATCTTTAATGCAAAAGCTTCTCTGGAAATAATACCATTTTTTTCATAAATATCTATCTTGTTAAACCGAACCCGCTTAACATCACCATTGATTTGTTTGCTGAAAATATAATGCATTTCCTCCAATCGAATCTGTATCATAACTCCTCCTTTGCAAACTCTAAATTCTTTGTTTCATAGTACCATAATATCGTACCAAAAAATATCTTGTCAAACCCAATATGGTTTGTTTTTATAAAATCAACAAAATATATCGCACAAATAAAGGAGGCACTAAATATGAAAAAGAAAAATTTTTTTGTCATGTTATTTGTTTTTTCTCTGTTAATAACCTGTATCCCAGTCAATAAAGTACATGCTTACACTTTTTATTTAGGAGACTGGTATTACCTAGAAAGTGCTGTAAAAAGTAACATGGTTATTGATGTATCAGGAGGTGGTCGACGCGATGGTACTAATATTCAGATATATAAAAAAAATGGCAGTGATGCACAGCTTTTTAAAATTGTCAAAAATGCAAATGGCTATTATACATTCATAAACAAAGGATCTAACAAAGCTATTGATGTATATGGTGCATATACTCATTGCGGTGCTAACGTTAATTTGTGGAGTCAAAACGGTTCAAGTGCTCAACAATGGAAAATATATACCGCTTCAGGCTATCCTGATACTGGTTACGTTAAAATTATGAATCGTTGCGGTAAATACCTTGACGTAAAGAACGCAAACTCTAAAAACGGCACAAACGTTCAGATTTGGAATAGAAACAATACCAACGCTCAAGTTTTCAAACTTGTACCTTATGTTAATTACAAATATTATACTGTAACTCTCAAAACTAATAATATGCAAAGTTATATGCAGTCCATAATAAATGCAGAAAGAACAATATGTAATAGTACACATGGAAATGGCATCATTGTTTCAGCCAATGTTATAAATCGTTCAACCGTTTATTGGAATGTTCCAAAAAGCACAATATACTCAGGTCCTGCAATTTCTGGATATCTAAAACTTAAGTACTTAGTTCCCCAAAAAATCCAGTACAAAGTACATACGCATGACTATAATAAAGGATTTGGTAGTAGATGGTATTATTCTAATCAATCTATAAAGGTAGTTCATACTTGCAACTGTGGTTTTCGCGAAGAAATTTTTGAATGGGAAATTCCTATACCGGATTCTTCTGATGCACAAACTACTCAAAGAGTAATACAACGCTTGCCTCAAATTAATAAATGAATATGTTTGGTAAGTATTTAAAACATCTGATAATGTGGTAAATCGGGGAGAGTATCCCAAAGTTTGTGTAAACCTTCAAACTGATGTAAGATAAAATTACTCAGTTTGGAGGTTTATTTTATGGCAAAAAAGATTCACCACAAAAGGTAGCTCTCAGAGAAATGATGAGTAACTATCTGAAGGAAAATAATGTAAAAGTAAAAGACGGTACCGATGTCAATTCTATTATGCGTGACATGATGTCAACCATCTTGGAAGGTGCATTGGTTACACTCCCTATTCGGGTTTGTCAAGTTTTTTGTGTAAGTTTTAAGAAAAATTTTTATGGGGAGGGGAACCTCCCCATTGTTAACGCCATATACTTTGATAAATTAACTTGACAAGCATCTCCATTTCATCGTTTAAGGCTCTGGATTCCTGGTAGGCACAGAGCAGACACTCATACGCTTCCTGAAGCATTTCGGCTTCCTCTTCCTGATCTGCCACATCCAGTGCCTGTAAACGATGATGGATCTTTTCTCATTTTTTATTCAGTTCTTCCAGCAAAATCCCCTGGTTTCGTATTTTTCGATCCTTACCTGGATCTTTTCATCCATGGAAAGCTGGTTCCGAACCATTGCCCAGTTGTTCATCGGACGTCCGTTCCATTTCTTGTACAGTTCCGAAAACTGGAGTTTACACTTTCGATCGGATTCGTAGTATACAGGATCTTCCTTACCGAACTCCCATAACGGAACAGCTGTGCCACATGCTGCCAGTTCCGCACCCATACTTCCACAGCTCCGGGATACTGGCTCCATGCCTGCCGGAAACGTTCGAATTCTGCCTCTGCCGCCTTCAGGCTGGCTGCCCCATAAACTTTCTTTAAATGGGCTGTGTAACGTTTATAATCCTTGTTTGGTACGTATTTTATTGTTGTGATAAACTATAGTTGTAACAGCAGTGGCTAATAAGATATAATCAATCGTAAACGCAAAATAGGTTCTTTCCGTGCTTAGTTGAATTTAACGTGAAAGAGTTCTCCGAATAGCACTTTCGCTTTCAATAATTCAAAACTGTTTCGCCCATACATTATTCGTTTTATAACTTTGATTTTATTTACACTTCCTTCTGCTAAGCCATTATTATACGAATATATAATTCCATTTTTTACAGCAGTTAAGTCCTTTTTTATGCCATTTATAAATGTTTGAAGTTCAGGGATATCGTATTTTTGTGCTTCATTGATCCATTCATCTAATTTTGCAGGATTATTAGAAAATAGGACATTACAAAACTCTTTGGTTAATGCATACAGCTCACTTAATAAAGGATATTTTTTTAATACTTCCTGATACTGTTTGGCTGTGATTGTACCGATATCCTCGAGTTTTTTATAAACCAACTGGCATAAGGATTTTCTTTGCACATATTCAGAATGCGGCTTCTCTGTTTCGTTCTGTTCATACATTCGTGTTCTTTCTTTTTGCATAAACATTCGTAACGAAGCTACACTGCCTGTATATCCCTTTTTACAAATAATATCATGTATTTTAGGGTAGGTTAATCCCTTGCTTCTGAGTTCTATTACTTCCCTTTCATATGGAGCTAATTTTCCTGGAATTCGAACATTATAGTGTCCATTCGTAATTGAAAAATCAGGATTTAAATAATTTTGTATGGTTTTATAGGGATGATGCATTAGAGTGGCAATCTGCTCAATGGGATATCCTGCCAAGGCCATCTGTCTTGCTTCTTCTATTTCCTGTTCTTTTTGTTTTACTGCCAGCTGATGTTGCCGTTCCCTGGCAATTTCCTTGCTTTTAGGAACTTGGTCTTCTGGAATAGCAAGATATTTTTGGATTGTTTTAGGCGAAGAATGTAGCAATAACGCTATATCCGATATAGTCAGTCCCTCCCTGCGTTTTTCATGGGCGAATTTTATACGCAATGACCGGTTTGCAGTGTTATATAATGCTTTCATTTCATCCGTAATGCTTTCTGTTAATGGTATTTCAACCCTTGCAGGAAACTCACGAAATATATATTTACAGATAACTTCCGAAAATCCCTTTATCAAGTGAAAACGGTCACTAATCTGTATGACATCAGGATGAGAATTTGTAGCAGCGGATGCGTATGTAATGGCTCCATCCCTTGAAATAACTTCGATATTGTGGAACGTTTTCAACCAGTTGCAGACATCATTTGTGTCTCTTGACGGAATCATATCAATAATTCGATGATTCTCTAAATTTATCATAACTGTTCCATAAGAGAATCTTTTACGGAGTGCAAAATCATCCACACATATCATTTTTACAGAAGATTTATCCACAATGGATGGCATTTTTTTTAAGCAGATCACAGATGCTGCTTTTACAAACTGTAATATTTTCACTTTTTAAAAGTTTAGAAGCATTCAACGAGCTTAGCTGGGATGATGTATATAAAATATTTTGGATTAACCGGTTCGTTTTTTTCGATTTAGCAGTCACAAATGGATGTTTCTCTGAAAAAGTTTTGTGAGAACAGTCCGGATTCATACATCGCATTTTCCTGGTATCGACTAACAGGATGACCTTTTTTCCTTGCATAGGAAGATCTTGAATTTCTCTTTGATAAGTAGAATGAACTTTAGATGTTTTGCGTCCACAAAACGGACATTCTAATTCAGTTATTGTTGATGCAATATGAAAAATCACTTTATTTTCTTTTATGCGATATTGTATTAGTTCATAAGCTGGGTCAAGTAACTTAATAAATTCGTCCATACAGATAACCTTCCTGGTAAATATATTTTGAATATATTATATAACTTCAATACATTAATTTCAACCAATAATGGAAAGAACCTATTTTGCGTTTACGTTGTTATTCCTATGCCTTTTATTTCAAACAGCTTATCCGCATACCCGACCTGCTGGCACAGTTCTTTGATCAGGTTATTGACCCGTTCAAGGCGTTTTGTCTGAAGTTCATAATCCTCTATCAGATCCTGTATCTCCATCCGGGCTTCTGTAAGACCTTCTTTTAATCCAATGCTTCTCATTGCCGCATTCTGGATCTTTATTGCCTTCTTATGCCCGTTTCCCCGGAGTTTGACATCTTTCCATATCTTTATGATACCTTCTGCTCCAAGTCTTACTATCTCCTCAGGAGTTGGTTCCTGTTTTAATACCAGCAGTCCCCCCTTTGCATCTATGTATGTATAAATTCCCTTATATTCCGTGAAGTACACCGCAAACCATTTCTGCAGGCGGTTCTTTGCCCTTGTCTGTTCTTCTACAAGCACAAACCGGCGGTTTGACGCATTCCGCAGTTCTGCATATACACCTGTCAACATATAGGAATAAAAATACCGTCCATCCTTTACAAGTCCGGCTATAACACGCAGATCTTTTCTGTCATTTTTAGATGGACTGTTGTAATCTAACTCTTTGCTCTTATGCACATGGTGCGGAGTTACCATCACAAACTTTATGTTCTTTTCGCCCATAAACTGTCCAAGATCAAACCAGTAATGACCGGTTGGTTCTATTCCTACCAGTGCCTCTTTAAGTTCGCTTTTCTGCATCAGCTCCATAATCGTATTGTAAAATTGTAAAAGCTGTTGAATCTCTCCATAGAGTTTGAAAACACTACAGGCTTTCTGGTAAGCTCAATGCCTCTCCAGTTAAAAGCTCTGAAATAATGCTTTTCACTGCCAACATCAATACCAACTATCATTGTTGTTTCTTTTACTTGCTCAATCTTCTTATTTTGTGTAGAATTCATTTGTAGATACCTTCCTTATTCTGTTCATTTGCTAACTGGCCGGTCAGCAATGACAGTTTAACTTAGGTATCTATTTTTGTAAAATCATTTACCCTCTACACTTTGAATTATACAGGAAGCTATTTTGTTCAAACGTTCTCTAATTTGAATTTTAAAATTTGTTTTTTAATCTCTTTGATACGCTTTTCACTAAAACATCTTTTTATTAATTTTCCTTTTTGTTTCAAAATTTCTTCATATTTTATGTAAATTTTTAAAAGTTCTTCTAATTTAGTAGCAATAAATTCATTTATTTGTTCTAAATTTACACTTACATCTCCACACTCTAATTGTTTTATACCTTGTTCATTATATCGTATGGCAAGCTGATAATATTCCAAAGCAATTTTTGTATTTCCAATTTTTATGCATAATTCTCCTTTCAATCCACAAAAATACCCCAAATCACAACAACTTATGCCATCATCGTAAGATTCGTACTTCCACGAAATCACTTGAAACGCAAGTTCACATATTCGCAAAGCTTCCTCATATTTTGAATGTTCCATCAATACATTTATGCTTAGTTTTAATGACTTAATTATCTCTTCATCTAATTCGACTGCATTATTTATTGTAGCCAAATATAATTGATACCCTTCTTCATAATTACCAAGCATACAACTTGTTCTAGCCATTCCTAAATAACTAAAATAATTTATCTGCTCTATTTCTATATTAATTTTTTTCTCTATTTTATAGTATTGTCTGGCATTTTCGCCAAAAATCTCAAATACAGAAACATCTTTGTCAAGACATCTCTTTAATACAAGTAGATTTGTCAAAAAATTGTAATAACCACTAATATCAAAACATACCATAATTTCTTTTTCATCTATTCTCAACTTCGAAATTAAAATTGTTAAAAATTCATATTGTTTTTTTGAATTGCAGTATTCTTCTGCCGCTTCACTAAGAGCTGCTTGAAAAAGTGTATTTTCTAGCATTTCACCAATACTTAAGTGTTTCTTCATTATATATTCCAACTCAATCCAATAATTAATAACTTTTATCCTTTTAAGCCATTCCGTTTCTAAATTACTTTCCAGATATTCTTCTGATAACGACTTAGTTATTTCTAAAACTTCTTTTGCTTGTCTTTCTGAAAAATTTTCTTGAAGAATCTTTTTTCCAATTTGCAAAGCAATCCATTGTTCTTGTCTGCTTTTTTCCCCTTCATTCAATTGATATATGTTTGCAAGTTCTTTATGAAGTCTCATAAGAATTAACAATCCTCTTTGATCGTCTATACCTTCTGCAATTTTTATCATTCTTTGAATAAATTGAACAAATAAATTATTTACTTTTGCATCATCGCCTTCTCCCAATCTATTGTATTCTTCAACCAAATAATCAAGTAAAAAAGAATCATCGGCTAATGTTTTTAATTCCTTGGCAAGGAAAATTATCCTATCAAACACTATATTTCGTCCATTTCTACTTTCCAAATATACTTGCATATGTGCTTCTTCTACATAAAGTTTTATAGCTTTATTATGATAAAACATCTGTTCTTCAGTATTCTTTTGCAAATTTGCTATATCTTCCAGCAAACATATAGTAGAAGATATTAGATTAATCGCCCATTCTTCTCTGTATGTGCTATATATTCGATTGGCAATTGCATATGCTGCTAAAAAATATTCTTTCGCTACTTCTAAGTGTCCCGCATCTCTTTCAACTTTTCCAAAATCTTCATATGCTTCAATACATTTAATCATTGCATTTACGCTTCCTGTTTTTTTAACAAATTCCAAACAAACTTGTAATCTTTCTTTCATAATATTATACAGTTTTTGAATATTATTTTTTTTATAATAAATAGCTGTCAAATAATTATAATTTTCAATTAATATTGTTATTATTTCCACATCATACTGCTTTGTACTATTCTTGCATATAGATATGGATTTCTGAAAATAACTTTCAGCCTGTTGATAGTTTTCCAAATTTTCAAAAACTCTTCCAGCCAGATTAAATATATTTGCAACAATATAAGTATCTTTTTCATCATCTAATATATGTATTTGTTCTATACCTTCCCACACCATTTTTTTTGCTTCTTCTTTATCCTCTATAATTAATGCTATCTTTATACTATTTTCAATATAGTAAAAATAATAACGTGCAATTTCATAAGATATTTTTTCAATCTGTTCTTTTTTTCTTTTTACTTGTTTTAGTCTTATTTCTGCCAACTGTATGTCTATGTTATCATCTTCATATCGTTCTTTTGTAAATTTCAATTCATATTCTTTAAGTAATATTTCTTTTTCAAGTTCTTTTCTATCTATAGCATTCGCTTTTTCGATACATATATTCACATATTTGAGATATTTCGAAAAATAGTAGATATACTCATTGATATTTCCTTCTTCATAAGATATTTCACAAAATTTCAAATATGCATTTATTTCCCAGATATGCAAATTCAGATCTTCAAACTGAACCACCTCTATTTCCATAAAATCACACATCCACTGAATGTATTTTTTTACATTTCCATACTCTTTCTGTTCTTCATAAAGTTCAATCAATTCAAATAACGAAGATATATACCATTTACATATATTTTCTGATTTCTTAACTTTGTACACAACCAATACTATATCAACTAATTTTTTTTGCCACTCAATTGCTTTTTTTAAATCTTTTTTAATTCCAATCCCGTATCTATAAATTTCAACAAGTTTTTTTAATGCAGACATATTAAGTTCTTTAGCCGACTGTTCTAATAAACAGATTGCTCGATCACAATCTGTTTCTACATCAACTCCAAATAGATACGCAAGTCCTATATAATACAAATGATCTGGTTCGTCATTTTTCTTATAAATTACTTCTTGTAATAATTCTATTAAAGTATTTTCTATTTTATCCTTTTCCAATATATTTACTGTCGACGGAATATTTTCATAGCAAGACTGGAAAATATTTTCTTCCGTTTCTTGTACCATAATCGGAAGTATTTGTTTATTATACTTACAGGCCATAGGATATTCTATTGACATGATGTAATTTGGACTCTCCAAAATTTGTGGAGTAACAACTAATACAAACAACTGACTTTTTACTAACGTTTTCAAAATAGTTTCGTTAAAATCCTCTCCTGGTATAAGATACTCATCATACCAGATAGCTATATCCCTACAAAACTCATTATAATGTATAGCTTTCATTACATCTTGTACAAATTTTCGATCTTTTTTACGATAACTCAAAAAAATATATCCCGAAAAGGAAGCTTTTATTTTTTCTATCAAGCCATCTCTCAATAAAACTGACTCTATAAATTTCTTTAATTTTAATTGATATGAAATTACTGTTGAATCTGTTGTACTTTTATCCAGAGCTTGCAAATCACCACACTTTTTATTGAATTCTAATGCTAATGATGTTTCTTTCAATATAGGTAAAACTGGAATATTATGTTTAATCGCAAAAGGTAATTCTATTGTTCTTGCAGAATTATCCGTATACAAAAATTCATATGTCACGGGTACAATAAATAGCTGCATTTGTTCTAAATCTTTAAAAAATTCATCTTTAATAATATCATTTTCATAATAATCAACTCCAAAATCTTTATACCAAAAAGTAATCGTTTTTTTTATATCCCATACTTCTTTTGAAATATCTTCAAGACAATTTTTTAAATCTATATTGTGAGAACAAAAATATACTCTTGAATAGTCTCTTTTAAATTTTATATTATTGTATGTTTTGTATCTTAATCCTGAATACTCTTTCATAAAATCATCACCTTTGCAAACTCTAAATTCTTTGTTTCATAGTACCATAATATCGTACCAAAAAATATCTTGTCAAACCCAATATGGTTTGTTTTTATAAAATCAACAAAAACAAAAAGCAATCCAAGAAAGGAGTTGATAACACATCTAAATTTTCTCATTTATCACCCAATAACCTTCCTCTTTCACAGATAAATATCTGATTTTTTATATTTATCTGCTGAAAAGTATCATTCAACAATCCAATAAAATCATTTAAAAGGAGCGATTTAGTATGAAGAAATTTTTAAGTTTGTTATGCACATGCATGTTATTATTCGGAATCTTTTCCATTCCTGCACAGGCTGCATCTACACAAAAATGTTATTTGATCAGAAATGCGAATACAACCGTATACAGCAATACTGCATTATCCAGAAGATACGGTACAATTTATGGTTCTGATGAATTACAGATATTATCAATTACCAGCAGATACACAAAAGTAACTTACCCTGTATCCGGTTCAAGAACGAAAACAGGATATATCAAAACATCTGATATTTTTACTAAGACATCTGGAAACACTTACACATCCAAAGCAAAAATCACTACATACCGAAGACCAGGCGGTTCTTCCTATGGCTATATCGCAAAAGGTGACCGTGTTCTGGTTCTTGGAACTTATGGAAACTATACACAGGTTCGCTATCCGGTAAGCGGTGGATATAAATTTGGCTTTGTAGCTACCAGCACCGTAAACACCTATATCAAAGGAAACGGAAATTCTGGCAGTTCTTCCAATAACACGCAGAGAAGAAATTTAAGTGCTGCTCTTTATAATACCTCTGCTGCATACATCAGCTGCGGATTTGATGGATACCGTAATACCCGTGGAAAGCACGAAGGAATCGACATCAAATACAGAAATGGTGCATCTGTATATTCTCTGACTGCCGGAACAATCGTTCGCATAACATATGGCTCATGCGGAACAAACGGTCTGTCAACAATTGCTATTTACAACGCTTCTTTAAACAAAACTGTGATTTACCTGCACTCTGCACCGATTTCAGGATTACGTGTAGGACAAACAATCCAAAAAGGACAGCGTATCGCAACAGAAAGCTGGAGAGGTATCAGCAGCAGTAGTTCTTCCCATACCCATGTTGAAGTTCGAAACGGAAGATGTCTCTCAGCTGCCAAATCCGTAAAAGATTATACACTTGAGAACTCAAACCCAACTTCCTTCTGGAACTCCATGGGATATAACGTCAAGTAAATCCTCCAGATTCATTCCTCCTGTTTTATCTACGCTTTAAAATAGTATAAACGAAAGTGTGTAAGTTAAGTATTGACCAGCCCTTTGTGTACCCGGCAAGGGGCTGATCACTTCAAAACTTACACACTTTTTTACTGCACAAAATTCACGTTTTATTTAATATTTTCCGTGCACTCTCATTTCATTTTTTACCTGAAGAATCCGATACAAGGATTTATTTAAACGTTCCTCCGAAATTTCTCCGTTATAAACTGCATTCAGAACCCCCTGATAAGCACCTGAAAAATCAGACGGCATCAAAAGCAGATCCACACCTGCCTGAACTGCTTTGACAGCTGCCTGGGCAGACGTATAATAATTGGCAATCGCTCCCATATTCAGAGCATCCGTAACAACAAGTCCCTGAAATCCCATTTTCTGTCTCAGAATTTCTGTTACCATATAATAAGACAACGAAGAAGGATCTTCTGTTCCGGTTATTTCAGAACAAACAATATGGCCGACCATAATCATCTTCGCCCCTTCTTCAATTCCTTTTTTAAAAGGAATCCATTCGTTATTCACCAGTTCTTCCTCTGTCTTCTGGATATAGGCAAATCCCTGATGAGAATCCTCACTTGTCGCACCATGTCCCGGAAAATGCTTTAATGCCCCTATAATTCCTTCCTGCTCCATTGCTTTTCTTTGCAAATCCGTCATTTCAGCCACAAGAGCTGCATCGCTGCCAAAAGATCTGCGTGCAACTACAGTATTTGCCGAATTTGTCAGCACATCTGCACATGGTGCGAAATCAACATTAAAACCCAGATCACTAAGATAACTTCCTATGTAAGTGCCAATTTCCTGAGCTCTTTCGTAATCTCCTGATGCTCCCACTGCTGCCATATCTTCGATCGGTTCTATACCATATCCCTGCCCACTGATCCGTGCTACCGTTCCTCCTTCTTCATCTACAGCCAGAAACAATGGCAATCCTGAGATTTCCATACTGTACTGCTGTACATTATGGAGCATTTCTGAAATTTGCTCATATGACTGCAGATTATTTTCAAAATAAACCAGACCTCCTACCGGATACTGCTGTAATGCAGCATAAGTGGCATCACCCGCTGCTGATACACCTGTAATACCTGTCAGTGCATCAGGAGTAATAATAAATAATTGTGCCACTTTTTGCTCTACTGTCATTTTTTCCAGTGCATAGTCTATCTGATTTACCAAATCTGTTTGCTGTGATTCTGCTGTCTCCGTTTGCGGCGATTCTGATGTTGTTTCCCTTTCTGAAATTATTTCCGGCTCTTCTGCTGTCTTTTGTGTACTTCTTTCTGTTTCTTCTTCCACAGAATTTGATTCGCTGTCTTTTATATTGTCTGTCTCTGAAGCAAAAGAAGATGGCTGTTGTCTTTCTGTTCCCGAAAACTTTATTTTTCCAATCACAATAGCACATATGCAGATCAGCACAAACATCAATGCGTACATTATCTTTTTTTTCATCTTATTTCCTCAAAACTCATTCTTCTATTTCGCAAATATAACCGATTCTCTCTTTAAACTGTGGAACTGCATCCAAAATATCATTTGGTACATCATTGAATACCCATTTATCTTCCTGCGAATAGTAGAAAATATTCAGACGATCTTCATCTTTTTTGACACTGGAATCATAATAGCTTGGCTCACCTTTCAGCCATACATCTTTACACCACTGCTCATCATTATTATCCAGTCGATCCCCTGTAAATTCATTGTCCTCATCTACCCAATAGTATTCTTTTTCACCGCTATTTCTTCTTGCACCAAGGAAAAACTGGATTTTTTCTTTTCCTTCTTCTTTGATTTGCTTCTTAATCTGATTCCATTCTTCTTCTGTATTAATTCTTGCCAGATAACCACCCATTCTTTTACATTCTTCAAATGCTTCATCCCAGGTACAATCTTTCTGAACCAAAATGTAAGTATGGATCTTTTGCTCTTCCGAAACAGCTTCTTCCAGTACTACAGCATCATTCGCATACATTACAACAGAATCGCCCATAAAGAATACCGTTCCATTAATTCTGACTTTTGCTCCTTTCATTGTTTCCGGGTCTGCTTTTGCCTCACCGATCTCCGGCTCGTCTGAAAATATCTTTACACTTTTAATATTATCTTTACGCTTTTTCTCATTTTTTTCATCTTCTGCACAGATATTGACACTCTTCTCTAACATTAACGTTTCTCCGTCCTCTGCCACAGTACCTTGCAGCCATACCGAATCATTGATCGAATCCAGTGCATCTTTATAGAATTCTGCATCATATTCGCTTTCTGTTTCGATTTCTGTTTCGATTTCTATTTCACTTTCTGCTTTTCTTTCTGTCTCCTTCACAATATTTTTAGCTGTTTCTTTTGCAATATTTTCTATGAGACTTTCTGTGTTTTTCGTTTCTTTCACAGTCTCTGCCATTTTGGACTGAAAATCCTTATCCTCTCCTGCCGTCTGCTTATTTTCTTTAAACACAACACTCTTTAATATAATTACGATCAATATGGCTATCACAATTTTGAGTAAAGTATTTCCTCTTTTTGTCTGTTTTGGAATATCAGCCGTTGTACCACTGTTTACATTATCCCTCACAATATTACCGGAATTGTTTTCCACCGGTTTTTCAACTCTCGTCCCACATTCCGGACAAAAAACAGAATCCGAATCCAGTTCACTTCCACATTTTCTGCATTTCACTCCTTCTTCTCTCCTCTCGTATCTTTCATACATTTCATCTTCACGTATATAAACACTGCCGATACTATTTCAAAACTTCATACACATATAATGAAATATTTCTAATCCGCTCAATGGCACTTTCATTCCTTCCGCCAAGATCATTTGACAAAATACAGATTACGTAATCCTGCTGTTCACCAAAAACAATGGCAATATCATTTTCGATACAGCCAAATCCATATCCTTCCGGCATCTCTCCTGTTTTATTGGCACTTTGAATTCCAGATGGAATACCAGATGGGATTTTCCCTTTTCTGGTTTGAGCACTTAAAAATTGCAGCATCTTTTCAGAAGCTTCGCTGTTTACACATACACCATTATAGATATCACTCAAAATTTTTCTACAATCCGAAGAGCTGGTATAATTGTCATCTGCCGGATTCGTATCCATAAATCGCCTTCCGAGATGCGTATTACTGTATCCGTTCGCACTGCAAAATGCATTGACAACCTCTTTCCCGACATTAAAATCACCGTTTCCCAGCAATTCAACCAGACGATTTGCTGCATCATTATCACTGACCGTTATCATATTGCTTAAAAGATCTCGTAATTCCCCATCATACTGCTCTGAAACATAAATCGCTGTCTGTTTATTCTGCGGATAGCAAATTCGATCATATACCGTTGCCATAATAAACACTTTGATCACACTGGCTGACTGCATGGAAACTTTCCCATTTTTTTCACAAACGGAACCATCGCTCAAATTTTGAACACTGACTGCCCATTTTTCACCGTTCGCTTCTGCATCACTTACCAGGGAATCCAGATCCAGATTCCACATCTCCTCTGCTGTTTCCGAATCACTTCCTTGTTCACTGTTACTTTCTGAGTCTGTTTCACCTTCCGTCTCTTCTTCCGTTTTACTTTCTTCTGATGGAACGGTAAGCTCTTTTGATGTTTCTTTCACCAGAATTTCCGTTTGTTTTTCTGTTTGCTTTTCCGTTTCCTGATCGATGACAGCTATTTGCTGATTTAACTGCTGAATATTTTCTTCTGCTGCTTCTGCCCCTTTCAGATTAATAACGGTTGTTCCAATCAATACACCCGCAACGCAAAAATTGATCACACTCATCAGGATCGTTAAAAAAACATATTGCTTTACTTTTTCTTTACTCATTGACTATCTCCAAAATACAAATCAATACCATCTGCAATTCCTGAAACCATTTTTGCCTGCATATCTGCATCCTGCATTGCAGTATCGTCATGTTCATTTGTCATAAATCCCATTTCAAGAATCATAACCGGGATTTTGCTCCAGTTAATGCCGGTCATATCATCGTGATATTGAATTCCAAGATTATTAAATCCTGTTTCATTACAATACGTATTCAAAATACACTCTGTCAGTCGATAACTTTCCTCTGCCAGATTTGCCACATATGGATTCTCATAAGATGGTGTCATTCCAAGTGCTCCATTCACACTGCCATCATCGCTTCCATTTGCATGAATTCTCACATAAATTTCTCCCCCTTCTTCATATGCCTTCAGAGCTCTTTCTGAATTGCTGATCGCCGTGTCGTTGTCCGTTCTTGCCATTACAACTCTGTACCCACGATTTTCCAGCTCTTTCTGCAATGCCAGTGAGATGTCAAGATTAAGCTGATACTCCGGAACCCCTGTATATCTTCCCTGCGTTCCTGTCGTTGCTTTTGCTTTCATCTCCGAAGAACCAGGACCACTTGGCTCCTGTTCGCTCATATTCACCCAGCTTCCCTGATGTCCCGGATCAATGGCAACCACATGTCCATTCTGTGCTTCTGTACTTTTTTCCGTCTGCACATCACTTTCCGTATCTGTCCCCGTTTCGGTTGCCTCTGTTTCGGTTTCTGTATTTGTTTCTTTTTTCGCTTTCTTAGACTTTTTCTTCTTTGTTTTTTTTACTTCTTTTATTTCTTCCGTTTCAGTCAGTGTCTCTGTCTGTTTTTCATTTTGTTCTGACATTAATCTGGCAACTTCGGTTTCCAGATCTCTTGCCTGTTTCTGGAGACGGTTCATTTTCACAATACTGACGGCACAAAAAGCAACAGCCAGAATGATACATACAACGCTGATGATCCATACCATTCGCTTTTTATCTTTCATAAGTTTTCTCCTCTTATTTATCTAACTGATAAACCCCACGCTCGTTTTCTTTCTGATTCAGAAAAGCTGCATTCGCATTTTCATACTGATTAAAACAGCTTACCGAAAAATCTTCCGGATCTACCGTTCCTCTGTACCATGACTTACTTTCAAAATAAGTTCGCAGTTCATTTGAATCAAATTTTCTTCCATGTCTTGCATATAACTCGTTTTTCGCATAATTGATCTCGCGTAATGTCAGATTTTCCACATCTGCATCTGTCAGATATTTCTTATCACTGTCAGGGATTATATAATCATTTTTCGTCAGATCTTCTGAAGTGCTTTCCTTTTTATCGGTTTTCTTTTCCGTTGCTTTTTCCGTTTTTTTCTGTGTTTCCTTTTCCGTTTCTTCTTCCCTTGCTTCTCCGTAAATATTTTCTACATCCATATAAATTGTGTCATCTTCTGCCCATAAACTGCCTTCCAGTGCTACTTCGACATTATTATATTGCTGCATCATCTTCTCCTTCACCGGATAAGAAGAGATTGAAATACTGGAAACTGCATTATAAAGGATTCTTTCGCCGGATGTACTGTTTAAATAGACCGACTTTGTATCTTTTAAGACCAGCACCGGATCTTCCATTTTACTTGTATAATAAAGCGTTCCCTGAAGTGTACATGTTTCACTGTCAACTGCACTAATATCCGCATCAATCTTCTGAGTTGTTTCTTCTGTTTCCTGTGTTTCTGTCATCTGGTCTTCAAAATCCACATCGGAAACCAGACTTTCTGTCTGGACATCCGCGTCTGTATCTGCTTCTTTTGCATTTTTTTTGAATGCATTTCCACCAAACACTGCTACAATCACCAAAGCAGCTGCAACACCGGCAATCATACCATTTCCATGCGGTTTCTTTAATGGAGCACCACATTCCATACAATATCTGGAGCCCGGTTCAATTTCAGCTCCACAGCGATAACATTTGTTTGTCTTTCTCAAATTAGCAGCCATGTCATTTCTCCTCCATCATTTTCTATACAAACTTTTTCCGCAAAGCGGACAGAATTTTTCCGTTCCCTTTTTTAACTGAGCACCGCAGAATTTACAGAATCTTGGATTCAGCCGTACTGGTTCCGATGCCGTTTTCTCCGCATTTTCTGATTCCCTTCTAAAAGATTGTGATACATTCTGATCAGAAGATTCTGCAGCCTTTCTATTTGTCTGGACATTTTTTGCACTCTGCTCATTTGCCCTGGTTTGCACATTCTGTTTTGTCTGCTCTGCTGTTTTCGAAACAGCAGACCTCTCTAAAGTTATATTTTTCAACTCTGGCTGCATCTTTTTCCAGTCGTATACAGAATTGGCCAGGCTTGTCTGAATACAGCTTATTTTTTCTGTATTCTTTGTTCTTTCGGTCTCAATATACATCTGAGGGAACCATGGCCTGCAAGTCTCCAGTATTTCTGTCCATTTTTCTTTTCTTGCCAGTTCTTCCGGCAGGAAAATATATGCACAACGATTTTTATCTCGTGTATCCATATTTAACATTGGCCTGCTCTGTTCCAGCAATTTTTTCACAATTGCCACACCACACTCCTGATTCGTCTCTTCAATGCAGTGCTCTACCGTTATTCCTGCTTTTTTTGTAACATTTCCTTCGATTTCCGCCTCTGCTGTTTTTTCAACATCTACCGGACCGCTCAGAATAATATTCACAATCTTTTGTCTTATTTTCTCACAGATTTGATCTCTCCGCAGCCATACTGCTATCCGATTATCTGCCCATTTTTCGATTTCAGCATCCTGAACTCCTTCTATCACTTCATACCGGCCATTATTTGGATTTTCTTCCTGTTTCTTAGCATTTTCCAGATATTCTGCAAGCTCAGATACTCGCTTTCCATACTTCTGAATTTCTGAAAAAACCGTTCCGTCATCTCCCTGTTCCAAAAACTGTTTTACAATCTCAACCGCAATCTCCGATTCCAGCGCTCTGTGAAAATCTTCTTTCCACAATGCGATTTTCTTTTGTTCTTCCGCTTCTGTCATCAGCCCCACAATCTGACGAACCGGTCTTCTTTTTCTTTCTGGAATATTTTCTTCTATTTGCTTTTTCAGTTCTGCTTTGATCCGTTCCAGCACTCCGGAAGTGTTCCTGTCTCCATACAGAAATTGTTTCGCGACAACAGGACCATACTCCAAAAGATAGCTCTGTGTTTTTTCTTTTACCCACTGGCAATAATTCTGAAAACGTTTCTCTAATTTCTGCCGTCCCTGTTCTACTTTCTGTGCTTTTATAAAAGACTGCTCAAAATTCTTGATTTTCCTTGCATTAATTTCTGCTCTTGTGATATCCACACTGCTTTCCGGCAAAACAGTATATTCTTTTATGATTTCAAAAACAGAAATCTCCTTTTGCTTTTCCAGAATTGTTACTCTTCCTTCTTCAAGGACTTCGTCTGTTGTACTGCTCTCTTCTGTATTCATCCATCTTTTTTCCGAAAGCAGATTCTGAATGGCTTTTCTTACGATTCTGTCTCGATCCCGGTATTCCGCTATCATCTTATGGTAGCCAAAACCATTGTAACAATAAGATGCTCTCTCTGTTCTGGACTCCTGTTTTAAAAGCCTCCATTTACCAAACAAAAAATCCTGACTGTTTTTAATTTCCTGATTTTGCGTAATATCAAGCAGCATTTCCAGCAACCGCTCCGGAGCATCTTTGTACTTTTCCGAAACCAGAACCACATGATTCAATGCAGCATGTGCATTTTTCATACCTGCCTCAATTTTGCAGAGCTGATTACATACTTCCTGCTTTTTTTCATCCTCTTCCGGGAAAAATAAATATCCATAAATCCCTGTGAGTTTTCCGCCATATGCTTTTATAAATTCTGATGTATTCTTCGCTCTTTCCAGAAAGCTTTCCGTTTTTATATCTTCATGAAAATTTCCGATCAGATAAACTTCTATTTCCTGATTTTCAAGATTCATTGCCCTGTCCGGTCGGCCAAAAAAGCACTTCCATCGCTGATCTCCCAGGCTTTCTATTCTCTTTTTAAATGCTTCCAGCATACTTTTCTGAGGAAGCAATAACCACATTTGCCTCATATGTAAATCCCTTCCTTTGCTTTCATGCCACATTAAATTTTATGCTTGCATTCATCATTCAAAGAATGCAAGCATATTCTTTCTGTTTCTTAATAGTTCGGTTGCGGCGATTGACCCGTACGATCTACTCCATAATTCGGATCCCCGTTATCTTCCGATGAATTTCCTGTTGTTTCTGACGTCTCCTGTCCGCCCTGGCTAAGGCTTCCTTCTTCTGTCTGCACTCCTTCCGGATTTTCCGTTTCGTCTCCGGTCTGGTATTCTATTTCGGTTTGAGTTTCAGATTCGCTCTCCGTTTCCATCTCTGTTTCCATTGCTTTTCGGCGTTCCAGTTCAGATTCCTTTTCATTCATCAGACTCTCCAACTGTACTTTCTCACTTTCCAGCTGCTCCTTCTGGCTTTCTATCTGCACCTTCTCGCTCTCAAGCCTCCCGACTTTACCGGATTTTACTCCAAAAATAATTGCTGCAATCAAAGCACCGGCTGCCAGAACTCCAACTCCTATGCTGACTCCCATAAAAATATTTTTCTGTTGTTGATACTTTTCTGCATTCTTGCTCTGCTTTTCCGCCTCATATTCAGCATTTTGTTTTTCATTCTTCAGACGACTCAATTCGCCGTCCGATCCTTTGCCGGACGCTTTTTCCTCAAGCTGTTTCTGTAGCTGACTTATTTTCTGGTTTTTCTCTGCAATTTCATCTTCTTTTTGTCTCAGCTTTCTGGAATTTGTTCCACTGTTCTGTTCATTTAAAACAGCCTCTCTTTTCTTTTTCTCAGCCTGCAGTTTTTGTTCATATGCCGTTTTCTCTTCCTGGAATTTCCTTTCCTGTTCTCTCAGATCCTGCTCCAGCTGACTGATACTCTGATCCTTCTTTTCCAGAATTTCTGCATGACTTTCTCTCAGTTTTTCTATTTCCTGTGTATGAAGCTTCTGACTTTCCTGGTATTTCCGGTCTGCTTCTTCGAGCATCATCTGTTCATGTGCAGCTGCTTGATCTGCCACATTTTTCTTGACATATTCCAGCGAATCCAGAATCTTTGCATACTGCAGCTCTGTAGCAAAAAACGGAAGAATCTCCTCACGGTTTTCGTACTGCTCATTCAATACAACATCTGCAAGCTGTCTGGCGTATTCTTTCCAAGGCAATAACTTCTGATAAAAAGTATCTATTGCCTCTTTTTTGAGAACTTCATTATCCATCATTTCCTGCTGATCCTGATATGAACGGAAAATATCTTCAATGCTTTCCAGATCATCTCTCTCCCACCAGCAGAATCCCTTACTGTTCAGTTTTTCAAATATTTTCTGCAAATTTGTAAAGGAAACCTGTGTGCTATGCTCTTCCTGCAAAACCCGTTTTTCTGCATAGGCAATCTTTGCATCAGAAGTAGGTGATAATTTATAACTCAACTCCTCAATCAACTTCAGACGCTGCGGATCACATACCTCTTTTTCCGGATTTTCCACGTCAAAAAGAACCACCGGATATTTAAATTCTGTTGCCGCAAATTCTTGTTTTGTTTTTTCTATGTCTTCAACCTTCATAGTAAAAATATGTACCGGAAGTCCAAGTTTATCCTTACCACCGCATTCACCACTAAGATATGCTATATCTTTTGGATTCGAATTAGTGCAGAATCCCATATTCATACGCAGCTTTTGTGGAAGCAACAGATAAATCTGCTTTAATAATTCTTCTGATCTTGACTGAATTTCTTCTTCATTTATGCACAAAACCAGACGTGCCCCTGTATCTTCTATCTGACTGGACCAAAGCCGCTCCACAATACGACATACTAAATCACGGTCTTTTTCTTTAATTTCAATATGAGAATCCTTCTTTTTGTCAACTGCAACTTTTTTATCAAGCAATGTCGTTATATTTTCAGACGTATCTGCCGCTTCTTCATCTGATAAATAAAAACTGTCAAAAATATAGGAAAAAAAGTCTCTGCCCAGCAAAGTTTTTTCTTCGCTTATATAATAATTAACATACCTTGTGTCTCTTGCAACTTTCACTCTTCCGGCAACTCCATAAAAACTCATCCGAACTTTTTTTGTTTTTGGAAGATTCACATATTCATTTGCGACAGAAACATTTAGAAACATGGCTGAATGGTTACTTGTCATCCCACTATAGCATTCAGTCATCATTCCAAGAAATTGTCCCGGTGATCTAAAATGAAGCCCTGTCAAAAATCCTTTTATTCTTTCGTCTTCCTCTGTGACCTGTGTTTTTCCCTGATCTGCTTTTACATGAAGACAATACCAATATTGATCTTTCACGTTTTTTCCCCCCTGACTACACCTGTGGTTTTCCTATTTTCTTTAAAATATCCTGTTTTCTTTGTCCATATCCCCCTGGGATTCTCCTTCCAATTAGTGGTATCCTGTCCAATAATACCGGTGCTTCCATATGGCACATATTTAACTCCTTGTCTGTCTGAGATGGATTTAAATACAACTGATATACCGCCTCTGTTCGGCTTTTTTCTTCATTTTCCTCGAAAACTCTTCTTACCGGATACCTCTGATTTTTTTCATCCTCCATGTGAAATCCTTCGCCAAAGGAAGGAATATATGGCAGATAATAATTTCCACACACTGGCATCATACCTAAATTGCACAAAATCCAACTCCATATTTCCTTGAGCTGTATAGGTTGAAAATTATCTCCTCCTCTTTCAAGATTATCTCTCTCACTATCAAACTTTCTCCCCGGCATTCCAAGTGCAGAGCAAGCAAGAATAGCCATATAAGTCATCGTTTTACTGTTATCATAGGTTCTTTTACACCAGTCCAGAGATTCAATAATATCCCTGTCATTTGTGGCATTATAAATATTTTGCAAATATATTATCTGATCTTTCAAATTCACTCCATGCTGTTCAAAGCTACGTCCGCTCAGTTCTGGCATATTGTTTAAGTCAAATGGGGTTGCTCCACGATTCTGCATATTTGCATCAGCAGAAGCCATATCTACTTTTGTAATAACAATACACATTGGTGGTATGGAATCCTGATTATTTCTTTGTCTGTAAATCCCATTTGCAATCTGGATAAGTGCTCTGTTGTCAATCGCAGCCGCATTTTCTCTTTCATTCTCTTCTGCATTTCCATATCCCATTTGCGATACACAGGTACAAAGCATATATAGATGACATGAAGTAATCAATGGAAAACTCTGCAGTGCGTCCAGACTGATATCCTGTATATTCTGATCGTAACAAAGTTCTCCTGCAATATCGACAAATGAGAGCAAAATTGTTTTGTTTCCTGTTCTGCGTTTTACAAGTAGAGTTGCATTATAGGCTTCCACCACTACTTGTGCATCTGTTTTTCCCACTGCCCAACCATATTTATTTAATTTAATGGCAGACATAATTTTGTCATATTTTCCATCGCACAAAATTTCCGGCAGTTCAATTCCCAGCTGCTCGCTATAGTGGCAAACATCATTGATCATGCTGACAAAAAGTGATGTCTTTCCGGCACTGGCCGCACCTAGAAAACCAACCAGCAAATGTTCATATTTTCCGCTTCCCTCTGCTATCGGTTCATTACATTTTGGACAATATCCGCGAATTATCTTTCTCTTGTAGGAAAATGGTAATAAATTTGCCGGATTTTCTTCCAGCGAATATTTTATAGTGTAGATTTCCTCTGTTCCCTCAAAAAAAACAGGTTCTACCCAAAAATACAAATCGTAGTGTGATGTATCCTGCAGCCATTCTGCATCATCTAACGTTTCCGATCCTGCTTTTTCCTGCAATTTCAATTTTGCAGTAATCGCATCAACCCATGTTTTTATATTATTCATCTGAACATCGTCATTCTGCATACTACTGCCCTGCAGCAAATCTACCATGGCTTCACCTGCTGCAAACTCATCATAAGAAAGCTCCTGCATTGCTTCCTGATCAAGGGTATCCAAATCCTGTCCAATATACCCAAGCAAATCAAACAACGTAATCTTCAGGCGTATTTTTCTACCGTTCACAAGAGGCTGATTATTTCTCTCTGCCACTTCCCTTAAATCTATCGGGGAAAATTTAATAAATCTTTCTGAACCAAGATCTAATATCTGTGCCAGATCGAATACGATATCTGTTCCATATAATTTATTTCCACAATTAGTACAATAATAATCATATATCATAAATTTCTCCTGCCTTTACCCCACGATCTCATACTTTTGCAAAAGAGTGTCGTCACCTCGAATTACCAGATCACTCACATTTGCTCTACCCGGAAGGATTTCTATAATATAGCAATCTTCTCCATTTCTTGTCCGTGGTTCTATATAATCCGTCAGAAAACTATATCTTCTGCCACTTTTCTGATTCTCCAGCCAGATGTGCTGACTGTTGATTTTCTCCGACTGATTACCCGGCCAACAAATCCTGATCATATAGGCATAGTCGCCATATGAGGGATCTTTTGCAATACTCCAGGAAATTCTTGGTTTTGCCCTATTTTCATTTCTGATATAAATCTGGCACTCTTCTACAACATTATTCTCTTCCACTTCCCAGATGCATACATAAGTATTTGCCTGTACGTTATGTAAACCATTATGCATAGGATCCCAATATGTTACCATCATTCCCTGCGTTTTATTAATTTCATCATCTGCAAGCTTGAATGTTGTATAGTATGCCTGTCTGTTTGGATTATCTTTATCTTTATATAATGAAAATCCATTTTCATTCACTGTAACCCTGTCTTTCAGCATCTTTTTCTCCTTTAGCGAAATACCATTCTTAACTGCTGTTCCGTTTGTTCACCATTAGTCAAGTCAATATACTTTCCAAATTTCATGTATACAATTTCATATGGATACAGATTATTCATAACTGCTATCTGCTCATCACGTACTTCAGTTATATCATATCCTTTTGTCTGCCAATCCCGTCCGATTTCACTGTTGATCATTGCAATCTGCTCTACCTCCTGTGCCTGTATCACAGCTGGAACCTGAAATCTTGTTTTTTCTTTTATCTGAGAAAAGCAAGTCCGAAGATCTGAAAAAATACTTGCCCTGTTAAATTCATCCTTAAGCTGCAGTTCTTTTCCCTCTCTATCCTCTCTCATTTCTCTCATTTTTTCTGTTATCAGATTTTCCTGTGCAAACTCTTCAATCCAGCTATAGACTGCTTTCTGAAATACTTCACATTCTTCTGCTGCCAGCTGCATCTCTGATATATAATTGTTTACAGAATTTTTTACCATAATCTGCAGCCTTCCCTCTCTCCATTCCTGAGAAAGTTTCAACAGATCCGGATAATGCAGCTGCAAGGTAAGATTCTTTTTCCATTCTTCCTTTTCTTCGCTGTTTTTAATCTGATTACAAAAGCTTACAATTTCCTTCTTCTTTTCATCCTGTAAGCGTCGTGGTACTCCTTCCGGGCGAACATAGCTTCTTCTGAAAAGCACTCTTTTTTCAATATAATCTCGTGTACTCATCGGATACAGTCCGGATTCTCTCTGAAAAACTTGCAATCTTTCCTGCAATTTTCTAGCCTGTTCTGAGACGGTACTATTTAAACTGCTCGCAAAATCACTAAGATTTTCATCTTTTGCATGCCTAATCCATAAATCCAGTTTTCTTAGTTCCTCTTCGCATTTTCGAGCATGCCGTTCATAATACTCCGTTTCTCCAAGCACAAACAAAGATCTGTTAAATTTTTCTACATTAAGCACGCTATTCCAATCACGTATACTGAGCAATTCCAGAAATCGAAGTAATCCCTTTTCCTGTTCCTGCTCCATAAGATTCGGTTTTAATCCTCCTGCGTATATCAGAAATTCTGAATGACTCATATACTGATATTCCATATTCCAGAGTTGTGACAGAACCTCAAAAACCTCTTTCTTTTTTTCTTCACTCAACGTTTCTCTTGTCTGATACCGAAAAAGATTCAAATGATAATGCTGTGACATATCATGTACCATTCCTTGTTCTTGAAAAACTCTCATACGATTTCGAAAACATTGAAGCCATTCTTCATTCACATCGGCAAGATCAATATAGTTGCAGAATACTACACGCTGACTGACCGGTAATATAATCTCTTCCTTATCCAGTTTCTGTTCAATATCACCCCACAACTCTTCCTCGCTGGAATCGCTGTTTTGATAATAAATATATTTTCTTCTATCAAAAGTTTCCTGAAGTTTTTTATGAAAATATTCCGTCCTACACTGACTGCGATCATCCATTACAACCAGAAGTGCGTCATACGTTTCATCTGAAAATACTGGCATAATTTTCCTCCAATCCTAACCTTATATCTGTTTAAATTTACTCGTTCCCTATGACAGCTGTAGGCACCCCAAAAGGGGTGCCACTAACATTATTTTTTAATTTCTTTCTGTACCGCATTTTGGACATATCATAAAGTCTGCATCGTTATGACGACCACATTTTGGACAACTCCAATCCCGAATCTCATCCTGTTCTTCTGGTTCTGGTTTTGATGTGCCACATTTTGGGCATATCATAAAATCTGCATCATTATGGCGACCACATTTTGGACAACTCCAATCCCGAATTTCATCCTGTTTTTCTGGTTTTGATGTGCCACATCTTGGGCATACCATAAAATCTGCATCATTATGGCGACCACATTCTGGACAATCCCATCCCTTCACTGGTTCTTCTCGTTTTGCTGTGCCACATTTTGGGCATATCATAAAGTCCTCATCGTTATGACGACCACATTTTGGGCAATCCCATCCCTTCACTGGTTCTTCTCGTTTTGCTGTGCCACATTTTGGGCATATCATAAAGCCCTCATCGTTATGATGACCACATTTTGGACAATCCCATCCTTTCACTGGCACTGGCTTAAGCCCTTTCAGACTCTCATACATATTCGCTAACGTCTTAACATAGAATTCATCATCACCCTTTCTCAGTTTCAAACACCAGCGAATTGCATCTTCTGGCTCACGATCTTCTCCTGCTGGATCAATAAAATCTATTTCCAGCTTTTTAACCAAATTTCTAAGTTCTTCTCTTTTTTTCTCCAAAAGTGTATTCATTTCATTACGATCACCACTTGTTTCCTTTTCTCTCGCAATACGTTCCAGTTCATCAAAATTTAAATCTGTAAACTTTTTAAACGCCATCAAAATTTCCCAGTCCATCTGTGCAAGTTTTTTCTCTATTGGCGTATAATTCGTTTCCGCTATCGTATCAAACCTGCACAAGGTTCTCATGCGTCCTTCGTTGTTAACCATATAATGCCATACCGCATCTTTTTCTGAATAATTCACAATACCGTACTGATAATAACGAATAAACTTCTCTACCTGATATCTGTACTTCTGATCCTCTTCACGAGCTTCTAATGTTGTTACAATCTCATAATATCTGCATAACGTTTCTCGAAGTTCCAAAAACAGCTCTGTATTCTTTCTCAAAATACGTTTCATATAGATAATACTTTGTGCTTCAATCTGATCACTGTTCATACCATTTTGACGTGCAGCCGAGAAATCGAACGCTTGTGCGAACATACCACTGTCAAACAATGTAATTGATTTCTGATCTACTTTCGTTGAAACTGGATTCTGCTGTTTCAGATAATCGAATAATTTTTCTCCTCTTTCAAATCTTCCATCCAGTCCAATCTCTTCATAGTCTTCAACATTCAGATTATTCCAGTCACTTGGAATCAGATGCACTACATATTCATAAATATCACGATTTGCAGCCTGACTTATTTTTCTCTCTATCAACTTTTCTTTCATCGCATATTCAACAATTGGATTGAACATTGTACGAAGAAACTCTTGTTCTTTGCCATTTCTTCCTATGTTACGCAAAGCAACCGGCGGATAGTGTTCCCAGCTTAAACCTGTTCCAAACAGTATCTCTTGTTCTGCTGTTAATAACAAAGTAGGTACAGGTCTTCCTTCTTTTTGTGCTTTATCCCTCTCAATCGTACTCTTTGTACGTTCTGTATATTTCGTAATATAATTATCTTCTCCATTGCACAGATGTCTGGAGATGGCGAATGTCTCTTTTGCACTATTATAATAACTTTCCCATTTACCAATATCCACTAAATCACACAAAGCATTTGCTACACTTGTCTGGTAGCATACAATATCTGAGACTGCTGATGAAACTGCTGGCTCATTGGCATTATTGCCGCCAATCCTTTCAAGTTCATCTTTGAATGCCTGTTTAATTGACTTTGCAAATTTACTGTCATCCAATGCTCTAGGAAGAAGAATGAAACTATTCACCTTGTTCCAAGATTCTGGAACCGTTTTAAGCGATGGTCTGCTCTTTTCAATCAGCTGTCTTACGATGCCTTGTACCAGCTCACGTGCCTTGTTTGCAACATTTTCCTGTGGTTCCTGCTCCAGAACATAGTCAAAATAAGATGTTGCTGTCAGCGTAATCGCTGTTGTTCCGCCAGCTCCGCTTCCAAGTTCACAGCTTTCTGCCATGACTTCATCAAACATTTTTCTGGTCTTTCCTTCTGCATTGCTTACCCAATCTCCAGTATTTCTCACAAAGCTGTTTACCATATTCTGTTTTACTTCATCCAGATTAATTCCATTAATTTTTCTTCGAATATTTTGCTGAATCCATTTATATACGCTTTCATTATTGCAAAGATTTACACAGTTTCCTTTCTGTGATGCATCCCTGAACTGCTCATAACTTTGTGCATCAAGAGAACTTCCTGCACTCTTGTAGAAATTTGATAAAACTTCCAAACTTTCTGCAAAACGTTTGCAATCATTAACAAAACAGTTTATTGGACCTGTCAGATTTCGCTCCCATGCACCATTTGGTGCAAGAATATACTGTGCAATTCCACGCTTCACTTCATACTGAATGGCTTGTTGAAAATCGCCCCTCCACTGTGTCAGACCAGCTCTTCTAATACCTTCCAGAAATCTTCTGGTTAATTCCGGTCTGGCTACAGTCGTAGTGATTACCTTCTGCAGTTCTGCCTTTGCTGTATTCAGCATATTTTCAATAGAAATCTCCGGATAAGATTCTGGTATCCCATCTTGATTATAAGGACCATCTCCTCTAAATAACAGCTCCATTGCCTTTGGGCCATAATCTCTAATAACCTCTTTTGCTTTATCTTTAAAGAATGTTACCAGATCTGCAAGATATCCTGTAAGTTCCTGTGTTCCGTTGTTCACACACTCTGTAGCCCTAAATCCACTTTCATATGCATTCGTATTCCCTGTTTCTACATCTCTCTGAGTAATATCCACATGATTATCTGGTAAAAGGCTGTATCTCTCCAGTGCACCTTTCAATTTCAAATTCCAGAGACTCCTCTCATTTAATTCATCGGAGTCTTTAAATCCAAACAATTTTCTAATCTGTGTTTCCATCTCAAATCTGCTCATACGATTTTCTTCTGTACAGAAATGGAGTGCCACGCCATCTGCCTGTATTTCTTCCGGTGATTGATAAAGCTTTTGGCAAACATTGCTTACCACATTTGCTGTCACAATCTGGTCCGGAATTGCTGCATATGCATAACCGATTCCACAGTATCTTCTGGAATCTTCCGGAAACACATCGTTTTGCAATACCCCTCCTACTGTCAGATTATCTCCAGCCAAGTATGTTGTACGGTATACGGCACCATTGCTGTAAAAAGAATTTTGATCAAAAGGTCCATCACTTTCAATTGCAAGATTAATAATAGACTCTGCCATCATAGATTTACTTTCTTCATAAGTTCCTGATATCAGAATTGGGTAATCAAACAGACGATTTGCATCATTACATTCAATAGTTATCGCACCATCTCTTGAGTAAAATTCTTCACTTCTTCCCGGTGATGCTGGTATGGACATATAACTTTCGAGTTCTTTTAATGCAGAATATCCATTTATGTAAATAGACTTGAGTGCCTCTAAATTTTCTCTTTCAAAAGCTTCTACAGTATCTGGCAGAAAAAGATATCCGAATACACGCACTTCAGTCGCACCTGCTCTTCTGCACGCTTCTCTCGCATGCACTGCAAGCTCCTCAAACGTTCCACTTCCATTTCCGCCCGATAAACCTGCTAAAATCATAACATCAACTCGTAGATTCGTTTTGTCACTCCAGTCTGTATTAAAAATTGTCTGTATGATATTGCGAAATTTAACATCATTTGTACTTCCACCCTCTGCATTATCATAAAACTTAATTTTTCCAGTCACACGATCTCTTGCTGAACCATTTGGCCCTAATTTTGTAACATCATAATCCGGATGTACAAATTTCTTAAAGAAGTCCGTTCTATTCCCTATTCGCAGTCTGTCTGAAGCCCCCCTTGTAGAAATATTTAAAACTTCTATCCCAGCTTGTCCTACTTGATTTGTTGTTGTATTTACTTCTCTACTATCCGAGTCAATCATGATAAATTTCATGTAGGTTGAGTAATCCGCAACCAACTTCTGTTTTGCTGTCCTGACTGCCTCGCGAATTGCAGCTGCACCACTTCCACCACTGCTGATAACCAAAGTAAGATGATCTCTACTTACATTTAATCTATCTCGTTTTGAAAACAAAGTCTCATTTCCTACATCAATCTGTCCGATCTGAAGTATTTCCCGTAATTCTTTTGCATTTGCATCTTTTGGCATTTCTTCTCCTCCTGTTCACCTTTTATAAATAAAAGTCATATATTTTTATGACAATATTTCCTTATTGTTACACCAGCTCTATATACTTTTTCAGGATTTTATACATCGCCTGAATTGTCCATACATAAAATTCTTCCTCACCTTTTGCTAAATTCAGGGTAAAACAAATCGCTTCTTCTGTTGTCTGCTCTTCACCTGGCCAATTAATAAAATATCCTTTCAGATTTTCAGCCAATTTTTGAAGTTCTTTATCTTTTTCTTTCAGAAGTACGTCATTCTCTTCCTGCAGATTATTGATTTGTTTTTGCCTTAGCACTTTTTCCAGCTCATCAAAATTCAATTCTGTAAATTTTCGAAAAACCGGAAAAATCTCCCATCCCATCTTAACGAGCCTTTTTTCAAGTGAAGTATAATTTTTATTTGCAGTTATATCAGATCTGCATAATATTTTCGTATTTCCTTTTGCATCGGTCAGATAACGCCACACTTTATCCTCTTTCGAATAAAATACGATACCATACCGATAACACTGAATAAACTTATCCACCTGGAATTTATACCTATACTCTTTCTCACGCAATTCCAATGCCTTTTCAATCTCATAATATCTGCATAACGTTTCGCGTAGTTCCAGAAACAGCTCTGTGTTCTTTCTCAAAATACGTTTCATATAGATGATGCTTTGTGCTTCAATCTGATCACTGTTCATACCCCTTAGACGTGCATCCGAAAAATCAAATGGCTTTTCAAACATACCACTGCCAGACAATATAACCGGTTTCTGATCTGGTTTTATAGAAGCCGAATTCTGCTGTCTCAGATAACTGAATAAATTTTCTCCTCTTTCAAATCTTCCATCCAGTCCGATATTTTCATAATTTTCAACATCCAGATTATTCCAGTCATCCGGAATCAGATGCACTATATATTCATAAATATCTGAACTTTGAGTGGAATCTTCTTTTCGCTCAATCAGCTTTTCTTTCATTGCATAATCAACAATCGGATCGAACATCGTATGGAGAAACTCTTTTTCTTTTTCATTACTTTCTAAATTTCGAAGTGCAACCGGAGGATAATGTTCCCAGCTTAAGCCTGTCCCGAACAAAATCTCTTCTTGTGCTGTCAACCTTAATTCTGGTACAGGCTTCTTTTCTTTTCGTGCTTTTTCCTTTTCAATTTCACTCTTAGTACGTTCAGTAAATTTTGTTATATATTCCCCATTGCATAAATGTCTAGAAATCTTTAAGTAAGACCTATTACTATTATAAGAATCTTCCCATTTTCCAATATCTTTCAGATCACACAATGCGTTTGCTTCACTGACTTGATAACATATAATATCAGACACATCTGCAAGAATACACGAGTATGTGGTCCCTACAATTCGTGCAAACTCATCTCTAAAAGCCTGTTGAATCGGTGTTGCAAATTTACTGTATTCCAGTTCCGCTGGAAGGAAAAGAAATCCATCAATTACACTCCAGGATCCTGTCACGGTCTTAAGTGCCGGCTTGCTCTTTTCAATCAGCTGTCTTACGATCCCCTGTACCAGTTCACGTGCTTTATTCACAACATTTTCCTGTGGTTCCTGTTCCAGAACATGCTCGAAATACGAGGTTGCTGTCAGCTGATTTGCCGCCCCACCAATTCCAAGTTCACAGCTTCTTGCCATAACTTCATCAAATACTTCTCTTGTTTTTCCTTCTTCATTGCTTGCCCAGTCTTCCGTTTTTCTTACAAAGCTATCTGCAATATTTTGTTTCACTTCTTCCAGATTGATTCCATCAATCTTTTTTCGGATATTTTCCTGAAGCCAGCCATATGCATGTGCGTTATTGCAAAGATTTACACTATTTTCTCTCTGCGACTCATTCAAAAATCGCTGATAGTCTCCATCAAGAGAACTTCCAACACTTTTATAAAATTTTGTTAATGTCTCCAGTCTGCTTGAAAAGCATCTGCACTGATTAATAAAATCTTCTATGGGTTTTATTACCTTTCTCTCCCATATTCCATCTGGTTCAAGAAGATTGCATGCAATTTTCTGTTTTACTTCCTGTTGAATTGCATGTTGAAAATCACCTCGCCACTGTATAAGTCCCCATCCTCTGATAGATTCCAAGAATCTTCTAGTTAAGACCGGTTTTGCTACCGTTGTAGTGATTACCCTCTGCATTTCTGTCTTTGCTGTATTCAACATATTTTCAATCGAAAGCTCCGGATAAGCTTCTGACATCCCATCCTGATTGTAAGGACCAGTCCCTTTATATAACAGTTCTATTGCTTTCGGACCGTAATCTTTAATAATCTGTCTTGCATTCTCTTTAAAGAATCTTACCTGATCTGTGAAATACTCTGCAAACTCCGATATTCCTTTAAGCGTACACTCCTCAGCCCTAAATCCTCTTTCATACGTATATGTATTTCCCGTTTCTACATCTCTACGTGTAATACCTACAGGATTATCCGACAAACGGCTATATCTCTCCAATGCATATCTCAATTTCAGATTCCAGAGACTCCTCTCATTTAATTCATCATCCGTCCCAAATCCAAACAATCGGCGTATCTGTGTTTCCATCTCAGCTCTGTTCATGCGTTTTTTTTCTGTACAGAAATGTCTTCCTGTTTCATCTGTCTGATAAAATTTCTGACACACATTTCCTACAATATTCGCTGTTACAATTTCTTTTGGAATCGCTGCATAAGCATATCCAATACCACAATACCTTCTGGAATCTTCCGGAAATACATTGTTTTTCAAAACTCCACCTGTTGTTAAATTATTACCGTTCAAATACAAACTTCTTGTCCACGGTATGCTCCTATAAAAGGAGTCCAAGCTTGCCGTTCCAGACGTGCTGAGATTAACAATCAGATCTGCCATCATTCTGATGCTCTCTTCATAAGTTCCCGAAATCAGAACCGGACAGTCAAACAGTGGAGTGTCACTGTTACACTTCATCGTTGTCATGCCGTCCCCGGAATAAAATTTCTCTGTTCTTCCCGGTGAAGCCGGTATAGACATATAGCTTTCCAGCTCTTTTAATGCAGCATATCCGTTCGCATAAAGAGTGTTTAGTCTATCTGGATCACCTTCCTCAAATTTTTCCATCGTGTCCGGAAGGAAAAGATAGCCATACACACGTACATATATCGCTCCTGAATATATACAGGCTTCTCTCGCATGTGCCGCAAGCTCTTCAAACGTTCCACTTCCTGTAGTGCCTGACAGTCCTGCCACGATCATAATATCAACCGGCAGATTACTTCTGTTACTCCAGTCCGTATTGAAAATCTCTCCAATAATATTTCGGAACTTAACATCGTTTGTAGTTCCGCCCATCGCTTCGTCATAAAATTCAATTTTTCCAGTCATACGATCACAAGCCGGACTAGAGCGACCGGACAATTTTATAACATCATAATCATGGGGCACAAATCTTTTAAAAAAATCAGTTCGATTTTCAAGTCGTAATCTTTCAGCAGCTCCAGGAGGAGTAAAAATATTCAAAGTCTTTATCTGCTCTTTTTCCATCCTGTCCATCCAACGCTGATCAAAATCCACCATGATAAATTTCGTATAATTATCAAAATCAGATACCAGATTCTGTCTGGCTTTTCGAACCGCTGCACGGATAGCAGCTGCTCCCATACCACCACTGCCGATCACCAGTGTCAGATGATCTCTCTGTATTTCTCTTTTGTTTCCTGCTCCAAACAACATCCTATTCCCTGTATCAATCGTGCCGATTTGAAGAATCCTACACTGTTCAGCTCTGTCTTCTGGTTCCCACAACATCTTCTCGCCTCCCACACAATCTGTTTAATTCATCCTGGTAAGTGTTATGTTTACGCCATCTACATAAATATCAATGTACTGACCTTTTGAAATTTTTGCTTTCTTTAAAGTCTTTCCTGCTGCAGTATCGTATTCTCTTCCGGCGTATGTAACCGTTGCCGCTTTTTCGAGTCCTGTTATTGTCACGGATTTGTTGAAATTGTTTCCTGCCTTTAACGTTATTCCTCCATCGTTAATAGAACTGAATCCAAAATCTTCAATCGCTCCGCTCAGGCTGCATTTTGCTTTCTTTCCATGTGCCATTTTGCCAAGTGGATATGGTCCTTCCAGTCTTCCTCCGACTGTGATTTCCCATACTCCATAGATTTTTCTTCCGGCAAACATCAGAATCAAAAATATAATTACGATCACCAGAATAATCACTGAAGCAATTATCGGAACTCTGATCTGTTTCCATACCCAACTTCCTGCACTGATGGATTTAACACTTATTTCTTTTTCAAAGCGAATGCTTCCATCATTTGCATCTGTCGCTGAAACATGGAAAGTTTCTTTTCCTTCTCCAGTTGCAGTGATGCTCAATACCCCTGGTGCAGATTCTTTTATCTGAATCTTAGAACTTTCCGGAAGTTTTTCTATTTCGTAAATTGGAGCTGCTCCGTCCGGATCTTCAAAATAATCATCCAATTTAATTTCTGCATTTGAACTTCCGTCCGGTCCCAGTTTTTTCTTTAAAAATCCAGGAACTTTATTCGCATTGTAAGTGATCGTTTTGGAAATCTTTTTGGAACCTTTTTCTCGCAAAGGCTGATTTACCATATGGATTGTAAAGGAGGAAGTCACATCCTGATCCATACTTCCATCATTTACGCCTACTTTGACCTGTACATCACCTGCTTTTGTGCCGGTTTTAATGTGCATAACATTCTGTTCATCCAGCGTTACTTCTATTCCTGCTGTCTGATCCACTTCAAAATTGCAGATAAATTTATCCTGATCCGGATCGTTAAAATAAGTGTTCAGATCAATGGTCTGTTCTTCACCAAATCCCATATTCAGATCTTCCAGATCTTTTACTTTTGTAACCGGACGGTTTTTGACATTAAATGTAATATAACCGGTTTCTTTTCTGTCATTGCGGAAATGTCCGCTTTCTACGACTGCTTTTACTTTGACCATTCCGGTCTGATTCAGGACTACTTTTCCGGTGTAACACTGATTTTCTTCATCAACTGTCATATCAAAGGTCTGTGCTGATTCTTCATCCCCTTTTACGACATACAGTTTTGCTAGGTTCTTTCCGTAAAACTCCTTACTGAAATAGGATTTCTGACCTTTGTTATAACTGAAGCGTGCAGACAGCGTAACTTCTGTTCCTTTTCCAAGTTCTTTGCTCGTATCAGTGCTGGTCGAAAGAGAAAGTCCCAGCTCTCGGATCGGAACGGTCATCATTGTTAACTTGACGCCATCGGTTCCATTTACTTTTACTTTCCATTTGCCTTCCATCGGTGCAAGAAGTTTCACCATAATATAGCTTCCTTTTTCAAAGGTCACCACACGTGAATCTGTCTTATTTGTTTCTGTATATTTCTTGGTTGAACCGCTTGGATCTGTCAGCTCGATGGAATTCACTTTGCTCATATCATTTCCGGTTATCGTGATGTTCGTTTCTGCAATCATCTCGGCAACGTCAAAATCCATATTTGCTTTTCCTGATTTAATCTCACTGTTGACCAGAATTCCTCCGGCCTCTGTTCCTTCATAAAACTTATTAAAGATTCCTGCAAAGTTATTCTGTACTTCCAGCTGTGTAAAAGCAGTAAACTTTTCTCCGCCTGTTTCATCTGCAATATGCTGCATATAGAATCGACCAGTAGGGATCTTAAAGCCACCGTTTCCTTTCCATTCCTTTGGCGTATGCAATCCTGCTTCATCATAATAGTCTTTGATATCAGCAGACATTTCCAGTGTATACACCGGCCACTTTTTCTCTTTAAAATCTTTCAGTGCTGCTTCCAGACTTTCTGATTTATAAATTTCCGCACCATTTTCCAGCTTGGTTTCCTGTGCTTCGCTTCCTCGCTGACCGTTTTTCAGATAATACTGTCGACCGTCACTCATCAGAACCACGCAGCCATTTGCCTTTGCTGCCTTATTTTCCTTCAGTACATCTTTTGCTGCCTGAAGAGCATAACCAATCGTAGTATATCCGTTTTTATCTCTTACTTTTGCAGTTTCATCGATTGCTTCTTTTACTTTCTTTTTTGCTTTTTCGGTACCAACATCTGTCATACCAAGGATAACCTTTGTATAAGTGTTGCTTGTAGTATCACCCGGATAAACATAAGAATCTTCTCCCCAGTCCGCACCAAATGCCACAACTGCAATCTGAGCATTTTCTACCGGCATCATATCTACAAACATCTTTGCCGCTTTCGGGCTCAAACCGTTTACATCAGATTCTTCCATACTTCCGGAACAATCCAGTACTAAAACAAACTGTGTCGGTGTACTGCTTGACTGTGCATCCGCTGCCAGAATCATTTTCATTGGCATGAATACCATGGTAAGTACCAGTAACATACTGACTACAATCTGTGTAATCTGCTTTGTTTTTTTTGTCTTCGTTCTCATTGAAGCTTCCTCCCTGTTTCTGTTTCTGTTTTTTTATTTCAACATTCTGTCTTTGGTTGACAACCTGTTTTATTCTGCAATAACAGAAATTCCTGATATATACCATTCATCATTCTTTTTCACTACCGAAATTTTCAGCATTTTTGTTGTTTTCATGCCATTCACTTCAAATTCCGCCTTACATTTAACGCTTCCGTCTTTTTTATCGAGCATATATTTTTTCGGTGTAAGCTTCATACTTGCAACAATATCTTTCGCCGAACCACCTGATCCGCCGGTGATCTCACTGATACTTGAACCAAACTGTTCCAGGATATCTCCCAGATATTCATCTACATTATCTGTGACCATTCCTCCGATCGCTACGATCGCCTTGATCGGATCACTGATTTTCGGATCGATACAGTCTAAAATCGCCTGAATATCAACTTCATTGCAGCTTTTTTCAAATTTGTTGATCAGATTCTTACATTCTGCACTCTTTCCAACAATTCCTCCGCCTTTACATCCACTTAAACTAACAATAAGCAGAACACTGAGAAGTACCCATAAAATCCCTTTCTTTTTCATGTTCTTTTCCTCTTTCCTTTTTATTTTTGTGTGTCCATGAAACAAAAAGTTGCATAAATACATCATTTTTGTTGTCAAAAAAAATATCTCCTTAAGATCTATGGTAAAATAGAGTTGTCTAAAACTATCAACCATCTACCTGAAAGGAGATATAATCTTATGATAACAGATAAACAGCTCACTCTGGCATCTTCCTCTTTTCGCAGAGTACCTTACTCTACGAAAGCAGAAGCGAATGAGCAGGATAGTCGCTGCATATTCTGGCGTTTTAATTCCAGCGTTGGATGAACGTAACGATTCATTGTAATATTTACATTGGAATGACCAAGTATTTCACTTAGGCTTTTGATGTCAAAACCTGCTTCCACGCACCGGGTTGCAAAAGTATGACGTAACGTATGGAAATTTGTTTCTTCAATATTAGCTTCTTTTAAGATATGCTTAAAATGATTCTGCATGGTGCGAGGTTCTACAAAAGAATCTGTCCCTGTCAGCAGATATCCTTCTTTCTTACACGGAAAATTATCTAAAACGACTGCGATATCGTCAGGAAGGGGAATCGTTCGAATAGAACAGCTGCTTTTGGGAGTTGACAAAATAAGAGATGTTTTTTTGCCGTTTATATTTTCGTTTTGGAGGCGTTGCAATGTCTGGTGAATGTATAATGTTTTTTCTTTTAATGAAATATCATTCCAATGAAGGGCACATATTTCACCAACACGCAATCCTGTATACAGGCATATAAGAATTCCTATATTTTTCAGTGACATATTTTTGCATAAATATTTACACAGTTGTTTTTGCTCTCTTATGCTGAATACTCGAAGCTCATGGGAAGTTTTTTTGATTATGATTTCTTTTCCGGTACATGGGAGTGAAATTCCCTTCGTACTGGTATATCGGAAGATACTGCGAAGAAGTGATAACACGTCTGAAACTGTTTTTGAAGACAGTCCCTGCTTGTTTTTTCCACCATTGCACAACAATTCTCTGCAAAAAGAATTCAGGCATTCAACGGTCAGTTCTTCTGTGGTAAGATCTTCAAAATATGGAAAAATGTAAGAATACAGCATGTTTCGGTATTTTATGTATGTGGAAGCTTTTAACAATGGTTTTGTATTTTCCATCCATTCTTCGATAATGTTTTTAAAAAAAATAGGTGTATGAGCAGAAGAAAAAGATTCCAGTATTTTTTTGATGTAAAATTCCTGGACTCTTTCATCTTGTAAGATGTAAGTCATTTTTTCGTTTGAAAGCATAGGTAAATTTCCCCTTTCGATGTCAATATAATTAAAGTATTATGAAAGACTAATTGATGATTTTTGTTATATACAATTTTATTGTTTAATATTTACAAAAAAATACGCAGTATGTGTTGACAAGTTATGTGATATTTTGTAAAATTAAGTAAATATTTGGTATAAATCAGTACACTTAATCGTAGAGTAAGGTACTCTGCGAAATTATCTGTTCATTTTATCAATTCCATAATCATCAAGAACCCAGACATTTTTCTATGCCGGGTTCTTGATACTCTACTTTTTTTATTTTTCCATGTTCTCAAGTATCTTTAATGTCCTAAAATCTCTTTTTCCTTTAAAGTATTTATCCAGTACATTCAAAAACACTTGATCATCCTCACTTGCTCTGGCAAATAACGTCATTGATGATTTCAGTTTCATGTTATCCGGCCTTCCAAAAACTTCATACGCATCGCTTGTATCCAGGCTAAGCAAAGCTTCCGAAATTTCAATAATATTATGTCCGAGGTAAGGATGCTCCAGAAATGCTCTTGCCTCATTCAGGCTCTGAATCGCATAAAACTGAGAAGTACTGCTTTTTCCCAACCCACGGATTTGTGGAAAAATATACCACATCCAATGACTTACTTTTTTTCCATTTTTAATTTCTGTTAATGCACTTTGATAATCTCGCTGCTGTGCTGTTACATATCTTGACAAATCATACTGATTCAATATGTTCACCTCACTTTCTAATTTTTCAGTATGATTATATTCTATATTTTATAGCATTATATGTCAATCACGAAACTTCCTACTTCTTTTCTCCCCCCCTCTCCTGCTTTCTCCAGCAGCCCTTCCAGGGTCTTCGCCGCCTGCTCTGTCGATGCTTTTCCAAAGAAATGTCCCCAGATACCGACATACCGTTCTCCGTCCATCTCGAACACGGAGAAGATCAGGTAATTGCTGGCTTTTGTCTGCTGTGTGACGACTTTTTCCAGGGCACCGTCAAAGAATCCGCCAAGTTTGCTCTCACTCTGGCTCACGTAATACTTTGCAAAATCTGTCTTTGTCGGGCAGGTTGTGATCATGGAAATCCCGATTGCTGCAACGATCATGAATGAAAATAATGTTCGAAATAATCTCATCGCTTTCTATCTCCTTTCTTCCGCAAGCAAAATGCCTTTTTCTTTCACACAATAACCATTCTGTGATTCGATTACTCTGGCTGGCTTTTCTGCTTTTAAGCATTTTACAGCTTTTCTGTTTTTCATGTTGATCTTACCGCCTTTTCGATTTCTGAACTGAAAGATCCTCTGAAAATCGTGACTCGCATAATATGAGCTGTTGTTAAATCTGCCAAACTGCTGTTCATTGGGTCTGACGGTTCCATCCGAATAAAGAAGGAAGACTGCTTCTTCCTCCGGTATTTCTTCCAGAGTTGCCGGTGCGTTTGGATTATAATTACTGGACTCGCTTACCTTCACGCCGGAAATCGGGCATGGTTCCGGTTCTTTTGCTTCCACTTTTGCAGTTTCCTGATCCCGGTTCTGCGTTTCTGTCTCTGTCCCTTTTTTTGTATGAAATGTCATATCCAGATCCTTTTGTGACGGATCTTTCCATGTATCCTCATTTCCGAAATCTCTGTTCTCTTCCTGGATATCTTCCTCTTCATCCAGGAAATAATCGTCATCTTCTTTCTGCTTCTGCCATTCACTGTTCTGGTCAGGTGCCTTTTCTATAAAATCAGCATGTGAAATTGGGCTGCTTACGCTTTCTCTGTAACCATACCTGCCATTTTCCATACACTGCAGCTGTCCGCTAATCTTATTTAACATTCCATACAGGGTCTGCTGCCGCTTCCAGGTTCTTTCATGCAATGCCTGCTGCTGTTTCCAGATTTTGATCTGAAGAAGTGTAAGAACAATCACACTGAGCAGTGTTAAAAATGTCAGTAAAATCATAATAACCCAGGAAATCCTTCCAACTCCGCCCGCTGCTGCTCCTGAAACGGAAGTCTGCAGCATTTCTGTTGCAGACTCCAGTGTTTCTGTAAGCGGAGTCTCGGATGTTTTTGTAAGTAACATCAGATGACTCATCCACTCCACCTCCTTCACGGTTCTTCAAACAGTGAGATACGTTTGAGAGCAAGATCGATCATGGCTCCGCAGAGCATTTCTTCTTCCACAAACGGTGTTGCCATGATAAGTTCTTCACTCTGCTGCTGAAGCTGTGCACGGAGATTGTCAAAATTTTCCTTTACGGTTCTGGCAATCTGCGAATCCAGCATACCTGTATCCATGATGCCATCTTCGATTCCGGTATAGCCAAAACGTTCAAACGCCTCTTCGAATTTCTGATAAGTGTAATCTCTGATCAGCTTTCTGAAAGCCTGTTGATAAAGCTCGCTCTGTTTCGCCTGCTGATCCGTCCTTGTTGCATGTTTGGAAAGATCTGCAAGTTCATCCCGGAACTGTTCTTTCGCCTCGTTATCTGCACCCGTGCCGCTTCCGTAAAGTACATCCAGATAATGTTCGGTCGGTTCGCCCTGCACCATGATCTCTGCTCTTGTATGTGTGTGCTCCTTCATATCGATCATACCCTGGGCAACACTGAGCTTTTCCGTATCGTTATTGGTCAGCAGTCTGATCCTTCCCGTGTATTCTGCTCCTTCAAAAGACGGATCAGATTTCAGCAGATAGTTGATTTCTTCATACAGACGGGAAGTGAAACGATCTGCAAAACCTGGTGCGGTATTGTTCAGTGCAAGTGATCCTTTTCCGACCGGTCCGAGCAAGATTTCACCATCTTCAGCGAGAGCTCCGTCTTTCAGGGCACGTACGATCGTGCAGGCATAGGCCGGAATGCCGATATTCAACCTGGCTTCTGTCAATTCCTGGACTTTCATCTGAAATTCATCCGCATTCACACTGGTTACCTGAAAACGACATTCAGTGAAAAGTCGGTTCAGTGAAAGATTAAAGCCAAGCCGTTCGTACAGCTCACCCTGTCTCGATGCCATTGCCTGTCTGATCGCATCCTCTGCCTGTTTTTTCAGCTCCCGGCTGCCGCCGCTGAAGCACCGCATCAGAGCTGCAGCATTACCACCTTCGTAGACCTTCGCAAGTGTTCCGTTCGTTACTCGCTGAGCCGCATACGGCACGGAGCTCAGATACAGTTTTCCATTGACTCTCAATGAGAAATCGCTCGTTGAGTACCCGATATCCAGACTGCCGAGAGCCACTCCCTCTCCAATAAATACGTTACCCGGCGGATTCAGCTGATGCCAGACGGCTGCCGCTTCACTTTCAGAACAAAATGTGATGTTGTGGCCTTCCTCAAGCTGTGCTTCCGGAAGCAGATATTCATTGACCATCTCGATCGCACCACGGATAATATCCAGAAGCTGTTTTGTGATACCCTCACCAGAACCATTTTCCGGATAGGAGATCATAAATTCTAGGTTATTATATGGAACCGAAAATCCCTCTCTTGCCAGTGCCAGAATCCCCTCCAGGATCATAATTCCGATATACTGTTTCAGAGCCATGGAAATCAGCTGTCGGTCTCTGACTTTCAGATTTGATCTTGTCAGAACTTCTTTCATATTGCTGATGACGCCGATATTGGTCATCGCTTCTGTCATCGTACCAGGAGAGTCTTTTAATGCTGCAAATAAAACCTGCTCGTCCGGTTTCCAGATACGGCTCTCAACCATAAGAGCGGACCAGTTGCCCATTGTTTCCGGGAAAAATTGCTGCAGCAGGGAATCAAAATGGGTTCCGCTTTTTTCGGAGTCCATCAGGCGACGTTCTAACGTCTGATTGAACTCTGTTCTTGCTGTCGGTGTCAGTGGAAAGTTCAGTTTTTCATAGGAAATCGCTTCGGACCTGCCGGAACCTTCGATCGATTTCAGGCGGACACTTGTTGCTCCTGCCGGATCTAAGGAAAGATACATCTTCTGATTTTTACGTTCCGGTGTCAAAATCTTCGGCATTACAATGGTTCCGAGCACATTTCCTTCCCGATCACACAGTTCCATTCGCTCAATACGCAGGGAACGCTGATGAATTTCCCAGACTCCGTCATACTGATTTGAAGTAAGGCCGATGACACTGCTGCCCGGATCTTCCGGAAGCACGTTCCATCTTGTCTCCAAATTATCGTTGGTGATGGCTCCTGCCGCAGATCCCTGTACCAGATAATTGTATTTCCCCAGAATACCGTCCGGCACCATGTACGCCATATCGATATAGTTGTCCGGCTGACAGATTCGAAATCCGCTCTTCCCTGCCGCATAGATTTTGTGACAGAGCTCCCCGTCCAGTCTTGCTCTGAATTCGATCCATTTCGGGATACCATTTACCATTTCCCCGGCAAATTTATAACCAACTTCTTCGATGGTATGGACATCCTGCATCGGCGGAATGACAATAAGTCGATCACTGATCTCTCCAAAAGTATCGTTGATATCAGAAAGACATCTTGTTCCGGTGTTAATCAGAACCGGCTGCCGCAAAACTTTCTCTGAAACGTTGCTGCCCATGTAATTGCATACGGCAAGTGGATCTGCCTCAGGAGAGGTTTCCTGAATATATGCAGTAACCTCTTCCGGCAGGGTTTCTGCCGGTTCTGCCCGGTAAAGTTCCATTTCTGCATCGCTAAGTGCACCGCCGATATAATCGAGTACTTTTCCAAGTACGTTTTCATTTGCTCCCTTTGCGATCAGGTTGGTGAGCAGTGCACGGCAGCGTTTCGTGATATGTGGATTCTCGGCCATAAATTCTTCCGATATTTCACAGCATTTTTCTGACTGCGGAAATCTGATGCCAGGCACAAAACATTTCCATTTTGGAAAATACATGCCAACGACTTCTCCTGAAACAGAAACCTGAAGCACACGGTCCAGCTCTTTTTCCATTCCGGTATCTTCTTCGTCCAGTTTCAGTTTTCTCAGATCCTTCATCATTTTCTGATCGATCGGATTGTCTTTATTGAAGGTATGAAGTGTGTATGCGACTTCAGAACCGTTATACGGAACCTGTGCAAGACATAAGTACAGGGAAAGCAGCTGTTTTTCATTTACTCCTGAAATTTCTTTTTTCGCACTGGACACATTGATCAGCCAGGCGATAACATTTCCCCAGGTACTGGAAATGTTTTTCGCATTCTGCCTGGTCTCTTCATTCTCGACCGGAGTCATGATAAATTCTGCACATTCCTGAATTGTCATTCCATCTACATCCATGAAACCATGATGTTTTTCAACGTTTTTCAGTTCTGCAATTTTTCTGTGCTCTCTAGAAAAAGCCATAATGTCTTCTCTCCTTTCTTTCGCTGCAAATTTTATAAATGTCACTCAAAATATCCTGAAATGGTCTTGGATTGCCATGTTCATAGTACTTAACCTGTTTACGCAGCTTATCCATGGTAAGTCCGGTGTTATAGATATTTTCCTCTCTTTGTTCAGTCCTTCTGTCCGCAGGACACATGGTCAGCTCATCAAACTGAAATCCTGTCATCCCTCCATGCTCACGGATATCTGCTTTTTTCTCGATCTTTTCTTCATCCTTTTTTTCTGCTTTTTTGCCAATTTTTTTTCCTATCATCTCCTCGATTCTTTCTGTATCAAACAATGTCGATCCATAAGCGGGCGTAGAATCTGTCTCCCAGTTTTTCCCGGTCAGAGAAATTTCTCCAAGATACTCCAGAAACATGGTTTCTTTGGCAAGCAGTGCTTTCAGAGGCTTCCTGATCTCTTCTTCCAGATCCACGCTGGAATTTAAAACTGCTTCTTTTACTTTTCTCGGTGTCTTCCCTTTAAACATCCGGGCAAGAAACTCTGCTTCATAGATTTTATCCGGATCATTTTCTTCCGGTGCCTGAATCAGCTGTGGACGAAGCCAGTAGAACAGTGCTGCATCAAAGCGAAGTCTCGCAGATAAATATTGTCTGTATTCTTCCGGAAGTCCCAGATTCTCCCAGTTGGTGAGAGCGTTTCCAGGTCTTGAGTAATGTGGAATAACCGGACAGTGCTTTTTCGATGCGTGTTCCGTGCTGAGACTAAAGAAATCCTCCATCGCAGCAACCGCAACAAGCTCGATCGCATGGGCATGTTTATACTGTTCTCTGGAATCCGATGCTTTCGTGGCCTGTACCGGACACTGATCATGCTCCAGCAGATAAAAAAGATTGACTGCCTCTGCAGAATCCTCCGGGAAATTGCGGAGCGTTCCGGCCACCAGACCGGCAACATCCTGATCAAGTCCATTCATTGCCGGGAAGCGGAAAGCACTGCCTGTCATGATCACGGCAATCTTGAGGTTCTGTTCCACATAAGTCTTTGCCTGCTCCTGCTCCATTCTCAGATCTTCCATCACTCTCTCCACGCACAGCTTCCGAAGCATGGCCGGATGGGTACAGAGATTGGTTCTACCTTCCCCTCCGATGCCGCTTCCAACCATCACTACGCGTGTTTCGTATGTATTATTAGATGCAACGACACTGTCTGCGATTGCCCGAAATCCGGCATTTCTATCTTCTTCCGTTCCCAGTGCACACTGCATAGCTGCGGAAGATACGACACTGCCAAGTGTCAAATCACGATAGTAACCTCCGAGAAGGTCTCTTTCTAGCTGTTCTTCCGTAAGTAAAAGCCCATTTCGATACCATGCAGGTGCGATTTTTTTAAGACTCATTGTGTTGTCTCTGGCAAGCTTTTCTTTTACTTTTTCAGCCAGTCTGCAGAAATGGAAGGAATAATGCGGATCACAGAATTCGCTTTCGCTATCCAGTCTTACAAGTTTCTGAAGCTGCTCAATCTCTTCTGCTCCGGCGTCCATCGTCTCATAAATAAATTTCCAGTTTTCTGTTGTTCCGTTTTCACCTGCGGCATAAGCTTTGGCACTCAGATACATGTGAGCCGCAAGCAGTGCCCGAACTCCGGTTCCTCCTTCCGCCATCACATAGTTGTGGTTCAACATTACATTTTCCGGCATATACGATACCTCCTATTATTTAAAATCAGATTTTATGTTGACTTCTAGTCGAATACGCGAGACTTATCATTCCCCTGTAATTTGGTTTGGCAGTCCGACAAACCGCATCAGCAGATACAAAACAAGGTTTCCGACGATAGCCATTGTCATCACGGAGCTGATACAATACGCTGCCGGAATACCCACGAACCAGATACTTCCCACCATACAAATCAGAGCGATCGCCACAATCAGAATGGTCAGAATGGCAGATGTTGTGAAATATTTTCTCTTATAATAGAACGCCATTTTTCGCATCTTCTCGATATTCATCATATTTACTGCTTCTCGGCTCACTTTACGGTACCATGTCACATAGCAGCCAACGATCACAGCCGCCTGTGCGATCAGAAATGGCAGGCTCAGGCGGAAGCCCTCGGCTCCTGCATTCATCTCTCTAGCGAGAAACCGAAGTCCAAATAAAACCAGTACCGCAATCACTGCAAATCCCATCGTTCCTTTAAATAAATTTTTTAATCCGCTCATAAAATTCTCCTTTTCTTTGCCCTTTTGTTGATTCTCCTGCTCTTTAGCGATTGTCGATGATCAGTCGGATGGTAAGCATCTCGTTGTCTGACTCGGCAACAGCTCCAGCTGCAATCAGCTCATCTGTAATCTTTTCAAATTCCAGCAGTTTGCAGAAAACCGACGAAGAACTTCCATCTCCTGTATAATAAAACTTCGAGGTACTTTCCTGTTTTTTGATGATTTCCGGTGTGCACTCACTTTTCAGAGCCGTGCTGTAATCTTCCAGTCCTGCACTGTGATTTGCTGCAAATTTCTGAAGATCCGCCACTTCACCGGTTGCTGCGAACGTGAGCTGTGCCTCGACTGCAAACAGTCCTTTTGGAAGTGATTCATTTTCAAGAGAAACGGTAAAGACCGAATCACCCTGGGCGATAACGCCTCCCAGATCTTTATAAAGACGCTGGTACTTCTTTGTGTCAGTCACTTCATTTACGATGGCAGAAAACGCTCCCAGATATGCTTTTGTCCCCATCTTGAATGTCACATTGCTCTCTTTGTATGTCCCGGATTCTTCGTCATATTCCATAACCTTCGTAATCTCTGCCTTTTCGACGGCCGGCACCGCCTGATCCGGCACTGCATACAAAACAGCTCTGACTGCTTTCTTTGCCTTGCTTGTCGAGTACTTGCTCTTTTTGTATACAAACGTATTCGGACAGGTAAATTCTGTGTTTTCCGTATCGACGAGAGACATTCCAAACACATAGTTGTTATTGTCATAAATGATATTCGCGATATCAGCTTCGAAACATTTACTCGATGTCAGCTGAAGAAAATGGTCATCCTGCTTTTTCTCTGCATGAAGGGAAACATGGCAGGTATCATATGGCACTTCCGTCCCCAGCTTGTACTGGAAAAACTGATCGTAATCTTCTACGAGGCTGTTTTTCCCAAAGACTATCATCAGAAATTCTTTCTTATTAAAAGAGCAATCCTTGACAGAAACTGTTTCAAGCACACTGCTTGAAGTGTACATTTTGAACTGGAGACTGCCATTGTACTGCATCGTAAAAACGTAGAACGAATAGCCTGTCGCCCCGGTATTCACCAGCCACTTGCCGATTTCCGAACAGCTTGTCCCCGTCTGAAGGTCCGTCGTCAGCACATTGACACCTTCCGGATCACAGGGCAGTGTCCCATCCCGGATCAGATCAATCGCTGCTCCACTCCCATACTGCCCACTGAGTGCCAGCTGCTCCGTTGTTTCGATCAGGTTTCTGCTGTCCACACTGTAAAAATGACGCTCCTCATATCCGGCGGCACATTTCGTGGCGGCGGCATGGATCTTCACCACTTCCGGTGAACGCTGCATGCTTCCTGACGTATCCAGGTAAAACGAAATCTTCTTGTTTTCTGTTTCACTTCCGGCTCTCGCCTGGATCGTTTCCCTGGTTGTCTCTTTTGCCGTTTCACTGGCGTTCTTCTGCGATTTATCGGACTTTCCTGCCGTTTCCGTCTCCTCCTTCTTCGGTACATAATAGCCATCCGGGTAAGGAATCTCCTTTTGCTTCCCCCCACATCCGGTCAGAAGCACAGAGATGATAATAAACATCAGAACACCTGCCATTATTTTGCTTTTCAATAGCACCACTCCTTTCTTACTTATAATCATAAATGATTCGAAAATCTCTTTCAGATGGGGGACTTTGTACCTTTATTTTTCTTCATACCTCCTCTTAGTATTTTTTATAATAATATTTTAATTCCACTCTTTTTCGACTAAAAAAGGGGGAATAAAAAAATCCCTATCCAGTTTTTTAACTGAATAAGGATTTTTCTGATTCTTCTTTACTTGCAATATAAAAATCATCATAGTCACTTGCATGCCGAATCTCTTCTGCTTGTCCAATTTTTCGTCCCATTTCTCTTGGAAATACAGATGTTTTTACATAATCCTTGTTGAAATTCGCCACAGCATCTTTGTGTCTTTTATATGCTTTTCCATTAATAGCATGTACGGCATTAATCGCATGAAAGATAGCTTAATATGCTCTGTTATTTGCTCCTCGATAGTCTTCAATTGCAAATAACGCTCTTGCAGATTTCAGATCATTTTTTGCCGTTTCCAGACGATATAGAACCAAATCCCGTCTTGTACCAATTTCCAGTTTACGCTGCTTCATATAAAACTACCCCTTCTTTATGAACATTGGAATAAAACGGATAATTTACAATCCACTTTTTAAAATGTCTTTCGCTTTTTGCAATAGGCTTAATATCCAGATCATTGTCCCTATTAAAATCATAGGTCATATAAGAAAGCTGTTGTGCATATGCCTTTAACTCCAGATCAGACATATCCAGCAAAATCATAATATCTACATCTGAATCCGGTCGGAAATCTTCTCTTGCATAGGAACCATATAAAATGATCTGTCGTATATGTGAACCATAAATCTTTTTAACAGCTTCAACGTATTGTTCTATTAAATTCTCCATAGTCTTTGACATATATCATCACCTCATTTTCAACTGCTATGTCTTGAACCATTATCTTGATCTCCTGTTTCTTATTTTTTATTATAATCAGTTTACAGAAGTTTCTCAAGATAATGCTACATTTTTGCTATTCTTTCACTTTTACTCTTTTAAAGCTCACCCTTTTTGCTTCAGAATCTTTCTCCACCAACGCTTCGTTATCATCCACCGAATACAGTTCACTGTAATGCCTGATATCTTCCTGTTTTGAATTGTTTATATAACGTATCAGATCCTGCCTTGAATAATGTGGAATAACACTTCCATCAAACAGCCCCAATGCCTTCAGATCTGTTAAACCCACAATATTTTCATCAAAATCTTCTGCCAGATAGATATCTGTTCCGGCAATCATTGCACCGGCACTGCTTCCGATATAGGTGCAGTCTGTTCGTTTCATTTGTTGTTGAATAAATTTCAACAGCCCGTTTTTCCTCATATAGTCTAATACTTGATATACATTTCCTTCGGTAACGTAAATATAATCCGGTCGCATTTTTTTCAGATCAATCTGCCCGGATGCAAGAAAAATATGTTCTTCCAAAAATCCCAGTTCCATACTTGCCTGTTTCAGGATTTCATCAATTCTATACTCTTGTATGCTGATCAGAAGGATAGTTTTCTTTTCCCGCTCCTCTTCTTCCGTCAGACACTTGCGGATGATTTTCTGCCCTGTTTCGGAATTAAGTCCCCGTGCTGTCAATATTAATTTTCCCATATACACCTCTCCCATCAAATCTGCCTCCGGATCTGAATCACAATAAATCGGATCTGCTGCCTGGTCTGGAGCACAATTATCAGATTTACTATCTGGTTTGGATCACGATCGCCGGACGTACACCGACGGCAGGTTCATCTATTTGCAGCCCGCCATAATGCACCCTCCATCCAAAATTCATAGCAAAATTCTGTGAAAATCCTGGATTTCTAAGCCACCAGGAAATATTTCCGTTGTTTCTTGCAATCTCTGTGATCTGCTCAAATCCATATACGGTAAGCTCGATAACATCCAGCAAAAATACCGGGTCTATGGTGTCTGCCCCACCGGGTGTTCTGTATTTTGGATTGTTTCTGGACGGGTGAGCTCTCCAGAGAATATATTCTTTCTCGGAATCTGAAAATACCTGCTCATAAAAATCGTTATTTAACCACTTCCTGAGCGTACAGTTCTCCCAGTCGGAACTTCCGTGCTGCACTGCATGATAAGGCATGTTGAGCAATACATTTTCACACAAAAGAACTGCCTTTCTATCCTCGCAATTCAGCACCCTCCATGCAAGATCTTCCCCTTCTGCAAGAAAGAAACCGGGGAGTGCCTTTCCAAGATACACCGTATCGCCGGACTTTACCGGATAAGGATAGCCTTGTCTTGGAATCGTGATTCTCGGAGTCTCCTGTACAACCTCCGTACTTTCTATTATAATCGTTTTTTCCTGTTTCTGCTTTTCATGGCATTTTTCTAATCCCTGCGTCTCGGCGAGTTTTTCAAAGAATAATTCCATGCTCTGATATTTATATTTATGTATCGCCTGCAGTCTGCTCAGACGCATTCTCATTCCACCCGGTAGCTGAATATCTTCCAGATAAATCAATAATCTTGGTTTTTCAAGCTCTCTTGCAAAATTTAATTCATCTTTGCAGTTTGAAGATACCAGATATTCTCGTGAAAGCAGTGCAATGAAATATTCACAGTTTTCAATATGCTCTGCTATATTTTCATCCCACTCTGTTCCCGGATCGATTCCTTCATCATACCAGACTCGATACTGTTCCATCTGTAATTTTCCTATTACTTCGGATGCCTTATTTCCATCTTTATGTGCATAGCTTACAAAAATATAAGGGGCATCATACCCCCGATAAGGTACATATTTTTCATTCATCTCATGCATCTTTGTTTTTCCCTCTGCTTCTGTTTTTTGCCATTTCCATAAAATCGTGTCGTAATGGCACTATTCCTAATCTGATTATATCATTTTGAAAAATCCGCCGCAACATAAGAAATCCCGCCGCACATCTCCTGTACGACGGGATTTCTTTTTTATATCATGCCTTTATATTATACTGTCAAATTCGCCATGTTCAAGCATGCCTCTGGCATTCTTGCTGCGAGATGCATCTCCTGCATCGCATGGCACAATCTTATGCTTTAAGATTAAATATTCATCAGATCGCTGAGTATTTTCAGTGCTCCGTCTGTCTCGTGGGCCAGTACGCGTTTTGCCAGTACTTTACCGAGCTGTACTCCTTCCTGGTCGAAGCTGTTTACGTTCCATACGAAGCCCTGGAACATGACTTTGTTTTCGAAGTGTGAAAGCAGTGCTCCCAGTGTTTCCGGGTTCAGCTGTTCACCAATGATGATGCTGGACGGGCGTCCGCCTTCGAAGTTTTTGTTGCGGTTTTTGTCTTCTTTTCCGCATGCAAATGCTACGATCTGAGCTGCCACGTTTGCACACAGTTTCTGCTGGCTTGTGCTGCCCTGGATCACTACGTCCGTGTTCATCTGGTTATTCTTGAAGCCTACGAACTGCAGTGGGATGATGTCTGTTCCCTGATGGAGCAGCTGGTAGAAAGAATGCTGTCCGTTTGTTCCCGGTTCACCAAAGATAACCGGTCCGGTTACATAGTCAAGTCTCTCACCGAAACGGTTTACGCATTTACCGTTGGACTCCATGTCAAGCTGCTGCAGATGTGCCGGGAAGCGGCTCAGTGCCTGTGAGTATGGCAGTACTGCTGTGCTTGGATAGCCCAGTACGTTACGCTCATAAACGCCGATCAGTGCATCCAACATTGCCGGATTCTTTCTGATGTCTTTTTCTGTTCCGAGTCTGTCCTCTTCTGCTGCACCGTTTAAGAATCTTTCAAATACTTCCGGTCCGAATGCCAGGGATAATACGGCTCCGCCTACTGCGGATGTGGATGAATAACGTCCGCCGATGTAATCATCCATAAAGAATGCTGCCAGATAGTCGTCGCTCTTTGCCAGTGGAGATGTCTCGCTGGTTACTGCGATCATATGTTTGGAAGCATCCAGTCCTGCATTTTTCAGGGCATCTTTTACGAAGGACTCGTTGGTCAGTGTCTCCAGTGTTGTACCGGATTTGGAAACCAGGATAAAGATGGAATGTGCTACGTCGATACCATACAGAACTGCTGCTGCATCATCCGGGTCTACGTTGCTGATGAATTTTGCTTCCATCTTGAAGGTATCGTTTTTCTTTGCCCAGTTTTCCAGTGCCAGATACATTGCACGAGGTCCGAGGTCACTGCCGCCGATACCGATCTGAACAACGGTTGTAAATTTCTCACCTGCTGCATTTGTGATCTCTCCGGCATGTACTTTGTTTGCAAAATCTGCGATCTTCTGCTGCTGTTCTTTATAGAAAGCACGTTTGTCTGTGCCGTCAGCGTTTACAGCCTCACCGAGCTGACCGCGTGTCAGGTGATGAAGAACCATTCTCTTCTCTCCGGTGTTAATAACTTCACCATTGTAAAGTGCTTCGAATTTTTCAGTCAGCTGTGCTTCATCTGCCAGTTTCTGCAGATCTTCCAGCACTTTGTCATCTACCTGCTTTGCAGCATAATTATACGCAAGGCCTTCTGCCATCGGTGTGCTGTATGTTTTCACACGTTCTGCACCGTTTTCTCCAGACATTGCCTCTGCGATATTTACACGCTCTGCCTTTGAAAGATTTTTAAATGCTTCCAGTGTATCCAGGTTGTTCCAGGTAATCATAGTAGATTCCTCCTTAAATGTATAAAATAGTATAAGCGGGTGTGTGATAAAGTTTACTTCTCTAAATCACTGATGATTATAATAGCAAACCTGCATAAATTCAAGCATCAATCGCATCTCCATGGTTTTTTACACCGTAAGAATTGTTTTTTACCACCATTTAATCTCCTGCCGTTTCATTAAATTTACTAAACAGTTGGAGATACATTGCCATTTTATCCACTGCATCCACAGACACATCCGGTTCGGTATCAATTTCGAAATAGCATTTCTCCCCAATATAACCCTTGAGATCTGCTTTTCCGCTGCCGATCTGATTGCCCTCGTAATCGTAAAGTTCCTCTCCGCGTTCTTCTGCCAGATAATCTTTGAGATTTCCGTCTGCATCCATAAATACGAGATAATATTCACGTTCCAGATTTTCGTTCTCGAACAACCGCTTCTGTGCATAGCCAAGGCACTGATTGTTTTCATCATAATAACCATAGGTTGTCCCGGCAATCACGCCATCGATGTTATTGATCGGCTCATCAGTCACAAATTTCATCCAGAACCAGGTTTTGCCATCGACCGATACCGTCCATTTCGTATTGAGAATACCTGTTTCTTTTAACCACCCGGCTATTTTCCCGTCCGCAAGGATATTCCCCTCCTGGTTGACCTCATCCAGATCTCCTTCTACCAGAAATGTCCGGCACTGACTCATTGCCTGCTTTGCTTCCTCTGCAGATGCATAGGACTCGACATTAGATTTTCTGCATCCCAAAAGAACACTTGCCAGAATACACCACATCACTGCGATATACACCGCTTTTCTTATCTTTGCTTTTTCTTTCATTCACACCTCCTAACTGCGATCCCGTGCAAGTTCGCGTGCCACCATCACCGCCATTGCCGCAAGCAGCGGAAGATATTTTTCTTCATATGCAATGATCACTGCATTGTCAAAAACGATATTTTCCATTTTCAGATCCCGGTTGTCCAGGATCGTCCCCAGCGTTTTGCCATTTAAGGTCACGCAGAAATTATGGCCGATCGAACCGGCATATTCGGTCAGTTCCAGTTTTCCTTCTTTGACCTTCATCTCAAATTTATCTTTGACCAGCACAAATTTCTTCTCCAGCGTGCCGTAAAGCTCACCCAGGTAATAAAACTGGTAGGTCGGCAGTACGCTTACGATCTTCTTGGTCATTTTAAAGATCTCGGTATGCTGATTGTCATAAACAGAAAGTGTACGCAGCGGAGCCGTTCCTTCGATTTCGAAAATACGGTTTCCTTCGCTGTCACAAAGATCAAAATGCTGACCGGTCAGTTTAAAATCCTCCGTAAAAGTATAGACTTCCGATGGGCGGGACTGCGGAATTTCCAAAACCTGTTTTGTTTTCACAAAATGCTCCAGGCTCTCCCTCAGTTGCTTCTGCATCAGAAGCACATCCGACTGATAGCAGACATATTTTGCTGTATTATCGCCAAAATCCTCTTCTGCCGGAAATACCGGATCGTTATATTTTCCTTTTATCATGCTGGTCATGAACGAATAGCCAAGATAACCGATATTCCCGTCTTTTGAAAGCCAGAAATAGAGAAAATCTCCGTTCTTATCCGGTCCGAACATCAGAGCCGGCTGCTTCATCGTGTAAAACTGAACAAGATAAGCAGAGCCAAGCGGCGTGCGGACATCTTTGTAGGCTTCATAAAATTCTTCAATCTTTCTTGGACAATCCATGGCGATCATGCTGCAGATATCCGTCGAACCATTGTAATCATCCGGCGAACCCAGCATCCAGATTGCAATACCAATGATCAGGACAACCGTTGCAATGCTGACCGGGATCTTATTCCAGTTCCCTTTTGATGCGATCCAGAAGGCAAATGCACAAACGATCACACTAATAATACGGTATTCCCACATACGTGCTCTCAATGAGGCGGAGAGCTGCTGTTTTTCTGTATTTTCTGCTCCCTGCATAGTTCCAATCCTTTCCGGGCATTTGTGAGTACCAGAAATCCTCTCCGGCACTCACTGCCCAAGTCTTTTTATCTTATGCTTTTTCAGGTTTTACCTTGATCGCCTGTACGTTTTCCTTTTTTGCGGCTCCGCGTGCTTTGAGCATCTTCCTGTAAGCAGAAAGTTTTTTCTTCGGCACTTTGATGACTGCTTTCGCATGGATGCCGGAAAATGCCTTGCTTCCCACTCTTTTCTTTGTCAGTTTTGTCGTTTTGATCGTGATATTTTTCAGGTTCTTGCAGCCATAAAATGCTTTCTTTCCGATCCTGCTCACGCCTGACGGGATCACCACTTTTCGGATTTTTTTCTGATTCTTAAAAGCATTCGCTGCAATCTCTGTGACTTTATAAGTAACATGGTTTACGGTAATGCTGTCCGGTATGTTTACCGTTCCTTTGACACCCTTTTTCGGTTTCAGATATGCCACTGTAAATGTCTTTCCGTCCGCACAGGTTACTTTATACTGATTTTTGTCCGGTCCTATGAACTTTGTTCCTTTTTTCAGATATTCTGGTTTCGATGGCTTCTGTATCGGTTCAGAGGTTCCCGGTTTTGTGCCTGGATCTGACGGTTTTTGTGGTGTCTCCGGTGTTTCCGGTGTTTCCGGCGTTTCCGGTGTCTCCGGTGTTTCCGGTGTCTCCGGCGTTTCCGGTGTTTCCGGTGTCTCCGGTGTCTCCGGTGTTTCGATCGTCACCGTTTTTGTCAGAGGGATTTCTGTGACTGGCTGTACCAGCCTGTAATTTGCTTTGTCTTTTCCGGCAAGCGTCAGTTTCGGTAATGTTACCGAAGTATATTCTCCTGCTTTTTTATCTTTTAACGTTCCATGAAGATCCGTCAGATCTACGCTCACTTCATCACCTTCCAGCATACCGCTTAGCAGTACTTCCGTGATGGCAACCTGATTTGTTCCATCATATTTCCTGTTTCTGGCGGTCGCCTTTGTTACCGTAAGTTCTTTTGCATTTACTTTGATCGCCGTGCTGCCTTCTGCATTTGCATATGCCTCATCAGATGGCATAAAGATCCATTCTGCACTTGTCACGGATGTATCCGGTCTTTGTGTGCCGTCTTTCCATTCAAGCGTTCCTTCCACTGTATTTCCTTCTTCGTCCACAAATTCTGCTTCCGAAAACTCCAGTGCCGACAAAAGACCACCGTAAGTAAGCGTATCTTTTTTCAGGGTTACTTCTGTTCCTTCCTGTAATCTGACCGGTGTCTGGTCATTACATTCCAGATTGAAGGTGATCACAAAGTCCTCATAGTTCTCAGTCGTAACTTTGATCTGGATCTTTCCTTTCCTGTCCAGTGCCCCGTGCTTCACTGTATAAGACAATGTATCATCTGCTATGCCCGGTTCTGCGATATATTCCATGTTTCCGGTCATCTCCGGTGCAGCATACTGTGCTTTCCCGCAGTCCACCGGGAGGATTTCCCTGAGACTGATCCGCTCTTCCTGATCCTTTAAATATAAGTAACTTTTATTCTGTTCTTCGATCTGAAGCCCACTGCTTTTTGCCACATTGACTGCTTTTGTCAGAGGAATTTCGTCTGTCGGCTGCACAAGAATATAATTCTCTTTGTCTTTTCCGATCAGGGTAAGTTCCGGCAAAGTTACCGAAGTATAATCGCCCGCTTTTACATCTTGCAAAGTCCCGCGGATTGTTCCGATGTCTGCTGAAATTTCATCTCCTTCTTCAATGCCCCCAAGAGTAATATCACTGAAGCTGACATCCGCGGTTCCGTCATATACTTTATCATCTGCCGTTGCCGCTAAGACTTTCAGTTCTTTTGGCTCTACCCTAATCGCTGTGCTGCCTTCTGCGTTTGCATATGCCACATCATCCGGTGTAAAGATCCATTCTGCACTTGTCATAGATGTATCCGGTCTTTGTGTGCCGTCTTTCCACGCAAGCGTTCCCTGAACCTGCGTGTCGGTTCCCTGCTCAACAAAGACTGCCTGTTCTTCCCCTTCCAGATTCAGCTGCAGATCGGATAATGTTCCCCCGTAAGTAAGCTTCTGATCCTGTAAAACTTTTACCTCACTGCCTTCTTTCAGGACAATCTTTTTCTGGTCTGTCAGTGTGACCGTTAAGTCATAAGAAACATCCGTATAATTTTCCATTTCTATCGTTACATGAAGCGTAACCGTTTTTCCAATCATGCTCCTGTCTGTAAAGTTATTCACTCTATAATATAAGTCTCCATTATTATCCCTAACCTCACACTGATAAAAAATCTTCCTATCCCCTGTTACAGAACAGGAATAACGATCTCCCTTTTTATCCGCCGGGAGTTTTGCCTGCAGATCCACATATACATCATCAGAACCTTTTGTATAAATATAACTTGCCGATTCATGAATTGCAGTCTGCTGCGGGGTCTTTTTCTCAACGTGAACTTCTACACGTTTTACTTTATAATAAGGATAATTATCATCTTTCGGTGTGAAAATAAGATCGCATGTCATTGTTTTTCCAGGTTCCGGTATCTCTTTCAGATTTGTTTTCTCCGTAAAACTCCAGCTTCCTTCCAGCCGCCTGCTTTCTCCATTTCCGATATCCGCCCTGACCACGCCCGGAATCAAGGTATACTCCTGCAGCGTCTGATCTGCAATTCCGGAAATCTGCGGAAGTGTCTCGCAGCTCATGCCTGTATTTCGAACCTCAACATTTTGCAGAGTAGTATGGGCAAGTACTTCTTCTCTGCTCAGAAAGCGTCCGGTTTCTGTACTGTAAAATGCATAACCCTGCGGAAGCATATTTTCTGCACTGCCTGAATCTAATATGATGTTCTGGAAATTTCCACCGGTAATTTCTATACTGTTTTGAAAACTATTGTAATCCCTGAGTGTTTGAAAATTGCCGCTTTCTATTTTCAGTTTTCCTAGTGCCCGTACTATTTTTATACCACAGGTTCCGTTTTTCACCGTAACCCCTGCTCCGCTTATGTAGATTTCGCCAGCATTTTTCTCTGTCAGGGATTTTTGATTTAAATCCAGCGATATTTTCCCGCGTGTCAGAGCAGGAAGATCGTCCGTATTTTCCATGGACTGCATAAGGGTAATCTCTGCTTCTTTTCCATTTGCGTATTCGAATGCTTCTTTCAGTGTATTTACATAAGTTTCTTCTCCATTTACCGTAATCCGGATATAACCCTGGAAGTCCGGCTTTCTCTTGTGGCACCACGTACAGTACTGTAAATCCTGTTCATAATCATGTTCCTTACATACCTCGACATGCACGTTTGTACAACTTGCCTCGGCATAAGGCTGCTTCTCATTTGTCTCATTATCCACCAGGCAACGTTCTTCTCCAAGTTCTGCCCATTTTTTTGAAATACGCTCGAATTTTCCACCGTTCACCTTGATTTTCCCACTGTTATGCATAACATAGTTGTCCGACTGATTTTCATAAATTCCGCCGGCAAACTCTATATTCTTACTTTCTACTCTTATTGAGCTGCTGGAAAATACACCCGTCTGCGTTTCACTGCTGTCGGTGATTTTAAGAGAAACATCCGGATTCAGGAAAATCTCTCTCAAACTTTGCAGACGATATCCGTTCAGATCCAGGAGCAGATTCCCGCTGTTTACCTCCACTCCCCCTTTTAGTTCAATATTCTTCAACAGCTTCATCTGTGCTGTTTTTCTCTCTGCATCACGAAATGCTTCTGCCAAAGTAACATATGATTCAGAATGTCCATCCATAGTTACCTCAATTTCCCCATCTGAAATTTTATATAACAGATAATCGGATTCTGATTTATATTTTTCACGGAATGTCAGTTCTGCTTTTACATAGTAATCGCCTTTAGCAGCCGGTGCCCCGCCTTCGGTAAGTGCACCGGCATTTTCTGCATTTGTCAGCACTCCATCCTTGCTTTTATAATACGTGGTCTTTATGGATGTCGGTGTTTCCTTACAGCTCCAGGTGATTTTTTTTCCTTTTTCCAATGACAGTTCCCTTGGATTTCCCGTATATGCATAATCTATGCTTTTACTGTCTGCAATTTTTTGCATCTGAATTCTGGCATCAAAGTTGATCTGGTAGGGAAAAATTTCTGAAGTTTCCTGATAAAAACCTTCTACTTCCGGAGCCGTAATTTTTACATAATATTGCCCCGGCAGAGCCGGTGCTCCAGCTTTTTCAGTCGCTCCGCTGTTTTGTGCTGTAGTCGGTATCTGTGCCTTTTCATCCAGATAATAGCCGGCTATTATCTGTCCGTCCCCTTTCCAACTGAAAACTTCGTCCTTCTTCAGAGATAATGGCTTTGTTTGAGACAGATTGTCGCTTGTTTTCACCATCTGTGTACCGGATACCAGCAAAATCTCATTTTTTGCTATACTTCCCGGATGATTGCTGTAAGTGTTGCTTTTCTCCAGATAATAAACCTTTCCATGTGTGCCATCCATTACCGGATAAGCATCTGGATTTTCTTCAAGATTCTGAAACCACTTTGCCTGCGAAACCAGTGAATTATCCTTTCCATTTAATACCCAGGCTGCCTTTCCGGATGCAAACTCTGCACTTGTCATTCCTTCTGAATCTTTGACACTTCCATTTTGATTTTTATTATAGACCCCTCCCTTAAAGCGGTCGGTATTAAAAACACAGTTCTGGATTGTATCCCCCCTAGCCAGACTTCCTGCGATTCCACCTGTTATACTTCCTGTCATGGCTGCATCGCTCCAGCAGGAGATGATATCACAGGCTTCATTATTTCTATAGCCTTGATAACCAACGATCCCGCCGGCATAATATGCATCTGCTGTTCCGGTATTATAACAATATTTGATATAAGTTCTCACATATTGCTGGGAACTGTTGCTGCCGCAGACCTGCTCTCCGGCGATGCCTCCGCTGCGTCCATAGCCCCACGTTGCTTTTATCGCTCCGCTGTTTTTGCATGATTCGATCCAGCCCTTGGAACTTCCTACAATGCCGCCTGCGTAATCATGCGCGGTTACTTTTCCGCTGTTCCAGCAGTTGATCACCTTTCCAAGACTGCTTTTTGCTGCAACTGCTCCGGCCGTACTCGTTGACGATGTGAACACGCCATCTTCCATGCCAAGATTTCTGACAACACTGTTCTCCTTCAGCTGTGCAAACAAGCCTGATACCTGTTTATCCCCTGTCCGCTCGCAGACCAGATTGCTGATCTTATGTCCGTTTCCGTCAAAGGTTCCTGTATAACCGTCATTTGTATCTCCGATCGGTGTCCAGTCTTCGCCTGTCATATCAATGTCTGCCGTCAGCACTGCATTGACAGCGTTCTCTCCGGCATTGACCTTCGCCGCAAATGCCTGCAGATCTTCTTTATCTGCGATCGCATAATATCCGGCATAATCTCCGTTTAAATGAAAATTACTCTGGTTCTCTTCAGTAACCTGTACCAGTCCTGCTGCATTTGCCTGAATGCTTACCAGACCACCAAAATCCATTGCGGTAAATGCAAGTGCAAATGCAAGTAATCCTGCTGCAATTCGTTTTCTCATATCTTCCTCCTGTTTTCTTTTTTTAATCTTTCATTCCTGACTGATTCCTGCAAATTGCTCCATTAAAAACTAACTTTCACAATTCTATAGATGCCAGGGTCAAAAGCCTGAAACCACGATGTGCTTGCACAGGAGTGGTTTTA
>ERZ1673739.205-NODE-205-length-92112-cov-29.857588_pt1 | contig 92112 bp, 73 predicted proteins | sample MGYA00580210_ERZ1673739 | MGnify/ENA primary metagenome ERZ1673739 (study PRJEB41218, sample SAMN15661749) | gut metagenome | host: Homo sapiens | place: Canada: London | collected 2015-08-20/2019-03-30 | study: EMG produced TPA metagenomics assembly of... | reverse complement strand
TTAAACACATTTAATCACATTTGACAATATATTCAATTACTTATTTTTTCCTCCTGCTTTTCTCAGTTCTTTTCTATGTATGTATTATATAATCATATTCATTCAAATCCAAACAAAAAAGATGCCAGCTGCGGATTCTTTTCCACAGTTAGCATCTTTCATTTTCTTTATCTTATACTCGCTTTTGCGATTTTATCACCTTCGTCTACTGAATTCCACGCATGGACAGACCGATCCGCTTTTTGTTCAGATCCACGCTGATGACTTTTACATCCACAACATCTCCTACGCTGACAACTTCCAGCGGATGTTTGATATATTTGTCACTGATCTGGGAAATGTGTACCAGACCATCCTGGTGTACGCCGATATCTACAAATGCACCAAAATCGATCACGTTTCTTACAGTTCCTTTTAAGATCATACCTTCTTTCAGATCTTTCATATCCAGTACATCGGAGCGAAGGATCGGTTTTGGCATATCTTCACGGGGGTCACGTCCCGGACGGCCGAGTTCTTTGATGATATCATGAAGGGTGATCTCGCCGATTCCCAGTTCTTCTGCCAGTTTCTTATAATCTTTGATATAGATGGCAGTCGGTCCGTCACCGAAGTACTGTTCTTTCGTAAATCCCTGTTTGGCAAAGAGTTTTTCCACTGCTTCGTAGCTTTCCGGATGTACACTGGTCGCATCCAGCGGATTCTTTCCGCCCTGGATACGCATGAAACCGGCACACTGTTCAAAGGCTTTCGGTCCCAGTTTTGCTACTTTTAACAGTTCTCTTCTGTCTGTGAAACGGCCGTTTTCCTCGCGGTAAGCCACGATATTTTTTGCAATCGCTTTGCTGATACCGGAAATATACTCAAGCAGAGACGCGGAAGCCGTATTCAGATCCACGCCGACTTTATTTACACAGTCTTCTACCACGCCATTCAGCGCTTCGCCCAGTTTCTTCTGGTTCATATCGTGCTGATACTGTCCGACACCGATGGCTTTCGGGTCGATCTTTACCAGTTCTGCCAGCGGATCCTGCAGACGTCTGGCGATGGAAGCGGCACTTCTCTGTCCCACATCGAAGTTCGGGAACTCTTCGGTTGCCAGTTTACTTGCAGAATACACGGAAGCTCCTGCCTCGTTGGTGATCACATACTGTACCTTTGTCGGTACTTCTTTTAACATATCCACGATTACCTGCTCAGATTCCCGGCATGCAGTACCATTTCCTACAGAGATCAGATCGATATGATATTTTGCGATCATTTTCTTGACGGTTTCCTTGGCTGCTTTGATCTTGGCTTCGGTGGTCGGTGCGGTCGGGTATACAACCGTTGTATCGAGCACTTTACCGATCTCGTCAACAACTGCCAGCTTGCAGCCGGTACGGAATGCAGGATCCCATCCCAGAACGACTTTTCCGACGATTGGCGGCTGCATCAGCAGCTGTTCCAGGTTCTTTCCGAATACTTTGATGGAACTGTCTTCGGCTTTCTCGGTCAGGTCGCTTCGGATCTCACGCTCGATCGCCGGTGCGATCAGACGTTTGTAGCTGTCTTCCACAACGGCTTCCAGGATCGGAGTGGTGTTCGGATTGTCGTTACGGATCACCTGGCGTTTTAACCAGGACAGAATCTCTTCTTCCGGTGCGTTGATCTTAACGGTCAGGATCTTCTCTTTTTCTCCACGGTTCAGTGCCAGTACGCGGTGGCCTGCCAGTTTGGAAATCGGCTCTTCGAAATCATAGTACATCTCATATACAGAGCTTTCGCTTTCTTTCTTTGCACTGGATACGATGGAGCCTGATTTTACGGTCATCTTACGGATACGGATGCGGTAGTCTGCCTCATCCGCCACAGATTCTGCCAGAATGTCCGATGCACCTGCAATCGCTTCTTTTACATTTTTTACTTCTTTTTCCTCAGATACATAACTTTCCGCTTCTTCTTCGATGGACTTGTCTGTCATCTGAAGCAGGATCAGATTGGCCAGAGGTTCCAGCCCTTTCTCTTTGGCGATCGTTGCTCTGGTTCTTCTCTTCGGACGGTACGGGCGGTACAGATCTTCTACAACTACCAGAGTCTGTGCCTCCAGAATCGATTTTTTCAGTTCTTCCGTCAGTTTTCCCTGTTCTTCGATGCTTGAGAGTACCTGTTTTTTCTTATCTTCCAGGTTTCTCAGATACAGCAGTCTCTCATGCAGGTTACGCAGTACCTCATCGTTCAGGGAACCGGTTGCTTCTTTTCTATATCGGGAAATAAACGGAATCGTATTTCCTTCATCTATCAGTTTGACAGCGGCTTCTACCTGCCACTTTTCTACCTGTAATTCCTGTGTTAATGCCTGAATAATATCCATGTATAGTCTCCTTTTGTAACTGTCCACTACTTCACAGTTACGTTTTTCTTTCATTGTGTCCTGTACTACCTTACCAAAAGGCGGGTTTCCTTGTCAATGCCGATTTTTCCTGTCCCCCTGTGATCACTGCCAGATTCCGTCAAATTCTGATTTTCCTGCTTTCGACCGCGTTACTTCTGTGGTATACTGAAAGATAACTGAAAAATTAAAACAAATCTGTTTTTCATAAATATTATCGATTTTTAAACAGGAGGTTATCATCATGTACAACGATCAACAGCCAAATCCCGGCTCCTGGCAGGAGGAGGAACAGCGGATGACTCCGCCGCCGAAGCGTGGCAATGCTTTCAGTTCCGCTTCCATGACCGCCGGAACGCTTTCCCTGTTCTTTCTGGTCAGCGGACTTTCTTTCCCGGTAGGAGCGCTCGGCATTTTATTCGCTCTGCTCTCCCGCAAAGGGGATAAGATGGATTCGCAGGCAAGACTGGGATGTATTCTTTCCAGCATCGGTCTTTGCCTTGGCATTGTTATTTTTATTTACGCCGCAGTCACCGTCTACCAGAATTTCCCGGAACTCCTTCAGCAGTATCAGCAGCTTTATGAGATGTACCAGGGCGGTATGTAATTGTTTATGGAGGTTTTTGACTTATGAATATTTCATCAAAAGAACTGAAAAAAATGGCCCGAAACCAGCTTTCGGGAAAATACGGAACGTTTATCGGAACCAATGTGCTCTACATCCTGATCACACTGGTCGCTTCGAATCTGATGGATCTGGTACTCGGAACCTCATCCATCCTGAACCCGCTGACTGCTACTTCCGCCACCGTGGAAACGCTTGGTATCAGTCACACCGTGGTTTATTATCTGTCGACCTTTATTCTCTCACTGATCCTCTCGGTACTGAATATCGGTCTGCTAAAGATCGCCCTTGATACCGCCAGAGGCTACGACATCCGCTTTCAGGATCTCTTCTACGGTTTCAAACACCACCCGGACCGCGTGATCCTGGCGCAGGGTGTGATCCTTCTTCTGACCTACCTGTGCATCCTCCCGGGCAGCGGACTTTGCATCTACGGCTACCGCCAGAAGTCTGTAACTCTCCTCCTTGCCGGCACCGCCGTCCTGTGCGTGGGACTCGTGATCTACCTGATCCTCTCCCTGATGTTCAGCCAGACCATGTTCTTCCTGACCGACTACATCGACATCGAAGCCATGCAGGCACTCAAGGAAAGCGTGCGGATCATGAAAGGAAAGAAAGGAAAATTCTTTTATCTGCAGCTCAGCTTCATCGGAATCTATTTGTTGGGCGCGATTGCATGCGGGATCGGACTTTTGTGGGTGATCCCTTATATGCAGGTTACGATGGCAAACTTCTACCGGAAGATCACCGGGGAGGTATAATCGTTCCCCGGACGCAAGAAGGCGGGCAAGGTTCCCCTGGGGAGACGTGTGCAGAGTGACTTTAAGCTATCTGCTAACTGCGACTAAGACTCTCGCGAGAGCGCTCGAGCCTAAGTCTCCGTAAGCAGAGGATCTTAAAGCTCACTCTAACCGCACACCTACAGGACCTGCCACTGGCAGCTCCTTCCGGATGCAATGCAACAAAGTGTCTCCTCCAGGGGAACCTTGCCCGCCTTCTTGCTGGGTATCCATTACCTCTGAGTAAAAAAATCGCATGTTTTTTACATTCTATTCTCTCTTCTGATTTTCCCAAAATATACTATCAAAAACAGCAACTTTCACCACATTAGTTCCTGCCAAAACCAGTGGCGAGCCCCGGAGGGATCCAGGGTGAGACAACACTTTGTGGGCGCTTAGGGCAAGCTTTGAAATCCGACACTTACGGAGACTTTCGCTTGGGTCAGCTGACCCAAGTGAATATAGTCGTAGTTAGTGGCTAGTTCAAAGTTGCCCTGCCCACGTTGTCTCACCCTGGATCCCTCCGGGGCTCGCCACGTCCTCTTTAGCAACAAACCTATATCAAACTAATTATTTTACGCCTCAGCCAACCCAAACGCATCATGCACCGCATTCATCGCCCGAACCGCATCCTCACTGTTCACCAGCACCGTGATCCGGATCTCAGAAGTCGCAATCATATTGATATTCACGTTCTCATTATACAGACACTCAAACATCTTTGCAGCCACACCCGGATTGGACATCATGCCGGCGCCTACAATCGAAAGTTTCGCAACTTCACAGTTATAATCCACTCTCTCAAAACCAAGCACTTCCTGATACTCTTCGAGCAGTTCAATCGCCTCTTTCAGATTATCATGGGCAACTGTAAAGGAAATATCCTTCGTTCCCTCACGTCCCACAGACTGGATGATAATATCCACATTAATATTCTTCTTTGCCAGTGTATTAAATAATTTAAACGCACTACCCGGTGCATCCTTGATTCCGATTACGGAGATACGGTCTGCATCTTTGTCCAGGGCAACGCCGCTGATCAACATTCTTTCCATTTTCTTTACAACCTCCTTGACAACAGTACCTTCAGATTCATTCAGACTGGAACGTACCACCAGCGGTACGCCGTATTTTTTCGCCATCTCGACCGAACGGTTATGTAACACACCTGCTCCGAGTGTCGCCAGATCCAGCATCTCATCATAAGTGATCGCATTTAACTTTCTCGCTGTCGGCACCAGTCTCGGGTCAGCGGTGTAAACGCCATCTACATCCGTGTAAATCTCGCACGCATCCGCATGAAGCGCTACTGCCAGAGCTACGGCTGTCGTATCCGAACCGCCTCTTCCAAGCGTTGTGTAATCGTTGTACTTGTTGATTCCCTGGAAACCTGTGACGATCACGATCTTACGGTCATCAAGTTCTCGGCGGATCCGCTCGGTATCGATCTTTTTGAGTCTTGCATTGCTGTAGTTGCTTGTCGTATGCATGGCTACCTGGAATGCATTCAGGGAAATGGCACGTACACCCAGTGCATCCATCGCCATTGCCATCAGAGATACCGACATCTGTTCCCCGATCGTAAACAGCATGTCCATCTCTCTCTTGGATGGATTCGGATTGATTTCTTTTGCTTTGGCAATCAGCTCATCCGTGTATTTTCCCATGGCAGATAAAACCACTACCACATCGTTCCCGTTCTGATAATCACGGATGCATCGCTTTGCCACATTGAAAATGCGTTCTTTGTCCGCCACCGAAGTGCCGCCGAACTTTTTCACGATTAACATGTTTCTCCTCCTGTGTTTCTACGCAAACAGAAGCGGATCAGCCTGCTGTGGCGTAATCCGCTTCCTGCCTCTGCTGTATTTCCATTCGTGATACCCCCGTTCCGGGCGCCCTCACATGGATATGCACTAAATGATAAACCCTTTTTTTCCATGCGTCAACCGCTTCCATGGCGATTATTTTCAAAGTTTTTTCCCATTCTTTCCTGCACGGTCACATGTTTTTTCCACACGAATTTTCCTAAAAAAAATGACATGTCCGCCGTCCTTTTTCAGAACGACACAGACATGCCATTTCTCTGTTTTTTTCTTTAGAACCGAACCCGGATCATGCCGATAATGTTATCGAACTGTGCCGCTTTCGCTCTGTATTCTTCCTCTTTCATCTTAGAGGTAATAAATCCAAACTCTTTGCCAACCTCTGCGACAACCTTCGCATCGATGGTTCCGAACACTTCTTCCACTTTTGCAAGACTCTCGGTGTAGCTGCCTTTCATACGGACGAAGAATCTGCTCTCTACCTGGCTGATATCGATCATTTCCAGTTTCTCGCTGCTCCATCCCGTCATAATAAAACGGTTCAGGTGTTTGGCTACATCTACCACGTCAGCTACAACCGCACTGGCTGTCGGCAGTTTTCCTGCACCGCTTCCGTAGAACATCGCATCCCCCAGCATATTGCCGTGGATCACGATCGCATTAAATACATCGTTGACACTGAACAGCGGGCTGTCACCGTTGATCATCACCGGGCATACCATCGCATAGTATTTGTCGCCGATCCGCTTGCTGGTTGCCAGCAATTTGATGGTCGCGCCAAATGCTTTCGCATACCGGATATCCGCAGAAGTGATCTTTGTGATTCCCTCGGTATAGATTTCCTCAAAATCCACATGATGACCGAATGCCAGAGAAGAAAGAATCGCGATCTTTCTGCAGGCATCCCAGCCCTCGACATCTGCTGCCGGGTTTCGCTCCGCATAGCCGAGTTCCTGCGCATTCTTCAGCACATCCTCAAACTCGGAACCGTCACTTGTCATCTTGCTTAAAATATAGTTGGTTGTTCCGTTTAAGATACCACTGATCTCGTCGATCTCATCTGCTGTCAGAGAAGAATTCAGCGGACGGATGATCGGAATACCGCCACCGCAGCTTGCTTCAAATAAGAAGTTGCAGTTTTTCTCCTTTGCGATCTGGATCAGTTCCACACCGTGTTTTGCAACCAGTTCTTTGTTGGAGGTACATACGGATTTACCGCTCTCCAGCGCTCTTTTAACGAATGTATATGCCGGATTGGTTCCTCCCATTACTTCCACTACGATCTTGATCTCCGGATCGTTGGCGATCACTTCGTAATCATGAACAATCTTTTCCTGTACCGGATCTCCCGGGAAATCTCTCAGGTCCAGTACATACTTGATGTTAATCTCTTCCCCTGCTTTTTTATTGATGCTTTCCTGGTTCCGGTTGATCACTTCCACCACACCGGATCCCACTGTGCCGTAGCCTAATACTGCAATCTGTATCATCTGTTTTCTACTCCCTGCCTAATATTTTCAAATAATGTACGCCTGTCTGCTGTTCCATCTGGCCGATCATGTCTTCCGCGTCTCCCGCTTCCGGCAGGATCTCCACACTCAGCGTCAGCGTTGCGATTCCGTTAATCGGAATACTCTGATGAATGGTCAGGATATTTCCGCGAAATTCAGCGATGGTGCGCAGAATATCCGAAAGAATCCCCGGTTTATCATCCATCTGTAAAATAAAGGTAACCGTTCTTCCTTTTGCCTGATCGTGAAAAGGAAAAATATCGTCTTTGTATTTGTAAAATGAACTGCGGCTGATGCCCACCTGCTCGGTCGCTTCCTGCACGGTAGTTACCTGCTCCGAATCCAGGATCCGTTTCGCTTCCACTACTTTTAAGAGCACTTCCGAGACAGCCTTCTCTCTTACCACATAATATTTTGTCTTTTTCTCCATGTCTTCTCTTTCTTTCCTGTGGCTCTGCATGTTCGCATCAGAAACACATTTGTAGTCGCCCAAAAGATATTACCATACATTGCCATCCGGTGCAAGAATTTTTTCGCAAATGCGGCAAAACATGTTTTTCAAGTCAGGCTCGCATAAAATATTACAGGCTCCGACCGCCGCCGCCATGTGAGGTACCGCTGCTGGAAGTATGTGTGGAACTCCGGCTTCCACCGCCACCACCACCGCCCGGCGGCGGATCTCTCGGGATTCTCCGCTGTGTGATGCTTCGATGAAGGAACTGGTCATCCCTTCTCGTAAAATGTACCTTTGCCTGGCTCTCATACGGATACCGATACGTTTTCTTTTTTAATCGGTAAGATCCCAGCACAGCTGCTGCAAATCCGCCGCCGCAAAGCAGTGCGATCACAGCCGCTCCGATGGCTTCATAGACCGTAATACTGCGGTATCTTGATATTTTTCCCGTCTCCGTGTCATAGTTATACTGATCCGAAGGAATTCCATCTTCCAGATAACTCTCTGTCTCATTCAGCATCTCAAGAATACCGTCCGCATAATTCTTTGCTTTCAGATTATCATATCCCGCATCGATCACTGCATCAATTCTCGCATCGGTAAGATACCGAATCATCTTTCCCGCCGTTGAGATCCACACCGAACCGTTGTCCAGATCGATCAGATACAGCGCGCCGTCATCCGCATATCCGTTATAATCATAATAATCATCCGCATATTCCTCAGAGGTCTTACCTTCCGCATCTTCCGTCGTCACTACCACAAAATCCATGTTCCAGTCCGCCGCAAGTTCTTCGATCCGGTCGGTAAGTTCCTGTTCTTCCTCCTGTGAAAAAAGTCCTGCCTGATCTTCTACCGCGGTGCCATCCGCCCATGCAGATACCGGAACCAGCAGAAGCAGAAGTGTCAACAGAAGGTATCCCGTCTTTTTTCTCATCCTCATAACAAAAATCCTCCTGCCAGTCCCAAAAGAAATACCACACCGGTGATCAGTGCTGATACCAGGCTCAGTTTCTTATAATCAACCGGAAGTTCTCCGCACACCTTGCCGTTTTGTCCGTTGATGGTATAATAATAAATCTTTCCGTTTCTTCCTTTATAAGTCACCGTCCACACAGGAACCAGCGCATAACGCCACCGCTCCTGTCGGTTACCCACCTGCTGATGAACCGGCCGTACCGTCGTGTAACCGCGCATATCATTTTCAAGCACTCTTTTTGCATACTGCTCGGTATCCCGCGCGATCTCCGCTCCAAACGCTTCTTTTTCCAGATCCCGCCGTTCTGCCTGGAAACCGGAGAGATATCCCATGGAAAATGGTTTTACCGCCTTCTGGTCATACGGCTGCACACCCTCTACCAGCTTCCGGTTCGCTTTTTGCAGTGCGATCTTCGGCATATCATCAAATTCCACATTTCCTTCCCGGTACACCCGGTAAAACTGTGTTTCCCTGTATTCCGTATCACCCGTTCTCCAGGTGCGGACTTTCGTAGCCTCTGCCTCCATCGAGGTATCTCCCCGCCAGTCCACCATCCAGTATGGAAAATACACACCGTTCATCTTCTCAATCTGTTTCGCACTGAAGAATCCGTGCGGAACAAATTTCTTTTTTTTCATATTCTCCAAGAAAATCTCTTCCGCTTTTTTCCGGTCGATTGCAAACGGAATGATCTGCTGCGGAAGGTATTCCCCGGAAACTCTTCCCGATAATACTACCGGGGTGTGACAATAATAACATTCTGTAGCTGCCGTCGTCGGATCTGTCACGATCTCGGCGCCACAGCTTGGGCAGACATACACTGCCGCTTCTTCCTGCCCTTTTGCAGAATCAGCCGCCTCAGAAGTTTCCTGAGACGGCTGGTTTTCTTTCTGCATCGTATCAATCTGTTCCTGAGAGAACTCAGAATTACAATAAGGACAGGAGTAGCTCTGGGTATTCGGATCAAATACCAGTTCGCCGCCGCAATTGGGGCATTTGAAACTGACTACCGCCATGATCTCCTCCTCATCTTCCTATATAGATATATCTGCTTCGTCTTTTTGCCTTATGGTCTTGGTTTTCCGCACTCACTGCAGAACTTTCCGGTATTCTTCTGTCCGCAGCGGCATGTCCACGGTCCCATCTGACGGGGACGTCCACACTCACTGCAGAATTTTCCGGTATTTTGCTGTCCACAACTGCATATCCAGTTATCCGGCTCGTTTGCTGCATGATGTGCTGCCGCAGCTGCCTCCTGCTGCATCTGCTGATTCCGGATCATCTGCTGCTGGTTCGCTGCCGACATGGAAGCTGCCATATTGCCGCCCATCTGTGCACCCATCTGCATTCCCATGAATCCCATGGTACTGCCGTTTGCATTGCTTCCTGCCGCTTCCATTCCTCTCGCAAAAGCGCCCTGCATATACCCTTCCCGAATGGATGGATCCTGCAGCATCGCTCCCTGATTTCTCAGATTCAGCAGTTCCTGTGATTTTTCATCGTAGGACAGGCTCGCGATTGCTACCGCCTGGATCTCCATACCTCTGGTCTGTCTCCAGTCCTCATCCAGGGTATCTGCCATATATTTTGACAGTTCCCGGCTCTTGGACGGTACATAGGAAATCCGCATGCCGTCTGCTGACATCTGATTGATGGAGGACTGCAGCGCATCCAGGAATTCATACAGATACTGCTCGTTGATATCTGTAATCTCTACCTGGTCTTTGTTTTTCGGAATGGCTTCCACATAGAACTTGATCGGATCTGTGATCCGGATGGAATACGTTCCATGCGCTCTTAAAAACAGTTCTGCATTGTAAAAATTATCGAAATAGCTGATCGGATTTCTGGTGCCGAAACGGATTCCCTTGATCTCCTGAAGATTCAGGTATAACACTTTCTGTGAAGTCGGTGTTGCCCCGCCAAAACGGAACCGGTCAAAAGAATTCTTTACCACATCGTCCAGACTTCCGCTGAACATCGACGGCATAGAGGAGTTATCCACAGTAAAATACCCTGGTTCTGCACTGTAATCCACAATCCGTCCGCCGTCTAACAACATCATGAACTGTCCCTCATATACATGAATCACCGATCCGTTGGAGATGGTATCTTTCCCACCTTTTCGGTTTGCTCCTTTTCCTGTGCGGACACCTGCGGTCAGTACGGTCTGACCTCCCATATTTTCCGGTTCGATCACTTCCAGCCACTGATCGGCGAGTGTACCGCCGACGGTCTGTTTGATCGCTCTGATAATGCCCATATGCCTGCCTCCTTTTTACATTTCTTCGTCTGCGTTCTCCGGCTGTTTTCCGCCAAGGGCGATCCACTTGAGATAACCGTTGATAAACGGATCCAGATTGCCGTCAAGAACACTGTCCACGTTACCGCTCTCGGTTCCGGTTCTGTGGTCTTTTACCATTGTATATGGCTGCAATACATAGGAACGAATCTGGTTACCCCAGCCGATCTCTGTCACTTCGCCACGGATACCGGAAAGTTTTTCCATATTTTCCTGCTGTTTTAACAGATACAGCTTTGCTTTCAACATCTGCATCGCCTTGTCTTTGTTCTGGAACTGAGAACGTTCATTCTGGCACTGTACCACGATTCCGGTCGGAATATGTGTGATACGGATGGCAGAAGAAGTCTTGTTGATGTGCTGACCACCGGCACCACTGGATCGATAGGTATCGATACGCAGATCGTCCTCTTTGATCTCCACATCCAGATCTTCATCAATATCCGGCATAACATCGCAGGATACGAAAGAAGTCTGTCTCTTTCCTGCCGCATTGAACGGTGAAATACGCACCAGACGGTGTACCCCTTTTTCTGATTTCAGGTAGCCGTAGGCATTTTCCCCGTGTACCTCAAAGGTTACTGATTTGATACCAGCTTCATCGCCATCCAGATAATCCAGAACTTCCAGGGCAAATCCTTTCTTTTCTGCCCATCTGGTGTACATCCGGTAGAGCATACCCGCCCAGTCGCAGGACTCGGTTCCGCCGGCTCCGGCATTTAACTTGATGATGGCATCCTTGCTGTCGTATTCCCCGGATAACAGGGTTTTCATACGAATCGTCTCGAAATCAGCCTCGAACTGATCCATGATCTCTTGAATCTCAGAGATGACCGAAGCATCATTTTCTTCGTATCCCATCTCGATCAGAGTTTCCATATCGTCTCTCTGGCTCTCCAGATTTTCATAGATCTCTTTATCGTCCTTGAGACTTTTGAGTTCTTTCATCATCTCCTGGGAGCGCTCCGGATTGTCCCAGAAATCCGGTTCTTCCATCTTTCTTTCCAATTCTTCGATTCGCTTTTCCTTGTTCTCAAGGTCAAGGGAATCTCTCATTTCTTCCAATGGTTTCGCATAGGAATTCAATGTTGCTTTAAACTGATCTAATTCTACCAAAGGTTTTACCCTCTTTCCTTATACAATATTTTATACATTTCCGGCTGTTGACTACGCTATCGCATCAACAGCCGTTTTTCTTTTTCTTTATACCAGTTTTCTTCCGCAGCACTGTTTGTATTTCTTGCCGCTTCCGCACGGGCATGGATCGTTCGGATATACTTTCTGTTCCGCACGACGTACCGGTCCTTTGACGGATTCGTCTTTGTTGGTTCCGGTTACTTCCGCTACCTGCTCACGTTCTACTTTCTGCTCGATTCTTACGTGATACAGCAGACGAACGGTATCCTGCTGGATGCCTGCGATCATCTCGTCAAACATCTCGAAAGCACTCATCTTGTACTCAACTTTCGGATCTCTCTGTCCGTAAGCCTGCAGACCGATACCCTGACGCAGCTGTTCCATATCATCGATATGATCCATCCATTTTCTGTCGATAACTTTCAGCAGTACCACACGTTCCAGTTCACGGATCTGTTCCGGTTCCGGGAACTCTGCTTCTTTTACTTCGTACAGTTTGATCGCTTCTTCTTTCAGGTTCTGTTTTAACTGGTTCTTACGAACACCCTTGACATCTTCCTTGGTGATCGTCTTCACCGGAATGATCGGCTGCAGGATCGTATTCAGTTCCACCAGATCCCACTCATCAGAATCCACCTCATCGCTGATACACATATCCACGGTATTTTCCACGGTATCGGTGATCATCTTGCAGATCGCATCACGCATGTTGTCTCCGTCAAGTACGCGGCGTCTCTCTTTGTAAATGATCTCTCTCTGTTCGTTGTTTACCTGGTCATATTCGAGCAGGTTCTTACGGATACCGTAGTTGTTGCTCTCGATCTTTCTCTGTGCCTTCTCGATCGCGCTGGAAAGCATCTTATGCTCGATCTGCTCGTTCTCTGCAACACCGAGGCTGCTGAATACAGACATCAGCTTCTCGGAACCGAACAGACGCATCAGATCATCTTCCAGAGAAATATAGAAACGGGACTCACCCGGATCTCCCTGACGTCCGGCACGACCACGCAGCTGGTTATCGATACGACGGGACTCATGACGCTCGGTACCGATGATCTTCAATCCACCGGCTGCTCTCGCTTCATCGTCCAGCTTGATATCGGTACCACGACCTGCCATGTTGGTCGCGATGGTAACTGCACCTGCCACACCGGCCTGTGCAACAATCTCTGCCTCCAGCTCATGGAACTTCGCATTCAGTACCTGGTGAGCGATACCCTCTCTCCGAAGCATGTTGCTTAAGAGTTCGGAAGTCTCGATCGTGATCGTACCTACCAGTACCGGCTGGTTCTTCGCATGTGCTTTCTTGATCTCTTCCACAACGGCGCGGAATTTTTCTTTCTTTGTCATATATACCGCGTCATCCAGGTCGATACGCTGTACCGGACGGTTTGTCGGGATCTCGATAACGTCCATACCGTAGATCTCACGGAACTCCTGTTCCTCGGTCAGAGCCGTACCGGTCATACCTGCTTTTTTCGCATATTTGTTAAAGAAGTTCTGGAAAGTAATAGTTGCCAGAGTCTTACTCTCACGGCGTACCTTTACATGCTCTTTTGCCTCGATCGCCTGATGCAGACCATCGGAATATCTTCTTCCCGGCATGATACGTCCGGTAAATTCATCAACGATCAGTACCTGATCATCTTTTACAACATAATCCTGATCACGGAACATCAGGTTATGCGCACGCAGTGCAAGGATCACATTGTGCTGGATCTCCAGATTCTCCGGATCTGCCAGGTTTTCGATGTGGAAGAACTTCTCTACCTTCTTCACTCCTTCTTCTGTCAGGTTTACTACTTTATCTTTTTCATTGACGATAAAATCACCGGTCTCGACAATTTCCTCGCCCATGATCGCTGTCATCTTGGTCATCTCACCGCTGGCTTCTCCACGTTCCAGCTGTCTTGCCAGAATATCGCAGACTTCATACAGTTTGGTGGACTTTCCGCTCTGTCCGGAAATGATCAGAGGAGTACGCGCCTCATCGATCAATACGGAGTCGACCTCATCGATGATCGCATAATGCAGCTCTCTCTGTACCAGCTGTTCTTTATAAATAACCATGTTGTCACGCAGATAGTCGAAACCATCCTCGTTGTTGGTTACATATGTGATGTCACATGCATACTGTTCCCGTCTCTCGTCATTCTTCATGGAGTTTAAGATCACACCGACCTTCAGACCCAGGAACTCATGGACTTTACCCATCCACTCAGCATCTCGTTTTGCCAGGTAATCGTTGACGGTTACGATATGCACGCCTTTTCCTTCCAGCGCATTCAGATAAGCCGGACAGGTAGAAACCAGCGTCTTACCTTCACCGGTTCTCATCTCAGCGATACGTCCCTGATGCAGAATAATACCACCGATCAGCTGTACCCGGTAATGCTCCATATTCAGCACACGCTTAGCCGCCTCACGCACTGTAGCAAATGCCTCCGGAAGCAGATCATCCAGCGTCTCTCCCTCTGCCAGTCTCTCCTTGAACTTTCTGGTCTGATCCTTCAGCTCCTCGTCCGTCATCGCCTGCATCGTCGGCCGCAGCGCTTCAATCTGATCCACCAGCGGCATAATTCTTTTCAACTCCCTGGAACTGTGCGTTCCAAAGATCTTCTCAGATAATTTCATCAATCCACTCCTATAAAATCCAATTTATTTTTTGTTACTAAATACACTATCAACCTAAATTTTCGGTGCCCCACCCTGTCCTCTTTCCAGTCTAGTGCACCATGTTATATTCTAACACTTTACCGAAGAATGCACAAGTAAATTGTACATCTCCACCGTCAGCCCGAGAGAGTTGGTGCCTTGAACCAAACAAAAAAAGAGAGCCACCCCAAAAGTGACCCTCTCCATTTCCAATCAATTAACACTCCGGCTCAATCAGCCCGTAAGTATTCCCCTTTCTCTTATAAACCACATTCACCTCATCCGTCTCCGCATTCCTGAATACATAAAAATTATGTCCCAGCAATTCCATCTGCACACATGCATCTTCCGGATACATCGGTTTAATACCAAACTTCTTGGTACGGATAATCTTAACCTCTTCGTCCTCCAGGAATTCATCCTCCACAAACTCTTTCTGGAAGTTTCCTCCTGCCTGCTGCTGATTGACGATCTTGGTTTTATATTTGCGAAGCTGACGCTCGATGACTTCCTCTACCAGGTCGATGGATACATACATATCGCTGCTCACCTGCTCGGAACGAATAATGTTTCCTTTTACCGGGATGGTAACTTCAATCTTCTGTCTGTCTTTTTCCACACTCAAGGTTACATGAATCTCTGTCTCCGGAGTAAAATACCGTTCCAGCTTACCAAGCTTTTCCTGTACGGCTGATTTCAGTCCCTCTGTAACGTCAATATTTCTTCCAATGATAATAAATTTCATGCTGTCCAACCCCTTCGCACTTTATTTTACAAGTAACTGTCTCTACCTTTACAGTTATGGAGTCAGAATCGATAAATACCACGGTCAGCGATTCCTTCCGGCTCCCTTGTAAGTGTCTTTATTATACCAATAATGCTTGAATTTTGCAACTATTTCGTGAAAATTCATAATTTTTACACATCTTTTTCTGTCAAATTCAGAGACAGTTTTTTAAGTGTTCAGAATCTGTTATTTTTCGGAATAATTTTCACTCTTCTGACAAATATCCAGGACATCCTCCCACTTCATACTGCCGCCGAAGAGATCGAGCGCACTGCCGACCGTCACATCCACCCGGTTTTCCCCTGCCACGCGCAGCGTCTCCAGATCCTGAAAACTTCCCACGCCGCCGGCATAGGTGACCGGAAGCGGATGCTTCTTCGCCAGAAGCTTCACCAGCTCCACCTCGATCCCGGAAGCTTTTCCTTCCACATCTACTGCATGCACCAGAAACTCATCACAGTGGGAAGAAAATTCCGCAATCGTCTGTTCCGATACGGGCACCTGGGTAAAATTCTGCCAGCGGTCTGTCACGATATAATACTGTCCGTCTTTTTTCCGGCAGCTCAGATCCAGAACCAGGTGTTCCTTTCCTGCGGCACGCTCCAGTTTCTCCAGATTCTCCCAGTTGATCTGCCCGTCCTTAAACACATACGAGGTGACGATCACATGACTGGCACCGGCATCCAGAAAACTCTCCGCATTGTCTTCCCGGATCCCGCCGCCGATCTGCATCCCGCCCGGATAGGCTTTCAGCGCTTCTATTGCCTGCTGTCTCGTCGCTTCATAATAAGGCGAAGTTGCAGGATTTAACAGGATAATATGACCGCCGCGGATCCCACGGGACTGATAGAGGCGCGCAAAAAAGGGAGCATCCTGCTCAGCCACAAAGTTTTCCTGAGCCTGATCTCCCTGATCCCGCAGGCTGCCACCTACGATCTGTTTTACTTTTCCGTTGTGAATATCGATACATGGACGAAATCTCATAGTATTTCCCTCTCTTCTTCTGTTCTTTCTGTATGCTGTCACGTTGTAACGTGGTAAATTTTCTACATCATATCATTTTTCCAAATATACGGCAACTATTCTCTTAATAATTACCCCGCCATACATTTTCAAAATTACTGCGCACTCCGTGTCCGGCAACACACCTTGTAAGATATTGCAAACACAGTCTCAGAAAAAGAGAGGCGCTGTTCGTCACGTTCTCCTTATCGCCAGAGTATACCGTGCGAACAGCAGCCACCCATAGGATTCGATTCTTCTATTACCGGAAATTTACCGTGCATTCTGCTGATTTGCATCCCTGCTTCCGCCGCCGGTCAGATCCTCCACACCTTCTCCGATACCGTCTCCCACATCTTTGATTCCCTCACCGACATCCTCGCCGAGGTCTTCGATGATATTTCCATTCTCATCTACCGTACCTTCCCCGGAAGTGGCGCCGTTCATATTGCTGTTGCCGTCAGTTCCGTTGTTGTTCATATCCGTGTTGGTATCCGGAGCGGTTCCGTTGTTGTCGCCCGCGGGTACCTGGGAACCGTCGGTGTTGTTTTTATTTTCATTGCCATCCGTCGTATTTTCATCCTGTGTGTTGTTCCGGTTGTTGTTCGTATCGTCCGCAACATTGCCACATCCTGCTGCCAGTCCGAGCACAACGGTCATTGCGGTTACGATCAGATATCTCTTCCATACATGTTTCATATTCTGCATCTCCTTTTCTGCTGTGTCTGTAGCTTTCCACAGCATCCCTTTCCTTCATTTTTCAGGCATATAAAATATCCACCTGTACAGTTGTAGAATGTGTCGGAAAATGCAAAAATATACGGCCGCTTTTTGAAAAAACGACCGTATTCATGTTCTCTGTATTCTGTTTTTAATATTTAAAACAATTTTTTAAACTTATCCGATGACATCGCTCATCTGATACCAGCCCGGTCCTTTTCCTTTCAGGAACTTGGCTGCCTGGATCGCACCTTTTGCGAACAGGGTTTTGGAGTAAGCGGTGTGCTGGAATGTGATCACTTCATCGTCACCGGCGAAGATCACATCATGTTCTCCGACGATCGTTCCGCCACGGACAGCAGAGATACCGATTTCTTTGTCATCTCTCTGTTCTCTTCTCTGGCTTCTGTCAAAGGTATAATGATAAGCGTTGTCCAGTCCTTCGTTCAGGCTGTCTGCCAGTGCCAGGGCGGTTCCGCTCGGAGCGTCCACTTTCAGGCGATGGTGTTTTTCCACGATCTCCATGTCAAATCCGGCTGCTGCCAGGGTCTGAGCTGCTTCTTTTACCAGTTTCATCAACAGATTGATACCAAGAGACATGTTTGCGGATTTCAGGACTGCCACATGTTTGCTGGTCTCTTCCACTTTTTTGATCTGCTCATCGGTCAGACCGGTGGTACACAGTACAACCGGGATCTGTCTCTTTTCACAGTACTCTAACAGTGTGTCGGTCGCTTTTGCCGTACAGAAGTCGATCACGGCATCTGCCTCCACATCGCAGGTCCAGATATCGGTAAATACCGGATATCCGTTGTCTCTGCAGTCATTTAAATCAATCCCTGCTACGATTTCAATTTCAGGATCTTTCTCCACTAACTGGGTGATCACCTGACCCATATGGCCGTTGCAGCCATGCATGATTACCTTTACCATTTGCGTTCTCTCCTGTTTCTTCCTGCTGTCTTTATGCCAGTTTGATACCGAATTTTCTCATTTCTTCTGCCAGAACTGCCTGGTGTGCTGCTTCCATCTCGGTCAGCGGCAGACGAAGCGGTCCTACTTCTTTGCCCATCAGGTTCAGGGCTGCTTTTACCGGGATCGGATTTACTTCGCTGAACAGCGCATGGACTAACGGCAGAGCCTTTAACTGCAGTTCGCAGCTTTCTTTTACTTTGCCTTCCATGAACAGAGCAACGATGTCATGTGTCTCCTTCGGTGCCACGTTGGACAGTACGGAGATAACACCTTTTCCACCCAGTGACAGGATCGGTACGATCTGATCATCATTTCCGGAATACAGATCGATTGCTCCGTCGCAGGCATGCATGATGTCTGCCGCATGGCTGATATCTCCGGATGCCTCTTTGATAGCGGTTACATATTCTGCATTTTTTGCCAGATAAGCAACGGTGGATGCTGCCAGAGAGCATCCGGTACGGCTCGGTACGTTGTACAGGATCGCCGGTACTTTTGCTTCGTCTGTGATCGTTGTATAGTGTTTGATCAGTCCGTTCTGTGTTGCTTTATTATAGTAAGGAGTTACCAGAAGGATACCGTCTGCGCCTGCCTCTGCTGCCTCTTTGGACATCTGTGTTGCGGTTGCGGTAGAATTGGATCCGGTTCCTGCAACAACCGGGATACGATGATTTACCTTATCAATGGCAAATTTGATCGTTCTCATATGCTCTTCTTCGGTCAGTGTTGCAGATTCTCCTGTTGTTCCGCAGATAACGATAGCGTCTGTGCCGCCTGCAATCTGCTCCTCCAGTAATTCTTCCAGCTTGTCATAGTTTACTTCCAGGTTTTCTTTCATAGGTGTGACAATCGCAACACCTGCTCCTTCAAAAATAGCCATATCTATTTTTACTCCTTTCTTTTGCATAAATACTAAAGGTGCACCACCATCCGGAGGTCCACCTTTTAAGAATCCGCTATGAAATCATCACATGTTTTCTTTGGATAGCACTCCATCTTTCGATGACAGTCATGCCGTTCTTCACAGACACGCCCAAGAACCAAGTTTCAGGTTTCTTCGCCCCTTCGGCACTTTTTCCTTTCCTTTGCCTTCTTCTGCTCCTGAAACATCCGACAAATTACTGATAAAAAATGCAACCTCTACCTAAATTTGTAAAAACATTTTATTTTTTCAATCATATCATTATTCATTTTTATTGTCAATCCGCATATTCCAGTTTGCTCACAGAAATCTCGTATGCGGTCCGCTTCTGTGTCTCTTCCTCGCTGATTTTTTTCACGTATTCCCGGCTCTGGATCCTGCCCCAGATCAGGACGTGGCCGCCCACCTGAAAAGCGGACGCATATCTGGCATTTCTGCCCCAGCAGATGCACGGGATATAGTCCGATTTTCCATACGGCCGGTTGACAGCGATCAGAAGATCCGCGATTTCTCTGCCAAGCGGTGTTTTCCGGTAGACCGGCGGTTTACATATGTATCCATCCAGGAAAATGGCGTTGCTCTTCATATTTTCATCATCATCTTCCACAAATTCCACCTCTCTGGCAAACACCGAGAGCACCAGCCGGTTTTTCTTTTCCTCATGGCGGTTGTAGGAGCGAAACTGCCCCATCACATGGATATACTCCCCTTCATAATCTTCGTTCACATCCACTAGACGCTCCGAGATCATGACCGGGATCCGGTCTTCGGAATCGCTGAGTCGTTTGACCAGCACATCTACCATATAAAAGCCCTCGCCGAATACCTGATGGCTGAATGTAAACTGGGATGCGATTTTTCCCATGATTTCCACCTGATTGTTTTCAATAATCTTATCTGTCATGATTGTAGTTCCCCTTCCTCTTTTTTGTATTTTGTATATTTTATATCTATTCCGTTTCTTCCATATTTAGAACCACATTTTGAAAAAAATTTTTTTATCCCTTGTAATCTGAAAAAAATGTGATAGACTTGTATCGTTGGAAATGCCCGTTTTACGGGCTCTTTATATGCATAGAAAGGAAATTGTTTATGAAAATCAAAAGAGAAGATATTCGTAATGTGGCGATCATCGCCCATGTAGACCATGGTAAAACCACTCTGGTAGACCAGTTACTTCGTCAGAGCGGCGTATTCCGTGCGAATCAGGAAGTCCAGGAACGTGTTATGGACTCCAACGATATCGAGCGGGAACGTGGTATCACGATTCTTTCCAAAAATACAGCTGTTTATTACAAAGATACCAAGATCAACATCATCGACACTCCAGGTCATGCGGACTTCGGCGGCGAAGTAGAACGTGTCCTGAAGATGGTAGACGGTGTTATCCTGGTCGTAGATGCGTTCGAAGGTGCTATGCCGCAGACCAAATTCGTTCTGAAAAAAGCACTGGAACTGGATCTGCATGTGATCGTATGTATCAATAAGATCGACCGTCCGGAAGCCCGTCCGGATGAAGTCATCGATGAAGTTCTGGAACTTCTGATGGATCTGGATGCTTCCGACGAACAGTTAGACTGTCCGTTCCTGTATGCTTCCGCAAAAGCAGGCCACGCTGTTCTGGATCTGAACGATACACCGGAAAATATGGAACCTCTGTTTGAGACGATCTTAAAATACATCCCGGCTCCGGAAGGTGACCCGGAAGCAGGTACCCAGGTTCTGATCAGCACCATCGACTACAACGAATATGTAGGCCGTATCGGTGTCGGTAAAGTAGACAACGGTAAGATCGCTGTCAACCAGGAAGTGATGCTGATGAACCATCATGATCCTTCCAAGAAGAAAAAAGTAAAGATCAGCAAACTGTATGAGTTTGAAGGTCTGAACAAAGTAGAAGTACAGGAAGCAGGCATCGGTTCTATCGTTGCTATTTCCGGTATCCCGGAGATCCACATCGGAGATACCCTGTGTGACGTGGAAAATCCGGAACCAATCCCGTTCCAGAAAATTTCCGAGCCGACCATCGCCATGCATTTTATGGTAAATGACAGCCCGCTGGCAGGTCAGGAAGGTAAATTCGTAACTTCCCGTCATCTGAGAGAACGTCTGATGCGCGAACTGAACACCGATGTCAGCCTGCGTGTGGAAGATACCGATTCTCCGGACTGCTTCAAAGTATCCGGTCGTGGAGAGCTGCATCTGTCTGTCCTGATCGAGAACATGCGTCGTGAGGGTTATGAATTTGCAGTAAGTAAAGCGGAAGTTCTTTATAAAGAAGACGAACGTGGAAAACTGTTAGAGCCTATGGAACTGGCTTACATCGATGTTCCGGAAGAGTTCTCCGGTACAGTCATCCAGAAAATGAGCGAACGTAAAGGTTCCCTGCAGGGTATGAGCACCGGAAGCGACGGTTCCACCCGTCTGGAATTCGAGATTCCTGCCCGTGGTCTGATCGGTTTCCGTGGAGAGTTCATGACTTCCACCAAAGGTACCGGTATCCTGAACACAAGTTTTGACGACTACGCTCCGTACAAAGGAGATATCCAGTACAGAAAACAGGGTTCCCTGATCGCTTTTGAAGCCGGCGAGTCCGTAACTTACGGTCTGTTCGCTGCACAGGAGCGTGGTACACTGTTTATCGGACCTGGCGAAAGAGTTTACGCCGGTATGGTTATCGGACAGAACGGTAAAGCCGAAGATATCGAGCTGAATGTCTGCAAGACCAAACATCTAACCAACACCCGTTCTTCTTCCGCAGATGACGCCCTGAAACTGACACCGCCGAAAGTCCTGAGCCTGGAACAGGCATTGGAATTCATCGATAACGATGAGCTCCTGGAGATCACTCCTACCAGCCTGCGTATCCGTAAGAAGATTCTGGATTCCAGACTGAGAAAGAGAGCAAATCTGAAATAATCATAACTATAGATACCAAAAGCGGATGTATCTGTCAGACCGGCAGATACATCCGCTTTTTTCTTTCATTTATGACAATTTCAATCCCTTCACAATCACGAACCAAAATGCTTGTCTCAAAACCGGCTCTCGCATTATCCGCTTACTTCTTCCAGAATCGAATCCCAGCGGAGTCCTTCTTCTTTCTCCAGTTGATACCACGGACCGCCGTCTTTCCGGACAAACTGACTTGCCATATGCTGAACCATACATTCTTTTCCGCCAGCATAGTTCACCTGGATATCCGATATCATTCCATCATAATCTTCCGGATCCACGGAACTGTTCTTTTCCATTTTCAGATGGTTCAGATAGTTTGTGACTGTTTTGATTTTCTCTACATCGGACAGCTCATACCTCGTTTCTCCCGGGCGGGTAGATATGGTGATCCCGGTAACAGAACCTTCCGGCAAAAAACCTTCTTCTATCTACTGCTGAACCTCCACCTGGCATTCATCTGCGGTTGTCTCCGGATCATATTGCAGTGTGTCCAGGATCTGCATAACCTGTTTTTCATTTTCTTTCCACCATGCACTCTCGCCACATGGATTGCTGATATGGATATCGCTCTTTTCACCCAGAAATACAATCTCCTCCCATATGCCAGATGCAAAACCGTCTCTCGATTCTTCCAGGGCTTTTTCTCCTGCCAGCCGGATCTTCTTTTCTTCCAACCCTGTCCCACATGTTTCACCTGGATAATCCTTTTCGTACTTCACCAGAACTTCATTTTCTTTATCTTCCCCTCGATAAAAACTGATTCCATACACAGTATCCTGTTCTTCCGTCTGAATCTCATAGTTCCATTCCTCCGGCAGCTGCAATGTGAGTGTTCCATAAGGACCTTTCAGTGAAACCTCTGTTGCCGGTACAAATGTTCTGGATTTCTTTTGAAAGATCCAGATGCCGGCTCCTGCCAGGATCACCACAACAACTGCCAGAAAGAATCTCCACCGATATAGTCTTTTCTTCATGCTTCCGTCCCCCTGTCTGCCTAATCTTCCACCGTTTCTATCATCGCCTGCAACTCTTCCAGGCTGATTCCGATTTGCAGACTGATCGAATACGAATATCCTCCCTGCTGCCAGATCGCCAGTTCATACGCATCGCTGTCTCCCTTGCAGGTGACTTCTGCCTCTCCCACGTTGATCGTAGTCTCCTGGCTGTATGTGTTGTATACGCCGCTGTTATCTTCATCATCCCCCTGTGATTTTCTGAAATACACTTCCTGATCATCCCCGGTATAGCGGATCTCAGCCAGCGTATCATCATAGGTAAAATACTGGGTTTCCTTCACGGTAAATGGCAGTTCTCCGATCTCTTTAACGGTAAATCCCACCGCATCGGAAAGTTCCTCCGCAGAACCATACTCCTGCATCGGATTTGGCATCTGCGCTCCGTCATCTGCCACATCCGTAGTAGTCATATCTTCTTCCTCACTGACTGTTTTGTCCGGATGTAACGTATGAATTCCATAAGCAGCTCCCACGACCAGTGCGCAACACGCTGCAACCGACAGATATTTTGTCCATTTTTTCATGGTTTGCACCTTTGCCTTTCGTTCTCTTTCCGAGACATGGCGCAGGATCTGTTCTCTTGTTTCCGTTGTCAGTTGGACATTTTCCATGAAATGCTTACGGATACTATAAATTTCTATCATTGTAACAAACTCCTTCCAGCCTTGCAAGATTTTATCCATGTAACAATCTATATCTTCTCATTTTAATGTTTATGCCAATCACCAGAAACGGATTCCGGACCAATTATTGATATGCAATGCAAGAAAAAACGGGGACTGCACATAAACTCATGTGCAATACCCGTCTATTCCTCCGGTTCTTACGTCCCGTTATCTATTACTTTTTATTTCTTTTTCTTCTCTTCAGCGCAAATCCGCCAGTTCCCAGAGAGGCAACAGCCAGTCCAAGCATCTCAAAGATGTTGGTCGGGTCACCGGTCTTGGCTGTTTTGCTGGTGCTTGTGCTTCCTGAAGAAGTTGTCTTATTACCGGTTCCGGAAGTTGTTGTGTTGTTCTTGGATGATGCAGGTGTGGTAGTCGGAATTGGAGTCGGTGTGGTTCCGTCCGCTTTCACCAGAGCTTCCATGGCTTTATTCAGAGACACTGCTGCATTATCTACACTTGTCTGGTCTTTCTTTGCTTCCAGGGCACTCTTCGCATTCTTCAGAGCTACCTGCAGTACTTTCCAGCTGTCTGCTGTGTAGTCTGCTTCTTTCAGTGCTTCTGCGGTCTGGATTGCTTTTTCCAGAGAAGCGGTATTTACTTCCTGTGTCGGATCGTCGCTGGATGCTTTCTTATAAGTAAAGCTCAGATCTTTGTATCCGGTTGCGCTTACTACGATCTCGAAGCTGTCACCCTCTGCAAATGGTGCTGCATCTGTGATCAGTGTTCCGTCATCATTAAACAGTTTCACTGCACCACGTCCGCTTGCTGCATAAGATTTTCCATTTACAGATACGGAAGTAATATTTTTGATGTAATCTGCAAATTCTGCATCTGTAGAACCTGCTGCTTTTGTCAGACCAGGTTTTTCCGCATTTTCGTTGTAGGATGCAGGAATTGTTTCTGCATATACTTCAAATCCAACGCTGATCGGTGCGTATTTTCCGCTCTTATCGGTAATGGTCAGTGTGTATGCTCCTTTTTTCACATCTTTCAGGATCAGTTTTTCGCCTTTTACGCTGGCAGTAGCACCCTCTACCGTGTACTCTGCGTCAAATCCTTCCGGAAGAGTCAGACCGGAAATAGTAGTTGCCACACTTGTTTCTCCGTCTTTCAGTTCCGCATCTGCTACAGCAACTGCGCTGGTATCAAATTTTACAGGTACATACAGACCTTTTTCGCCGCCTACCGGGATCTCATAGATACCGTTAGCTGTGTAATAAGTCACTTTATCGATATGCTGTCCCATCATTGCTTTGTAATGTTCAGATGATGTCGGGCAGTTATGTACTGCTGTGGTAAATCCGGTAGCCCATGCCAGTTCGGAAACTCTCCAGATATTTTCCAGATGACGCATACCGTAATCGCTGCCTTCTTTTGTGCTTACAATAACACCGTAGATAGCTGTTCCTGACGGAATGGTATCGGTCAGTCCATCCAGATCCAGCTGATAGTCACCATATTTGGACTCGGTCATCAGTTCCGCTGTCACACCTTCAGTGATAGTTGTAGCGGTTCCCTGTGTTGCTCCGAAGGAGAAGGTTCCATCTTCATTTACGGTCAGCTCTTTGTAGTAAGATGGTTTCTCACTCAGTGTATAATAGGAATAGCTTGCGCTCTCAAACAGGGCATCTTTTCCTGTATAATCTGTTGTGCTTTCCTGTCCTCTGTTGGTAACTGTGATACTTACTTTGGAATCATCGGTGATCTGTGTGTATTTGCTCAGATCCGTACCTGCCGGAACTTTTACCGGGAAAGTTACACCGGTGATCTCATCACCGCTTGCATCCACATGGTAAGATCCGCCTGCCAGAGAACCGGTTCTTACTTTGTTCTTGGTTGCAGAGGTAAATGCATCTACTTTAACATCGTTATTTACATCTGCTTTGTAGAACTGATCGTATGGGATGTTCATCAGAACATATATTTCTTTCTGTGCTTTTACCAGGGCTTCGATCGCTGCGTTCAGATGATGCGTTGCTTCATCTACTGTTGCCTGAGTCTTCGGGTCTTTCAGCTCATCTTTTGCTTCCTGCAGTTCTGCCTGCATCGCTGCCCAGCTGTCTGCGGTGTAATCGCTCTCGGTCAGGGCTTCTGCAGCTTCGATCGCTTTCTTTAATTCGTCAGTGCTTATTTCTTCTTCACTGTCTTTTACGATATTTGCATCCGTTGCCTGGAACTGATAGGTTACATCTTTATAACCCAGCGCTGCAATCGTGATCGTCCAGTAGCCGGTTCCATCGGTTCCTTCCGGCAATGTGCATCTCAGGGATTTGGTCAGAGCCAGCTGAATTCCCTTTGTTTTATGCATCCAGTTGTCTGCTGCGAATTTTGTTCCATAGGTAGCCTTCACATTGCTGTAAGTGCTGTCATTGCCATAGTACGTCCAGGTTACCGCCTGCATATTGGCTCCAAGATCTCCATAGTTACCTGTCAGATCCACCCGAAGGAATTCTCCGTAAGAGCCTTTGGCATCTTTCACTGTTAAACCTGCTTCCGTTGCATCCGGAGCAGTCTTCAGTGTCTGTCCTTCGATACCGGAATCGCTTCCTGCCTGACGGGCGGAAAAACTGAAATTTCCTTTTTCGTCTTTGGTAACTGTCTTCAGTCCGTTGGTGGCTTCTGTCACGTTTGCCTTTACGCTGTAGGCCGCCAGTTTGTTTTCTCCGTATCCTCCGACCAGTTCCCCGCCGTTTTCCACTACGTTGTATTTCTGGCAGAATGCTTCATAGTCTGCACTTGCCACTTTCACCGGCACATACTTCAGTCCTGTTACTTCATAGTCTTTCAGCTTTGTAATAGTTCCGTCTGTATCTGTGATTTCTCCTCTATTAAATTTGATCACATTCCCATTCGTCAGGGTAATTTCTTTTCCATCTGATGACCAGTGGGATACTTCATAAGTTTTTCCGTTTTCTGCTTCAATGACCGCTACACACTGGAAACTTCCTCTGTGCAGTCCATGGTTTGCTGTTGCTCTTGTTACGGCATCGAACGCTCCTTTGTCTGCTTCGTTTCTTGTATCCAGTTCACTGGAAGAGCTGGAATCTCCGGCTGCCTGTACCTCTTCTGCGGCCCAGTACTCTGCCCAGGTCATCGCCGCATAGACATATTTGTATTCTTCCTGTGCATTCTTTGTATACGTAAATTTCACTTCCGGATAACCGGTGGAAGTAACTGCGATTTCAAAAGTATCACCCTCAGCAAATGGTGTTGCATCTGTTTTCAGAGATCCGTCTTCGTTGATCACTTTCACAGCTCCACGTCCGCTTGCCGCATACGATTTTCCATTGACAGATACAGAGGTAATGTTTTTGATATAATCTGCAAATTCTTCGTCGCTTGCATCTGCATTTTTTGTTATAGCCGGATTCTCATTATCGTTATTGTAAGATGCCGGTGCGCTGTCAGCAGACAGGATAAAGGTTGTTGTCATCTCCGCATAATTGTTGTTTTTGTCAGACACTGTCAGCGTATATTTCCCTTTTTTTGCATTTTTAAATACGATTTTTCCGTTTTCCACACTGAAATCCAGTCTATCAATCTTGTATTCCGGCGAAAAATCTGTCGGAAGATTAGACACTGTAATTTCTGCCTCCCCTGCAGATACTTTCGCATCTGCTACCTTTACCGTCTGACCTGCTTTTTTCGGTACATACAGGTTATCTACCGGGATCTCATAAATTCCCTGAGAAGTATAATATGTCACCTTATTGATATGCTGACCCATCATATTTACATAATGTGCAGAAGATGTGGGACAATTATGTACTGCTGAAGTAAATCCGGTACACCATGCAAGTTCTGTCACTCTCCAGATATTCTCCAGATGACGCATACCGTAATCGTTTCCTTCTTTTGTACTTATAATGACGCCGTAAACCTGTGTACCACTCTGGGAAATGGTATTCTCCAGTCCATCCAGATTCAGCTGATAATCACCATAAGAGGTTTGTGTAGTAAGTTCCGGTGTTACTCCGGATACTTTCTGTGCTGTTCCCTGTGTTTTTCCGAAAGAAAGACTTCCGTCAGCATTCAAGGTTACTTCTTTGTAATATTTCGGTGTTTCGCTTAGTGTATAGTAGGAATAGCTTGCACTTTCAAACAGAGCATCTTTTCCTGTGTATGTGGCTGTACTTGTCTGACCTCTGTTTGTAACCGTAATGTCTACAGAAGATTCGTCTGTTATTTTTTTATACTTACTCAGATCAACACCTTCGCCGACTTTTACAGGGAAAGTCACACCTGTGATTTCATTACCGGTATTATCAACGTGATAAGAACCGCCTGCCAGACCGGCTGTGCGAACTTTATTTTTCGTTGCAGAGGTAAATGCATCTACTTTTACACTGTTATTTACGTCTGCTGCATAGAACTGATCATACGGAATGTTCATCAGGACGTACGTTCCGGTTGTAACGTCCGGTTTCTCCGGCTCTGATGGTTTTGCTTCCAAAGCTGCAACTGCTGCATCCAGTGCTGTCTGAGCCGCGTCCACTGCTTCCTGGGATTCTTTTGCTTCCAGAGCCGCTTTTGCTGCGGTAAGTTTCTCGGTTAGAGCTGCCCAGGATGCTTCTGTGTAATCTGCCTGATTCTTTCCTTCTGCTGTTGTGATCGAGGTCTGGAGAGCATCTGTGTTTACTTCAACCGGAGTCGGATCCTGTTTTTCAGATGCTGACTGCATAGCTTCAAGAGCTGCCTGTTTTACTGCTGTTGAGGTACGAGTGGCCGTGCTTACTGCGTCCCAATTCTTAATTGTATCTTCTGTTGCCGGCTGCCCTTCTAATTTTGTTTTAATTCCTTTACTTTTACTATACGCCTTATCAAAGTAGCTTTTATTATCTTTCTCGCTGTAAGACGCATCGGGAGTTACCGTAACATCTTCAAACTTACCATTTTTCACTGTAAGTGATACCGAAACGCCATACGGATCCCACTCATTTTCATCTTCATCATCCTGCGCCGTTCTGTTTACCTGCGCAATACTCGTGTACGTTCCATCTGCTGCCACCCGATCCCCGGTCACTGCAAATGCTGTTACCGGGCAAAGTTCCACTGCCATTGCCGCGGCTACCGCCATGGCCATTGCTCTGGTTCTGACTCTTTTGTTGTTCATAAACTCCTCCTTTTTTACCATAAAATGTTATAGTAGCTTATTATCAAGTTAGCCGTCAGTATTCTTATTTAGTTGAGAATATTTATCATTAGTTGTAGCTAACCTATAATCAAAAAAAATAGACACTTCTGCCTTTTTCTCAGGAATGTACCTGACAGCTGCCCCTCTTCCATGCCTGCGTTTCTGAGAGAAGTACCTGTCAGATACATTCCGCCTGGTTATCCGTTCTTTCTTTCCGCTCCCGCGCCCTGGCTGACTGCCGGGAGGATTTTCTGGCTCACCACACCGATCAGAATACCTGTGATCGTTCCCGCGATCATCAGCACCGGCAGGTAATACACCAGCTTCGTATTTTCCAGCACACACATCGCCACGGCGATCTGTCCGATGTTATGGGACACGCCTCCGGCAATGCTCACGCCGATCATGGAAAATCCTTTGATTCGCTTCAACAGCAGCATCACCAGGAAACTTAAGATGCCGCCCGCCAGACTGTACAGGATCGACATGCCGTTTCCAAACATAAATCCCACCAGAAGCACCCGGAGGATCACTACCACAAATACTTCCATCGGTGCCAGGATATACAGTCCGGTAACCGTCACCAGATTGGCAACACCTAATTTGATCCCCGGTACCCCGAGGTTGATCGGGATCAGGCTTTCCACATAGCTGAAGATCATCGCCAGTGCCACCAGCATCGCACCGCTCGATACTCTCCGGCTGATGCTTGCCAGACTGCGTTCCCTGCATCCATTTTTCTGCTGTTCCTGTTTTTTCATCTTCTCGTTTCCTTTCGGAGTATGTTGCTCGTAACTCTTCCACGACTTCACAGTCACCTTCTGAATCATTACGATTTCTCATCTTTCTTTCACTTTGCAATCGTATCCGGCACCAGATCGTCATCCACTGCCTTGCTGTCCGTATCTTTCTGACGGATCACTTCCACCACCAGTTTATGGGGCAGACATACGATCGTCTGTTTCTGACCGCTGATTCTGCCCTGCTCTTTGCAGTAGCCGTCCGGGCAGTCCGCTTCTTCCATATACGCCTGTCCGTCCTCGATGCGGATCACGTTGTGAAATTCTCCTTCGGTAACTTCAATCGTCTGGTCTTTCTCCAGCGGATAGGTTCCATAGATTTCCCCGTTCACGGTAATCTGTACCTGATCCCCTTTCGTCTCTCCGGTCACATGCATCACCAGAAGCATCACCAGAGCCACCAGCACGATCCCTCCTGCCAGCAGGATATCTCTTTTTTTCATATCTGCTCCTTATCTGTCATTTTTGAAAAAGCGCAGATGTTACAGCCCCAGCCACAGGCAGATGCCAAGCAGAATCAGTGCACGCAGAATCGTAAACCAGAATTCATTTCCTTTGAGTTTCCTGATTCCACAGTGAATGTGCTTCTGTGGACAGATGTCGATACACTTCTGACACTGGAAGCAGTCACCGCTGACCGCCCAGGAACCATCCGACGGAAGTCCGATCTGAGACGGGCAGGTCTTCGTACATGCTTTACATCCTTTTCTGCAATTTTCTCTCGTTCTGTGAAGGGAGAAAAACGGCAGTACCGGAAGCAGGGAAAATACTGCTCCCATCGGGCAGAAGAACCGGCAGAAAAATCTTTCCTGTACACACATGCCCACCATCAGAAGAAGCAGGATCACAAGACCGATCACATAGCCTCCCAGACGGAAATTGCCTGCATGGATCATGGAAAATACATCCCACGGGCTGGTTCCCTGCGCTTTTCCATATACACCAGCATAGCACAAAAGAGCAATCAGCAACAGTACCAAATATTTCATATAACTTAAAATCCCGACTGCCTTTTCCGGGATCTTCACCGGTTTCTTTTTCATTTTTTTGCACGCCTTTGTATACAGGGCATGCAGTGCATCTCCAAACGCGCCGAAGGCACAGGCAAATCCGCAGAAGAATCTGCCAAATACCATTGTATAGAGACAGATTACCAGAAGCACCGTCACAAACGACGTCATGGCAATCTTTTCCCCTGCACCGATCTGCGTGAAAATGTATTTTACCCCTGCAAATGCCGCAGTATAAACCGATGGGATAAACAGAAAATAAAGAAGCTGGATCAGCGCCCGCAGCCAGGTATGCAGTTTTTTCCTGTCTTTTGCTGTAAGATTATGTATATCCATGATTGCCTCCCTAGTTTGCTGCTTCTTCAAGTGCCTGTGTTACCGCCTCTTTGATACCGGTCGAACTGAATGTCGCACCACTGATCGTATCCACATCTGCACTCTGCGCTTCTATGATCATCGGAATGATATCTTCCGCCATGGAAAGATATGCACCATCTTCTTTTTCCGCCGATGTTATGTTAATCTCAGAAATTTTTCCGTTTTCAATGATAACTTCCACATCCACCGGTCCGCCAAATCCCTGTGCTTCTCCGGTATAGGTTCCGTCTTTATAAGCGACCTCTGTGGCTTCCTCTGCCGCATTGCCGGACTGTTCCTGTTCCAGCTCTGCCTGCTGCTCTTTGAGTTTTTCCTCTGCCTGTTCCCGTTTGTCAAGTACCGTATTATATCCGGTCAGGCAGACAATGACTGCCACTAAACTGATCGCTCTGGTCCAAAATTCTCCCATCGTCTGTTCTCTTTCCTTTTTGGTTCTTATTACCGTTTTGCATTATTTAACGCCTGCTGGCATGCATCGATAATTGCCTGGGACGTACAGGTCGCTCTGGATACTGTATCGATGCCATCCAGATTGCCTTTTTTGATAATCTGATCTACCACACCCGCCTTGCTGGATGTTCCGTTGATTGCTCTTCGGATGTAACTGTCGTTATCGGATCCTCCGTCTCCATATATATTTGTAATTCCCACAATCTCATCATCCCGGATCGTCACCGTAGCGAACAGGTTATAGGCTACAAAATCCATATCTTCATCCGGCAAACAAAGCACGGTTACCGGATACTCACCATCGATATATGTACTTTCCGGCACATCCGGTTCCGGAGCCTCATTGCTGCCATCCGAGATTCGCAGTTCTTTCACTGCCTGATTCAGCTCTGCTGCCGCTTCATCCAGCTGCGTCTGCTCGGTTGCATTCTTCAGTGCCTTTCTGGCATCTTTCAGACGAACCTTTACAATCGCCCAGCTTGCGGAAGTGTAATCGCTGCCATTCAGTTCGTTGACCGCATCAATTGCCTTTTCCACTTCTTCGGTATTCAGCTGTACTACATTGTTATCATCATCCGTTTCTCCGTTGGTGACACGTCTTGCCTCTTCCAGCGCATTTTTTACCGCCTGGATCAGACCTTTCGAACTGTAGGTAGCACCCGATACCGTATCCACTTCCGTGCTCTGTTTCTTCATCATCTGTGTTACCACATCCATCGCACGGTTAAAGAAGGTATCATCGTCTTCTTCTCCGATGACCAGAACTGCCTTGAGCGTGTTCTCCTGGATCACGATAGCAACCGTGATATCCCCGTTGTATCCTTCCGCGGTTCCATAATATACGCCCTCATTATACGGGAGTGTCCCTGTAACCGTTGTTGTAGTATCGTCTTTCTTTTCCGTGTCGCTTCCGTCAGAGGTTCCACCGTTTTCCGCAGCTGTGCTCTCCGTCGCTGCTGCCTGGCTCAGTGCATTCCGCACCGCCTTGATGATTCCGTTGTAACTGAACGTTGCTCCGGATACCGTGTCAATGTTGTTCGTACTCTGTGCATTCAGAATCTGGCTGATCACACCGGAAGCTTTCTGGATATATTCACTTCCATCATTCGTCTCCACGATCTGGATACTGCTGATCTTTCCACCGCTGATCACAACTTCTACTTTCAGGTTCCCTGCGAATCCGCTTCCGGTTCCGTAATAGGTTCCGTCTTTATAGGATGACGGTTCCTGCACACTTCCCACTGCTTCCGGTGTCGTATTCTGGTTTCCGGAAGTTCCTTCCTGTGAAGAGCCTGTCGTACCGCTGTCTTTTTCTCCGGTCAGTGCATTTTTCACCGCACTGATGATTCCTTTGGAGCTGTAGGTCGCACCGGACACGGTATCTACCTTCGTGCTCTGTTTTTTGATAATCTGATCGATCAGACCTTTCGCCCGTCCGAAAAACGGTTCATCATCAGAAGCACTTAAAATCTCGATGGACGCGATCTGTTTGTCTTTGATCTTAACCGCTACCGTGATATCTCCACGATATCCGGTTCCGGTTCCCTGATAGACACCATCTTCCAGATCAAAGGAACCTTTTTCCTGTTCCTCGTCTTCTGCCGTCTCATCCTCCGCATCTTCTGTGCTGGTCTTTACCACCGGTACTTCATCCTGCTGCTCCTGTGTCTCCTCCACAGACGCATTCATCTCATAAACCGGCACCTTATATCCATATAAAGATCCTGCCACACATGCCGCCACAACCGCAGCGGAAAGAACCGGGGCAAACGGTTTGCATTTTTCTATGACTTCCCTGATGTCCATCTGTTTTCTCTCCTTCTTTTGCTTCTGTTTCCTCTCATTTTTCGATCACAGTCACATCCATATCCGTCGTCAGGCTGTCTGCGATTCCTTCGGTCACATACAGTTCGCCATCCGATGTCTCCATAATCGCCTCAAATTCATCACTGTTTTCTCTCCAGAACTGCGCCGCTTTTTCCTCTCCCATGATAAACAGGGAAGTGGAAAGCCCGTCCGCAAGGGTTCCGTCATCGCTGACGATCGTTACGGAGATCAGACCGCTGTCTGCCGGATATCCGATTGCCGGATCAATGATGTGATGATAGGTCACACCGTCTTCCTCAAAATAACGCTCGTATCCGCCGGAAGTGATCACCGCCTGATCTTCAATCTCCAGAATACCCAGATACTCTTCGGTATCGTCCGGACTCTGGATCGCTACTCTCCATTTGCTGCCGTCGGTCTTACATCCAAGCGCCTGCACATTTCCACCGAGGTTTACCAGACCGCTCGTCACACCGCAGTCCTGGTAAATCTGCATGATCTGGGAAGAAGTATATCCTTTCGCAATCCCGCCGAGATCGATCTCCATGCCATCCTGATCAAAAAAAATTTTTCTTGTATCTTTGTCGTAATTCACTTTGGATGCATCGGCAAGTGCCAGCTTCTCCTTCAGTGTATCGTCATCCGGCACATGATAGTCCTGCGTTGGAAATCCCCACGCCTGCATCACCGGATAAATCGCAATATCAAAAGCACCCTCTGTCTTTTTGTACAGCTCCAGTGCCCGCTCCACCAGGTATCCGCCTTCTTCGGAAAGCGTCGCCTCACCATTCTGGTTCAGCTGATAGATCTCGCTGTTCTCATTTCCGGTAGAAAGGAGTGCATCGAGTGCTTCCACCCGCTCTGCTGCCTTGTCAACCGCCTCCTGTGCATGTTCCCCATACGCCGTCAGCGTCATGTAGGTATCCATGGCAAAGAGATCTTTGGACGCTTCTGTTTCCTTGTCCGCAGCTTCACCGGATGCTTCCGATTCCGTCTCTGTATCCCCGGTTTCCTGCTCATCCTGCACCGTTTCCTCTACTGCGGATTCCTGTTTTGTTGTATTTTCCGTCTCATCTGTTGTTGTCTTCCCGCATCCACCGATAACAAACGCCGGAAGCAGGCAGACCAATAGTGCTTTTTTCAGTTTCATCTATTAACCTCATATTAGTTCTTTCTAACTTTCGATAGTATATACTCTTTACTTTTCTGTGTCAATTCTTAATTTTTTATTACAGATATTTTCTCAGTATTTTTGCTCTGTTGAGAAACTTTCTCATTTTTCGTCTGCCTTCTGCGTGGACAAACGCAGTGCAAATAACAGAAAAACCTCCGAATCGGACCTCTTTCTTTTCCATCCATTCGAAGGTTTTTCCAGTCTCTTCCTGTGTCACCCGCTTATTTTAACAGCTCTTCCGGGATCTTATGATCTTTAAAATAATACTCCCGGTCGTGCTCGTTGATCTCACGCAGAACCCGGCACGGATTGCCGACGGCTACCACATTTGCCGGCAGATCTTTCGTCACTACGCTGCCCCACCGACTACCGTGTTATCCCCGATCTCCGCAAACAGTTCTTTTAAGATCTGCTCGCTGTGCATCTTTTTCTTGATTTCTTCTACTTTTTGCTCTTTGTTTTCCATTGTACCTTCTCCTTTTCCCCACGATGTACCTTTCCGTTAATTTCGCATCCGTACATCCTTCCGTGTTTACGCTTCCTTCCGCGTCAGGTCCTTCACCCATCTGTATTTTTTATAATTGGCAAATACAGCCGGCAGCTTGATGATCTCATCAATGTTGATCAGCATATACACCGCCAGTACCGGCAGTTTCAGCACAAACGCACTGGCCAGACCGATCGGAACCGTTACACACCACATCGTTATTGTATCACAGATCAGTCCGAATCTGGAATCCCCTCCTGCACAAAAGATACCGCCAATATTCGTTGCTGTGATCGCTTTTCCTACCAGATAGTAGGTGCACATCAGAAGCATCCATTTCAGATAGTGATGTGCCTGCGGGGTCAGATCCGTAACCTTTAAAATCAACGGAATAAGCGCCAGAAGCACGCCTCCCGAGATCACGCCGATCCAGACGGCACATCTGCACAGACGGTCCCCATAGGCTTTCGCCCGCTCCATCTTCCCTGCACCCAGTTCGTTTCCGATCAGGATACCTCCGCCGCTTCCCAGTCCGCCGCAGAAGCACGCCATCAGACTCTTGACGACATTGGCAATCGAGTTCGCCGCTACCGCATCCGTTCCCATATGTCCCATGATCACGGAATACATCGTATAGCCGCATCCCCAGATGATCTGATTACCCATCGCCGGTGCGGTGTACTTCCAGAAATCCTTCCGAAGCAGCGGATCTCCTTTCAACGCAAGGGACAGCCGGAACCGGATACCGTCTTTTCGCAGAGACTCCGCGATGCACCATGCCAGTTCCACCACTTTTGCCAGCACGGTCGCTAGCGCCGCTCCCGCGATCTCCATCCGCGGCAGCCCGCACAGACCGAAGATCAGAAGTGCATTCAGCAGCACATTCAAAACCACCACAACGGAACTGATTGTCGTTGCCTTTACCGCTTTCTCACTGTTCTTTAACACGCACAGATAGATCTGTGAAATACCGGACAACAGATAAGACAGCGCAACCACCCGCAGATACTGTGCCCCACGCTCGATCAGCACCGGTTCATTGGTAAAGATCTTCATCAGAAGATCCGGAATCGTCAGTCCCGCAGCCCCAAACAGCGCAGAGACGATCGTCGTTACCTTTAACACATAAGCAAATACTTTTTCTACGGATCGCCTGTCTCCTTTTCCCCAATACTGCGCCGCAAACATACTGGTTCCGATCGTCATCGCTCCCAGAAACAGGTTCTGCACAAAGGTCACCTGTCCCGCCAGTGATACCGCCGCCAGCGATTCCTGTTCTACTTTTCCAAGCATCAGCGCATCCGATGCACTGACGATCGCCAGCATAAACTGCTGAAACGCAATCGGCAGTACCAGGCGAACCAGTTTTCTGCGGAAAATATCGTTATTTATATGCATTTCTTCACTCACTGTTTTCCTCCTGTATGTATCTTCTCGCAACGACTTTCCGTACTTGTCTATACGAGAATTTCATATTTCAACAGTTTTTTATTATGCTACATTGCCCGTAATTTTTCCACTGTTTTTTACAAATATAAAACTCCACCTCACAAATTTGCCTCGTTACTCATGTAAAAAGAGCCATACCTTTTCAGATATGGCTCCATAAATCTTTACTTGCTATGTAATTTTGATTAAAGTACACGACGAACTGCAACGATCGGTCTGTATGCTGCGTTTCCGCTGATCTTGATACCGTCTCTTGCGTTACTTGCATGTACGATCTGTCCACCGCCCATGTAGATTGCCACATGTCCTGCGTAGCAGATGATGTCACCAGGCATTGCCTCAGAGTAGGAAACGCCACGACCACACCCTGCCATTGCAGCGGAAGAATGTGGAAGGGATACACCAAATTTTGCGTATACACTCATAATAAATCCGGAACAGTCAGCTCCGTTTGTCAGGCTTGTACCACCCCATACATACGGGTTACCAACGAACTGGCATGCGTAATTGACAACAGACTGTCCGGTCGGGTTGTAGGATACGTTGGAACTTGAGCTGCTGGAACTTCCTGAACTGCTACCGGATGAGCTTCCATTTCCCTTGGATGTTGAGTTGGAACTGTTTCCTGTTGTTTTATTGGAACTTGTTGTTGTACTCGTTGTAGAAGGTTTCTTGCTTGCTGCTTCTGCTGCCTTTTTGTTTGCCTCTTCCTGTGCTTTCTTGGCAGCTTCTTCAGCGGCTGCCTTCTTAGCTGCTTCCTCAGCTGCTTTTCTTGCTGCCTCTTCAGCAGCTTTCTTCTCTTCTTCCTCGATCTTCTGGATCTCTGCATTCTGCTGACGGATCAGTTCGGTATACTGAGCTGCCTGATTCTGCGCCTGTGCAATCTGTGCATCATAATCACTGGAAGTTGCTTTTTTCTGTTCCAGCTGTTCCTGCATGCTTGCCTGGCGGTTCTGGTACTCCTGATTCATCTCTTCCAGTTCTGCTTTTTCGCTGTCTAACTGGTTTCCAAGATCTGTTACCTGCTGTACCGTCTCTTTGTATTCCTCCAGGCTGTTTCTGTCACTGTCGTACATCTGCTGTACATACTCTGCCTGATTCAGAAGACTGGTAAAATCTGTTGCCTGGAACAGCATCTGTGCCCACGCATCGTCTCCGCCTTTTTCGTACAGATACTGGATTCTCTTTTTCATGGCTTCGTACTGTTTCTGTTTATTTGCCTCTGCCACTTCCAGATCCGCTTTTGTCTGTTCGATCTGTGCTTCTTTATCGGATAATTCTCCATCCAGAATCTCAATCTCTACCATAATATTAACCAGATCAGAATCCAGCTGATTGATTTCAGCGGAAAGTGTCTGTTTCTGGTTTTCCAGACTGTCAATCTTTGACTCCTGTGCCGCAAGCTGACTCTGTGCTGCTGCCTTATCCTGTTTCAGCTGCTCTTTTCTGGTTGCAGCTCCAACAGGAGCAACCTGTGAAACTGTCAGCAGTAATCCTAATGTTAAACAAAGGAATCTTTTCTTCATACAATTCTCCTTTTTACTGTTTTGTATTATGTGTATACAAATCTGTAATATTTCCGAAACATTCTCTTTACATTCCTTAATATACTACCACAAAATGTTTTCTGACGCAAGTACCTATTCGAAAGTGCTCCCAAAACGTGGATCCTGACCCGTTTTTTTGCGTAAATTAGAAAAAAACACCATCCTGTCAAAGATGATGTTTTTTTTCTTTCGTTTTTCTATTTTGGTCCAATGATCTTTGCCAGTACCTGTTCTGCCGACATATTCCGCAGTCCGTCCGGATCCGTCAGTTTGCTGGAATACCACTGGAAACGTCTGACACCATTGAGATATCCTTTTGATGCGATACACAGATTGAATTTGTTCGCCGCATCTGAAAAATATTTTTTCATATATGCCTGTGCCAGCTGCACTGCCTCACTGTTCTTGCTTCCTGATGGCGTTACCGTACCGCTGATCTGGATCACCGGAGGTGTCGCATGTACAATTACCACACTGCCATCTGAGCACATACCGATAACCATCCATACATGACCATCGATAGCCACCACATCGCCTGGTGTAAAGGTTCCACCGTTTACTCTCTGGTATGTTCCGAATCCTTTTCTCTTGAGATAATCCGGGAAATCAGTGGATGTTGTCACATATGCTGACTGATTTGCCTTGGTATTATATGTATTGTAGATTGTCCATCCGACAAATCCGGAACAATCCAGTCCGTTTCCATAGGAATATTTGTATCTCGAAAAATCATAGTTACTTCCATGCCGATCATAGAATTTCTTCCACTGCGGGTTCACACCGATTCGCAGGGAATCACCGCCAATATACAGGTCATGACCACCGCCCCATACATATAAGGTGTTGCCAACCGGCAGCATCGCTGTCCTCAGCAGTCTTGTCAGACTTCCGAGCGGTCCGCTTACGATCTGTGCCACACCGTCCGCATCAATCTCAATGCCATCGATCTTTGTGCTTGCAGCCATGACTCCGCTGTCATAGAAATAATACCGCTTATCTGCGATATCCTGCCAGCCGGTTACCATCGCTCCGTTACTGCCAACGTAGTACCAGTTGTTGTTCAGCTTCAGCCAGTTCGTTGCCATGGCTCCGCTTCCGGTCATATAATACCAGTGATTTCCGATATAATGCCAACCGGTTACCATAACTCCTGCACCGTCCAGATAGTACCAGGTACCTCCGATGTTCTGCCAGCCAATTGCCATGGCTCCGTTACCCGGTTTCAGATAATACCAGTGCGTATCCTGCTGCATCCAGCCTTCCGCCATGATACCGTTATCATTCAGATAATACCAGGCATTATTGACCTTTGTCCAGCCTTCCTGACGCTGTCCGTTGGTTGCATCCAGATAGTACCAGGTGCTTCCGATCTTCTTCCAGCCCTGTGCACGGGTACCGCTTCCCGGATTCAGGTAGTACCACGCACCGTCAATCTTCTGCCAGTTTTCCAGCATGACGCCGCTGTCCGGTTTCAGATAGTACCATTCATTCTTAATCTGCGTCCAGCCTTCTGCCATCTCGCCGCTTCCCGGATCCAGATAATACCAGGAACCGCCGATCACGTTCCATCCGGTTACCAGTTCACCGCTTCCCGGGTTCAGATAATACCAGCTGTCATTGATCTTTTTCCAGCCACGCTGCATATTTCCCACTTCCGGATCCAGATAGTACCAGTTGCCGGAAGTCTCCAACCAGCCAACTGCCATCCAGCCGTTCGCATCAAAGTAATACCAGCTGCCGCCGAAGTTTTTCCAGCCACCTTTCGCATAGCTGCCATCCGCCTCCCGGAACTTCCAGCGTTTGCCAAACTGTACCCATTCCGCCTTGTCCGACTCAGTATCCCCATCTTTTGTCTTATCCTCAATCCAGACACCATTCTCATCTACATAATATTTGTCGTTATCCACCCAGCCGTTTTTCTGTAATACACCGGACGGATTGAAATAATAGTATTTTCCTTCCAGTTTCACCCAGCCGACTACCATGGCTCCGCTCGGTCTCAGATAATACGTTTTCTCATTAATTTCTTTCCAGCCGGTCACCATCCAGCCGTCTTCATTAAAATAGTACCAGGTGCTGTAGAGGTATTTCCATGTGTTTTTCGGATAGCTTCCATCCGTATTCACATACTTCCATTTTTCTCCAGTCTGGACCCACCCTGTTTTGACTGCCTGTGTACTGATCTGCTGCTGACTGTTCTGCGCCGCATAACTTTGCAGAGGCATCAGCAATGCAAAAAAGAAAAGCAACCATGCAAGGTATGTTTGTATTTTTCTGTTTCTTACCAACATGTTTTCCCTTCTACTCCTCCCTATACTCCTGTTCCATCTGCCGGATCTGCTTTGCAATCTCGCAGCTTGCTTTGTGAATACATTTTCGGTATCCACAATCCACCTCGGTCAGTTCCAGACGTTCACCCTTCTGTTCAAATTCACAGGTCACCATCTGCGCCTGATTACAGGTTCTGCAAAATCCGGAAAAGATCTCCTCCCTGATCATCTGTTCCATCTTTCTCACCGGCTTTCTTCCTATTTTATTGGTTTTCTGTTCCCTTTTCTTTTTGCAGACTCATTCCATGATAATGAATTCTACCTTTCCAGTATAACTTTCTCTCCCGTAAATATCAAGTAAAAATCTTTCTTACGCAGCAAATCAGCACGTGCTCCACTGTTGCGCGAAGATTCTCGGGAAATCCGCCAAAAGAATGGTATTTTTTCTTTGTAATTCTTGACTTTTTTGCTAATTTATGCTATCCTTTAAAAGAAGTCTGAAAAAGAAGATTCTGGCGACTGACGGATATGTGGAGGAACCACTGGAAACCAGAATCCATATTGGCCGACCGTCTGGGCAGCAATGTAGAACGAAATACATTTGCTGCGTTTTTTATTTTTCAGGATCATTCACCGAAGTACACACCGGGTGATTCCGGAAGCCTTCGAAAAGCACATGAGATACATTCGCTGAATTTGTCCTGTTTCGCGGGGGACGACGTCCGGTCAGAAGAAAGGAGAAATCACTATGGGATACAAAACAGACATTGAAATCGCACAGGAATGCGAAATGAAACCGATCACCGAGATCGCAGCAAAAGCAGGTATTGATGACAAATATCTGGAACAGTACGGAAAGTACAAAGCAAAGATCGACTACAATCTGCTGAAAGAATCTGACAAAAAAGATGGTAAACTGATTCTGGTTACCGCTATCAACCCGACACCGGCCGGTGAAGGAAAGACTACAACAACTGTAGGCCTGGCAGACGGTATGCAGAGAATGGGTAAGAACGTTATGGTTGCTTTAAGAGAGCCATCCTTAGGACCGGTTTTCGGTGTAAAAGGTGGAGCAGCCGGCGGCGGATATGCACAGGTAGTTCCGATGGAAGACATCAACCTGCACTTTACCGGTGACTTCCATGCCATCGGTGCAGCCAACAACCTGCTGGCAGCTATGATCGATAACCATATCTTCCAGGGCAATGCTCTGAACATCGACCCGAGAAAGATCACATGGAAACGCTGTGTTGACATGAACGACCGTCAGCTGCGTAATGTAGTAGACGGACTTGGCGGAAAAACCAACGGTATGCCGAGAGAAGACGGCTACGATATCACAGTAGCATCTGAGATCATGGCAGTTCTGTGTCTGGCAAGCGATATCAACGACCTGAAGGAACGTCTGGGACGTATCATCATTGGATATACATACGGTAAAGTGGCAGAACAGAAGCCGGTAACCGCACACGACCTGCATGCAGAAGGTGCCATGACCGCTCTGTTGAAAGATGCCCTGAAACCAAACCTGGTACAGACACTGGAACATGTACCGGCTATCGTACACGGCGGACCATTCGCCAACATCGCACACGGATGTAACTCCGTAACCGCAACCAAGATGGCTCTGAAACTGGCTGACTATGCAATCACAGAAGCCGGATTCGGTGCAGATCTGGGCGCTGAGAAATTCCTGGATATCAAGTGCCGTATGGCAGGACTGAAACCGTCCGCAGTTGTTATCGTAGCAACCGTACGTGCCCTGAAATACAACGGCGGCGTTCCGAAAGCTGAGCTGAATGCAGAAAACCTGGAAGCTCTGGAAAAAGGTATGCCAAACCTGTTAAAACATGTAAGCAACATCAAGAATGTATACAAACTGCCATGCGTAGTTGCCATCAATGCATTCCCGACCGATACCAAAGCAGAGCTGGATCTGGTTGAAGAAAAATGTAAAGAGCTGGGCGTTAACGTTGCTCTGTCTGAAGTATGGGCAAAAGGTGGCGAAGGCGGCCTGAAACTGGCAGAAGAAGTGATCCGTCTGGTAGAAGAACCAAACGACTTCACATACTCCTACGAACTGGAAGGTTCCATCGAAGACAAACTGAACCAGATCGTACAGAAAGTATACGGTGGAAAACGTGTCGTTCTGACAGCCAACGCTCAGAAACAGGCAAAACAGTTAGAGGCACTTGGCTTCGGCAACTGCCCGATCTGTGTAGCCAAGACACAGTACAGCCTGACCGATGACCAGACAAAGCTGGGCGCACCGACAGACTTTGAAGTAACCGTAAGAAACCTGAAAGTTTCCGCAGGTGCCGGCTTCATCGTAGCTCTGACCGGCGAGATCATGACCATGCCTGGACTGCCGAAAGTACCGGCTGCTGAGAAGATCGATGTAGACGAGACAGGAAAGATCACCGGACTGTTCTAATCTTCGGAATATTCGAACTCTTTGAAATAATTTGACATATGAAAACGCTCCGACGATTCCAACCGCAACGAAATCGCCGGGGCGTTTTTGCTATATACGCAAATCAAAAGTACCATCTACCCACTGTTTTTTCCATATACGACATACTATCCCTCTCAACAAAAGCATATTTCCAGCACAAAATTTCATCTTGTCGCTCACATAAATACAATAACATCAATATAAAAAAGCTGCCGTCCCCGGAACTCTCACGAATCCCGAAGGCAACAGCTTTTTTATATTTTGCAAGTTTATCTTACGCTTCCTTTGGTTTCTGACACAGAGGGTGACAGCAAAGTACCATACGTCCATTGCCCATATCCTGTGCATCCGGGCGTTTCTGACGACATTCATCGGTTGCGTACGGACAACGAGGAGCGAACTTACAGTATTCCACTGCATATTCTTTTCCTTCCATATCCGGCATGGCAATTTCTTTCTCCCATTTGTCTCCGACACGGGGTACGGAACTCATCAGAAGTTCGGTGTAAGGATGTGCCGGATTGTCCATGATCTGTTTTGCCGGTCCGTATTCGATCAGGCAGCCACGATACAAGGTTGCGATATAATCGGATACATAGTATGCAGTCGACAGGTCATGCGTAATATAAATAAATGAGATTTTATATTTGTCACGCAGCTCTTTAAAGAGGTTTACGATGTTCATCTTCATAGATGCATCGATTGCCGCAACAGGCTCATCTGCGATGATCAGTTTCGGACGGGTAATCAGGGCTCTCGCGATAGATACACGCTGCAGCTCTCCACCTGAGAACTGAGTCGCATATTTTCCTTTTACGACTGCCAGAGACATACCAACACTCTTTAATGCTTCATCAACAACTTTATCTGCTTCTGCTCTGTTCTTTGCGATGCCAAGACGAAGAGCAGTGTTATACAGGTAAGTATCTACGGTCTTTCTTGCGGAGAAAGATTCGTATGGATTCTGAAAGATCGGCTGTACATCCAGTTTGAACTGTTTTGGATCATAGCTTTTTTTATCTGCATAAGATTTTCCATCCAGAACGATGTCACCCATATCCGGGTTATGAAGACGAAGAATCATCTTACATAAAGTAGATTTACCGCAACCGGACTCTCCTACGATAGACAGGATTACCGGTTTATCATCATCGATAGATAAAGAAACATTATCTACAGCCACCAGCTTTTTACCACGCAGCATACCACCTACACGGAAAATCTTGCTGACGCCTTTTACTTCCAATAATTTATCAGCCATTCGTCTTCACCTCCTCTTCTAATAAGTGACACGCAGCGAAACGACCCGGTCTTATTTCCCGGAATTTCGGGACTTCACTGCGGCACCGATCCGTAGCATGCGGACAACGAGGTGCAAAACGACATCCTGGCGGCGGATTCTTCAGTGCCGGCGGACGTCCTGCGATACCAACTCGCTGTACATCCTCACCTACACGCGGAAGAGCATCTACCAACATCTTTGTATATGGATGAATCGGATCATTGAAGATATCTTCTGTCTTACCGAGCTCTGCAATACTACCGGAATACATGATCGCCATACGGTCTGTGATCTGATAATGAACACCCATATCATGACTTACAATGATCATTGTATTCTTTAACTGTTTCTGCAGACGCATCAGCATCATAAGAATACCCTTCTGTACAACTACGTCCAGAGCGGTTGTCGGCTCATCGGCCAGAACAACACCCGGAGACATAAAGGTTGCCAGTGCAATGATCGCACGCTGTCTCATACCACCGGACAGCTGGAATGGAAATGACTCCAGAACATCCGGGGAAAGATTCAGTTCTTTCAGATAATCAGCAACTCTTGCCAGAGTTTCCTCCGGTTTTTCATTCTTTTTCTGGTCCTTTGGAATAGAATCCAGAAACTGTGTTTTCAGACGAACGATCGGGTTCAGAACACTCTGTGCAGCCTGTGGCACATATGCGATATTGTTCCACCAGGTGTCACGAATCTTTCCAGATTCGAATGAATATTTCTTTCCGTCTTTTTCACCTTCCAGAACAACACGCCCCTGATCAATCACCAACGGATAGTCAACAATATCATAAAGAGTGTTCAGCAGGGTGGTTTTACCACATCCGGACTCGCCTGCGATGCCGAAGATCTCATTGTCTTTAATCTCAAAGTTAATGTCCTTGAGTACGTGTACATCACCGTCTATTGTCTTATAAGACGTTGACAAATTCTCGATTTTCAGCATACCTATCACCTGCCTCTCTTCTTAGCCTGATAATCGTTGTAACCTGTAATCAACATGAACAGGCCAACAAATAAGATAACGGTTGCAACAATCGGAGAACCGATCCAGAGCCATCTCTTAGCAAGGACTGCATTGTATCCTCTTGCCCACTGAATCATGTTACCAAGAGAAACCAGGTTTCCCGGTGACAGACCCAGAACGGCCAAACTGGATTCTGAACCAATTGCACTCAGTGTTGCATTCATAAAGTTGGAAAGTGACCAGGACAGTGCGAACGGGAGAATCTCCGTTATAACGATCTGTAAGGTACTTTCACCGGAGAAACGTGCTGTGTGAATAAAGTCACGCTCTTTGATTGTCAGAGCCATGGAACGGATCTGACGGCTTGGCCATGCCCAGGCGAATAGTGCAAGAACAAGTGCCATAACAATTACAGTAGAGCTTCCTTTCATCAGGGAAGTCATCATGATCAGAATCGGCAGAGACGGGATTACTACGAAAGTATCCGTGATAATCATCAGCACTCTGTCCAATGCGCCGCCTGCAAAACCTGCAAGCAGACCAACCAGAACACCCACAACAGTACCAATAGTAGCTACGATCAGACCAATCATCAAAGAATTGTGAATGGCTTCAATCAGCAGCCATACAATATCCTGTCCCATACTGGTAGTTCCAAGCCAATGTTCAGCAGAAACTCCCAGATTATTCGGGTATGTATTATAGGTAAACGGATTTGTATGTGGGATAAAATATACTACGAACCCAATGATCAGGAAAAAGCAAGTAGAAATCAAGCCTGCTTTTAAACGAAAATTGGCTGTTTTCCAAAATTTCTTCATGTCTGTCCCTCCCTCTTATCAGCCGTACCGGATTCGCGGATCGATGAACGGGTAGATCAGGTCCACAATTAAAGTTGCTGAAGCAATCGCTACGATGGAAATCGTAATACAGCCAAGGATCATATTATAATCCGACTGCAGGATCGCGGCCTGAATCAGAGAACCGACTCCAGGGTATCCGAAAATAATCTCGGTCATGATGGAACCACCGAAGACACCACCAAGGCTCATTGCCAGTGCTGTGATCTGGGTCAGAATGGAGTTACGCATTACATAGTTTTTGCCGATAGCGAACTCGGAAAGTCCACGAAAACGGGCATAACGTACATAATCTTCTTCTGCTGTGGTGCTCGCCAGAGATTTCATGGAGATGATCCACCATCCGGTACCAAGTAACAGCAGTGAGATTCCCGGAAGGATAGAAGCCTTGACCACTGAAGCGATCCAAGGGCCAAATCCACCTTTAGTATTGATAACTGCCTGCAACGGGAACCATTTTAATATAAATGCAAATACAATCTGTAAGATCAACGCTACCAGGAAGTAAGGAATCGGGTAAATAAAAATTGCAATTGCTTCCAGAATCTTGGATGAAGTTTTATTTTTCCGAAATCCTGCCAGAAGACCGATCAGGTTACCTACGATCCACGCAATAAATGTGGAGGTCAGACATAAGATCAGAGTATACGGAAGATATCTTCCGATAATTTTTCCAACCGGCTCCGGATAACTCAGCAGTGACGGACCAAAGTCAAAATGCAGCAGACCGTGCCACAGGAAATAACCATACTGTTGCAGCAACGAGCCATCAAGTCCAAACTGCACACGCAGGCTGCTACGAAGGGCTTCCATCTCGGCTGGATCCATGTTACCGGAACGTGACTGAATCTGTGCGATCATGTTTTCAACAGGATCTGACGGAAACATACGTGGAATGAAGAAGATAAAGGTAACACCGATCAGGATAGTCAGCGCCCATGCAAGCACTCGCTGCAGAAAGAATTTTTTAAATTTCATACACAGCACTCCTTTACTACTATTTCTACACAAAAGGGACGGATCGTAAGCTTTTCTTACAACTCCGTCCCTTCTGATATTTCAGCAAATAACTCTGTCAGTTTTTGCTGTTTTCATCATTTTGTTACTGTTCCTAAAGACTTAGAGGATTAAGCCTGTGTAGCAGTGATATTTGGAAGCATGTATTTGAAGCAGCTCCACCACCACCATGGACCATTGTACGGGTTGTCCGCATTCGGATAACCTTCCCAGTAAGTTGAGTTGGTCGGAACGAATTTTGTACCAGAGAGGAAGTTGATTTCCGGCATATCTGTTACACATTCCTTAAGGAATTCAGTATGCAGTTCGTAAGATCTATCACTTTCCGGATCAGTATTAGCAAGTTCGTGAAGTATCTCTGTAACTTTTTCGTTATTCCAACGAAGTCCCTGACCAGAACCAGTTTCGCCTAAAGGTTTGATCAGATCACCATCAAATCCGCTGATTGCAGAGTAGAAGTCTTTCAGGATACCACCGGATGGCCAGTAACCAGCGATCTGGTAGTTACCCTTTCCACCGTCTACATCCCATGTTGCGGAAGATTTGGATGCGATTGAACACTGGAAACCGAATTTTGTCAGCTGGTTGTAAGCTGCCTGTACACCACGTGCTTCCTGGAACTCAGTATCTGCCAGATAGCTCATTTCAAAGGTGAAAGGTTTGCCTTCATAATTCCATACACCATTTACTTTTTCAAGACCGGCTTTTTCAAGCAGTTTTGTAGCTGCTTCTTCATCATGTTTCCACCAGCCTGCACCAAACATGGTAATCAGTTCTTCATCTGTTCCTTCGATGCCCAGAGAATCAGCCATACGTTTTGCATAACCGGTATCATAAGGTTTGAAGGTTGTTCCATCGCCAAGATCCAGTTCAAAGTTTTCCAGCCAATCCTGCATTGGGATTGTGTAGGTTTCCTGCAGGAACTGTGTATTGTTCATTAACGGGATCGGAGCCGCACGTCCTGCTCCGGAGAACGTGTTCATGGAGATCTCATCAATATTAAGTGCTAAGCAGATACCCCAACGGAAGTCTGCATTGTCATACGGTGCGCCCTGACCATGTGAGAATACAATTCCTTTTGCACCCGGATCGTCTGGGTTTGCATATGGGAAATCCTTGTACCAGCAGTTAATATTGTCGTTAGAAGCTTTCATGGTTTCAAACTCTTCCAGTGTTACTTCACACAGCAGGTCAACTTCGTTGTTGATCATAGCCATCTGTTTTGTGGTAGAGTCTGCGAATGTACGGAACCATACGTATTTCGGTGGTGTAGCATTTTCAGCGTACTCATACTGAGTGGATCCTGCAACACCAAGTGTGCTGTCCTTCCAGTCATCACGCAGTTCATACAGCACCCAGTCACCTAACTTATCGTAATCTTTTACAGTGTAAGGACCTGCCACTACAGGATCTTCATCCTTGAATGTAGTAACATCGGACTGTTTTGAATAAATATGTTCCGGAACGATACGGTAATCAGTTCCCCATACAGTGATACCATATCTCTGTACGAAACGTGGGAATGATTCTTTCATCTTAAACAGAACTGTGTAATCGTCTACTTTTTCTACTGAATCAATGTACAGGTTTGTTGCTGCACTGGCATTGATTCCGTCATTTTCTTTAATCATATTGAAAGTGAAGACAACGTCATCCGCTGTTACGTCTTCACCATCGGACCATTTGATACCCTGACGAACTTTTACTGTCCACTCGGTAAAATCATCATTGGACTCAGGCATGCCATCAGCAATCTCGCCCCACTGTTCACCTTTTGCGGTATCCATTTCCCACAGATGAGCACTCATCAGCTGATGAATACCGAATCCCATCTGGGTACCTGTCATGTAGCTATTAAACTGACCAGGTACATCTGTTGGGGACTGACACTCAACGATCAGTGTCTCGGAACGAGGAGTTCCTACTTCTGTAGTAATACCTTCAGATGCTGCTGTTCCGCTTCCGCCTGAACTGTCATCTGTAGAAGTTGTTCCACTGGAATCCTTAGATCCGCCGGAACTGGAATCACTTCCGCCACCGCCACAGCCGGCTAACATACCAACTGCAAGCGTAGCTGCTGTTAAAACTGCAACTATTTTTCTTTTCATCTCTTTCCCTCCCTTTAGGTCTTGAAAATACCTCAGACAACATCATATTCGTCAATCTTCTGTTGTCTCTATATAAATTTTCCTTCTGCCCATACTACTTTTTTCAGAAAAACTCTGCTGGCGCCTACCGTATGAACACGAACGAAAATCTACATTCCTTCACAATTTTTCTTAATATTGTGTTTCGTCATAATAACTACGGAATCTTTTGTTTCGCTCACGACATTATATAGTTTGTCACCCCACCGTCGTGAACATTTCGCACAATACCCTTCACTTTTCCTTGTTGTTTCTGGTGATTTTGACGTATTGTTTAAATGTTGTTTCGTCATGTTTATATATTATACCATTGTTTTATAAAAATCAAGTACAATTTAACCAATTTCAAAAAAAATCCGCTTTGGTTTCTTTCCCCAAAGCGGATTTTTCTGTTTTTGTCTATATTTCATTATTTTTCTTTGCTTTTTTCGCTCTTTTTCGTCAATTTGCGAACAATCGCCAGGCATCCAAGAAGTGCAATCAGGTTTGGAAGTACCATTAAACCATTGAACATATCTGCCATATCCCATACCAGATCTACTTTCAATGTGGATCCGATGATTACGCAGATCACAACGATCACTGCATAAACTTTTACTGCACCATTTCCGAACAAATGCCGAACATTCACTTCACCGAAATAATACCATCCGACAATTGTAGTAAAGGCAAAGAACAGCATACACAATGCAATAAAGATATTTCCAAAGTTACCGAATCCTACGTTGAATGCACTCTGTGCCAGTTCAGAACCTGTCTGTCCGTTACCAAGTACTCCGGTGGACAGGATAACCAGAGCTGTCAGTGTCAGAATAATAAATGTATCGATAAATACACCCATCATTGCGATGATTCCCTGATCACACGGATCCTTAACCTCCGCTGTTGCATGTGCATGTGGTGTGGAACCCATACCTGCTTCGTTGGAGAAAAGTCCTCTCGCAACACCGAAACGCATCGCTTTCTGAACCGTTACACCAAGTGCACCGCCTGCAATTGCCTGTGGTGCAAAAGCACCCACAAAAATGTCTTTGAATGCAGTTCCAACTCCCGGAAGATGCATCACCAGGATCACAAGGCAGCCGATGATGTATAACAGTGCCATGATCGGAACGATTTTTTCTGTAAAGCTTGCGATTCTCTTGATACCGCCAATAAAGATGATGCCGGCAATCACTGCCACACAGATTCCCACTGCCAGTTTCGGTACATGGAATGCATTGTTAAATGCTGCACCGATAGAGTTGGACTGTACCATATTTCCCATAAATCCCAGGGCCAGAATGATAGCTACAGAAAAGAAACCTGCCAGGAATTTTCCAAATCTGCCCTTGAATACGTATTTTATATAATATACCGGGCCTCCTACATAGTGTCCGTTTTCCAGTTTTCTTGTATGCTGTGCCATAACAGCTTCCGCATAGATGGTAGCCATTCCGAAGAATGCACTGACCCACATCCAGAAGATGGAACCCGGCCCTCCGGATGCAATCGCTGTTGCTGCTCCGGCGATATTACCGGTTCCTACCTGGGCGGCAATCGCTGTTGTCAGAGCCTGAAAAGAACTGAGACCATTTTCTCCTTTCCCGCCATGCAGCGAAAAATTACCAAACAATGCTTTCATTCCGGCACCAAACTTTCGTATCTGAATAAATTTCAGGCTGAACGAGTAAATGATACCGGCTCCCAGAAGCAGGATCAGCAGTGCATAATCCCACAGAAACGTATTGACACACTCAACTACTTTTGTAACAAATTCCATGTTTTTTCTTCTCCCTCACTTTTTCTTACGTTTCAAGCCAATACCAAAGAATGCGCCGGGGCACATCCTTGCAGAGCGTTTTTTATTCACCTGAAACCAGTACAGCGTTTCCGACAAAAAAGGTCCCGGGGAAATCCCCGGGACCTGATACTTCCATAACTGTTCTGCGCCTTTGCAGGTTCTGTTCAGAATTGTTATTCATTATCCACTCGAAACACAAAAAACAACTGCGACATGCCGCTTTTCTTTTTTGTATCTTTCACACTGTCCTTTTGCCTGAGAGATTCGCAGATCACAGATCTGCTTTCACCTTCGGCACCCATCTTTGGGATTCTCCAGAGGGCCATCCGGTTACAGTCCCGTCCGTTTTTCACGGACACCTGAGAGTATTATTCCTTCGGCGGGCTTTCGCCTGCTTTCCTGCAACCTTCTATTGGCTCGATATGTAGTTTCATTAATGCTTTTATTATAAGGAGCCGGATTGCTGTTGTCAACCCGGCTCTTTATTTTTATAACACTTTACCAAAGTATTATATAAAAATCGTTATTTTCTTTTACAGACTGTCAATAAATCTCATGAATGCAGTTCTGCCTTCTTCTGTGCATTTGTACACTCCTGCATGCTCCAGCACCTTCTTGAATACAATGCCGATCTCCTTTTTCAGAATCTCTTCCACATTTTCTGCTGTGAAAGTATATTTTTCTTTCAGTTCCTCTACCCAGTCGGCATGTTTTTCCAGAACTTCATCTTTTCTCAGATCTTCGCCTGCCACAATGGCTTTGCACAGACCTTCAAGTTCACCTTTCAGACGTGCCGGAAGCACTGCCAGGCCCATAACTTCGATCAGACCGATGTTTTCTTTCTTGATATGGTGCAGTTCCGCATGCGGATGATAAACACCCAGCGGATGTTCTTCGGTCGTAATATTATTCCTCAAAACCAAATCCATCTCATACATATCACCACGTTTTCTTGCGATCGGGGTGATGGTATTGTGTGGTTCTCCGTCGGTTTCCGCGAAGATAAATGCTGCCTCGTCAGTGTATCCTCTCCACTTTAACAGGATCTTGTCTGCCAGTTCGATCAGACGCTCCGTGTCCGGACCGCTTATACGGATGACAGACATCGGCCATTTTACGATGCCTGCTTTGACATCTTCGAATCCCGGGATCACTACTTCTTTTTCCACCGGTGCTTTCGCCATGGCAAATTCATAATGTCCACCCTGGAAATGATCGTGACTCAGGATCGATCCTCCTACGATCGGCAGATCCGCATTGGATCCTACAAAGTAGTGCGGGAACTGTTTTACAAAGTCAAACAATTTTGCGAAGGTTGCACGTTCGATTTTCATCGGTACATGCTGAGAATTGAATACGATACAATGCTCGTTATAATATACATAAGGAGAATACTGGAATCCCCACTCACTGTTGTTGATGGTTACCGGTATGATTCTGTGGTTCTGTCTTGCCGGATGGTTCAGTCGTCCTGCGTAGCCTTCGTTTTCCATGCAAAGCAGACATTTTGGATATGATGTCTGTTTTGCCAGCTTTGCTGCTGCGATGGCTTTCGGATCTTTTTCCGGTTTGGACAGGTTGATGGTAATATCCAGATCACCGTATTCTGTCGGTGCTACCCATTTCATATCTTTTGCGATACGGTAACGACGGATATAATCGGTGTCCTGGCTGAATTTGTAATGTGCATCGGTAGCCTTTACCGGATCTTCTTTGTATAATTCCCAGAAGCGACGGATCACATTGCTTGGACGGTCTACCAGAAGGCTCATAACTTTTGTGTCAAACAGGTCACGGTAACCTACACTGTTTTCTTCCATCAGACCATGTTCATATGCATAGTCACAGATATCTCCCAGAATTCCTTCCAGTTCACCTACTACGCTCTGATCTGCTCCGTCAGACTCCAGAATCTGTTTTACATATTCTTCTTCGATTGCATCCATCTGCAGTAATTCCAGAATTTTATTCGTAGTATAACGCTTGTCTTCCTTTTCTACCAGACCGGTTGCCAGTCCATACTGTACCAGTTTTACAATGCTCTCTTGAATCATTCCTTTTCTCCTGCCTTTCCTTTTAATACCACGGTGCCGAACCGATCTATAGTGCCATCATATTTTCCAAGCCATACTGGATACTGTTCTACAGGCAACTTGACTTCTACCGGCTGACGATTGAAGTTTTGTACAAATACATAATCTGTATCCTGATTCCGGCGCACACTTACTTCCACGCCTTCCGGGATGTGGGCAACTACACGTTTTACGCCTGCTTCTTTTGCAATCTTACGATAAACTTCATCATAAAATCCCTGTTCAAAGTCTGCGCAGACATGGTATGCTTTTCCTTTTCCGAAAAGGTTCACGGTAAGTGCCGGCATACCGGCATAAAAATCGGTTTCGTAGGTCATCAGCGGCTGTGCAGTAGAAGTCTTAACCAGTTCACAAAGATGATTACAGGTATAGGTTTTCGTCAGGCACAACTCATTTCCCCTCACCGGTACTCCTCTATTATATTCCCCATCGTACAAACCGTCAATCTCTGTACTGCGAAGTCCCATCACATCCATCAGTCCATGGGGAGTTCCCTCCAGGAAACACAGATCGGTACTGTCTACGATACCGGACCAGTAAGTCAGGATAAAGGTTCCACCATTTTCTACGTATTTACGAACCTTCTCTTCAAATCCTTCCCTGAACATATAAAGCATAGGCGCTGCTACTACTTTATAACCATCCAGATCCTGCTCCATATCGATCATATCCACATTCAGTCCCTGTTTGCGGAATGCATAATAGGATTTTTCCACAGTTTCCTTATAGAACAGTCCTTTATTTCTTGGTCCCTGGGCGTCTTCCATGGCCCAGCGGTTCTCCCAGTCATATACCACAGCCACCTGTGCCGGGTTCTTCGCTCCGGTAACTTCCTGAAGTTTTTCCAGACTTTCTCCTACTTCCGTTACCTCCTTAAATACTCTGGTATCATCCTTGCCATAATGATCGATCACTGCACCATGGAACTTTTCAGAGGAACCCTGGCTCTGTCGAAGCTGGAAATACAAAATACTGTCGGATCCGTGGGCAACAGCCTGCATGGAAGCTGCATGAAGCATTCCCGGTTTCTTTAATTTGCTTACGGACTGCCAGTTGGTTGCCGACGGACAGTTCTCCATCAACAAAAATGGTTTTTTCTGAATGCTTCGCATGATATCATGCTGCATGCCATTATCCATGGCTGTCAGGTATTCTTCTTTCTTGTGCCACTGTGGATAATTATCCCAGGATACAAAATCTACTACATCAGCAAATTTGTGATAATTTAATCCCTGGAAATCGTACATCATATTGATGGTGGTTGGTTTGTCGGATCCTGCATCCCTAAGAGCCTGGATCTCCCATTTCACAAAGTCCACAGTCTGATCGGTCACAAACCGTTTCCAGTCCAGGTTCAGACCGTGAAGAGAGCTGTCTCCTCTTGGGGACGGACTGTCAACCTGATCAAAATCGTTATACCGGTGACTCCAGAATGTGGTTGCCCATGCCCGGTTCATCTTATCTGCTGTCTGATATTTGTCTTTCAGCCAGTTTTTAAAGGCTGCCTGACACAACGGACAATGACACTCTCCTCCATATTCATTGGAAATATGCCAGGCGATCACACCCGGATGGTCTTTGAATTTTTCCGCCAGTTTTGTATTCATAATTCTTGTCTTTTCTCTGTATACCGGAGATGTATAACAGTGGTTATGTCTTTCTCCATACAGATTTCTGTGACGGCTGGCATCTACACGAAGCACCTCCGGATACTTCTGTGCCATCCATCTTGGTCTTGCTCCGGTCGGGGTGGCAAGAATTGTAGAAATACCATTTTCATACAGACGGTCAATGATCTTTTCCATCCATTCAAAATGGAACTCTCCCTCTACCGGTTCGAGTACTGCCCAGGAAAATATACCCAGGGATACTTCATTGATTTTCGCTTTTTTAAAATATTCGATGTCTTTTTCCAGAATCTCCGGGCTGTGAAGCCACTGTTCCGGATTGTAATCTCCACCATGGAGCATTTTTCCAAAATTTACTTCTCTTGCCATAAGTTCTTCTCCTGTCTTATCAAAAAAGCCTTTCTCCTTTCACATCAAGGAGAAAGGCTTTTCCTTTCGTAACTGTTCAGTGCCTTCACAGTTACGAGCAAAAATGCATTTGAACGATAAAAACACGCTTTGCGAGTTTTTATCGTTATCGCGGCATTCCTCAAGGTTCCGTGCAAGCACGGACTTTGACTCGTTGCTCGCGTAAATCACCTTCGGTGATGACATTTTTGCTTGTATGTCTCGAGATTTTGACATATTCATGTCAAAACATCTCGCGGGATAGTGGCTACTGAAAAGTTACTTCCTTTCATTTAATTATTTATTTGTAATTTTCATCAGATTCCTTTGAATGTGAATGTAAATTCCATCTTTTCATCGGTTTTGATCAGATATTCCGGAAGTGGTTTTGCACCCCAGCTGTCGTCTCCGGCAATACCCATCTGCTGTTTGGATACACGTACTACCGTGTAGTGTACCTGTGGCAGCTCAAATGAATGCATCGCATTTTCCATCTCGTGTGGTGTATATGGCAGTGCGGAGAATTCCATAGCATCACCGGTAAACAGCATTCCTCTGCCCTTACGGTCTGTTACAGATGCCCAACGTACGCCAACCTTGTTTCCGCATTCCTGCGGAACCATGTATTTTGCCATATTATCTTCCACTTTGTTCCTGTAGATACCCAGTTTTGCGCCTTCACATCTGTCCACATAGGTTTCTTCCGGTCCCATGCCGTACCAGGTTACATTGTCGTAATCTGCATCGAACTTGAACATAACACCGAATTCCGGCATATCGCCCAGACCCTCTACCGGATCATAAGTCAGTGTGGTGCGGATGCTTCCGTCTCCATATACCTGATAACTCAGTTTGCACTCGGTTGCCGGAGTCGTTGGCATTGCATAAGTAAATGTAATCTTTGCACTGTCATCCAAAACTTCGATCTCAGGGATATGCATTCCCGGATAATGTCCTCCGGTTGGATATTTGTGAGACAGATACATGGAGGCCAGTTTCCACTGTCCGCAGCGCATCTGCATCAGGCTTCCGTTATCGTTGTCAACCGGTGCACGCCAGAAGTTTGGTCTTGGGATCATCTGGATCATCTCCACTCCACCGTAACGGTAAGAAGCAAGACCGCCATTCAGGTAAGAGAAGAGCACATCGAAGTTTTCACCGCGAACACCAAAGTCATGACCGGATCTGATCACTTCAAATCTTGCAGGTTTTACAGCTTTTGCAGGTGCTTCTACTTTGTAGACACCCTGTCCGAATGCCACTTCATGACCACGTTTTGCCCATACGGTATCTTCTTTCAGCCGGAAGGATACAGTAACTGCATATTCACCCGGCAGATTCTGTACCGGAATCGGCAGACTTACGGTTTTTTCACTCAAAGGAGCTACATGAGTTTCCATCGGAACTTCTTTTACTTCTTTTCCATCTTTTGCAAGTACTACGAAGCAGTCAAAGGTATCAGTGTTGATAAACAGGTTCTTGTTGACGATGGTTACCTGGTCTTTTTCCACTTTGGCAGAGATGTTCTGGTAGTTGAATTTCACATCCTGCATCTTCGGAGATGCGTCTCTTTCTCCGCCGTATGCGATACCGTTTCCGCTGAAGTTGTAGTCGCATGGACGATCATTGAAATCACCGCCGTATGCCTGGAATTCTTTTCCGTAACGGTCTTTTTTGTAGATGGACTGATCGATATAATCCCAGATAAATCCACCCTGGTAGGACGGCTCGGTATCGGTCAGATCTGTGTATTTGTGCATACCACCGCAGGAGTTACCCATTGCATGCGTGTACTCGCAGCAGATAAATGGTTTGCTTCTGTCTTTTTTCAGGAATTCCTGGATAGCTTCTACAGACGGATACATCTGGCTTTCCATATCACTGGTATCGTTGTATCTTCTGTCATGGCAGACACCTTCATAGTGTACCAGGCGGTTTGGATCCATCTTACGATACAGCTGTGACATCTCGTAGATTACTTTTCCGCCAAAAGATTCATTACCACAGGACCAGATCAGGATCGCAGGATGGTTCTTATCTCTCTGATACATAGAGTTAACACGATCAAGCATCATATCCATCCATTCCGGACGGTCACATGGTACGACTTTGCTGAAGTCACCGGTCTGTTCTGCGCTGATGTCCCAGCTTCCGTGGCTCTCCATGTTACACTCTGCGATCATATAGATACCGTATTCATCACACAGTTCATAGATTCCGACTGCATCCGGATAATGACAGGTACGGATGGCATTGATATTGTTCTGTTTCATGGTTACCAGGTCTTTGATCAGTTCTTCTCTGGATACCACACGGCCGGATACAGAACTGAATTCGTGACGGTTTACACCTTTGAAGACGATTCTCTTGCCGTTCAGCATCATGATGGAATCTTTCATCTCAAAACGACGGAAGCCCACTCTCTGAGGGATCACTTCTGTTACCTGTCCGTTCTCATCCATTACTTCCAGCAACAGATCATATAAAACAGGAGATTCCGCAGACCACAGTTCAGGCCTCTCCACTTTCATCACATACTGGGATTCCTCTGCCAGTGTTTCTTCCACACTCTGCAGTTCTTTTCCGTCTTTGGATAATGTGATTTTCACTTTGCCGGCTTTGGTAGCTTTGGTATCGATCACCAGATCCGCTTTAGTGAAGGTATCATCCAGAAGTGTCTGGATCTTTACATCAGATACATGCACTTCCGGGATCGCATACAGATAGACATCACGATAGATTCCGGAGAAACGGAAGAAATCCTGGTCCTCACACCAGCTGCTGCTGGTCCATTTGAAGACCTGAGCTGCCAGTTTGTTTTCTCCCTCTTTCAGATAAGGAGTCAGTTCGAATTCGGACGGTGTAAAGGTATCTTCACTGTATCCTACAAAGTTACCGTTCAGCCATACAGCGATACCACTTTCTGCACCCTGGAAAGAGATAAATACTTTTTTGCCTTCCATCTCTTCCGGAACTTCAAAATATTTCACATAAGAAGCAACCGGATTGAATCTCTCCGGAATCTGACCCAGTTCTACTTCTTCTCTTCCTTCCCACGGGTACTGTACATTTGCATACTGCGGTACATCATATCCCTCCATCTGAATATGAGCCGGTACACGGATATCATCCCATGATTTGCAACAATATTCTGTTTTCTCAAATCCCGGGATCGTAGAGTTGTAATTTTTTGCGTAATGGAATTTCCACAGTCCATTCAGGCTGTGACGGAAGTTATCCACATCCTGTTCCATCGCTTCCACAGAAGCGTAATATTTGTGGTCTGAATGAGCAGCCACACGGTTGTCGTTAAAATACGTAGGATCTTTTACTAAATCGTAATTGAAAGTACCCATTCTGTTTTTTCCTCCTATTTTTCAATCTTTGCTAAAAAACAGGCGGATATTCATATACTATAAATATCCGCCTTAATTTACTTATACATAACCATTCAGCATATGCACAGCTACTTTTTTATTATTTAACAGCACCTGTGATACCTTCTGTAAAGCTCTTCTGGAAAGCAAAGAAGATAATTGCTGTCGGGATTGTACAGATAAATACACCTAACATCAGCATACCATAATCTACGGTGTAGCCACTTAACAGGTTAGAAACCAGCATCGGCATGGTGATCGCATCTTTATTCTGCAGAATTACCTTTGGCCACAGATAGTTATTCCATGCACCCATGAATGTGATGATGATAGCTGCCGCGTATGTGGATTTCATGGTAGGAATGAACATACGGAAGAAGATACCAACTTCACTCAGACCATCGATTCTTGCTGCCTCAATGATATCATGAGGGAAGGATCTGGATGCCTGACGGAACATCATGATCATAAACGGAGTTGCAATGGATGGAAGCATGAACGCTGTCATGGTATTTACCATTTTCAAAGTAGAGAACATACGGAACATCGGAATCATGATGGCTGCAAAAGGAATCATCATAGCAGTCAGCAGGATGGTAAATACAACGTCTTTTCCTTTGTCGTGATAGATCTCAAAGCCATAACCGGCGATGGAACAAATCAGCAGACACAGGACAGTCAGTACTGTTGCATTTCGGAAGGAATTCCACAGGGCCAGTCCCAAATTCTGGTTCGCGATCAGTGCTTTGTAGTTTTCAATCAGATACGTTCCCGGAATCAGTTTACCTGCAATAACGTCAACGCTCTTGTTTGTAGATGCACAGAACATATAGTACAGTGGAAATACAGAAACAATTGACGCGATTGACAGTATAAGATACATGAAGAATTTTTTACCTTTACCCATTATCGCTCGTCACCTACTTTCATCTGAAGTATTGCCAGAATAGCAACCATAATCAGGATCAGGATAGACATCGCCGCAGCATAACCGAAGTTCGGGCTCTGCTTAAAGGAGATGTTGTAAATATAATGAGACATTGTCATAGTAGATTTACCAGGACCACCGTTTGTCAGGTTCAGGGACTCATCAAACAGCTGCAGGGTACCATTCGTAGATGTAATGGCTGTCAGCAGGATGGTCGGTTTCAGAAGTGGTACAGTAATCTTGAAGAATGACTGCATCGGGCTTGCCCCATCGATCTTTGCCGCTTCGTATACAGAATATTCAATATTCTGCAGACCGGACAGATAGAATACCATGTTGTAGCCTGTCCATCTCCATACCAGCGCGATGATGATAACGGCACGGGCTGTCCATGCATTACCAAACCACATGATCGGTGACATACCCAAACTACGCAGAACCATGTTAATGAAACCATCATTTGCAAACAGAGAACGGAAGATCATAGCGTAAGAAACCAGAGATGTCGCACATGGTAAGAAAATACATGTACGGAACAGGCCCTTAAACCTCAGATCCTTGTTGTTCAGCATAGATGCAAACATCAGCGCCAGCACCAGCATAATCGGCACCTGAACGATCAGGTAGAAGAATGTGTTAAATAATGTCTGTTTAAACGTTGGGTCTTTTAAAATACGTGCATAGTTTGCAAAGCCATTAAAGCTCAGGTTTACACCCATGCCCGTCTGTAATGACAGGATGAACGCCCGAATCATCGGATAAAAACTCATCCAGCCAATCAACAGGGTTGCAGGAAGTAAGAATGCCCAACCGGTCAGGTTGTGTTTCTTTGCCAGTGTCAATCCTTTTTTCTTCTGATTGCTCATGAAATCCATCCTTCCTTTCTTTTGGAGATTTCTTAGAAAGAGAGGGTCTGCTCCGCTTTTTTCGAAGCAGACCCTCTTCTTATTTATTTTTCACTTCTTGGTTTTTAACTGTTCAGCTGAATCAGCCACCCATATTAAATTCTACAGTATCCTGTGCGGTTGCGATTTCATCGTCCATATCTGCACCACTCTGGATGATATTGGACAGTGCAACACCTACAGCATCACGAGCATCATAGTAGAATGGACCAGTGATATTGGAAGGAGTCTTTGTAGCAAAATCTACGATCTTAGCATAAACCGCTTCATTGCTGAAGAATTCTACAGGCTGAGCATATGCATCTGTATCGCCAGCTGGTGCCCATGTTGCCAGAGCTCCTTTGGAGATGATGTCATCGTACAGATCTGTACTTCCGGCAAATGTGGATTTCATAAAGTCAATTGCAAGATCCTGTTTCTGGCAGTTAGAGCTGATTGCCCATGAAGAACCACCGTTATTGGAGTAGTTAGTAGCTCCGTCAACGTCATCCAGTTTCGGCATATTTGTGATTGCCCATTTTCCAGACTGATCATCGTTAGCTACGATAGAAGCCATGATCCAGCATCCGTTGATAACACCAGCTGTTGTGCCGTTGTTGATAGATGCGATGTACTGATCCCAGTCAGTAACTTCTACTAATGTTCCGTCTGCAACCATCTGCTGATAGATCTCCAGGATTGGTTTCAGAGCTTTGTTGTCTTTGATGTTAACAGATCCGTCTTCGTTGAACAGAGACTCTCCACAGGACTGCAGCATTTCCATTACCAGGTCAGGTGAACCAGCCTGAGATGTCAGGATTGGCTGACCGGTTTTTTCTTTAACAACTTTTGCTTTTTCCATGAAATCAGACCATGTAATGTCTGTGAAGTCATCTACTGTGTATCCAGCTTCTTCCAGCATATCGGTACGCAGGCATTCGATAACAGCACCGTTATCAAACGGGATACCATAGTTCTTACCATCCAGTGTGGAGTAAGCAACTTTTGCGGATGAGAACTGGCTGAAGTCGATACCGGAATCTGTCAGGTCTGTGAAGACGTCCGGATAGTTGGTAGCATATTTCTGGAAGGAGTTATCCTGCATCAGGAAAATGTCAGGCAGTGTGCTCAGATCTCCGGCAGAAACAGCTGTTGTCAGTCTTGTTTCGATATCGTCGGATTTGATCTCACTTACGTCTACTTTGAATCCAGGATGATCTTTTGCATAGATCTCTGCTGCTTTTTCAATTGCGTAGATGTTGAAGTTCGGATCCCATGTCCAAACAGTCAGTGTGTTTTCATCATCAGAACTTCCTTCTGTAACGTTTGCATCTTCTGAGCCGTCATCTGTTGCTGTGTCGTCTGTTGCTGCGTCGCTTCCTGTGCTTGAGGAATCGCTTGCTCCTGAAGAGCCACAAGCTGTCATTCCGAATACCATTGTGGAAGCTAATACAACTGCTACAATTTTTCTTTTCATAAATGTATATCCTCCTGATATGTATTTGTTCACTCTGCCAAAAACCGGCATCTCTCACTCGCTTTTCCCATTAGTGAATGTGTACAGTTTTTGAACTTTTTGTGAATCATTATGTACACATTATACCATACTTTTCCCGCATGTGTACTCATATTTAACAGAATTCTGTGCATTTTCATCCATTTAAGGTGTTTTGACGATTTTCACCACCCTTTTTCGGCTTTTATATCATAATTCAACAATTTCCGTTCAAAATGTTCCGGATCCTTTCTCCACTGTTGTGGCGAAATGCCCATAATCCTGTGAAAATTCCTGTTGAACGTGGATAATGTGGAGAAACCACATCGTACGGCAATATCTCCCACCGTATCGTTTGTACGCTTCAGTTCCCCACATGCTGTGCGAATTCGAACCCAATTGATATATTCAACAGGCGACATCTGTATACAGTCACGAAATACCCTTCTCAGATGCGTTTCACTGATATGGCACATCGCAGCCAGTTCCTCCACCTTGATCGGACGGTCACAGTATTCGCTGATATAGTCAATTGCCGGTGTGATCAGACTGGTATTTCCCGCCTCGAATTCTGCCTTTTCCGCTTCTTCCCGATTCCACCTTGCCACCTGTAAAAGAAAAGCCAGGATCAGTCCTTTCACTTCTTCCAGATAGAATTCCTTTCTTTCCCGCATACATTCAATAATCTGCTGCACCAGTGCCCCAATCTGCGGTTTATCCTGAACCCTCACAAAATGGGCTCTCTTATTCACGCGATCGATCACTTTCTGTGCCATCCTGGGGTTATCTTTATAAACTTCCCTCAGGAATTTGTCAGCATCAATAAACAGCCACTCCCAGTAACTGATACTGTCTCCCGTAGAGGTTGTAGTATGCGGAAAGTTCTTCGGTACCACCGTAAACATATTTCCGTCAAAGGGTAGGTCTTCTTCTTTAAAAGTAACTGTGCCTTCCCCATAATAGCAAAACCCAACTTCCAGATGATTATGAAAATGCAGATAATCAATCTCCCTTCCGTAATTCTGCACCCATTTATCCCCCAGTAAAGCAAGCACCGGACTTCCTGCCGGAATTTCATAATAACGGTATTCCATCTTTGGTTTTCTTTTTCTACCCATGTATACTGTCTCCTCTCTGAAGCTGTACCTTCTTTTTCCATTTTCCTGAATAATACCGGACACAACCAACCAGCATCGCGCAACACCAGGTCAGCGGAGATACCCACCACAGCCCATAGTATCCAAAAACAGCAGTAAAAAGGAAGGTGCAGCCGATTCGGGTGATGATTTCACTGACTCCCATCAGTACGGTGATGGTTACATCTCCTGCCGACCGCAGGATATTATGATAAACCACCAGGATACCGCCCACAAAAAAGAAGCAGCTGAAGATCTTCATATATTCCACACCGTAACGGATCGATTCCGGATTGCCGGTAAATGCTTCCATGATCGGACGGGCAAAGAACCAGATTACCGGACAGAATATTCCATAACAGACTGCATTCATCAGATAGGCACATCTGACTCCCTGTTTTACACGATCCAGGTGGTTTGCTCCTACATTTTGTCCGGTAAAGGTTCCCAGTGAAGTTCCGATGGCTTCCGCCATCTGCCATCCCACACCTTCCACTTTGATGCAGACACCATAGGCCACGATCAGAGCAGTTCCGTAGGTATTGACCATTGCCTGTAAAGTCATATCGGACACTGAGATAATACTCATTTGCAGACCGGTCGGTACACCGTAAATCAACATCTGTTTTACCAGCTCCCTGTCGCAGCGCAGTTCCTCTTTCGTAAACCGAAGAATCGGAAGGATCTTCCATGCATAAACCAGACATCCGATCCCGGACAACAACTGTGCCAGAACCGTTGCAAATGCCGCCCCTGCTACTCCCATCGGAATCCAGACCACAAAGGCGATATCCAGAATCACATTCAGCACACTCGAAATAATCAGGAATACCAGCGGCACCACCGAATTCCCCAAAGAACGCAGCACCGCCGAGATCCAGTTATACAGCATCGTTCCCACTGCTCCGGCAAATACAACCATCAGATATACCGTTGCCTGGTCAAGCAGATCATTCGAGGTCTGCAAGGCCCTCAGAAGCGGTCGTGCCCCGATCAGTCCCGCAATTGTAATGATCAGCGTAGATACAACCGCCACATAGATAGAAGAAACAAAGGTTTCTGTCACTTTTTTCTCATCCCCGCCACCATAATACTGCGAAACCACCACGCTTACTCCTGTCGTCAGGCCCATCATAATCGAAAACAGCAGATACATGGCTCCACCTGCGATACTGACCGCAGCAAGTGCCTCATCTCCGAGATATCTTCCTACTATATAAACATCTACAAAATTATAGATTCTCTGAAACAGCATCCCAAGAAGCACCGGCAGCGCAAACCGAATCATCTTCGGCAGGATGCTCCCTTTCGTCATATCAACTGTCTTTTCCCCCATACTGGTACCCTCCTGTTTGCACATCTATATCAAGTATAAATAATCCTGGGGATTTTGTCTATGTAATTCACAAATACACCTTTTATTTTCTGTATATTTATGATTGTTCACTCCGTTTCCTGTAACACGCTTCGTGATGCGCAGAATTTATTCCTCCCTGCCCTTCTTTGGATACTGTCAGGCACCAGGTTGCAAATACAAAGAAAAAATCCGTAAAACAACTGATTTCTGATCAGAATTTTACGGATTTCTTCTTATCATATTATTTCTATATTATTATTTCTGATGTTTTTACATTGACTTTCTGTCCGCGATCTCCGCCATCTTGGCATCGTTCAGACGGGTATCTCCGTGCACACGGCTGTAGGACAGGTATCCGTTCATACGGTCGATCTTGGTCAGGTTTCTGGAACCGCAGACCGGGCAGACATCCATCTCGAGCTCCTGATGTCCGCAATCGTCGCAGTAGGCCAGCGACAGATTCACACCCTCATAATAACCCAGATTCATCGCCCGACGGATCAGTGCTTTTATAGCATGTACATTGTAAGAAATCGGATATCTGACATATTGGATCTTACCACCGTTGCACAGTTCCCAGAATCTTCCTTCCAGATCCTGTTTTTGGATAGGAGTAATATCCTCAGTTACGTGGCAGTGGAAACTGTTGCTCACATACGGACGGTCGGATACCCCGCGCACGATACCGTACATCTTGCGGAACTGCTCTACCTGCAGACCGCAAAGGCTCTCAGCCGGTGTTCCGTAAATTGCATACAGGATCTGATCCTCTTTTTTGTATACATTAATCTTATCATTGATATAACGAAGCACTTCCAGTGCAAATTCTCCGTCTTCGGCAATGGATTTACCATTGTAAAGTTCCTGCAGTTCGTTCAGTGCTGTGATACCGAAGGAGGCTGTCATCGGACGGAGTAACGGACGGATCTTATCGGATGGTTTCAGATGGCCTCCGTAGAAACCGCCCTCACAGTATGCCAGCGGATTCGTGGAAGCACGCATCTCACCAAGGTAATCGTATGTTCTCTTATGCAGTCCGCGGATCATCTCCAGATAGAAATCCAGAACTTCATAAAAATCTGTGTTCTCTGCACGGGCTTTTGCCAGGATCATCGGAAGATGCAGGCTGACCGCACCGATGTTGAAACGACCGACAAAGACAGGCACATCGTTTTCATCTGCCGGTTCCATACCGCCACGCTCATACCACGGACTTAAGAAGGCACGACACCCCATCGGGCTGATTACTTTTTTATATTTTTTGTACATGCTGGAAATATATCCCTGGCCACTCATGGACAGCCAGTCCGGATACATGGTTTTTGCAGAGCAGGCAACACCTGCCTCAAAGACATCTTCACATTCTTTTCCATCTCCATGGATCTCTTCATCATACAGGAACACAATCTTCGGGAACAGTACCGGTTTTTTATGTCCGGCTTTTCCCTGTCCGCCCATATGGACTTTCAGCAGAGATTTTGAGATCATTTTTTCAAATCTTCCCGTTCCCAGTCCCAGTGTCACAGTAACAAACGGATAGTCGCCACGGGAGGAACCAACGGTATTTAATTTATATTCAATTCCCTGCCATCCCTGATCACAGTCACGGCAGACTTTTTCCCAGGCATATATACGGGCTCTTTCTTCTCTTCCTTCCCAAGACGGATCGGAATATTTCAGAAATTCTTCGTAATATTTGTTATAGCTTTTCTGTGCATACGGAGACAGGATCTTGTCTACTTCCGGTACGGTAAATCCGCCGTACTGCTGTGCTGCGGTACTGAGGATGATATCACCCATAACGTCAAATGCGGTGTCCAGGGTCTTCGGCTCGTTGTACCAGACATTTCCCATCTCAAATCCACCACGCAGAACAGATCCCACATCAAACAGACAGCAGTTCATTGTATCCAGACGCGCAGACTGATCGTGGATGTAAATATAACCATCTTTGCATGCCTGCAGTTCGTTCCGGTTCATAAAGAATTTTCTGTATAATTCTTTGTTCAGCTCGTTAAAGATCAGACTTCGTTTTGTTGCTACCAGTGCACTGTCGGTGTTGGCGTTGCTCTTATCTCCGATATAACGGATGGACTGGCTTTTCGTGTAGACTTCGTCCATCATATGAATAAAGTCTACTTTATAATTCCGGTAATCACGATAGCTTTTTGCTACTGCCGGGTTCACCTGTTCCAGAGCGCCCTCCACGATGTTGTGCATATCCTGGATCATGATCTTTCCGCCCTTGCGTTCTCTGGACATGGCTTCTGCACGGTCGGTCGCATATTTACAGATAAAATTGATCTCGTCATCGGTAAAACGATACATGACACGACCTGCCGATTTATTGACCGCACGCTTGATCTTATTGGCATCGAACTCTTCTTTTGTGCCGTCCTTCTTGATAATATATACCATTGTTTCCACTCCTTGCTACTATATATAGTGTTTTTTCTGATTTTCAAAACAATATTTTGTAGACAACAGTATAGCACGGTTATCTGCAAAAGGAAAGAGAAGAACCCTGAAAATTCTTCTCTTTTTTTGTTTTATTTTTTATGCAATTTTCCGAACGCCTGTCTTACCGTTTCACATATCCAGTGGAAAAGTCAATGATATTGTGAAGGGCTTCGCCTTTTTCGTAACGTTCCAGGTTCTCAATCGAAAGATTCAGAATCTTCTCGAGTGTCTCCGGCAGTGCATATCCACCGGACACATGTGGGGTAATGATACAGTGCGGAGCATCCCACAGCGGGTGATCTTCCGGAAGTGGTTCCGGATCGGTGACGTCCAGACCTGCGCCGTAAATGCTTCGCCCCTGCAGTGCTTTCGCAAGTGCCAGACTGTCGATGGCGGTTCCGCGACCTACATTTAACAAAATTGCGTTCGATTTCATCAACTGTAATTCTTTTTCTCCAATCACACCTTTGGTATCACTGTATCCCGGAAGGCTCATTGCCACGATATCTGCCTGCGGCAACAGTTCCGGCAGGGCTTCCATTGTGTATTGTGCATCCACGTACTCCGGTTTTGGTTTCTGGCTCCTTCTGATGCCGGTCACATGTGCACCCAGTACTTTCATTTTTCTTGCAAATGTCGTTCCGATATCTCCAAGGCCGATCACCAGAACATGGCTTCCCTCTGTGGCCATCATATGGGTCTGTTTTTCCCAGCGGTGGTCTGTTTGCTGGTCATGGTAAATGTCCAGGCGTTTCTGCAGAGCAAACAGCATCGCGATCAGATGCTCAGAAATCGCCATTCCATACGCTCCGGTTGCATTGGTCAGCTGTGCCTGTTTTGGCAGGATCCCCGGTACACAAAATCCTTCTGTTCCGGCGTTATTTAACTGTATCCAGCGCAGATTCCGAGAATCTTTTAAGAATTCCGGTTTCACATTTCCGATAATAATATTTGCATCCTGCACCTGTTCTTTTGTCACCTCTGCTTCCAGGCAGTAAGTTGTCTTTGCGTCCGGTGCTGCATTTCTGATTCGTTCTTTATGTTCTTCTTTTACAGGAAGAACCACAAGTATTTTTTCCTGTTCCATCCCGTTTCCCGACCTTCCCAAACGTACTCTGCTTACTACAGTAGCACAATTGATGTTAAGTTACAAGGCAGAATTAATCCTTACTGTGCATACGCGATATTCCGTTTACTGTTCACTGGTAATATCTCGCGGAATGTTTTGGCATGGATATAGCAAAATCAATTGTTGTATTCGGGGGGTTTTCTGCTATAATATTACCATAATACCGGGGTAGACAGGTAAAGAGTTGTTGGTGTCTGCCGTGATTCTTAGCTGGATGCCTTTCAAATTTGAGGAGGATTGTTATGGAACATTTTATTATTCCGGAAAATTATCAGCCTGCATTGTCGCTTCACGATACACAGGTTGGTATTAAGACCGTAAAAGATTTTTTTCAGAAAACCCTTTCTGACCGCCTGAATCTGCTGCGTGTGTCCGCACCGCTTTTTGTAGATCCTTCATCCGGTCTGAACGATAATCTGAACGGCGTAGAACGCCCGGTTACCTTCGATATCAAGGAATCGCCGGATCAGAAAGCTGAGATCGTACATTCTCTTGCAAAATGGAAACGTTATGCACTGAAAAAGTATGGTTTTGCACATGGAGAAGGACTGTATACCGATATGGTTGCCATCCGTCGTGATGAAGATACCGACAATATCCATTCTATCTATGTGGATCAGTGGGACTGGGAAAAGATCATTACACAGGAAGAGCGTAATGTGGACACCTTAAAAGATGTTGTCCGCACCGTTTATTCTGCACTGAAGAAGACTGAAAAATACATGGCAATTCAGTATGATTATATCGAAGAGATTCTTCCGAAGGATATTTTCTTTATCACTTCCCAGGAACTTGAAGATATGTATCCTGGTCTTTCTCCCAAGGATCGTGAATATAAGATTGTGAAGGAGAAGGGTGCCGTGTTCATCATGCAGATCGGTAAGATGCTGGCATCCGGCGAACCACACGATGGTCGTGCACCGGACTATGATGACTGGGAGCTGAACGGTGATATCATCGTTTATTATCCGGTTCTGGATATCGCTCTGGAGCTTTCTTCCATGGGTATCCGTGTGGATGCAGCTGCCCTGAAGCATCAGCTGGAGGTTTGTGGCTGCGAGGAACGCGCAGAACTGGATTTCCAGAAGGCTATTTTGAATGATGAGCTGCCATTTACGATTGGTGGCGGTATCGGACAGTCTCGTATCTGTATGTTTTATCTGCGGAAGGCTCATATCGGAGAGGTTCATTGTTCGTTATGGCCGGAGGAGACGGTGAAAACAGCTGAAAAATATAATATTCCACTGCTGTAAGATTTATTCTCCCAAAGGGACGCGAGAGGGAGCGGCTGGAAACTCCAGCCGCTCCCGTCCGCTTTAGCAACCTCTATTCTCTTTTTACAGTTCAATCTCCCCATCAAACACAACCGCCGCCGGTCCTGTCATATACACGAGGTTCTCTTCCCGATCCCAATAGATCTTCAGATCCCCGCCGAGCAGTTTCACTGTCACTTCCTCTTCTTTCACATATCCGTTCAGAATCGAAGCCACAGCTACCGCACAGGCACCTGTTCCACATGCCAGTGTCTCTCCGGAACCACGTTCCCACACCCGCATTTCTACGGTATGATCATCCAGCACCTTCACAAATTCTGTATTTACCCTGTCAGGAAAAGCCGGATGGAACTCAAACTTCGGGCCGATTTTTTCGATGTCTAATCCTTTTACATCGTCAATGTAGGTGATCGCATGCGGATTTCCCATCGATACGCCGGTGATGCGGTATTCTTTTCCGTCTACCAGGAGAGGCTCATTGATCACCTGCTCTTTTTCGGAAACTACCGGGATTTTTTTGGCTTCGAGGATTGGTGCGCCCATATTTACTTTTACCAGTGCCACTTTTCCATTTTCCACGGTCAGATCCAGATATTTGATACCGCTTGCTGTCTCCACAGAGATGAATGTTTTATCTGTCAGACCGTAATCATACACGTATTTTGCCACACAACGGATGCCGTTTCCACACATCGCTCCGCGGGAACCGTCGGCGTTGTACATATCCATCTGAAAGTCTGCTACCTCGGATGGTTTGATCAGGATCAGTCCGTCGGAGCCGATTCCGAAATGACGGTCGCTGACTTTGATTGCTGTTGTCTTCGGATCCTCCACGGTTTCTTTGAAACAGTTTACATATACATAATCATTTCCGATACCCTGCATTTTCGTAAATTTCATAGAATCTCCTCACTTTCTTTGGCCGCTTACATTACCTATTTTATTTACAGTTATTTTATTATAGCGTATTGCCGTCTTTTTGGGAAGTCCGCGTTGACAAACCGGGAAGAAATCCATTACAATCGTAATGGAGTTTTTATTTACGCGAGCAACGAGTCAAAGTCCGTGCTTGCACGAAACCTTGACGACTGCCGCGATAACGAGCAAAACTCGCAAAGCGTGTTTTGGCTCGTTTTACCATTTAATCTTTAAGGGAGGGAAAAACCATGGAAAAACTCTTTAAACTGAAAGAGCATAACACCACGGTAAAAACAGAAGTGATGGCAGGTATTACCACATTTCTTACCATGGCGTATATCCTCGCAGTTAACCCTAACATGTTGAGTGCTTCCGGAATGGACAGCGGCGCAGTTTTCACAGCTACCGCACTGGCATCCGCACTGGCGACTTTTATTATGGCGTTCTGGGCAAATTATCCGATCGCACTGTCAGCAGGTATGGGACTGAATGCTTACTTTGCTTATACAGTATGTCTCGGACAGCTGAACGGAATCGAAGATCCGTGGAAGATCGCGCTGGCTGCTGTACTGGTAGAGGGTATCATTTTCATTATTCTTTCATTTTTCAAATTGCGTGAAACGATCGTCAACGCAATCCCTGAGAACCTGAAATACGGTATTACATCCGGTATCGGTCTGTTTATCGCATTTGTTGGTCTGAAGGGTGCCGGTGTTGTCGTGTCTGACGACTCCACACTGGTTGCACTTGGTAACTTCGGAAGACCGGAAGTTGCTCTGTGCCTGATCGGTATCCTGGTGATTGCTGTGATGAATCACTATAATGTAAAAGGATCTATTCTCTGGGGTATCCTGATCACCTGGATCCTGGGTATCATCGCTCAGCTGACAGGCTGGTATGTCGTAGATCCGGATGCTGGTGCAGCCTCTCTGATTCCGTCTCTGAGTGCTTCTTCCTTCATCCCGCCGTCCATCTCATCAACTTTCTGCAAATTTGATTTTGCATGGATCGGTTCTCATTTATCTGAGTTCGTTGTTATCGTATTCTCATTCCTGTTTGTAGATATGTTCGATACCATCGGTACTGTTATCGGTGTTGCTGAAAAAGCTGATCTGCTGGATGAGGACGGTAATCTCCCTCGCGTAGGCCGTGTCCTGATGGCAGATGCTATCGGTACTGTAGCAGGTTCTATGCTGGGTACTTCCACAGTTACCAGTTTCGTAGAGTCCAGTTCAGGTGTTGCGGAAGGTGGAAAAACCGGTCTGACCGCTATGACAACCGGTATCCTGTTCCTCGTTGCACTGTTCCTGTCACCGATCTTCCTTGCCATTCCAAGCTTTGCCACAGCTCCGGCTCTGGTAATCGTTGGTTTCTTCATGGCTTCTTCTATCAAGAAGATGAACTTCGACGGTGATCTGGCAGACAGCATCGGCGGATATCTGGCATTCCTGATGATGCCTCTTACTTATTCTATCGCAAACGGTATCATGTTCGGTGTTCTGGCATGGTTCATCATTAAAGTATGCTCCGGTCAGGTGAAAAAGATCCATCCGGTTATGTATATCGTATGCGCATTGTTTATTATCCGTGTAATTACAATTATTATCTAATCTCGGAAAGTAAAATAAACGACAGAAAAAATATGCCCTGAAGGACCAGATTTGGATCCCTCCGGGGCATATTTTTTACGCCGTCAACGAGTCAAATCCGTACTCGCTCGAGTTCCTGACAACTTCTATAAGAACAGGTAAACTTCTAAAAAAGACCAGCAGAGGAATCGTAAGCAATTTCCCCTGCTGGCTTTTTTAATATGTCTGAATCATTTTTCTTTCACAGTAATATGTGTTTTATTTCTCTGCTTCCATACGAAGAACGGTGATGTGAGCCGGATTTTCGTAATCTTTCTCATAATACCAGCCTCTTTTGTTGATACCACGAACATTTTCACCCAGACCATAGACCTGATCTTTGTCTTCCATGGTGTAAGACAGGGTCATTGCCTGCTCATCCACGGTAAAATAAGGCAGTACGCCATTTTCCTGTTCCGGTTTGTTTAATACGGCTTCTGTTTCGATTACGTTTCCATACACGTATCTGCGAATCATAGTTTTCTTACCTCCATAACTCGTTAGTACATTCTCCATAACGGTCCAATTTCTTTACATTTGAACAGTTATCTCTCTTTTTCTTTAGTATACTGGATAATGCAGAAAAAAACATGCTCTATTTTAACTGAAAATTGCCTTATTTTGACTTTCCGGGATCTGTCGGCCATCTGTTTCCATAAAATAGTTCTCTTTTACAATCATCTGCGACACAGTTACCGCCTCATATCCCTCTTCTTTCAGCTGTGGATGCAGCAGCGATACCATTTCTCCGGTATTTTCTCCTTCTGCGTGGAAGCGGAGAATCTCACCGTCCCGGAGCGTATGGGTCTGTAACATCTGTTTTACCTGATTCTCTGCCCCGTAGTCTTTCCAGTCCAGACTGTCGATACTCCACGCCACCGGGTAGCTTCCACAGGCGTAGACCGTTCGGAGAACTTCATTATTATACTCCCCGCCCGGGATCCTGAAAAATACGCACGGTTCCTCTGTGACAGTTCCGATCGTCTCCCGGAGCGTCTGAAGTTCTTTCCGGCACGCTCTCGCCGTCATCTGCTCCACGCATACTTCCTGTTCGCTCAGTCCCTGGATCTCATGCCCCTGCTGGCAGATCTGTATCGCCAGACTTCTGTTATTTTCGATCCAGGATGCAGTAGCAAAAAAGGTCGCCGGAATCTCCTGCTGTTTCAAAATCTGCAACAGCTGCTCTACCTGTTCCTGCTTTTGGTTCGTTCCACTCAGTTCAAAAGTATAGGCAATCTGCTTTTTCCCGGTTTCCACAGAACAGATGGGGAATTCCTGCCCGTTGACGCTGGTACTTGCCGTGACTACCTTTTCTCCTACATCTACCCAGTAAAAAACGGACAGCCCGGTGATCAGCACAAGCGCAAGGATCACCACGCCCCACATTCCTTTCTTCATATTTTCGCACCCGTTCCCCCGGTGTTCTCTCTTTACTATATGGATGTGGAAGGTGTTGTATGACTCGGGGTTCGCATGAACGAGATAAAATACGCTTCGCGAATTTGACTCGTTGTTCGCGTAGAAAAAGCTGCCGCCGGACCTACACATCCGGCGACAGCCTGCATTGCATTTTCTTATTTAACTCACAACATTTCCAACCAGAACATAAGATACCACATACATGATCACGGTTGCCATGGCGATTCCGCACAGGATGGCCAGTGAGGATTTTTTGATATCGATGCCGAGCAGAGACGCGATCAGCGCACCGGTCCACGCGCCGGTTCCCGGAAGCGGGATTCCCACAAAAAGCACCAGCCCCCAGAACTCATACTGCTGGATCTTGTCGCTTCTTCCCATCGCCCGATTTTCCAGTTTGATGATCAGTCCGCGGAAGCATTTTACTTTCTTCATCCACTGGAAGATCTTTTTGATAAACAGCAGGATGAACGGAATCGGTAAAATATTTCCGATGATACAGATCGGGATTGCCTGCACGGCGGATACTTTCAGAAGGGAGCTGGCAAGCAGTCCTCCTCGAAGCTCCAGAAGCGGCATCATCGAAATCAAAAAAACAACTGCTTTCTCCGATATATAAGGTCCTAAAGTTGCGGCAAACCATGTAACAAGTGATTCCATATATTTCTCCTATTTTTTATAATTTTTCAAGAATTTAATTAACATCTCCATATCTTCCTGTGTTCCAATCGTGATACGCAGATAATTGTCGATTCTCGGTTTGTTAAAGTAACGCACGATAATATTGGCTTCCCGAAGTGCTGCAAACAGTTCTGCTGCCGGGATCTCCGGATGCGAAACAAAAATAAAGTTCGCTTTGGAGTCTCCGAAGACAAATCCAAGCTTCGCCAGTTCCTTCTTGGTCCATTCTCTGGTCTCCACCACTTTATGCACCGTTTCCTCAAAATATGCCCGGTCAGAGATCGCAGCTGCGCCAAGCGCCAGGGTTGTCTGATCCATTGTGTAGGAATTGAAAGAATATTTGACATCGTTCAGGTATTTGATCAGCACCGGATTGCCCATCGCATAGCCGATACGCATACCTGCCATTCCTCTCGACTTCGAGAAGGTCTGTACCACCAGAAGGTTGTCGTATTTTTCAATCAATGGCAGCGCAGAAGCCGCACCGAAATCCACATAGGCTTCATCCACAACCACGATCACATCCGGGTTGGCTTTGATGATTGCTTCCACATCCTGCATGCCAAGTTCCACACCGGTCGGAGCGTTCGGGTTCGGAAAAATAATTCCTCCGTTTTCCCGGAAATAGTCCTCTTTACGGATCGTAAAATCATCGGTCAGCGGAACCGTCTCATACGGGATCCGAAGCATATCTGCCCACACATCATAAAAAGAATAAGTGATATCCGGGAACAGAATCGGTTTTTTAGAATTGAAAAAGGTCATAAAAATCATTGCCAGCACATCGTCAGAACCTACGCCCACAAATACCTGGTCTTCCTGCAGCTGATAGAAATCAGCGATTCCTTTGACCAACACGGAAGCTGCCGGATCCGGATACAGACGCATACAGTCCACATCGATCGCTTTCAGTGCTTCTGCCACTTTCGGTGACGGTGGATATGGGTTCTCGTTGGTGTTCAGTTTGATCAGGTTCTGTACTTTTGGCTGTTCGCCCGGCACGTAGGGAACTACTTTCCGGACATTCTCTTCCCATTTTTTCATCGGTATCTCCTCATTCTTTCCTGCTGTCTGTGTGGGACTGCCTGTTTTTCGTCCTTTACACAATTTTTACACACTACTGTGTATTATAAGGATATTCCCCGTTCAAGTCAACGGGAGATATACACAGAAAATGACCGGCAGACTTTCATGTACCGGTCATTTTCCTGTTTTAATCACATATTAGAATTGCATATTATATAATCCCGCATAGATACCACCCTGTGCCAGCAAACTCTCATGCGTTCCCTCTTCCGCGATGCCGTCTTCCGTCAGCACCAGGATCCGCTCAGCATTTCTGATCGTCGATAATCGATGGGCAATCACAAATGTGGTTCTGTCTTTTGCCAGCAGTTCCAGAGAATGCTGCACAATCTTCTCGCTCTCATTATCCAGTGCCGAGGTCGCCTCGTCGAAGATCAGCACCGGCGGGTTCTTTAAGAATACTCGGGCGATCGAGAGACGCTGTTTTTGTCCACCGGAAAGCTTGACACCGCGCTGTCCGATGTCCGTGTTGTATCCTTCCGGCAGGCTCATGATAAATTCATGGGCATTTGCCGCCATCGCTGCATTTACCACTTCCTCGTCGGTGGCTTCCGGTTTTCCGTAGCGGATATTTTCGAGGATCGTTCCCGCAAACAGGTAAACATCCTGCTGCACGATACCAATCTGTCTTCGCAGATCTTTCAACTTCACATCCCGGATATCGATGCCGTCCAGCCGGACAGCCCCTCCGGTCACATCGTAGAACCGCGGGATCAGTGAACAGAGCGTTGTCTTTCCCGCGCCGCTGCTTCCTACTAACGCCACGTATTCTCCCGGTTTCACATCCAGATTCACATGGGACAGCACATTTTCTTTATTTTCACTGTAATGGAAGGATACATCCTCAAACTGAATCTCTCCCTGCACCCGATCCAGCGATTTTGCATCCTCTTTATCCTTGATATCCGGTGCGATATTCATGATCTCCACGAAACGCTCGTAACCACTGTAGCCGTTCTGGAACTGTTCTGTGAAGTTTACCAGTTTTTTGACCGGTTCCGTAAAGTTATTGATATAAAGAAGGAAGGTCACCAGATCCGCCGCGGAAAGTTCCCCTTTCATCATCAGCCACGCGCCCATCAGAAGAGATCCCACCGTGATCAGCGTGGAAAATACGCCCATCCCGGAGTTATACGTTCCCATATACCGATAAGACTTTTTCTTGGAATCCACAAACCGGCTGTTTCCCTCCTCGAACTTGTCCATCTCCGTCTTTTCGTTGCTGAAAGATTTGACCACACGGATGCCGGAAAGACTGTCCTCGATCTGACTGTTGATATCCGCGATTCTCGCCCGGTTCTCCCTGAACGCTCCGCGCATCCGGCCATTCATTGCCACGGCATACAGAAGCATAATCACAACAAAGCCGATTGCAACGAAAGCCAGTTTCGCATTGATTATCAGAAGAATGATAAATGCACCCAGCAGTTTGATTGCAGAAATCACCACATCTTCCGGTCCGTGGTGTAACAGTTCCGTGATATCAAACAGGTCACTGGTGATTCTTGAGAGCAGATGTCCCACTTTCTGATTATCAAAAAATGCAAAGGACAGCTTCTGGTAATGTCCGAAGATCTCATTTCGCATATCGTGTTCGATCTTCGCACCCATCACATGACCATAATACCCGATAAAATAGTTACAGTATCCTTCTACGATCACCAGCAGCACCATAAAAATCCCCAGCCGGATGATGGTCGAGGATGCTTCCTCAATAGGAAGCAGCACAACAGTTCCCGTAATATACCGCACCATCAACGGAATCACAAGGGTAATGGCTGCTCCGATCATTGCAAACACCATATCCGCCAGGAACAGCCCCTTATACGGTTTGTAATACGCCGACAATTTTTTCTTTTTGTTCTCCATATTTTCCTCCTAAAGTTTCTGCCATACTTTTTCATTCCATGCCATTTAGTATAGTAGTACCTTCCGGAAAGTGCAATGTAGAATCTTGTACACTTTTTCTTTTATTCCGAAATTTTCAAAAAGCTACATCAGATACATAAAATAAGCCAGATAAGCTATCAGCATCACAATACCCGCCGGCCTGGTCAGCGCCCGTTTTCTCCAGATACAGACCCATAACAGAAGTCCGGCTCCCAGCGCGATCACCGTATCAATGCCAAACCCCGGGAGAAACTCCACCGGAACAATCAGTGCTGCCGTACCTACCACGAACAAAATATTGAAAATATTGCTTCCCACGATATTTCCGATCGCAATATCTGCTTTTCCCTTCCGTGCTGCAGACACCGAGGTGAACAGCTCCGGAAGGGATGTTCCAAGTGCCACCACCGTAAGACCGATCACACGCTCACTGATTCCCAGCATCCTTGCAATTGCCGTTGCCGCATCCACGGTAACATCACTTCCCCAGACCACCAGCAGCAGTCCCAGTACCGTTGCAAGGAGCAATTTCCACATCGGTTTTGCTTCCTCCGCGACCACTTCTTCTTTGTTCTTTTTTGCACAATAAAACAGATATCCCAGATAAAGTAAGAATGCCACCCAGAGGATAACACCTTCGCTGAATGTAATCTGATTTCCGCTTTTTCCCAGTACCAGTAACAGAACTGTAATTACCATCATATAAGGAATCTCGATCCATATCGTAGATTTCTGTACCGCCACCGTTGTGATTACCGCAGTAATACCAAGAATGATCAGAATATTCAAAATATTGCTTCCCACAATGTTTCCGATCGTAATTCCCGCGTTCCCTTTTAACGCCGAGTTGATACTTACCGCCGCCTCCGGCATACTCGTTCCCATCGCCACAATCGTCAGTCCGACCACCAGCTGCGGGATCCCGAACCGCTCTGCGATCCCGGACGCTCCGTCTACAAACCAGTCAGCCCCTTTCACCAGCATCAGAAAGCCCAACGCCAGCAACACCATCTGTAAAATCATTTCCATTCTCTTTCCCTCCTGCTTTCCGTGTGCGCTGGAACGATCCGGTTCTTTGTCGGCCTTTCTTTTTTATATACAGAAAAAGAACGAGACTTTCACCGCACACAAATGATGCGATAAAAGTCTCGTTCTTCTTTCAGTGGATACCCCGGTCTTTCGACGTGATGACGAGGTATCCAACACCTGATCGGTGTGAACTACTCCCTGTTATCTACTATTAGAATACCAAAGGACAACTTCACATGTCAATCAGAATTTTTGTTATTTAATTGCTTCGAAACCATGCTCCAGATCAGCGATGATATCGTCGATGTTTTCTGTACCGATGGACAGACGTACGGTGCTTGGTGTGATACCGCCTTCGCGCAGTTCCTCTTCATTCATCTGAGAATGAGTGGTGGATGCCGGATGGATAACCAGAGATTTTACATCTGCTACGTTAGCCAGCAACGAGAACAGTTCCAGAGATTCTGTAAATTTCTGTGCTTTCTCCTGTCCGCCTTTTACTTCGAAAGTAAAGATGGAAGCTGCACCGTTCGGGAAATATTTGTTATACAGATCCAGCTGATGGCCTTCTGCCAGAGATGGATGATTTACTTTTTCTACCTGTGGATGATTCTTCAGGAATTCAACAACCTTCAGGGCATTTTCCACATGACGTTCTACACGAAGAGACAGTGTCTCCAGTCCCTGCAGAAGCAGGAAAGAGTTAAATGGAGAAATCGTAGCTCCCTGATCTCTCATCAGAGTAGTACGGATTTTCATTACATAAGCGATGTTTCCGCATACTTCGCTAAATACAACACCATGGTAAGATGGGTTCGGTTTTGTGATTCCCGGGAACTTGTCGTTCTGTGTCCAGTCGAATTTACCACCGTCAACGATGATACCACCCATTACGCTTCCGTGTCCACCCATGAACTTGGTTGCGGAATGTACTACGATATCTGCGCCATGCTCCAGTGGACGAATCAGGAACGGTGTAGCAAATGTGCTGTCTACGATCAGCGGAATACCGTTTTCATGAGCGATTGCGGATACTGCTTCCAGATCCAGAACATCAGAGTTCGGGTTACCCAATGTCTCACCATACAAAAGTTTGGTGTTCGGCTGGATGGCTTTACGGAAGTTTTCCGGATCAGAAGGATCTACGAATGTTACGGAGATTCCCTGCTCTTTTAAAGTATTTGCAAACAGGTTGTAAGTTCCACCATATACATGTGCGGAAGATACGATGTGATCACCTGCTGTTGCAATGTTCTGTACTGCGTATGTGATAGCTGCGGAACCGGTTGCTGTAGCCAGAGCTGCTGCGCCGCCTTCCAGTGCTGCTACTCTCTCTTCGAAAACAGAGCTTGTCGGGTTCATCAGACGGGAATAGATGTTACCGCCTTCTGTCAGTCCGAAACGTCCTGCTGCCTGTGCGGAATCTTTGAATACATAAGATGTTGTTGCGTAAATCGGCACTGCTCTCGCATCTGTAGCCGGGTCTGGATGTTCCTGTCCTGCATGTACCTGTAAGGTTTCAAATTTGTAATTCTTGCTCATGGTTTTTTCTCCTCTTATTCTTTCTGTATGGTTGGATCCCTATTGGGGAATTATGTGCTTTTTACTTTTTCTTCCGCTCTTCGGACTTTCCTTTGGCGAATCCTCCGCGGAATCTCAGATATTCACACTTTTTTGGCTTCACATTCGTCCAAATCTGTAATTGTGGCGGACTAAAAAGGGTAATCTTTCTTTCATTTCCCTATTCCCTACCTCTCTGGTATGTTTATGAACATATATTACCACCGAAATCCCCTACCGTCAATAGGTTTTTCCAATTTTTCCATTTTTCTTTTTTATTATACCACAGCGTTATTCCTTGACAAGCACTTCGTCTTTTCGATATAATAAAGAAGAGAAATCAAACGAACACATGGCTTTCGTATAAAAAATGTGCTGAACTCGTATTCTTTCAATGGATACGGGTTTTTTTTATGCGTTCAGTCTTAAGAAAACAGAGGTGACAATTATGATGTATGATGTAATTATTGTCGGAGCCGGTCCTGGAGGAATCTTTTCTGCCTATGAACTGGTTCAGAAAAAACCGGGGTTGAAAATTGCTGTATTTGAGGCGGGTAATCCGTTAAGCAAACGCCACTGCCCCATCGACGGCGAAAAAGTAAAAACCTGTATCGGTTGCAAAACCTGCGCGATCATGAGCGGTTTCGGCGGTGCCGGTGCGTTTTCCGATGGAAAATACAATATCACCAACGACTTCGGCGGAACTCTTTACGAGCATATCGGAAAAAAGACTGCCCTGGATCTGATGAAATACGTGGATGAGATCAATGTTTCCCACGGTGGCGAGAATACCCGTATGTTCTCCACAGCCGGAACCAAATTCAAAAAGCTGTGTATCCAGAACAAGCTGAAACTGCTGGATGCTTCCGTTCGTCATCTGGGGACCGATATCAACTATGTCGTTCTGGAAAATCTGTATAACGAGCTGAAAGAACAGGTGGATTTCTTCTTCCTGACTCCGGTAACTTCTGTCGAATATAACGATTCCATGTACACCCTGCACTACGGCAAGGATGATACTGCTACCTGTAAACAGTGTATCATCTCTGTCGGACGAAGCGGCAGCAAATGGATGGAAACGGTCTGTCAGGATCTGCAGATTCCTACCAAATCCAACCGTGTCGACCTGGGTGTCCGCGTCGAACTTCCTGCTGTTGTCTTCTCCCATCTGACGGATGAGCTGTATGAGAGCAAGATCGTATACCGCACCGAGAAGTTCGAGGATAATGTCCGTACCTTCTGTATGAACCCGAATGGTATCGTGGTAAATGAAAATACAAACGGTATCATAACCGCAAACGGCCACAGCTACGAAGATCCGGCAAAATACACGGAAAATACGAACTTTGCCCTGCTGGTATCCAAACACTTCTCCGAGCCATTCAAGGACAGTAACGGATACGGCGAGAGTATCGCCCGTCTCTCCAACATGCTGGGCGGCGGTGTTATCGTACAGCGTTTCGGTGATCTGGTGCGTGGTCGACGCAGTACAGTCAGCCGCATTGAAGAAGGTCTGGTTCGCCCGACGCTGTCCGCTACTCCAGGAGATCTGAGCCTGGTTCTGCCAAAACGTATCCTGGACGGTATCATCGAGATGATCTATGCCCTGGATAAGATCGCACCGGGTACGGCAAACGACGATACCCTGCTGTACGGTGTCGAAGTCAAGTTCTATAATATGGAAGTGGATATCGACGAGAATCTGGAAAGTCCGTACAAAGGACTCTATATCATCGGCGACGGAAGCGGTGTTACCCACTCCCTGTCCCATGCATCTGCCAGCGGCGTGTATGTGGCTAGAAGAATCGCGGAAACTTTATAAACTGTTGTTTACCCGCATCATGAAAATGGATTTACCAACCCAATGATTGCTATATAATGAAAGAGAGTCATGTTCCGGTGCACTTCTCCGGGACATGGCTTTTCTGTAATCTTTTGTAACTGCTCACGAAACAGTTACAAAATCCCGGCACACTTTTTTATTCTATACGGAGGTTTTTATGACACATAACATAATTCATACTCCACATAAAACTTCGTTATCCGAAACCGGCTCACGAAGTCTCACCTCAGAACTTTCTGTTCAGCGACCGGAAGGCGCTTCCTACGGCGGCAGTCAATCCTGGTTTGCCTCGCCTTCCATCCGCGGATATGGCTGCGGTCTGATCGCGGCACATGATCTGCTCTGGTATCTGGAGCGGAAAGAATCTATGACAGCGCAGGCAAACCGCCGTCGTTCTGCAGAACCATCCGTCAGTGATTCCTGCTCCTGGGAAGACTATGAGCGATCCGTAAAAAAACTGCATCACCTCTTTCCGATTCTTCCCCGTCTCGGAATCAACGGGCTGATGCTTTCCACGGGACTGAATCTGGCTTTTTTCCTTCGCCGTCTTCCTTACCGTGCCTGCTGGCATATCGGGTATCGGAATACCGGAAAGGAGATCAGCCGGCTGCTTAGTCAGGATATCCCGGTCATTCTATCCATCGGCGGTAATTTCCCCCTGATCTGGAAGAAAGACCGGCTTCCTCTGTACAAGAAAACCGGCGATGGAGTTTACATAAAATCTTCTTCCACCCGTGCACACTATGTCACTGTTACCGGCATCGAACACGGATGGCTGCGGATCAGCAGCTGGGGACAGGAATGGTATATTAACTGGAGAGAATATCGGAACTTCGCATGGAGAAAAAGCTGCCCGCTGTTTTCCAATATCTGCTATATCACCAGAAAGCAATGATTGTTTTCATAGACACCTGAATCTATTCTGTATCTGATTCTCCCGGAAAATTTCCTGTCAGATCCCAACGATTCATGATATACATTTTACGCACAGGAGGATATCATATGAAATTACTGATCGTCCGTCACGGAGATCCCGATTATACCATCGACTCCCTGACGCCAAAAGGATGGAAAGAAGTAGATTACCTTTCCGAAAAACTTGCAAAACTGGATGTGAAGGCCTTTTATGTCTCTCCTCTCGGAAGAGCCAAAGACACTGCATCTCTGACCTTGAAGAAAATGAACCGCACCGCCACCGAAGAACCCTGGCTTCGCGAATTTGACGCTCATATCCACCGCCCGGATGTCCCGGAAAAAGAAATGATTTCCTGGGACTGGCTGCCACAGGACTGGACCGCGGAACCACATTTATACCTGCCGGATGAATGGTGGAAAGTTCCTGTGATGATGGACGGACATGTTAAAGAAGAATACGACTGGGTAACCACAAACTTCGATGCCCTGCTCGCTAGTCACGGGTATGTCCGTGACGGTCTTACCTACCGCGCTGAGCATGCAAACAACGATACGATTGTATTTTTCTGCCATTTCGGTCTGGAATGTGTCCTGTTAAGCCACCTGCTGCACATTTCCCCGATGGTTTTATGGCACGGCACCTGCGCCGCTCCAAGTTCCGTCACAACCCTCGTCACCGAAGAACGCCGCCCGGGAATCGCATGTTTCCGTATGAGTTCTTTCGGAGATATTTCCCACCTGTACGTCAAAGACGAACCGCCAGCATTTGCAGCGCGGTTTTGTGAGTGTTATGACAATGAGGATGAGCGACACGATTAATTGCTATCTGGATGTACCGGTACATCGTTTCGTAAATAACTGTATCATTCACGTAGGATACGGATTCGAGTGTGCAGTTCAAAAAACAGTTGCTATCGAATCTCATATAGAGATTTCGGTAACAACTGTTTTTTTATTTGTCTTTATGTAACTGTTCTCTTATGCCAGTCCTTTTGCTTCCAGGAAATCATGGAAAATTGGTTTTCCTGCTTTGATGCGTCTGGTACGGAACTGGAATTCGATGATGGTCAGGATCGTAAATACGATTGTGATCACACACATAACGATGACTGGTGTCTGGATGCTTTCTCCTGCGCAGATGACACTTCGGAAAGCATCTACGGAATAAGTGAACGGTACCCATGCATGGATCTTCGCTACGAATTCCGGTGAAAGCTGTACCGGATAGGTTCCGGCGGAACCTGCCAGCTGGATAACCATGAATACCAGCATCAGGAAGCTTCCTACTTTACCAAGACTGATATTGAAGAAGTACATGATCGAGGTAAATGCCACGGAAGTCAGGCAGGCAAATGCTACCGCCTTACCCATCTCAGCCGGGGCAAATCCGTCAAATACATGAAGCAGGAAAATCACCAGGATACCCTGCAGGATTGCCAGTGGATATAATACAGAAGCTTTGCTTCCCCACCATGCGAATCCGGATTTTAATTTTCCGTTGTATTTTGTCAGCGGATACATCAGACAGAAGGCAAGTGCTCCAACCCACAGACCTACGGACATCATATACGGTGCCATCGCATGACCGTTGTTCGGTACTTCTGTCATTTTTGCTTCATCATCATCTACAGGAGCTGCGATCATCTCATAGTTCACATCTTCTGCTTTATTTTCTTTTACGGTTTCGGCTCCGTCTGCCAGACTGCTCTGGAGGGTATCGGAACCATCGTCCAGTTTCTTTAATCCATCACCCAGTTCTTTGGAACCGTCATACAACTGACTGGATCCATCCTGGATCTGACCGGCGCCATCAGTAAGCTGTGCGGCCCCGCTGTTTAATTTGCCGTTGTTTGCTACTAAAGTTTTTGTTCCATTATATAAGGTAGAAGTACCATTTGCCAGTGTGGTAGCTCCGCTTCCCAGTGTCTTCGCTCCATCAGCAAGCTGCTGTGTTCCGCTTGTCAGTGCTGCGCTGTTACTGTTCAGAGTAGATACACCAGCGGTATACGTTGCAAGACCGGCAGTTAATGTCTGTGCACCGGCTGCCAGAGTTTCTGTTCCGGCTGCTGCCTGTGCGGTTCCTGCTGTCAGGGCTGAACCATTTGCAAGAAGCTGTGTTGCTCCGGCTGCTACGGTAGTTCCTGCCTGCTGCAGTTGTGCTGCTCCGGCTTTCAGTGTCGCATCATTTGCTGTCAGTGTTTCAAATCCTGCATTCAGTGCCTCAACACCCTTGGCTGCTGCCGGGAAGGATGTTGTAGCTGTCTGCAGCTGTGTCAGACCTGCTGCCACCTGACCGACACCGGCATCTACCTTTGTGGCTCCTGCATATACCTGAGCCAGCCCGTCAGAAAGTGCCTGCACCGGATCCGACGGGATATCGGATGGGATTGCAGAAGCTCCGTCCACAAGCTGTTTTGCTCCGTCGCTCAGTCCGGAAGCAATTTTTTCCAGTCCGGCTTTTGCAGTGTTCAGTGATGTCTGACTTGCACTCAGCTGATCGTTAATTCCTTTTGTGACTGCTGCTACCTTGGCAGTGTAGGTATCTGCACTCACAGAATCTACGGTACTTGCATTTCCCTGTGCACTGCTTAATGTATTTGCCAGACTCTTTAATGCCTCTGCGGATACCTGTACGGTTCCGTCTGCTGCTGCATTTGCACTGAGTGCTGTCAGCTGATCCGCTACAGACTGTACATTTTTCAGTTTACTGTTTGCGGATGTAATCTGTTCATTCGCTTTTGCGATTTTACTGTTTCCATCTGCAACAGCTGCATTTACCACATCCGTGTAACTTCCCAATGCGGTAGATAACTGTCCAGGTAACGCTTCGATGCTGCTTTCGACCTGGCTGGAAATCTCAGCTGCTTTTGTGGAAGCTGCGCTTGCATTTTCCATACCGGTCTTCGCACTGGAAAGTCCTGCGCTCAGTTTCTTTAATCCTTCTGCACCGGTGGTATTCTGTAAGGTAGATACCTGATTCTGAATCTGTTTGATACCTGCTTTCAAAGCGGCGGTTCCATTCTGCAGTGTTCCTTCTGTAGTAGCTCCGGATATTGCGGTGTTCAGGTTCACGATTCCGGCATAGACCTGACCGATACCGGTCAGACCGGACAACTGTTTGGCTCCTGCTGCCAGCTGTTCCACACCGTCGATATAACCTGTGCTCTGGTCACTTCCCAGAAGTCCTGCGGTCAGAGAGTTCACACCGGTAATATATCCGTTGGCGCCATTGACACCAAGCAGACCGCCGGACAACTGATTCACACCGGCTACATAGGTCTGTGTTCCACTGTTCAGGGTTGCGGCTCCTTCTTTCAGCTGCTCACTTCCCTCTGCCAGCTGTTTACTTCCGGAGTTCAGTGCCTCGGAGTTGCTGTTCAGGGTTGCTACGCCATCGGTGTATTCTTTCACACCGGAGTTCAGCCGATCCACACCGTTAGTCAGTGTCGGAAGACTTGCGGTCAGTGTGCTGACACCGTCATCCAGCTGTTTCGCTCCGTCATTGACCTGAGCGACACCGTCGGTGTAAGATTTCAGACCTTCGGTCAGTTCCTCGGATCCCTCTTTAAAAGTCAGCGTACTGTCTGCCAGAACTTTCAGGTTATCCGTGATTTTCTTATTTCCATCGGAGGCATCATCCATACCATCCTTGATCTGCTGTGCGCCGTCGGCTGCTTCCTGCATACCGTCTCCGGCGGTTCCGATCTGATCAAAAATTGCTTCCGCATATGTCTTGGTTACTTCCTCGCGGATGCTGGTTTTGATCTTACCGAGCGCCGTCTCGCTTAATTTGGAGGCGATGTAGTTGGTTCCCGGGTTCGTCTCGTAGTTCAGAACCATTTTCTGTGGCTGCTCATCCATCACGGTTGCCGCATTGGCTGAGAAATCTTTCGGAATGGTAATTACCATATAATACGTACCATTTTTCAGACCTTCGTTTGCCACATCTTCGTCTACAAAGTTGAACGCCAGGGAATCATTTTCTTTCAGATTATCCACCAGTTGATCTCCAACTGTCAGTGTGGTGTCTCCGTACTCGGCTGGCTCATCTTCATTGACGATGGCTACTGGAAGTTTATCCACATTTCCGTAGGGATCCCACATGGATGCCAGGAAAAGCCCCGCGTAGATTGCAGGGATCAGCGCAATTACGATGACTACTAAAAGCAAAATCTTGTTGTGAAATAAACTTTTCCACTCTTGTTTTAGCATTGTATCCCTTCCTTTTTGATGTATTTGCCGACTCTTTTCTATTAATAGATATATATTCTATTATTCGCTTTTTATTCTATTAGTAGATTAAAAAGCTATTAATCGGCAATATGTTGATTTTCTTTCCGGAATGTATTATACTAAAGAAAGATAACAGATACAACCACCACATTTATTTCTAATCGTTTATTACTAGATATTTATCGCTATATCTGTTGATTTGAAATTCTTAAATATTTCTAATGAAACATCCGGATTTTTGTTTATATTTTATTCAGATTTTGTTTTGATTTATCGTCGAAGCACTGTCATGAACGTTGCACAGATTTTCCGGAAATACAGAGTTTCATTAAGGGGGATTTTTATGGAAACGAAAAAAGGAGAAAAAATGGATCGCCGGGTGCGAAAGACCCGTGCACAGCTTCGAGCCGGTCTTGCCAGGCTGATGCAGAAGAAAAATATCAAGGAAATCACGGTAAAAGAACTGGTTGATGAGATTGATATCAACCGTTCCACTTTCTACCTGCATTACACCGACATCTACCAGATGCTCCAGAGCATCGAGGGGGAACTGATGGAAGATATTCTGGAAGCCCTCAAGGAACATCCGCTGGATCCCGGCATGCAGGAAACAGGTTATTCTTTTGCCGTCCAGCTGTTCCGAATTCTGGCTGCCAACAAGGATATCTGTGCGGCACTGATGGGGCCGAACGGCGATATGGCTTTTGTGGAAAAGATTGAAAAACTGGTCGAGGACGCTGTTTTGCCGGAACTTTTTACGATGTTCCCACAGAATGTCAACGATATCAAATACGCCTACGCTTTCTGTATTAACGGCTGCGTGGGTATGATCAAATGCTGGCTCACCGGTGATTCCAACGATACTCCGGAGCACATGGCTTATCTGACCCACAATATTATTTCCGAGGCGCCGCGCAATTTTGCGGCAAAAGTCTTAAATTCCGGACAGGAGAGGGCAACAGTCTGAGAAACACGAAAATCTGTGAAAATGTCTTTATTCACTGACAGAAGATTTTTCCTGAACAAAATACTGATATTAATAGAAAGTTCCAGAGTTGAAATCTGCTTTTTACACCAATTTCAACTCTGGGACTTTCTATTAATGTCTGCTTTGATTTTATACCAATCGTCTTTCAAAGTTTACAATTATATCTGTTCTTGACGAATATCACGTTACGGTATCAAACAAAACTTATAAAACGTAGTTCACCTGGTTTTCATGATTGACCACCGACCACCTGCCGTTTTCCGCTTTTTATACTACCCGTCTCCAGCCACTTCTCTGCCACAGCATCCGCTCGGTCTTCTCATACACTGCCTGTGCAAAGATCTGATGTCCCTGTGCATTCAGATGTTCCTGGTCTGCCTCACAGCACTGTACATAATCAGAAGCCCGCAGATATCCGATCTGTCTCTCTGCGGCAATTCGTTCGTATACTGTTTCCAGTTTCTTCGACACCTGCACCGACTGCGGAGAGAAAGCCTGATCATATCCCTCCTGCCATACTTTTTCTCCGAGATAGATCGGCGAAATCAACAGAACATCTGCCTGCGGCGCAAAAGTCTGAATCTGATCCAGCAGACACTGGATCCCTCTTCCGATCACTTCTGCCGACGCACCAAAGATCGTTTTGCAGTCATTGGTTCCCAGCATAAGCACCACCAGATCGACCGGGTGATGTGTCTCCAGTAAGGTCGGCAGTAACGCCGTGCCTTTTCGTCCCTGCCGGAACGAATCTTCAAACACGGTCGTTCTTCCGCAGAGTCCCTCTTCGATGATACGAACATCCTTTCCTTCATAAGCTTTCTGTAATCTTCCCGTCCACCGTACTTTAAATGGCAGCCGCTCTCTGCTCTCTCCGTCATATCCCCAGGTATTGGAATCTCCAAAACACAAAATCTGTTTCATTCTGTCTCATCTTCTTTCTTTTTTAATATCTTCGTAACTGTTCAGTACCTTCGCAGAACATGATCTGCTGAATCATACCTATATTCGTTGTTTTTATATTCCTATTATTTCGCTATGTTTTTATGTTTTATTATCATACACAATTTTCCTGACTTTGTCTAATAGAAAAAAGCAATATCCAGCTATAGGCTATTTCTATAACTAAATATTGCTTTTATCTTCTCACTCTTTTTATCGGTTGCCGTTACCTTCCAGTATCCCCGTCACCTTTTTGACGCAGTGCAGGCAGGTCGGTGCTATGTAACAGCATGCTGCGATCCATGCCGCCTGATCCGCGAAGCAGATTGCCGTATACCCCAGGGCTCCGACAAATCCCAGACTGACAATCGTTCTTGCCAGCATCTCCGTCACACCGGAAAGTACTGCTCTTCCTGAATATCCAAGTCCCTGTGTCACCATCCGGCTTACATTCAGGATACCGAGACTCCAGAAGAAATATCCAAGACACCGCAGATATTTTCCTGATGCATCCAAGACATCCGCTGCTGATTTTTTCACAAAGATCATCGACAGCGTGCGTCCTCCGAAGATCAGCACCAGCCCGATCAGCAGACCATATATCGTTGCAATCGCAACTCCCTGCCGCAGTCCCTTCTTGATCCGTTCCGGCTGCCTTGCGCCCATATTCTGGCTGCAAAATACAGATGCCGAAGTAGCAATTGCATCAAACGGGCACATCGCAAACTGTTTGATTCTCATGCCCGCGGTAAATCCGGAAACACACACACTTCCCAGTCCGTTATTTGCCGACTGCATTACCATACTGCCAATTGCAGTGATGGAAAACTGCAGTCCGGTAGGAAGCCCCATCGCCAGAAGTTCTTTTACCGCCGTTATATTTACCATTCTGTTTTCTTTTGTCAGATGCAGTACATTCATCTTTCTTCCAATAAAAACAAGACACAGTATGCCACTGATCGCCTGTGCTGTAATTGTCGCAGCGGCAGCTCCCGCACATCCCCATTTCAGTACCACGATACAAAACAGATCAAGAAAGATATTCAATATCGCTGAAAATGCCAGAAAGAGAAAGGGTGTCCGGCTGTCTCCCAGCGAACGGAGAATACTGGATAAATAATTGTATAATAAGGTAAATGGAATTCCCAGAAAAATAATCAGCAGATAGTGATAGGCTCCGCGGAAGATATCCTCGGGAACTGACAGCAGATGCAGGATCTGTGGACAGAATACAGAACAAAGAATCGTCACTGTCACACCGATTCCCCCAGTCAGTACCGCACCGTTAAATACATAATTTCTCATCGTATCCATCTTTTCTGCCCCAAAGTACTTGGCAATCGGTACACCGAATCCGGTACAGCATCCCATACAGAATCCCAGAACCAGAAACTGTACACTGCTGCTTGCTCCCACACTTGCCAACGCTTTCGCCCCAAGAATCTGTCCTACGATCGCCGCATCTATAATATTATACGTCTGTTGCAATAAATTTCCGATTAAAAGGGGAAGTGCAAACTGAAGCATCAGTTTTAACGGGTTCCCCTTTGTCATAGATGTTGACATTGTTTCGCTTCCTTTCCTATGAATCTGCTCTGTTATTATTTAGCGGATTCTGTTATTTTACATCACTGTTTTGCTATTCTACAGTTATCTCTATGTACCGCTTCCGCATCTTCCAGTTATATTTCTCTCTTTGTTCCTGTAACTTTCTATGTGTTTTGATACTTTTCGATATTCTTCCTGTTTTTATTTCCTTGGATAACGTAAACTCTTCAAATATACTTTCTGCTCCGGTGTGATTCGAAAGCTCTCCACCGCTTTCTGAATCGTCTTCTGATGCACCCAGCGATCCAGTTTCCGTTCTTCCAGATATGGAATCACCGTATCCCACTGCTTCGCAAGCGCTGTCGCAAAATACCAGGCAATCATCATGTTTACATAATATTCTTCCGACCGTACCCTTGCAACCAGATCGGCATATTCCGGTCTGTACGCGTCATCCAGATACAGCCGCATCAATATCCCGATTCCATACCGGATCGTGTAGGTGTCTGTGGAAGTCACCCACTCCCGAATAACCGGAAGTAATTCCTCCCGGTGTTTTTCGAAGCATTTCGGCGCCGGCTGATCGCACGTTGCCCAGTTATTTATATATGGAAGAAACTCCTTCACTTTCCGCAGACATTCCGGGTAATCTTTGATCTTTGTTACCAGCAGCATATGCAGATTGTTTTCTTCATAATAGCGATGTGGCAGTTCTTTGAAAAACGCCTCGGCTTCCTGGCTGTGATCTCTGGCAAATTCTCCGGCGAACCTGCGCAACACCGGCGTGCGGATTCCAATAATATCTTCTTTCGGAATTCCAGGAATCAGTCTGGCATGAAATTCCCGATATCCAGGATCCTGCAATGCAAATAACTGTTTTTGCAGTTCTGTTTTCATTTTCATATTTCCTCTCTTCTTCGTATTTTCTTCCGGTTCTTCCTTCATTCCGCTTTGTTTATTCCCAGGCATACATGATGACACTCCACAGTTTGCATAAAACGCTCTAGTTTTCTCGCCAATTTCTGCAAAACCTTTTTTTTACAATTTCTTTCCCTTTTCTCTTTACGTTATCCGTTACTTCCTTTCCGGCTTATTTTTTATAGATTTTCGTATAGTTCCATATTAGACCATCCGTTTTGCTTTGTAAACTTTTTGACGATTTTTTTCTTTCATCACCTTTTCGGTTGATACCTCATATCCGACACCGTATATACCGTAATAAATGCCTTCGGATCTTCACGGTTCATGTAGTTCATCAGTTTCTGGTACTCGCCTTTATCTACAATCGTAATAATCTCGTTTCTTTTTTCCATATTATAGGCTCCGATCGACTCATAGATCGTCGCACCACTGTGCAGATCATGAATGATAAACTGGCGCAGTTCCTCTTCTTTTTTCGTAATGATACAAACTCTCCGCTTGATATTATGATCAAAAATAAAGTGATCCAGCACCAACCCGTTAAAATATGTTCCAAGCAAACTCAGTACCACTGTCTTTTTATCGTACACAAGTGCCGCCGACAGCGCCACACACATCCCGGACAACGACATCGCTTTTCCCAGATCCATGTGCAAATATTTATTCATAATCTTCGCCACAATATCCAACCCGCCCGAAGATGCATTGCGATTAAATAATATACTCAGTCCCACACTGACTACCAGAATATAACACAGCACATCCAACTCCTGGCTGTTCGTCATCGAGCCGAAATCCGGAAAAATCCTCTCAAACACGCCCAGAAACAGTGGGAGCATCACACTGGTATATACTGTTTTCACCCCAAACTCTCTCCCACAGGTGAAAAATCCGATAATCAGCAACACCACATTCAAAATCATTGTAATCGCCGACAATGGTAAGGGAATAAAATTCGAAAGCACAATACCAAGACCTGATATGCTGCTCACAGAAGCATGGCTCGGTACAAGAAAGAAATAAACCGCGGCGGCAATAATGGCTACCCCAACCGTTAGAATACTTGTCTCTTTGATGATACTTTTATAATCTGGTTTTAACTTCATCATTTCTCAGTTCTCCTGCTTATTTTTTCCAGTCTATTATAGTACAGATCTTCACGATAAGAAACAGAAAATTCCAGAACTTTTCCCCATACAGAAAAACCCCGGAAACCTTACGATTCCGGGGAACTTACAGTTGGACGCAATTGTAAGTTATGTTCTACACTCAATATTTTCTACTAAATATTCTACTGTTAAACGCATCTATATCATAGATTGTAATATTTCCCAACCACTTTGAATACACATTTCCTCAAAATATCTTAAATCCAACTTTTCCAAAAAATTATCAATAGCTTGTTCAGAACTATCTTTTCCCTGTTCTTCCAGTAAATTCTGTATATCTTTCCTGCACCATTTGATTTCTAAAAAAGTATCTTCCATCTTCTAATCTCCATTAAAATTCAACTTCAGAATTCTGTTCCATCATTCTAGTTCATTACATATTACTTGCTATCCCTGATACCTTATTCTTTCAACCAGCGTTTCCTTTTTCAGATTACTGCTTAAAACGCAGGAAAGTACAATCTGCA